>WNFG01000045.1_pt1 | contig 86311 bp, 82 predicted proteins | sample 5400431 | NCBI WGS metagenome assembly WNFG01 (sample SAMN13153346, study PRJNA577476) | soil metagenome | isolation source: 120 cm saprolite under Douglas fir tree site 2 hole 3 replicate 2 | place: USA:California | collected 2015-04-18
CTGGGCAGCTTCCGCTCAAACAGCACCTGCAGCCGCCGCCCCGACAGCGGATGAAACGGATGCGTCACAGTGACGAAAGAATCCCCAGCTTCACACGAATTGAGACCACGCGCAGTTTGCGGTACCCGTCGGCCTGCCCAGCGCGAACAACGTGCACGAGGTCGCCCAGGCGATCGCGCCGGAGTCCCGGGTCGTCTACGTCGACAATGATCCGGTCGTCCTGGCGCACGCCCGCTCGCTGCTCAACAGCGCTCCGGCGGGCCGTACCGCCTACATCGACGCGGACCTGCGCCAGCCAGCGACGATCCTGGCCAGTCCCGAGGTCAAGGACACGCTCGACCTGACCCAGCCGGTCGCGCTCATGCTCGTCGCGATCCTGCACTTCGTGACCGACGAGTACAACCCGGCCGCGCTCGTGGCCGCCCTGCTCGACGCGCTGCCGCCGGGTAGCTACCTGGTCGCTTCGCACGTCACGCCCGAGCACGACCCCGCGGGAGTGGCCGGGCTGGAGCGCGCCTACCGGCAGGGCGGGGTGCCCGCGCAGGCCCGCACCGCGGACGATTTCGCCGGGCTGGCTTTCCGTGGCCTGGAGATGATCGATCCGGGCCTGGTGCTCGTGTCGGAGTGGCGGCCGGAGGAAACCGGCCCGCGGCCGCTGGCCTCGGAGGTCAACTGGTACGGCGGAGTCGCGCGTAAGCGCTGAGGCAGCAGGGTTACAGCGGCAGCCCCGCCTCCAGGTGGGCCAGGGCAGCGTCGATGGCGGCGAACACGTCCGCCGGCTCTGACCTCATCGGCAGCGCCGCCAGCGTCGCTGACATGATCACGCCGGTAATCGCGCCCGCGAGGTTCCGGGCCGCGAAGTCATCCGCAGGCCGTCCGGCCCGCCGCGCCACTGCCTCGGCCATCACCTGGATCGTGCGGCTGAACTCATCTATCGCGCGGGCCCGCACCTCAGGTATCGCCAGGGTCAGCTCGGTGGACTCCCGGAACCGGTCAAGGTCCTCAGGTGTCAGCGAGGCAAGCGTCTCGGCCATAGCGGCGCGCACGGCCGCGATGGGGCCGAGGGTGCGTGGCTGCGCCTCGAAGGCATCCATCGTGAGCACGTCGAAGTCGTCCTGGAGGACCACGTCTTCCTTGGTGGGGAAGTAGCGGTAGAACGTGGCCGGGGAGACCTCGGCCGCCTCAGCGATCTGCTCCACGGTGGTGGCGCCGTACCCATGCTCGCGGAACAGCCGCAACGCGTGCTCCCGGATGGCAGCACGCGTCCTGGCCTTCTTGCGCTCGCGCAGCCCAATGGGCCGGTCAGCGTCGAACGGGCCGTTCATCTTCCCGATTCTCCTCGCCTGGACCTGCGGCCGCGACCGGCAGGCTGGCCTCGGTCGGATCCACCGGGCCCGGGCTGGCCTTCCGGGGCAGGAAGGCCAGCGCGAGCAGCGCGCTGGTGAGCGCGATCCCGCCGCAGGCCCACAGCATGACGTCCATCCCGTGCACGAAGGCGGCGCGCACCGAGTCGAGCAGCGGGGCCGAATCGAGCTTCCGCGCCACCTCGACGCCGGCCGCCGCGCTACCGCGCACAGCCTGGCTGACCGCCGCCGGCACGCCGGGTCAGGCCGAGCCGGCTGCGGTAAGCGGACAGCAGCACGGTGCCGAGGACGGCCACTCCGATCGTGGCCCCGACCTGGCGCATCGCGGAGATGAGGGCCGAGCCCGCGCCGCTGCGCTGCGCCGAGAGCGCGCCGAGAGCCGCGTTCATGGCCGCGGGCATCGCGAAGCCAAGCCCGACCCCCGCCGCCGCGAACCAGGCCGCGGCGAAGAACGTTCCGCTATGGGTGCTCGTGGTCGCGCCGACCGCCAGCGCGACGCCCATTACGGCGAAGCCGACCGCCACCAGAGCCCGGGCGCTGACCCGGGGAGCGGCTGGCGGTGCGCCATCCCGGCTCTTGGGCGCGGTCTGCAGCCGGGTGCCGACGAGCATGCCGAGCACCATCCCGCCGATCATCGGCAGCAGCCTGAGCCCGCTGCCGAACGCGTTGACGCCCTTGACCTCCTGGAAGTACTGCGGCATGGCGAAGAGGATGCCGAACAGCGCGAAGGAGACCATGGTGGTCAGGATCGTTCCCCAGGTGAAGGAGGCCGAGCGGAACAGCGCCAGCTCGATCAGAGGCTGCCGCCGTGCGCCGGCGACACTGCGCCGGGTCACGTAGCGCTCCCAGGCCACGAAGACGACGATCAGGGCGGCGCCGCCGAGGATGCCCGTCAGCGTGACGGCGTCGCTCCAGCCGTTCTGCCCGGCCTTGATGAAGCCGAAGGTCAGCCCGGCGAGGCCCAGGCTGGAGAGCCCGATTCCGGTGACATCGATCGGGCGGCCCCGCTCACCATGCGACTCGGGCATCAGCAGGACGACTGCGGTCAGGGCCAGCACTACGACCGGCACGTTGATCAGGAAGACCGAGCCCCACCAGAAGTTGTCCAGCAGCCAGCCGCCCAGCAGCGGGCCAACCGGATAGCCGATGAAGGTCGCGCCCATCACGATCGCGATCGCCCGCGGCCGCTCTTGCGCGGTGAAGAGCACCGGCAGGACGGCGATCGACATCGGCAGGACGGCCGCGGCGCCGAGCCCGAGTACGGCGCGGGCCGCGATCAGCCCGCCGGAGGACGTGGCGAAGGCACAGGCCGCCGAGCTGGCCCCGAACACCACCAGCGCGATCAGCAAGAGCCGCTTACGCCCGAACCGGTCACCGAGCAGGCCGGCCGGCAGCAGCGCGGCGGCCAGTACCAGGCTGTACGCGGCGGAGAACCACTGCAGGTCGCTCGTGGAGGCGTGCAGTTGCGCGGAGAGCGTGGGCAGCGCCAGGTTAAGCACGGTCAGATCAAGGCCGACGACCAGCACGCTGGCCGCGATGGCGACCAGCGCCCACCACCGGCGCCTGTCGGATACGTTCATGACGTTCACCCTCTTTCCAGAGTCTCTCGTAAGAGAAAGTTACTCTCATAAAGATGTGACTGTCAAGAGCCAGGATGAGCGTCGCTGTACCCGGCCGCGTGGTGCCCCTCCCTGAGGGCCGGCTTCCCGGATGGTGAGAAATTCGTATGAATCGCACCTGTGGCCGCCTGGATGCCGCTAGCGCATTTGTCGGCGCGGCGCCGGCGAGGTTATCTGGATGGTGACAGCCGTCCGTACCCATAAGGAGCGTTACCGTGTCCGGCGCACGTCGGATCATCGTCGGTGCGAGCGGATCGCCCGGAAGCCTGCAGGCGCTGCGTTTCGCGGCGGACCTGGCCCGCGACCGCGATGCCCCGCTGATCCCTGTTCTCGCCTGGCTGCCCCCCGGGGGTGACCTGGCCGACCGCCGTCAGCCCTGCCTCTACCTGCGTGAGGTCTGGAAAGAGGCCGCCTGGCAGCGGCTCTGGGAGGCCCTCGACCGAGCCTGGGGCGGCGTGCCCGCGGACCTTCGGGCCGCACCTGCCGTGCAGCGCGGCGAGGCCGGCCCGGTACTCGTCGATGCCGCCTGCCGGACCCGGGACCTGCTCGTCGTGGGCGCCGGCCGCCGCGGCCCGCTGCGGCACCTGATCGGCAGCCGGGTGAGCCGCTACTGCCTGGCGCACGCCCACTGCCCGGTCGTCGCCGTCCCGCCCTCCGACCTGGCCCGGGAGGCGGCGCACCGGCTGGGCGGCCGGGTGTTCTCCCGGCGGGCGCTGACCCCGGGCCGGCTGGCCCTGCCCCCAGCCAGCTAGCCGCCCGCGGAGCCGCGCCGGCTAAGGCGTGTCCCGCAGACCCGCCTAGCTGGCTGCTACCGGGCGGCCAAGGCCGACGTCAGCAGCGCACGGACCTGGTGCGCGATCTCGATGTCCTCCCGTGCCGTGACGACGAGCGTGCGCACCGCGGCGCCGTCGGCGGAGATGTCGGCGTCGCTGTGGGCAGAGTGGTTGCGCTCGTCGTCCACGGCGATGCCGAGGAAACCGAGGGCCGCGCTGGCCCGGATGGGCGCTGAGTGCTCGCCGACGCCGCCCGCGAAGACCAGCGCGTCCAGGCCGTCCATGGCGGCGGCCATGGCCGCGATCTGCTGGCGCAGCCGGTGGGTGTAAACGTCCCGGGCGAGCACGGCGGCCGGCTCGCCGGCCTGCGCGGACCGGATGACATCGCGCATGTCGGCCGAGCCGGCCAGCCCGTAGAGCCCCGACTCATGCTCAAGCCCGGAGGCCAGTTCGGTCACCGGAATCCCGCCGTCACGCAGCAGCCAGACCAGCAGGCCCGGGTCGGTGTTGCCCGGCCTGGTGGCCATCACGAGCCCGTCGAGCGGCGTGAAGCCCATCGTGGTGTCCACGCTGCGGCCGTAGCTGACGGCGGCCAGCGAGGCCCCGGCGCCGAGATGGCAGGTGATCATCCTGAGCTTGTCGGGCGTGGTGCCAAGCAGTGCCGCCCCGCGCCGCGCCGCGTATCCATGGGACAGCCCGTGGAAGCCGTACCGGCGCAGCCCGAACCGGTCACGCCAGGCGGCGGGCAGGGCGTAGGTGGCGGCCGCGGCCGGCATGTCATGGTGGAACGCGGTGTCGAAGCAGGCCACCGCGGGGACGCCGGTCAGCAGCGCGGTCACCGCGTCGATGGCGGCCAGCGCCCGCGGCTGGTGCAGCGGCGCCAGGTCGGTGGCCTCGACGATCGCCTGCCGCACCGCACCGTCGATCACCGTCGCCGTGTGCAGCGTGCGTCCGCCGTGCACCACCCGGTGGCCGACCGCGCCGATGCCGTCCAGCCCGGCGACGAAGCTGGTGAGCTCGCCGGGGGGTTCCGCGCCATCCCGCCACTGGAGTTCGGTGGCCGCCACCACCTGGTCACCGGCGTCGAGCAGGCTCAGCTTGATGCTGCTGGATCCGGTGTTGACCACCAGGACGCGTGTCATCCCTGCTCCGCGGGCCAGGTCCAGTCCTGGACCTCGGGCATGTCCTCCCCGTACTCCCGGGTCCAGGCCCGGTGCCTGGCCCGGCTGTCGGTCATCTGCTGGCGCAGTCGCGCGGCACGGGCGCCGAGGCCGGGAACCCGGTCAATGACATCCATAACGAGATGGAACCGGTCCATGTCGTTCATTACCACCATGTCGAATGGGGTGGTCGTGGTCCCCTCCTCCTTGTACCCGCGGACATGGATGTTGGGGTGCCCGGCCCGCCGGTAGGTGAGCCGGTGGATCAGCCACGGGTAGCCGTGGTAGGCGAAGATGACCGGCCGGTCGCGGGTGAACAGCGCGTCGAACTCGGCGTCGCTCATCCCGTGCGGGTGCTCGGTCTCCGGTTCCAGCCGCATCAGGTCCACCACGTTGACCACCCTGACCCTCAGCTCGGGCAGGTGCTGGCGGAGGATGTCGGTGGCGGCCAGCACCTCAAGGGTCGGCACATCGCCGGCGCAGCCCAGCACCACATCCGGGGGCTCGCCGTCGGTGTCGGAGCTGGCCCACTCGAAGATCCCCGCGCCCCTGGTGCAGTGCAGCACGGCGGAGTCCATGTCCAGCCAGTCCAGGCTGGGCTGCTTGCCGGCGACGATCACGTTCACGTAGTCGCGGCTGCGCAGGCAGTGGTCGGTGACCGACAGCAGGGTATTCGCGTCCGGCGGCAGGTAGACCCGGACCACCGCGGCCTTCTTGTTGATCACGTGGTCGATGAAGCCCGGATCCTGGTGCGAGAACCCGTTGTGGTCCTGCCGCCACACATGCGAGGTGAGCAGGTAGTTCAGCGAGGCGACCGGACGCCGCCAGGCCAGCCCGCGGCTGGTCTTGAGCCACTTCGCGTGCTGGTTGAACATCGAGTCGACGATGTGGATGAACGCCTCATAGCAGGAGAACAGGCCGTGCCGCCCGGTCAGCAGATAGCCCTCAAGCCAGCCCTGGCAGGTGTGCTCGGAAAGGATCTCCATGACCCGGCCCGCCGGGTCCAGGTGCTCGTCGACCGGCAGCGTGGCCTCTTCCCAGGTCTTCCCGGTCACCTCGAGCAGCGCGCCGAGCCGGTTCGACTCCGTCTCGTCGGGGCCGAACACCCGGAAGTTCCGCGCGTCGGAGTTCAGCCGCATCGCGTCGCGCAGCAGCGAGCCCATCACCCGGGTGGGCTCAGAGGTGCCCGCGCCGGGCTGGGTCACCGGCACCGCGTAGTCACGGAAATCCGGCAGCACCAGGTCACGCAGCAGCAGGCCGCCGTTGGCGTGCGGGTTGCCGCCCATCCGCCGCTCGCCAGCGGGGACGAAGCCGAGGATCGCCGGGCGGGGCCGGCCGTCGGCGTCGAACAACTCGGCCGGGCGGTAGGAGCGCATCCATTCTTCGAGCTGGCGCAGGTGCGCCGGGTTGGTCCGGACCGCGGCCAGCGGCACCTGATGGGAGCGCCAGGTTCCCTCCACCGGGAGGCCGTCGACTTCGGCGGGCCCGGTCCAGCCCTTCGGGCTGCGCAGCACGATCAGCGGCCAGCGCGGCCGGCCGGGGTGGTTATCACGGCCCTCGCCGGAACGTGCGCGGTCCTGGATGTCCCGGATGCCGGCGATGACCGAGTCAAGCACGGCCGCCATCTCCCGGTGCATGGCCTGGGGATCGGCGCCGGACACGAAGACGGGGGCATACCCGTAACCTCGCAGCAGCTCTTCGAGTTCCGGTTCGGGGATGCGCGACAGGACGGTGGGATTAGCGATCTTCCATCCGTTAAGGTGCAAGATCGGGAGTACGGCGCCGTCCCGCGCGGGGTCAGTGAACTTGTTGGAGTGCCAGCTCGTGGCCAGCGGCCCGGTTTCGGCCTCGCCATCGCCGATGACACAGGCGACGATCAGCCCGGGGTTGTCGAACGCGGCCCCGTAGGCGTGCGAGAGGGAGTAGCCGAGCTCGCCGCCCTCGTGGATCGAGCCGGGCGTCTCCGGTGCGACGTGGCTCGGTACCCCGCCGGGGAAGGAGAACTGGCGGAACAGGGCGGCCATGCCCGCGGCGTCGCGCGGCACGCTCGGGTACACGTCGCTGTAGCTGCCCTCCAGCCAGGTGTTGGCGAGCGCGGCCGGGCCGCCGTGGCCCGGGCCGATGACGATCATCATGTCCAGGTCGTGTGTGATGATCGCGCGGTCGAGGTGAGCCCAAAGGAAGTTCAGCCCCGGGGTGGTTCCCCAGTGGCCGAGCAGCCTCGGCTTCACGTGCTCCGGCCGCAGCGGCTCGGTGAGCAGCGGGTTGGCCATCAGGTAGATCTGGCCTACCGCCAGGTAGTTGGCGGCCCGCCAGTACCCGTCGAGCGCCTGCAGCCCGGCCTCGGTCAGCGCCGGTTGCGTGGTCGTGGTCATTCCGTTGTGCTCCTCATGGGTGGGTGACCCGGTCAGGGGGTGGCTTCTGGTCACGATTGGGGGCGCGGGGCTGACCGCAGTTGGCGCAGGAACGGGTCGGCTGACCCATGGCTGGTGACCCGGATGCGGGCGTCCACGGCGACGACGCCGTCCGGGCGGGCGATCACCGGGTTCAGGTCGAGTTCGGCGACCTGTGGCAGGTCGTCGGCGAGCCGGGAGATCCGCAGCAGCGTGTCACGCAGCGCGTCGAGGTCGGCGGCGGGCTGGCCGCGGTAGCCGAGCAGGAGCGGGGTGGTGCGGATCGAGTGGATCAGGTCATCGGCGTCGGCGCTGGTGAGCGGGGCGAGCCGGGCCGCATGGTCACCGAGCACCTCGGTGGCCACCCCGCCGAGCCCGAAGACCACCAGCGGGCCGAACACCGGCTCCTGCACCACCCCGATGATGAGCTCGACGCCCCCGGCGATCATCGGCTGAACGATCACCCCGGAGAGCCGTCCCGGGAATCGCGCCTCCAGCCTGCGCATCGCGCTCCGCACCTCGCGGGCACCGCGCAGGTCCAGTTCGACCGCGCCCGCATCACTCTTGTGGACCAGGCCGGGCACGTCGGCCTTGACCACCACGTGCTGGCCGAGCGAGGCGGCCGCGGCCACCGCGCTGGCCGCGTCACGCGCCGGGACCGTCTCGACCAGCGGCACGCCGTAGCAGCGCAGCAGTTGCTGGGCCTCCGCGTCCGGCAGCCAGCCACCGCCGGGCACCCGGCGGAGGAACGAGCCGATCAGCGCCCGCGCCTCGGCCACCAGCAGGCCGTCGATCTCTGGGATCGTCCCGGCCGGCCTGGACCGCCATGCGCCGTACTTGGCCGCCCGGCCCAGCGCCCGGGCCGCGCTCTCCGGGTAAGCGTAGCAGGGCACGTCCGGTCCGCCGGCGTGGCCGGGGAGCACCCGGACCGCGTCGGGCTGGTCGAGGATGACTGCGGCGACCGGAACGTCCAGCCGGCCCTCGGTGAGCGCGGGGACCAGGTCGGAGGCGGCGGTCGGGACCACGAGCGCGATCATCGCGTCCGCCTCGCCGTCGCTGGCCAGCTCGGCCAGGCAGTCGCGGAACGCCTCGGCGGTGACCGCGGCGGTGGTGTCCACCGGCCCGCTGACCGACGCGCCGGGCGGCAGGATCCGGCGCAGTCGGTCCTGGCTCGCCGGGCTCAATGTGACCACGGTCAGGCCCGCCTCCGTGGCGGCGTCGGCGGCCAGCACGCCCGCCCCCCCGGCGTTGGACACGACAGATAGCCGGCTGCCCTCAGGGACGGGCTGGCAGGCGAGGAGCACGGCCGCGTCGAGCAGTTCGCCGAGGCTGGTAGTGGCGATGATCCCGGCCTGCTCGAACAGGGCTTCACGGGTGATGAGCGGGGCCGCCACGGCCGCCGTGTGCGAGGCGGCGGCCCGTTGCCCAGGGGCTGACCGTCCCGCATGCACGGTGAGGACCGGCAGGGTGGCGCTGACCCGGCGTGCGGTACGGGCGAACTTGCGCGGGCTGCCGAACGACTCCAGGTACAGCACGGCGAGCTTGGTGGTGCCGTCCTTTTCCCACCACATCAGCATGTCGTCCCCGGACACGTCCAGCTTGTCGCCGAGAGAGGCGAACGAGGAGATGCCGATGCCGAGCCGGGAGAGGTGCTCGAGCAGCGCGACGCCCACGCCGCCGGACTGCACGGCCAGGCCGGCCGTGCCCGCGGCCGGGTGGTGCACGGCAAACGTGGCGTCCAGCCCGATCCCCGGGACCGCGACGCCGAAGCAGTTCGGGCCCACCAGCCGCATGCCCCAGTGTCGGCTGGCTTCGAGCAGGCCGGCCTGCTGCGGCACGGTGAGTCCGGAGGTGATCACGACCAGCGCCTTGACCTGGCTCTTGCCGCATTCTTGCGCTACGTCGAGGACGCTTGGCGCGGGCACCGCCACGATCGCGAGGTCCGGCGACCTGGGTAGCGCGGAGACCGAGCCGACGCACGGGATGCCCTCGATGTCTCCCGGCTGTGGGTTCACGGCGTGCAGGGTGCCCGCGAACCCGGCATCGCGGATGTTGAGCAGGATCGCCCGGCCGATCGACCCGGGCCGGTGACCAGCGCCGATCACCGCGACGGACCGCGGCGCCAGCAGGGGCACCAGGCTGGCGACGTCGGCGCGCTGTTCCCTGGCCTCCACCGCGTCCAGGTAGGGGCTGGCCTCGCTCAGCGCCACGCCGCGCGGGACCGGCATGGTCAGCTCGACCACCCCATCGGCCATCTGGCGCGTGGCGCTCAGCCCGGCATCGGCGAACACGCGGAGCATCGCGGCGTTCTCCGGCAGCGTCTCGGCGGTGAGGCACGTCACGCCGTGGGAGCGGGCGAACGAGACCAGGTGCTCAAGGAGCAGGGTGGCGACACCCCGCCCGTGCATCTGGTCGGCGACCGCGAAGGCGACCTCGGCGGCCCCGGTGCGGGCCGTGGGCTCGTAGCTGGCGACCCCGGCCACCTCGTCATCGAGCAAGGCCAGCAGCGCCGCGTGATCGGGCCCCGGCGGCCGGCACACCCGCCGTGCCTCCATCTCGGCCGCGCGCTTGCTCAGGCTGAAGAAACGCAAGTAGAGATTGTCGGGCGACATTTCCTGATGAAACGTCAGGACCCGGTCGAAGTCGGACGGGCCTGCCGGCCTGATCTCGACGGTGGCCCCGTCGGCAAGCAGGGCATAAGAACGCACATCGGCCGCCGATTCGGTCACTGTGCCGCCTTTCACTCGCCCGGAGCCTGGCCGTGCGGCCGGCTGTGTTCTATCCGGCTGTGTTCTATGCTGCCCTCGCCATGGACGAGTTTGGTGAACGGGCCGGGAAACATGAGTGCGATATGGCCGTCGGCCTGCCAGCGCACCACATAGGGCGGCGATCCATCCGCATTGTGCAGGCCGATGATCACGCAGGCACGCTGGCCGTCAGATCCCTCCGTGGTCAACCGGTCACCCACGCAGGCTTTCATGGCGCCCTCTCCTGCCGTGCCGCCGTCAGCGAGGCGGTGCCCCATCAGCCTGTCGCGGCCCGGGTGGCACGGGTCAGTGGTCTGAGGTCCTCCCGGTAAGGGCCCTCCGGCCCCTACCTGCGGGCCGACTGCCGCCATGGGCGGATGTGAGTGGCGGAGCCGGGTATCAGGCCGGGTCGCGGACCAACCGGAACCCGTCCACCATGTCCGATGTGATCACGATGATCTCGTCCATGGCCCCGGACACCCACGGCTGCAGGACCTGCCGGTAGCGGGCGATCTCGCCGGGGTCTGTCAGACGGTTGGCCTTGCCGATGACGATCACGCTCCAGCCGAGATGATCGTCGGGGTCGATCATGTCGGCCTCATAGGCGACCACGGTGCCGGTGCCGTCCACGGCGGAGGCGATCGCGGCGCCCAGATGTGTCCGGATGATGATTGTGTCACCCTCGACGATGTGGTTGACCGGCCGGATGGCCGGGAGCGCGAAGTGCGTGAAGACCACCCGGCCCAGGGACGTGCTGCCCAGCAGCCGGAGAGACTCCTCCCGCGGCAGTGCCTTGAGTAGTCGGACGCCGGTGATCATCACACCTCCTTGCGGGCCGCGCTGTGGCGGCCTCGTATCACTGGTGAGAGCATCCGTGCGCTCGGTTCAGGCCAACTGTGACACGGCGGGGACCCTGCGCCACTAGGGGCCAAGGTCCCATCAAACCCAGCGGTGGTCCCCATGGGCGGCCCGGTGAGGTGGGTTCCGAGGGCGGGGCCAATGGTCCCGGGTGATCGTGCCCAACGCCTTTGGCGGCGCGCCAGCGGGCGCGGCAGCCTGGCTGGGGAGCCGGGGCAGAACCGCCCGTCCGGCTCGACACGAGCGGGATCGCGCGGGAGGCCCTCCATGAGCATCAGAGTTGGCATCAACGGCTTCGGCCGGATCGGCCGGGCGTTCGTCCGCAGGACCCTGGAACGTGAAGACATCGAGGTGGTGGCGGTCAACGACATCACCGATGCGGCTATCCTGGCGCACCTGCTGGCTTTTGATTCGACCTACGGACGGCTTCCGCAGACCGTCAGCCACACCGGCGATTCCCTGCTCGTGACGGGTCACCCGATATATGTGGCGGGTCACCCGATCAAGGTGCTGTCGCACGCCGACCCGGCCGCGATCGACTGGGGCGGGCTCGGCGTGGACGTCGTCATCGAATCCACGGGGCGGTTCCGGGCGCGCGACGACGCGGCGGTGCACCTCAAGGGCGGCGCCCGTAAGGTGCTGCTCTCCTCGCCGGGCAAGGGCGCCGACCTGACCGTGGTGCTGGGCGTCAACGAGTCCGCCTACGATCCGCAGCGCCACGATGTGATCTCGAACGCGTCCTGCACCACGAACTGCGTGGCGCCGATGGCGAAGGTGCTGCACGATGCGTTCGGCCTGGTTCGCGGGCTGATGACCACCGTGCACGCCTACACAGGCGACCAGATGCTGCTCGACGGCCCGCACAAGGACCCGCGCCGCGCGCGCAGCGCAGCGGTGAGCATCGTGCCGACCACGACCGGCGCCGCCCGCAGCACCGGCCTGGTCATTCCCGAGCTGGCCGGCCAGCTCGACGGCGTGGCCCTGCGCGTCCCGGTCGAAGACGGGTCACTGACCGACCTCACGGTCGTGCTCGGCCGCGAGGTGACCGCGGATGAGATCAACTCCGCCTTCCGCGAGGCGGCGGAGGGGAGCATGGCCGGCGTCCTGCGCTACAGCACCGATCCGCTCGTCTCTCGCGACATCATCGGCGACAGCGCGTCCTGCGTATTCGACTCCGGCCTGACCCAGGCCTCGGCCGACCTGGCCAAGGTCTTCGGCTGGTACGACAACGAGTGGGGCTATGCATGCCGGCTCGTTGACCTGACCGCGATCGTGGGCCGTCAGCTCTGAACGCGTTGCAGGCGAGTGGGAAGGAGACTCACATGACCGCTATCGTGTCATCGGCGGTCGCGCCGTCGGCGCTGGCCGGCAGCCTTTTCCTGCGCGGCGTGTCAGATGATCATCTCGCCCGGCTGGCGGAGGTGACCTCGCTGACAACCGTGCCGGCCGGGCACCGCTTGTTCACGACAGGCACGGTGGCCAGGCAATTCTGGCTCATCCGGGCCGGCCAGGTCGCCATCGACGTGGACGTGCCTGGTCAGGGACGGATCGTCGTCGAGACCCTCGGCCGCGGCGACCTGATCGGCGTGTCCTGGTTCTTCCCGCCGTTCCAGTGGCAGTTCGGTGCCGTGGCCGTGCAGCCCACCGAGGCGTTCGAACTCGACGCCGCAGCGGTCCGGCAGCGCTGCGACGAAGATCCGGAGCTCGGCTACCAGATCACCCGGCGGCTGGTCGCGGTCGTCGCCAAGCGCCTGCAGGCAACCAGGCGCAGGATGCTCGAATTCGCCATGCAGCTGGACGGTCAGGCAGTGAGCGAGCCGGAGGAGCGCGGCGGCGCCTGGACTGAGGAGCGAGGGACGAGCGACGAGGGAAGGCGGCGCCTCAAAGCGCCCCGCAGGCGAGCGGGAGACACAGCGTGAACCGCCCGGTGCGCGACATCGCGGTGCTGCCTGACCTGCTGCACGGGTCGGCCCGGGCCGGCCCGGTGCGCGCCCGCCGCCCTGTGTACCTGGACCTGCTGCCGCCCTGCAACGCCGGGTGCCCGGCGGGTGAGAACATCCAGGCCTGGCTGGCGCATATGCAGGCTGGCCAGCACGAGGACGCCTGGCGGCAGCTGACCGCCGACAACCCGATGCCCGCCATCCATGGCCGGGTCTGCTACCACCCGTGCGAAAGCGCCTGCAACCGGGCGGAACTCGACAGCGCCGTGTCCATCCACGGCGTCGAGCGGTTCCTCGGCGACCTGGCGCTTGAGCGGGGGTGGCGGTTCGACCCGCCGCCCGCGCGGACCGGCCAGCGGGTGCTGATCGTGGGCGCCGGGCCGAGCGGCCTGTCGGCCGCTTACCACCTGGCGCGGGTCGGCCACGAGGTGGAGATCCGGGATCTCAGCCCCGAGCCGGGCGGGATGATGCGCTACGGCATCCCCGCCTACCGGCTCCCGCGCGATGTGCTGGCCGGCGAACTGGCCCGGATCGAGGCGCTCGGCGTCACGATCACGTGCGGCCACCGGGTCGAGGACCTCGCCGCCGAGCGGCGGGACGGCGCGTTCGACGCGGTCTTCGTGGCGGTGGGGGCGCACCTGTCGAAGCGGGTGGACATCCCGGCCAGGGAAGCCGCGCGGATCGTGGACGCCGTGTCGTTCCTGCGTGAGGTCGCCTCCGGCGGGCACCCGGTGATCGGCAGGCGGGTCGCGGTCTACGGTGGCGGTAACACCGCGATGGACGCGGCACGGGTGGCCCGCCGGCTCGGGGCGGAGGACGCGCTGATCGTGTACCGGCGCACTCGGGCCCAGATGCCCGCTCACGAAGAAGAGGCCCAGGATGCAGAGCGCGAAGGCATCCGCATCAACTGGCTGCACACGATCACGGCCTTTGACGGTCCTGAGCTGACCGTCGAGGTGATGGAACTGGACCCGTCCGGAAAGCCGCAGCCGACCGGACAGTTCGAAACCCTGGCCGCGGACACTGTCATCCTGGCCGTGGGCCAGGAGACCGATACCGCGTTCCTGCGCCCGGTGCCCGGGGTCGAGTTCGCCGCCGACGGCACGGTGCTGGTCTCACCGTCGATGATGACCGGCTGCCTGGGGATGTTCGCGGGCGGCGACATGGTGCCCGCGGAGCGGACCGTCACGGTGGGTGTCGGGCACGGCAAGAAGGCCGCCCGGCACATCGACGCCTACCTGCGCGGGGCCGAGCCGGTGCAGCCCGATAAGCATCAGCTGGCCACCTTCGACATGCTCCACCCCTGGTATTTCGGCGACGCCGAGCAGCGCCGCCAGCCCGAGCTCGACCCGCAGGAACGGGTCAGCGACTTTACCGAGGTGGTCGGGGGGCTGACCGGGCAGCAGGCGGCCTACGAGGCCGGCCGGTGCCTGTCTTGCGGCAACTGCTTCGAGTGCGATGGCTGCCTGGGCGCGTGCCCCGAGGACGCGGTGATCAAGCTGGGCGAAGGAAACAGGTACCGGTTCGACTACGACCGATGCACCGGTTGCGGCACATGTCATGACCAGTGCCCAGTACACGCCATCGAGATGGTCCCGGAGGCTGACTGATGCGCACGACCGTTGACGGCAACGAGGCGGCGGCCTCGGTGGCCTACCGGCTGAACGAGGTGTGCTGCATCTACCCGATCACGCCGTCCTCGCCCATGGCGGAACTGGCCGACGAGTGGTCCAGCCAGGGCCGCACCAACGTGTGGGGCACCGTGCCGGCCGTCATGGAGATGCAGAGCGAGGGCGGCGCGGCGGGCGCCTTGCACGGCGCCTTGCAGAGCGGGGCGCTGACCACGACGTTCACCGCCTCCCAGGGCCTGCTGCTGATGATCCCGAACATGTACAAGATCGCCGGCGAGCTCACCCCGGCGGTACTGCACGTGGCGGCCAGGTCGCTGGCCGCGCAAGGCCTGTCCATCTTCGGCGACCACTCCGACGTGATGGCGGTGCGGCAGACGGGTTTCGCGCTGCTCGCCTCCTCCTCGGTCCAGGAGGCGCATGACCTGGCGCTGGTGGCGCAGGCCGCGACCCTGGTCACCCGGGTGCCTTTCGTGCATTTCTTCGACGGGTTCCGCACCTCGCACGAGCTGAACACGATCGAGATGCTTTCCGACGACGACCTGCGGGCGCTGGTGCCGACTGACCTGGTCAGGGCCCACCGGGCGCGAGGGCTGTCGCCCGACCGGCCGTTCATCCGCGGCACCGCGCAGAACCCGGACATCTACTTCCAGGCCCGGGAGACGGTCAACCCGTTCTACGCGCGCATCCCCGACGCGGTGACCAGCGCCATGAACGTGCTCGGCCCACGCACGGGACGGCAGTACCACCTCGTCGACTACACCGGCCACCCGGACGCTGAGCGGGTGCTCGTGCTGATGGGCTCCGGCGCGCAGACCGCCGCCGAGACGGTGGCGCACCTCACCGCCCGCGGGGAACGGGTCGGCGTGGTGACGGTCCGGCTGTTCCACCCGTTCCCGGCCGAGGCACTGTTGGCCGCACTGCCGACCAGCGCGCGCGCCGTCGCGGTGCTTGACCGCACCAAGGAGCCGGGTTCGCTGGGCGAGCCGCTGTTCCTTGACGTGCTGGCCGCCCTGGCCGAGTCGCACGCGGCGGGCGGCCGGGAGATCAGGCCGGCCGTCCTCGGCGGCCGCTACGGGCTGTCTTCCAAGGAGTTCACCCCGGGCATGGTCGCCGGCGTGCTGGCCGAGCTGGCGGGTGACAAGCCGCGGCCGCGGTTCACCATCGGGATCACCGACGATGTCAGTGGCACGAGCCTTCCCTATGACCGGGCGCTGGACATCGAGCCGCCGGACACCGTCCGTGCGGTCTTCTTCGGACTCGGCTCGGACGGGACGGTCGGCGCGAACAAGAACACCATCAAGATCCTCGGCGCGGACGAGCGGCTGAACGCCCAGGGCTATTTCGTGTACGACTCCAAGAAGTCGGGCTCGCAGACCGTCTCGCACCTTCGCTTCGGCCCGTCCCCCATCAAGGCGCCCTACCTCGTCCAGCAGGCCGGCTTCGTCGGCTGCCACCAGGCGGGCCTGCTGGAGCGGGCCGATGTGCTGGGCCTGGCCGCGCCCGGCGCGACGCTGCTGCTGAACAGCCCGCATCCGGCGGAGCGGGTCTGGGACTCGCTGTCCCGCCCGGTGCAGGAGCAGATCCTGGCCAAGGGAATCGACCTCTACGTCATCGACGCAGGCCAGGTCGCCCGGGAAGCTGGCCTGGAAGGGCGGACCAACACCGTCTTGCAGACGTGTTTCTTCGCCATCTCCGGGGTGCTGGCCGCCGGCGAGGCGATCGGGGCGATCAAGGCGGCGATCGCCAAGACCTACGGTCGGCGTGGCCACGAGGTCGTGGACCGCAACAACGCCGCCGTGGATCAGTCGCTGGCCGCGCTGCACCGCGTCGAGGTCCCGGCCCGGGTGACGGCTACCCGGGGCCTGCCGCCCGTCGTCCCTGCTGGCGCGCCGGAGTTCGTCCGAACGGTCACCGCGGAGATGATGGCGGGCCGCGGCGACGACCTGCCGGTCAGCGCGCTGCCGGTGGACGGCACCTACCCGAGCGGCACCACGGCCTTCGAGAAGCGCAACATCTCCGAGCTGGTCGCCGTCTGGGATCCGGACCTGTGCATCCAATGCGGCAACTGCAGTTTCGTCTGCCCGCACAGCGTGATCCGGTCCAAGTTCTACGACCAGGCCGAGCTGGCCGGGGCGCCGGACAGCTTCGCGTCCATGCCGCTGGAGGTACGCGGCCTGCCGGACACCCGCTACACGCTCCAGGTCTACCTGGAGGACTGCACCGGATGCGCGCTGTGCGTGGAGGCCTGCCCGGTCCAAGCGCCGGGTGATGCCGACCACCGCGCGATCAACCTCGCCGCGGGCGAGCCGCTACGGCCGACCGGGCGGGAGAACATCGCGTTCTTCGAGACACTGCCGGTGAACGACCGTGCCCGGGTGGATTTCGGCACGGTGCGCGGCACCCAGTTCCTGCAGCCGCTGTTCGAGTTCTCGGGCGCCTGCGCGGGCTGCGGCGAGACTCCGTACCTCAAGGTGCTGTCCCAGTTGTTCGGCGACCGGCTCATGATCGCCAATGCCACGGGCTGCTCGTCGATCTACGGCGGGAACCTGCCGACCACCCCGTGGACCACAGACTCGGCCGGGCGCGGCCCGGCCTGGTCCAACTCCCTGTTCGAGGACAACGCCGAGTTCGGGCTGGGTTACCGGCTCGCCGCCGACCTGCACCTGGATCTGGCCCGCCGGCGCCTGTCGGAGCTGCGCGCCCGGCTGGACGGTGATCTGGTCGATGAGATCCTCAGTGCTCCGCAGCGGCGTGAGTCGGAGTTCGCCGGGCAGCGCGAACGGGTCGCCAGCCTCAAGGATCAGCTCGGTCGGCTGGACGGTGAGGATCCGGCGGTCGCGGACCTGCGCAGCGTCATCGATCACCTGGTGCGGCGCAGCGTGTGGATCGTCGGCGGCGACGGCTGGGCCTACGACATCGGCTCCGGCGGCCTCGATCACGTGCTCGCCAGCGGGCGCAACATCAACGTGCTCGTGCTCGACACCGAGGTCTACTCCAACACCGGCGGCCAGATGTCCAAGGCGACGCCGGTGGGCGCGGTCGCCAAGTTCGCCGCGGCCGGTAAGAAGATGCCGAAGAAGGATCTCGCGCTGCAGGCGGTCGCCTACGGCAGCGTCTATGTCGCCCGGGTGGCGATGGGCGCCGATCCGCAGCAGACGCTGCGGGCCTTCCGCGAAGCCGAAGCCTACGACGGCCCCTCGCTGATCATCGCCTACAGCCACTGCATCGCGCACGGCATCGAGATGCGCGACGGGATGGACCAGCAGTACCGGGCCGTGGCCAGCGGATACTGGCCGCTGATCCGGTATGACCCGGTGCTCCGCGCCGCCGGGCAGAACCCGTTCCTGCTTGACTCGCCACGGCCGCGCATCGCTCTGACCGAATACACCCAGCGTGAGCTGCGGTACCGCATCCTGGCCCGGACCGATCCGGCGGAGGCCGAGCGGCTGCAGGGCCTGGCCCAGGAGGCTGTCGACCAGCGTTGGGCAGTGTATGAAGAGATGGCCACCCACGGTGCGGGCAAGTTTCCCGCCGACGCGCGCAGGAGCTGATCATGGATCTGACTACCCGCTATATGGGACTCGCCCTCCGCAATCCGCTGGTCGCATCCGCGTCACCTCTGTCGGGAACTGTGGATGGCGTTGCGCGGCTGGCTGACGCCGGGGTAGGTGCGATCGTTTTGCCGTCGCTGTTCGAGGAGCAGGTGGAGCGCGAAGCGGAGCAGGACGCCCGGCTGGCGGGCGCGGGCACGGAGGGTTTCGCGGAGTCACTGACGTACCTGCCGGACGTTCCCGGGCAGGCGGCCTCGCGCCGTTACCTGAGCCTGCTGGAACGGGCGGCCGCCGCGGTGGACGTCCCCGTCATCGCCAGCCTCAACGGCGTCACCACCGGAGGCTGGACCGACTACGCGAGCGCGATGGAGCAGGCGGGTGCCGCCGCCATCGAGCTGAACATTTACTACCTGCCGGGCGAGCCGCTCACCCCGGGGCGCGACGTGGAGCAGCGGCACGTCGACATACTGGGCACGGTCAAGGCGGCGGTCAGGATCCCGGTCGCGGTCAAGCTGGGCCCGTACTTCAGCTCCACCGGGGAGGTCGCGCTGCGCCTCGACAAGTTCGGCGCGGACGGGCTGGTCCTGTTCAACCGGTTCATGCAGCCCGGCATCGACCCGGAGACCCTCACGGTCAGCACCGAGATCGAGCTGTCCAGCCCGGCGGAGGCACGGCTGCCGCGGGCCTGGATCGCGCTCCTGCGCGGACGGGTGCGTGCCTCACTGGCCGCGAGCACGGGCGTCGAGGACGCCGCTGATGTGGCGGCCTACCTGCTGGCGGGCGCCGACGTGGTGATGACGACCTCGTCGCTGCTGCGGCACGGCCCTGGGCACGCGACGGTGCTGCTCGATGGCCTGACCGCGTGGATGAACCGCAAGGGGTTCACCGCCCTGAGCGACCTGCGCGGCATCCTGAGCGTGCCAGAAGGAACCGACCAGGCGGCGTACGGGCGCACCGGCTACCTCGCCGCGGTCCAGGGCGCCACCCGCACCTACCAGCCCTACCAGCGCCACTAGCCGGCCGACGACATCGGCGGGGCATGAGTGGGAGGTAAAGCCTGATGATCGCAGTCACTCATAAGTACGCGCGATCGGCCGTGCGTAGTGGCCTGGTCGCCGTCGGCGCCTTCGCGCTGGCTGCCACTCTCGAAGCGACGACCTATCCGCGGTGGCGGGCATGGTGTCTCAGCTGGGGCGCGACATCCGGCGAGGCGGCGCGGAGCCTTCCAGGCGACGAGTTGCTGGCCGACGCCGGCATCGTGTCCACCCGTGCCGTGCAGGTTGCTGCCCCGCCCACTTCCATCTGGCCATGGCTAGTCCAGATGGGCCCGGGTCGCGGCGGCGCTTACACCTATGACTGGATCGAGAACCTGATGGGTCTGGGTATGCACAGCGCTGACGAAATTCTTCCCCAGTACCAGGATCTGAAGGTCGGTGACGCACAGCAACTGGGGGCACGGGGACCGCTGATGCGAGTAGCTCATCTCGAACCGGAACGGTTCCTGGTGCTCCGTTCCGACGACGGCAACTGGGTGTGGGCCTTCTCGCTGGTTCCCGACGGCACGGGCAGCAGGCTGATTAGCCGGAACCGGATCACCACCAGGGACGCGTCCCGGCTCACACGAACGCTGAATACCTACGTGATGGAACCTGGCAGCCTGATCATGGAGCGCAAGATGCTGCTGGGCATCAAACAGCGTGCCGAGCGCCTCGCTAAGGCTTCCGGTTAACCGCAACCGCGGGTGGGCGTCAGCTCAGGTGAAGATGATCTGGCCGCCGGCGGCCAGGGTGTAGAAGTCGCCGACGGTGATGATGCCCTGGACTTGGTCGATGAGGTCGTCTTTGGTGAGCCCGAACAGGTCGCAGGATGCCTGGCAGCCGTAGATGCCAGCGCCGGTGTCGGCGATCATCTCGATGAACTCCGGGATCGGCGGGATGTCGAGCTTTCCCATCTTGCGCTCGAGGAAGCTGGTCATCAGGCCGGGCATGCCGGGCAGTGCGCCGACGATGGTCGCGACGTGCAGGCCGGGGTTGCCGACCGTGGCCACCTTGATGTGCTCATGGCGTTTTCTGCTGATGGCGTCGAGGCCGAAGAAGGTGAAGAACAGGTCGGCCTCGATGCCTTCGGCGCGGGCTCCGTTGGCCATGATCAGTGCCGGGTAGATCCCCTCCAGGGAGCCCTTTGACACGATGATCGAGACTTTTGTGATGGTGGCGTCCATGGTGGCCGTCCTTAGATGCAGCCGCGTGGCTTGGGGATGCCGGCGATTTTGGCGGCGGTCTTGGCCGGTCCCTTGGGGAAGAGCTGATATAGCTCCTTGATGGTGACGCCGGAGGTCTTGCCGAGGACACGGACGGTGGGGCCGGTTCCCTTGGCCTGGTATTCGGCGCGCATGAACCTGATGACCTGCCAGTGCCGCGGCGTCAGTTCGTCGATGCCCTCGGCCTTGGCGATCTGGGGTGCCAGGTCCTCGGTCCATTGGCTGGGGTCGGTGAGGAAGCCCTCGTCGTTGACGGCGACGCTGTGGCTGGCGTAGGTAGCGGCAGGCATGGCTGGCTCCTTTCTGGGTGTGATCATCGGTGACCGCCGGCGCTGGCCGCGGTCGCGGCCTGCGCGGGAGGGCGGGTCTTGCCACGGGCAGGCATCGCCGAGCTGATGCCGGGGATGTTGTAGCCGGGCAGCAGGCCGTGCCAGTAGAACTGCTGGAAGGCCAGCTTGCCTACGTGGTTCAGGCGGGATTGCCGCAGCAGGGGAAGGCCGAGCCGGGCCGGGTAGTGGCCGGTCAGCGGCTCGGTTGCATAGTTGAAGTCGATCAGCAGGGCCTTGCCGAAGCCCGTTTCGATGAAGCAGTTGGTGTGGCCGTCGAAGACATCTGTCAGCGGCTGGCCGGCCAGGAACCGGCGGATGTTGCCGGCCAGCACGTCGCCCTCGAAGTGGGCGACGGATCCCGCCTTGGACACGTCGGTGGCGTCGCCGAGGGCGAATACGTTGGGCTTCGCTGTCGCCTGGAGCGTGCCGGGATTCACCGGGATGAAGCCGAGTTCGTCGCCGAGTCCGGGTGAACGCCCGACGTAACTAGCGCCGCCGTGCAGCGGGATGACCACGGCCAGGTCGAAGGGCACCGTGCGCTCGTCATAGGAGACCAGGCGGCCTGGGCGGTGAGTCTCGCCCTGACCGCCCGGCGCGTCGAGCGTGCCTGCCTCGACCGTGCCGGTGTTGAACTCCGTCACCAGCTCGATGCCCTTACCGGCTAGCAGGCTACTGAGTTCGTGGCTGGCGACCGGCTTGGTGAAGGCACCATCCAACGGGGTGACGTAGCTCAGCTCAACGCGGTCGCGGATCCCCCGCCGGCGAAAGTAGCAGTCGGCGAGGAAGGCGAACTCCAGAGGCGCGACCGGGCATTTGATCGGCATGTCGATGACGTTGACGACCAGCCGGCCGCCGCCGAACTGCTCAAGCGCACGGTGCAGGGCGACCGCGCCCTCGACCGTGTAGAAGGTGAAGACATCCCGCAGCCATCCGGGGCCGGCCAGCCCGTCGGTCTCCTCGGGCAGCAGGCGGGCGCCGGTGGCGACCACGAGGACGTCGTAGCCCAGCGCCGTCCCATCGTCGAGGTGCACCTGGTCGGCGTCGATGTCGACCCGGTCGATCCCGGCCTGGCGGAAGGAGACGCCGGTGCGGAACTGCTGGCGCCGGGGGCGGACGATCCGCCCCATGTCGGTGAGCCCGAACGGGACGAACAGGAGCCCCGGTTGATACACATGGTCGGCGTCGCGGTCCACCACGACGATCTCCACTGCCTGCCCGTCATAGGCCCGGCGCAGCCGGTTGGCGGCCAGCGTGCCGCCAGTGCCGCCGCCCAGGATCACAATCCTCTTCATGTGATCATCTTGCAGCTGGCGGGCGGGCAGGGGGCAGAGCAATTGGTCCCGCGTCAGCATGACGATCAGCCCCAAGTGCCTCAATGGTGCTCGGTGAGTCCTGGCCATGCGGCACGTTCTGCTCGTGCCTTGATGCCGCGGGTGATGAAGGTAACCGCGCCCGCGCATGCTCACTAGCTGGACCGTCCGGGGTGACACTGGGCGCACGCCACGCGGCATAGCGCACCGGTTCGCTCGCGGCCAGGGCCGATCGCGGTTGCCGCCATCAGCGCCGTCGATGGGCAGATCGGCGGATGTTCGGGACAGTCCCGCCCCTTCAGCCACGCGGGCCGAACATCCCGCTTGGCAGGGACGGCCGTCACTGTGCTGGCCAGATACAGGCGGGGCATCGTTGAAAGCAGCCCTCAGGGAGGAAGGTCGCCATGAGCGGCATAGTTCACGGGATTCTGGTCGGATACGACGGCTCACCTGGCAGTGAGGAAGCGCTGGCCTGGGCGGCGCACACCTGCTCGAGGAAGAATTCAGGCAGATGATCACCCACTGCGAAAAGGGGCATCCCGGGATAGCCATCCACCAGCAGGTCGCCAACGGCGCGCCGCGCTCCGCGCTGCTGGAGGCAGCGCAGGACGCCCAGATGCTCGTCGTGGGTTCCCGCGGCCGCGGCGGCATACGGGGAATGATGCTCGGCTCCGTCAGCCAGGCGGTACTGCACCACGCGCCCTGCCCCGTCAGCGTCGTCCACGCCCGATGACGGCCGGGCCAGCTCATGGGCGCCTAGCCGATCTGGTCGCCGCACGCTGGCCTCTTACCCCGCCACCTCCCACCGCATGGGCCAGATCGGGACGAACGTCCCCGCCAGACACCACCTCCGCCCCTGGCGGGCGTGGCTCCATCCTGATGCCGTGAATCAGGACAGCTAGGACAGCTAGGACAGCTAGGACAAGCGGAGTGAGCCATGTCTCGCCGGGATGACCATCTAGACGCCATGCTGAGGCAGCTGGGCGCCATGTACTACCAGACCCCGCATGGCGACGCCCGCGCGTCCGAGGTGGCAAGAGCGGTTGCCTCGGTGCAAGACGAGGCGGCTCGCCGTCCGGGGGAGTTCCCCCTTCTCCAGCGGGGGACCAACGCCGTCGGACCGGCCGGTGGCGGGTCCGGGACGTCATGCGGACGTGCGCTGTGGCTGTCGGCCGCCCAGGTAAGAAAGAGGACAGGATGGACGCGACACGGCACGATCGTCCGGTGCGGCGGCGAAGCCCGAGGTGGCCATGCCGGAATTCACCAGCGGATGAGCTGCCCGGCACCGGCACCGGCACCGGCACCGGCACCGGCGCCAGGCGCACGCTCCGGGTGATCAAGGCCGTGCACACGTTGGCCTGGTTTTCCATCGAGTCATGCATGGTGTACGTGCTGTATGCGGGGCTGACGAGGCGGACGGACCGGCGCGCGGCAATTGCGGGCGCCGTGGTTGCCGGGGAGAGCCTGGTCTTTGCGGCCAACGGATTCCGATGCCCGCTCACCGATCTTGCCGAGTCTCTCGGCGCCGAGCACGGTTCGGTTACTGACATCTACCTGCCGGCATGGTTCGCCCGCAACCTGCCGGTCATCCATGCCCCGCTCCTCGTCCTGACCCTGTTCCTGCATGGGCGAAACCTCCGCCAGCCAAACCGTAAGGCGGCCGGGGCGGTCCACCTCAAGGCAGAAGCACCAATGCTGCGCGCGTGTCCTTGACCCAGACGGGCCCAGCGTGACCACAAACGGCTACTTCCGCCACGCGGTCACGGTCAGCACGGTCAGCAGGGCATGGCGGGCCGCTGCCTCTTGCATCGCCCATTGCAGCGCGCGGTGAGCGTCGTGCGATCCGTCGACGCCGACGGTGATTCCACGACCCGCATGGATGTCCTGCCATAGGCAGGATCAGCGTCAGGGGCACCCTCCAGCCAGCCGAATATTCCGGCGAAGGGCTGCCGGTAGTCCCTGCGGGTAAGTGTGCTCATCGATCCCACCTCGTCCTCTGGCTCTCTTCGGGACAACGCTGCCGCAGGTGACGGGGGTAGGGCCGAAGGTGCCTCGCCTTCGGGTACTTCGGTCTTTGGCAGCTACGACCGCGGGCGGGAGACTGGACATGGGGCCGGCAGCAGGTTTACCGGCCGGCGCTGAAAGGAGAGAGTGTCGTGGTAAAGCAGCATGCGGAGGACGGCAGTCGTCTGGCTGGGACCGGGGAGCCGGCCGTTGCCGTTCTGGATGAGGCGGAGTGCCTGGGGCTGATCGCGGAGGGTGGCGTTGGCCGGATCGGGTACACCAGCCGGTTCGGGCCGGTCGTGCTGCCGGTCAACTATGAGCTGTACGAGGGGACGATCGTGTTCCGGACCGGGCTGCACAGCTCGATGGGGGAGGATCTGCGCACCGGGATCGCGGACGCGGAGTACAAGGTCGCCTTCGAGATAGACCAGATCAAGCCGGCCAGACAAGAGGGATGGAGCGTTCTCATCCAGGGCTCCGCGCACTTCGTAGACTCCGAAGCGGAACTCGCCTCGGTTGCCCAGCTGGGCGTGCAGGCGTGGGCCGCCGGCCCCAAGGAGCAGTTCATCCGCATCATCCCCACTCACATCACCGGCCAACGCATCCGAAGGACTACAGAGCCCGAGGCCCGATAGCCCGCCATCCTGCATGTTCATGGCGCCAGGTTGACCGGCGGACCGAAGCCCTCAGCACTCGGCCCCCTTCGTCCCAGTAACCGGTGTCCTTACGAGGTGTGTCCTTGGGCGCGGCAACGCGCATTCCGGGGAGGAACCACCCGCGCCCGTCGCGGTCCTCCAGACTGGATGCCGTTATCTGCCGGGCGCACACAATGATCACACCGCTGCTGTGCAGGGTGCGGATGAGAGGCAGGTCCAGCAACTCCACGGGCTCTGGCGAAGCAATGATCCGCCGCCACCACGGGCCGTCCTTACCGATGTCCCAGCCGTGGGCGTCAGCGAGCTGGTGTGCCTGCTGGTCGTCGTAGACGGGCCCGACCAGCTTTGAGGGACTGGCGAACGCCGGGTCCTCGGCGCTGACCAGGGTCCGGCTGACCAGGCAGGTGGCCTGGCAGCCAGGCAGCGCGTTCTGCAGTGCCTGGACGCGCCAGCGGGGCGAGCGCCGCGACGGCCTTGCGGATGTGCGTTTCCTGGATGTCATGCTCTGGCGGCTCGCCGCGCTGGAGCAAGGCGTTGCCGCCGAGAGCGGCCACGATTCTCATGCCGGTGCGCCGATCGCGCGCCCAGCGGCGGGGCGCCAGGCCGCACGGATGAGTGATGGCGGGTAGTCGAGGCCAGATGACATGGTCGCCTGACGCCTGGCCGCCATCGGCCGCGAGCGGGAGTCTAGTCTGGCTCGGGTTCATCCAGGATGTCGCCGATCGGGCGGTGCGGCGCTGGCGGTTGTGGCAGTGGCAGCCCGTATCCAAGCCGCAGGATCATCTGCGGCTGTTCGCTTTCGTACCGCGGGTCGCGGACCAGCCATGCGTCGCGGGTTTCCAGGGGCTGGGTGAGCGGGCTGGCGGAGATCCCGCGGGCGGTGGCGGTGAGCAGGACGCGCTGGAGTGCCTGCCCGGCGCGGAGCCAGTCTGCTTTGGTGCCGGAACGCATGGACAGCACGGCCAGCTGCGGGGTGGTCTCGAACCAGGCGTAGCGGACAGGCTGTGACCGTGGCCCGGGGGTGAAGTCCCGCACCGGCGCGGAGCCCTCAGGGGAGCGCGGCCCGAGCGCGCTGTCAGGTATGCCTTCGCGGTCGCGCTGGCCGCCCGTCCACCGCGCCAGTTCGGCGAGGTATCGGAGGTCGGTGAGCAGATCCCGCTCAGCGTCGGCGGCGAGATGCAGCAGCCGCACGGACTCGTCGTGATCAGGGATATGCAGGATCGCGCCTTCGAGCCTGGCCGCCTCGGCCATTTCGGCGAGCACGCCGGGCGGCACGCTCCGGCTGCTGAATGGCTGCCGGTTCGTGTGCCGTTGTTCGATGGCGGCATGCAGTTCCCGCTCGGCGACCCCGACCCGGTACCGGCCGCCGAGCCGTATCGTGGCCAGCAGCAGCGGCGTGCCCGCATCGGGTAGCAGCAGGACAGATGCCTGCCAGCCAGCGACAGCTGCCGCCAGGCGCAGGTTGAACACGGCCGCGCCGCAGGCGATATGCACGGCCCGGCCGTCCGGGTCGCTGTAGGGCAACTGCCGGGCCGGGTCGGCGCGCAGCTCGATCGTGCGGCTGGCCTGCCTGACCCGGAATCGCCACGGCTGAGTGTTGTGCATCGACGGCGCCGCCACCGCCGCCTGCAGCAGCTGTTCGAATACCTCGCGCGTCAGTTCCGCCGACTCAGCGGAGCGCGGGCGGCCGCGCGCGCCTCCTTGCGTCATACAGGCAGCGTCCCGCGCTGCACTCAAAGGAAGGTAGAGGCGTTAGCCCTGGCGACCCGGGACCAGTGACAGGTCCCCGCCCGGGAGTGCCGGTACGCCGCCCGCGGCGGTGCGCCAGCACCGCACTACCGCCTGGCCCGCATGAGTACCCGCACCACCGCTCTCGGTCAGCACGCCGAAGCCCGGTGCCTGGAGCGCGTCGCGGACGCGTGCTGCGCGTCGGCGAACGGGTCCGGCGTGCGGACGGTCATCGCGTAGCTCTGTCTATCCTTCTCCGTCATGCGAGGGTGAGGAACAGCTTCTCCATCTGCTCCTCGGTCATCGGGGAGTCTGTGTCCCCGGACAGGCACTGCCGCATCCCGCTTGCCACGATCTTGAAACCGGCCCGGTCCAGGGCGCGTGACACCGCGGCGAGCTGGGTGACCACCTCGGTGCAGTCCCGCCCGGACTCCACCATGGCGATGACTCCGGCCAGTTGGCCCTGGGCGCGGCGGAGCCGGTTGAGCACCTGGCCTGCGGCATCGTCGTCGATCTTCATCAGCCGTCTCCCTCGCGGTTCGCTTGGCCCGAGTATACCCGGCCGGGGTATATGGGAGATGATCATGATTCGTGAAGCGGACGTGCGGGCTTTCGCCGCGGCGCACCGTGACGGCGCTGTCGTCGTGGATGTCAGGGAACCGTTCGAGGACGCGGCCGGGCATGTTCCCGGCGCCGCGCTGATGCCGATGGCGGCGGTGCAGGCGCGACTGCGCGAGCTGCCCCGCGGCCGGCCGGTTTATGTCATCTGCGCGGGCGGCGGCCGGAGCCTGACCGCGGCGTCGTGGATGGCGTCGGCGGGCGTCGAGGCGTGGTCGGTGGCTGGCGGGACCAGCGCGCAGGCCGCGGCGGGCGGGCCGCTGGTGACCCGCACCGCCAGGTCAGCGCAGGACAGCGGGGCACGGCGATGATCGAGGTCGTCAGCATCGACACGCCGGCGCTGGGTGACCGCAGCTACCTGGCGACCGACGGGCGGGTCGCGCTGGTGGTGGATCCGCAGCGGGATATCGACCGGGTGCTGGCGGCAGCCGCCGGGCGGGGGGCCCGGATCACCCATGTGTTCGAAACTCACCTGCATAACGATTACGTCACCGGCGGCCTTGCGCTGGCCCGGGTGACGGGCGCGGCCTACCACGTGAACGCCGCTGACGAGGTGGCCTTCGACCGGATCCCGGTCACCGACGGCGATGCCATCGGTGTCGGGGAAGCGATGCTGGTCCAGGTGATGGCCACCCCGGGGCACACCTTCACCCACCTGTCCTACGCGCTGCAGGACACCGCTGCCGGACCCGTGGTGGCGGTGTTCACCGGCGGGTCGCTGCTGCACGGCTCGACCGGGCGGCCCGACCTGCTCGGCCCCGCGCATCAGGCCACCCTGGCCGCGGCGCAGCACGCCTCGGCCCGGCGGCTGGCCACCGAGCTGCCGGACGACACGCCGGTCTGCCCCACCCACGGGTTCGGCAGCTTCTGCTCGGCCACCCAGTCCGCGAGAACTGCCTCCACGATCGGCGAGGAGAAGCGCGCCAACCCGGGTGCTCACCCAGGACGAGGAACGCTACGTGGCCGAGTTGCTCGCGGGCCTGGACGCCTACCCGGCCTACTACGCGCACATGGGCCCGGCCAACGCGGCCGGGCCGGGCGCCGCTGACCTCACCCCGCCGGCCCGCGCGGACGCCGCGCAGCTAGCCGCTCGCATTGCCGCCGGGGAGTGGGTGGCAGACCTGCGCAACCGGCGGGCGTTCGCGGCCGGGCATGTCAGCGGCTCGCTCAGCTTCGAGCACGGCAGTGACTTCACCAGCTATCTCGGCTGGCTGATCCCCTGGGCAACCCCGCTGACCCTGCTCGGCGACACCCCCGGGCAGGTCGCCGCCGCCCAGCGCGACCTGGCCCGGATCGGCATCGACCACCTGGCCGGCGCCGCCACGGGCAGCCCGCAGGAATGGGCCGGCGGCCAGCCACTGGCGTCCTTCCCGGTCGCGAGTTTCGCTGACCTGGCCGCCGTCCGCCACCACCGGCCGGTCACCGTCCTGGACGTGCGGCGCGCGCTCGAATGGGCCGAGGGTCACCTCGACGGCGCACTGCATGTCCAGCTGCAGGACCTGCGTGACCGCATCAGCGAGGTCCCCCGAGCCGAGATCTGGGTGCACTGCCGCTCCGGATACCGCGCCGTGGTCGCCGCGTCCCTCCTGCAGGCCGCGGGGCACGCCGTCGTCGCCATCGACGACGAGTACGACCGCGCCGCTGACGCAGGCCTCCCGCTCACCAGCTGCAAAGCAGGGGCGAGGGCGGTATGAGCACGGCTGGCTGGCCCGGCCGGCTGTTCCCGCGCCGGCCCATGGCCAGCGCGGAGCACGCCAGGCAGCTGCAGCAGCAGGGCGTGATCGTGCTGGACGTGCGGGAAGACCCCGAGTGGCGGGCCGGACACGCACCCGGCGTCCGGCACATCCCGCTCAGCCGCCTCCCCGGCCTGATCAAGGACCTGCCACCACGGCGCACAGTGATCACCGTGTGCCGCTCAGGCCACCGGTCTGCCCGGGCAGCCGCGCTGCTCGCCGGCGAGGGCCGCGAGGCGGCCAGCCTGTCCGGGGGCATGCACGCCTGGGCCCGCGCCGGTCTCCCGGTCGTCGCCCTCGGCGGCCACCCGGCCGGGTGGCGTGAACGGTGATCGTGCTGGCCGTCGCGGCGGGCCTGCTTATCGGGGCCAGCCTCGGTGCGCTGGGCGGGGGCGGGTCCATCCTCACCGTGCCCGCCCTGGTGTACCTGCTGGGCCAGAGCCCGCACCAGGCCACCACCGCCTCGCTCCTGGTCGTTGGCACCGCCGCATTCGCTGGCGCGGTGACGCATGCCCGCGCCGGGCGGGTCAGGTTCAAGGCCGGCGCGATCTTCGGAGTGCTCGGCATCGCCGGTTCCTATGCCGGATCACGGGCCAGCGCGGCGGTCCCGGCTAACGTGCTGCTGGCCGGGTTCGGCCTGCTCATGCTCGCGGTCGCGGTGCTGATGATGCTCCGCCTCCACGGCCAGGCTCTGCCCGCCCCGGGCGCCGCGCCTGCCGGAGGGGCACGGCACACCATCCTGGTTGCGGCCGCGGCCACAGGCGTCGGGCTGATCACCGGGTTCTTCGGAGTCGGCGGCGGGTTCGTCGTGGTCCCCGCGCTGGTCCTGGTCCTCGGCTTCGACCTGCCCACGGCGGCAGGAACCTCCCTGGTCGTGATCGCGGTGAACAGCGCGGCCGCGCTCGCGGCGCGGGCCGGTCACGGCGGCCTGACGCTGGACCAGGCGCTCATCGGGGCGTTCACCAGTGCCGCGGTAGCCGGTGCGCTGGCCGGCGGCAGCCTGGCCGGGCGCACCAACCCACAGCGGCTGAGCGCGGCGTTCACGCTACTGGTCATCATCGTGGCCGGCTACACACTCACCCGCAGCCTGCCTGGCCTGGTGTGACCCGCAGCATGTCATATACCCCGGGGTGGGTATCTTTCCCGGGAACCATAACTGATGGCGAAGGCAGAACGCAAATACCCCGGGGCGGGTATATCAACGGATCGCGGCCGCCGCCGCCCGCCATCTGCCCGCCGCTGCGGCCGGGCCCGGACGCCGCCACACCCAGTAAGGAATGACTGCTTCCTTCGGGGCGCCGCCCGATTTGGTATGCCTGCTTCACGGGTGTGATGCCGCCGGCTCTTGGGGTAGGCCCGCGGTGCAGGGCCCGTGCTGTTCCTCGTTTCTGCCCGGACAGGGTGATCGCCAGCGCTGAGCCTGCCCGGGCCGCCGGATCATCCCCGCACCGCCGCCGTGTCCCGCGTCGTCGCGCAGCGTGGCCCAGCAGTCCGGCAACGTTGCGGCTAGCGACCCGTGCGCTGGCAGGACGGGCATCAGATCACGCGCCTTCCCCGACCCCGCCGCGCTGCCCGGGCAGCTCAGCAGGCGTTTTCGCCGGGTGCCAGCTCAGGTGAAGATGATCTGGCCGCCGGCCGCGAGGGCGTAGAACTCGCCGACCGTGATGATGCCCTGGACCTGGTCGATGAGGTCGTCCTTGGTGATCCCGAACAGGTCGCAGGATGCCTGGCAGCCGTAGATGCCGGCCCCGGTGTCGGCGATCATCTCGATGAACTCCGGGATCGGCGGGATGTCGAGCTTCCCCATCTTGCGTTCCAGGTAGCCGGTCATCAGCCCGGGCATGCCCGGCAGGCTGCCGACGAGGGTCGCGAGGTGCAGGCCGGGGTTGCCGACCGTGGCGACCTTGATGTGCTCGTGGCGTTTCCTGCTGATGGCGTCGAGGCCGAAGAAGGTGAAGAACAGGCTGGCCTCGATGCCCTCGGCGCGGGCGCCGTTGGCCATGATCAACGCCGGGTAGATCCCCTCAAGGGAGCCCTTCGACACGATGATCGAGACTTTCTTGATGGTGGCGTCCATGGCAGGACCGTCCTCTCGTGAGCCCGTCCCTGCCGCCGCCGCAGCACCGGGTGGTGCAGCGACGAGCGTGCCGGGACGGCGCGCTGAACGCAGCCGCGCGTTAGATGCAGCCGCGTGGCTTGGGTATGCCGGCGATCTTGGCGGCGGCCTTGGCCGGGCCCTTGGGGAAGAGCTGGTAGAGCTCCTTGATGGTGACGCCGGAGGTCTTGCCCAGGACGCGGACAGTCGGGCCGGTTCCGTTGGCCTGGTATTCGGCGCGCATGAACGTGATGACCTGCCAATGTCGTAGCGTCAGCTCGTCGATGCCCTCGGCCTTGGCTATCTGTGGCGCCATGTCATCGGTCCACTGGCCAGGATCGGTGAGGAAGCCTTCGTCGTTGATCGTGACGTCATGGCCGACGTAGGTAGCGTTGGGCACGGTCAGCACCTCCTTGGTGTGTTCATCTGCGGCCGCCGATGTCAGCCGCGGCGGCCGCAGGGACGCGCGGGCGGGTCTTGCCGCGGGCGGGCATGGCGGAGCTGATTCCTGGGATATCGCGGCCGGGGAGCAGGCCGTGCCAGTAGAACTGCTGGAAGGCCAGCTTGCCGAGGTGGTTGAGGCGGGATTGCCTGAGCAGCGGCAGGCCCAGCCGCCCGGGGTAATGGCCGGTCAGCGGTTCGGTGTCGTAGTTGAAGTCGATCAGCAGGGCCTTGCCGAAGCCGGTTTCGATGAAGCAGTTGGTGTGCCCGTCGAAGGCGGCGGTCAACGGCTGCCCTTCGAGGAACCGGCGTATGTTGCCGGCCAGCACGTCGCCTTCGAAGTGGGCGACCGATCCTGCCTTGGATGCCGGCACGTCGGTGGCGTCGCCGAGGGCGAACACGTTGAGCTTTGCCTTCGCCTGGAGCGTGCCGGGGTCAACCGGAATGAAGCCGAGCTCGTCCCCGAGACCGGGCGAGCGGTCGACATAACCGGCGCCGCCGTGCATCGGGACGACGACGGCCAGGTCGAAAGGCACTTCACGCTCGTCATAAGAGACCAGCCGGCCCCCGCGGCTGCCGCGGGCGTGGTCGCCGGGTGTCTGGACGGTACCGGTATTGAATTCAGTCACCAGTTCGATGCCCTTATCAGCCAGCAAGCCGCTCAGTTCGCGGTTGCAGACAGGCTTGGTGAACGCGCCGTCCAGGGGCGTGACATAGATCAGCTCAACGCGGTCGCGGATCCCCCGCTGGCGGAAGTAGTGGTCGGCGAGGAAGCAGAACTCCAGTGGCGCGACCGGGCACTTGATCGGCATGTCGATGACGTTGACCACCAGCCGGCCACCACCGAACCGGCTGAGCGCATGGTGCAGGGCGACGGCGCCCTCGGGCGTGTAAAAGGTGAAAACGTCCTCCAGCCACCCCGAGCCAGTCAGCCCTTCGGTCTCTTCCGGCAGCAGCCGTGCGCCCGTGGCGACCACGAGGACGTCATAGTCCAGCGCCGTGCCGTCATCGAGATGCACGCGGTCAGTGGCGGCATCGACATGGTCGATCCCGGCCTGGCGGAAGGAGATGCCGCCACCGCGGGCGGACGATCCGTCCAATGTCGGCGAGCCCGAACGGGACGAACAGCAACCCGGGCTGGTACACATGATCGCCGTCGCGGTCCACCACGACGATCTCGGCTGCCTGCTCGTCATAAGCCCGCCGTAGCCGGTTGGCAGTCAGCGTGCCGCCGGTACCGCCGCCTAGGATCACGATCCGCTTCACATGATCATCCTGCGGCTGGGCGCTGGCTGTCGGCAGAGGCGTTGGTCCCGTGCCCAGGTGACCATCAGCCGAGGGCGGCCCGGTCCCGCCCGCATACCCTCGGATGGAGGCGGATGCCTCCACATGCCGCGAGGATCGGGGGAGCGCCGATGAATCAGCTACTGGACGCCAGCCTTCCGCAGGTGGCGACGCTGGGCGGGACGGCGCTCCCGCTGGTCGGCCGGGCCCGTGTGTACGCGTGCGGGATCACCCCCTATGACGTCACCCATCTCGGGCACGCGGCGACCTTCGTGTGGGTCGACACGCTGGCCCGGGTGCTGCATGCGTCCGGCGCCGAGGTGATCGTGTGCCGGAACGTGACCGACGTCGACGACGTACTGTTGACCGCCGCGAGCCGGTCAGGCTCTCCATACGACGAGTTTGCCGCTATCCAGCAGTTCTACTTCGACCGGGACATGGCCGCGCTCGGCGTGCGGCAGCCGGCCATGCAGCCCCGGACGCACGCCTACATCGGCCAGGTGATCGCCCTGGCAGCCGGCCTGCTCGCTCGCGAAGCGGCCTACCAGAGGGACGGTCACGTCTATTTCCGGGGCGCCACCGCCGCACGGCAGGCGGGACTAGACCGCCATGCGGCGCTGCGGCTTGCCGCGGAATACGGTGACCACCCGGACGACGCGCGCAAGGACGACCCGTTCGACGTCGCGGTGTGGCAAGCATCCCACGGGGACCAGCCCGCATGGGAGAGCCCGTGGGGACCTGGCCGCCCAGGCTGGCACGCCGAGTGCGCGGCGATGGCGCTGCACACGTTCGGCCCGGCGGTGGACGTCCACGCCGGCGGCGGCGATCTGCGTTTCCCCCACCACGCCTACCAGGCAGCCCTTGCCGAGGCCTTCACCGGGGTCACCCCGTTCGCCCGCGTGCGGCTGAACGTCGGCGTCGTCCGGGTCGCGGGGGCCAAGATGGCCAAATCGGCCGGCAACCTCGTCCTGGTCAGCGAGCTTCTCGGCGACTACCCCGCGGCGGCCGTCCGGCTGCTGATCCTGGACCGCCGGTGGGACCAGGACTGGGACTACGACCGGGCCGGCCTGGACGCTGCGGCGGCACGGCTGGAGCGGCTGCAAGCTGCAGCCGGGCGCCCTGACCGCGCCGCGGCGGGAAATGGCGGCGCGGCGGTGGCCGCGGTCCGCGCCGCACTGGCCAGCGACCTCGACGTGCCCGCCGCGCTCCGCATCGCCGAAGACGACGGTGGCCAGGCCCCCCGCGTCCTCGGCTCCCTCCTGGGACTGTGGTAAAGCCCGGCGGAGTCCGTGCGGTTGCTTGGGCCCGTCGGCCATCGAGGCACCGGGGGACCCATTGCGGACCCACCCGAAACCGCGTTCGGCTGCGGAAACGGGCCCAAGGTCTCGGATCGGCGGCCCATTCGGCTCGCCGGCGCCCGGCACTGCTGCCTGCGACCTACGCTGTGTTCCTGCCGGATCTTCCCGGCCGCCAAGGACGGAGGGGACGCCGCTGCGTGAGCTGGACGCGCTACGCCCGCAGCGGCGGCCTACGGATCGCCTACGAGGTGCGCGGCATATCCCATGCCCGGCGAGGCACGCTGGTCCTGATCCAGGGCCTGGGCCTGGGCCGGGCCGGATGAGGCCCCAGCGATCCGGCCACTGGGGCGGCGGCTGCGGCTTGTGCTGGTCGACAATAGGGGTAGCGGGCGCAGCGGCGCAGCTGCGGGCTCCTATGGCGTCGCCGATATGGCGGATGACGCGCTGGCCGTGCTCGACGACCTGGGCATCCGCACTGCCCACGTGATGGGCGCCAGTCTCGGCGGCATGGTGGCCCAGGAGCTCGCGGTGCGGCATGCCGAGAGAGTCGGCCGCCTGGTGCTGGCGTGCACGACGCCCGGCTGGCCGTTCGCCTATCCGATGCCGGCCGCGTCGGTGCGGCTCATCGCGGCAACGCGGGGGCTCCGGCCCGCGGACACTGTGCGCCGTCATGTGGAAAACGCGCTGTCGGCGGCGACCGTGCAACGCCGTCCGGAACTCGTGGACCGCATCATCGCGCAGCAGCGCTCCGGGCCGGCCCGCGACCCGGACGCGTGGGCAGCGCAGGCGGCGGGAGGAGCGCGCTACGCCGGCGGCCTTCGCCAGGCGCGGATCCGTGCTCCCACCCTGGTCCTTCACGGTGACGCGGACACCGTGGTCGACCCCCGCAACGCCCGTCTTCTGGCGGGGCGAATCCCGGTGGCCGACCTGGTGATCTTCCCCGGGCTCGGGCACCTGTTCTTCTGGGAGGATCCGGACGGCTTCAGCGCGGCAGTGGCCAGGTTCCTGCTGGCTGATGTGGGAGCATGACGCGCTGCCCGAGCCGCCCTGAAGGCCCGGATGTGGCGGCCGTTCGGCCCGGTGCCGCAGGTCAAAGGGCCCTGTTCGCTCCCATCGCCAACGGCGACGCTGAAACCCTGGATCCGATGGGCAGGTGAGGAGCATGACCGGGACGAACGTGCGGGAGGCAGTGCCGATCCCCGCCGGTCAGATCGGCTACCTGGTGGCGACGGCGGCCCGTGCGCCGTCGGTGCACAACACGCAACCGTGGCGGTTCCGGGTCAGCCAGTACGCGATCGAGCTGTATGCCGACCCTCGCCGCAAGCTCCGCGTCGATCCGATCGGCCGGGAGATGCTCATCAGCTGCGGCGCCGCCCTGTTCGGGCTGCGGCTCGCGGTGCGGTCGCTGGGATACCTGCCCGTGGTCGAGTTGCTTCCCGACCCCGCCCGGCTGCGGCTGCTCGCCCGGGTGCGACTGGGCGCGGCGGTGACCATGACTGCAGCCGAGCGGCAGATGCTGGAGGCGGTACCGCACCGGCACACGCACCGTGGCCCGTTCGCACCCGGCCGGCTGCCTGCCGGGCTGCTCGCGGGACTGCAGCACGACGCGCTGGCTGAGGGCGCCACCCTGGCGCTCGTCGACCGGGCCATCGCATACCAGCAGCTGGCGGACATCGTAGGCGCGGCCAAACGCAGGCAGGTCCTCGACCCGGTGGCCCGGGCCGAGATGCGGCTGTGGAGCCGCGGGCCGGCCAGTACGGCTCGAGACGGCGTCCCCGCTCAGGCGTTCCCGGCCTGGGCCGGCCGTCAGCCCGGGAGGCTACCGCAGCGCGACTTCGACCTGGGCCGCGGCCTCGGGCTGCGCACGCCCGACGGGCCGCCCGCCGCCGCCACCGCGGTGCTGCTCACGCCCGGCGATAGCCGCGCAGACTGGCTCCGCGCCGGCCAGGCGCTGCACCGGCTCCTGGCCCACGCCGCGAGCAGCTGGGTATTCGCCAGCCTGCATACCCAGCCGCTGGAAGCCACCGTCATCCGGGATCTGATCAGGGCCCGCCTGGCGCTGCCAGGGGCCCCGCAGATGCTGCTCCAGCTTGGCCTCGCCCGGACCACCCATGCCACCGCCCGACGGCCACCGGCCGAACTAATCGAGCCGTCACCGCGGCACGGCCAGCCGACCTGGCCGGCTGGCCCGCGATCAGCCAGCACGGAAACAGCAGCGGCCCGAAGATCCCGGTGATCCAGACCGCAGGGCTCCTGACGGGGATGGTCAGGGAGAAGGAGCTGATCGAACGGCGGGTCATTCTTCCGCTGGCCAACCCTCAGCTCGCCGATCGGCTGGGCCTTGTCCCGCCCCGGGCGGTCATCTTGTTCGGTCCGCAGGGAACCGGCAAGACCACCTTCGCCAAGGGGGTTGCGTCGCGGCTCGGCTGGCCGTTCGTCGAGTTGTTCCCGTCACGGCTGGCGGGACCGGTGGCCTGTTCCCGGTGCTGGACGCAGATATCAAGCTCAGCGCCGAGGGCAGCCAGGGCACCCGGGTGGCGCTCACCGGCTGCTACCGGCCCCCGTTCGGCGCGCTGGGCGCCAGGCTGGACAGGATGCTCATGCACACGGTGGCCACCTTGACCCTGAGGTCTCTGCTGACCCGCCTCGCCAGCGCCCTGGAGGGCACAGCACAGGCTGCCGAGGAGAAGCCCGCCCCGTGGCGGCGGGACACCGGACCGCAGAGCGCCTCCGACTGAGGCATCGGTGAGGCTCGGGTGGAGTGGCACCCGACGAGGCGGCTCCGCGCCAAGAGCCTCCCTTGCCGCCGCGCGATCAGAGGGACCATGGCGAAAAGCCCGTGTGCATTCTCGGCCGGTGCTGGCCCTCACGGCAGCGATGGCTGCCCTCCAGCGTGCAATGCGCGGGCATCACACCTAGGCTTCTGCGCCCGGGGCTGGCCCGGGGTCTGGGATGGCGCGCTACCTCAGCCGGCCGACGACTGGCCAGGTGTGGACTGGCAGCCCGGTTTCCGCGTACTGGAGGTAGCGGTCGAGCATGACGGCTAGCGCGCGCTCCGGGTCATGACGCCGCTGGGCGGCAGCCAGCGTGGCGCGCTGCCACATGGCGCCGGTCTGTCCCGAGGCCGCCCGGGCGGAAATCACGTCGAGCAGCCCGTCCGCCTCTTCCGCTGCCACGCCGGCCTGGAGCAGCCCCTGCTTTGCCGCCGGCACCAGCTCGGCCACGAGCTTGGCGGCGGCACGTGTCCGTATTTGATCTCGGTGCCCGGCTGGCCAGCTCAGCTGAGCGGACAGGCCTTGCTGGGCGGCGCGGTAGAAGCCATGATCGGCACGTTCGAACGGCAGCGCGTAAGTCCATTGCTGGTCCTGCCCGGCCATCCACAGGGACAGGCCGATCAGGAAAGCGGCGTTGGCCAGCATGTCGATCACGGTGGGGCCGGCGGGCAGGGCCCGCATCTCGATCCGCAGATGCCCGCCCGACGCGGGGTCGTAGATGGCCCGGTTCCAGCGCCACACGGTGCTCTGGTGCAGCCTGAGCTCGTCCAGCGGCGGCGGCTGCCACCCGGTGCCGCCGGCCCACAGGCGCGGGTCGCCGGCCACCGGCAGCAGCGGCTGGTGCAGCCGGATGCTCTCGGTGAACAGCTCCAGCGCCCCGCCCCGCAGCCAGCCCGTCCCCAGTGCTGTGCGGGCCAGCCGGCGGCGTGGTCCGTGGCTCTGGCGATCGTCAACCGACTGCTTGAACAGAGCGATCCGTGTCTCGTCCCAGAGCCGGTGGCCCAGGAATGTGGGCGAGTTGCCGGACACGGCCAGCACAGGTGCCGTGGCCAACTGGACCGCGTTGTAGGTGCGCGTGAAGTCGGCCGGATCGACCCGAAGGTGCACCTGGAACGAGCTGTTCGCCCCCTCCAGCGCGACATCCTCGCTGGCCAGCTCGAGCGGGTCCTCGCCCGCGATCCGGATGCGGAACGGGTCCTGGCGGAGCCGCCGCAGGCCGCTGTTCAGCGCCCGGTAACGCGGCACATCCGTCATGACGCCGGGACCGAGGTCAGCCTGCCTCAGGGTGGGCAGAATGCCAATCAGCGCGAGCCGGCCTGCGTGGTCTCTGGCCGTGTCAGCTACGCGGTCAAGCAGCACGTTCAGCTCGCCCCCGAGCGCGGCGAATGGCCGGCCGTCCAGCAGAACTGGTGAGGCGTTGAGTTCCAGGTTGAAGCGGTTCAGCTCCACGCTGACCCGCGGGTCGGCCACCGCGGCTCGGATGGCCTGGTTGTGGGGCAGCGGTCGGCCCGCGCCGTCGACCAGGAACAGCTCGAGCTCGGCACCTACGGTGGCGGGGCCAGCCCCGAAGCCAGGCCGTTCTAGCAGCTGCCCGAGCGCGGACAGGCATTCCTCGAGCCGTTCGGTGAAGCGCGAGTAGTCGCGCTCGTCGAACTCCTCTTGGTCTATGTCTGTTCCCATGGCCGGACCTCACCGTCTTGGGCGGGCGGCGGCCCCGGGCTGTGGTTCGCCGCCCGGATGCGAAGAGCCGCCGGCTGCCGAGATCCGCCGGCCGGTCAGCACCGCGGGCAGGATGCGCACGTAGTGGGTCTTGGCGCCCGGTGCCCACGGGTCCAGCGGCCGCTTGCGCAGGCGCGTCAGCTCTGCCGGGTCGGTGACCTCGACGGCCTCACCGCGGATCACGACGCTCCAGCCGGTGTGAGCCGCGGCGTCGCTCCCATCGACCTCGAACGCGACCCGGCTGCCACGGCACGCGGCATCGAGCTTGGTTCCTTCGTCGCTACGGAACACCACCATGTGGCGGTCGAGGACGAAGTTGACAGGAAACACGACTGGCCCGCGGTCATCCACGACAGCCACCCGGCCCAGACGCTCTTGAGCCAGCAGCTGGAAGCACTCGGACTTGGACAGCTCCTGCCAGCGACCCTGGCGCTCTGGCACGTCATCCATGGCTGATGCCGAGATGTTCGCCGCCGCTTGCGAACAAGACGCTGGCGGCCGGGCGCCGGACGCTGACCGCGGTCTGGATGACGGCCCCCAGCCGGAGCACCAACTGCGGGTAGCTGCCGTCACTCAGCTGGGTGCGGATGAATTCGCGCAGCCGGACTCGCGCGAGCCGCTGGCTGTGCAGCGCTGCCGCCACCCCGCAGGTGGCGCTGGTCAGCAGTATCCGTTGCAGCGCCTGCCCGGCGTTCACCCAGTCCACCGGGCGGTCACCGGTGGTTGTCAGCAGGCAGACGACACCGGCGGACCGGGGCGCCGCCGACGGGCTGGACCAGGAGACCCCCCATCGGCGGCTATGGGCGAAGTCCCGGCCGGGGAAGTGCGGGAGGGTGCGCTCGCAGCGCGCCGGGTAGGCGGTGTGCGGCACCCCGTCGCGCCGGCTGCTGCCCGGCGGCGACGCCCAGCTGGCCAGTTCCTGTGCGTAGGCGCTGTCGAGCCGCAGCGCGCGCTCGCCTGTCTCGACGACCGCGGCGAGCACCGCCCGGCTCCCCTCGTCGTCGATAATGCGCAGCATTGCCCCATCCCGCTTGGCGCCCTCGTGCAATACGGTAAGGAGGTCCGGCGCAAGCGGCAGGGGGTCGAAACCGCCGCGGTGTGTCCGCCGTACCAGCACCTGGCTGAAGAGCCGCCGTTCGTACTCGGCGGGAGCGGCCTGTCGCTGCCAGCTCACCCGGGCGACCAGCAAAGGCTGGCCGGGATCAGGCAAAACGGAAGTCTCAGGAATGTAGCCCAGTGACCGCAGCGCCAGCCGGGCAGTGAACAGCGCGGCGCCGCAGCTGATCATCATCTCGCGGCCGCGGGGGTCGGCCACCATCAGCTGCCGCCCGGCGTCGGCGTGCAGGCTGATCTGCTGCCCGCCGGGGCTGAACCACCATGGCTGGGTGTTATGTACAGAAGTAGCCCACACCGCCGCCCCTACGACATAGGCGGCAATCTCCTCCGCGGTCAGCGGCTGCGGCCCAACCAGGCTTTCGCCGGGGAGCGGGAGAATGTCCATGGCTCCTCCCAGGTCGCAGCGGGCAGTATTGCCGATGCCACCAGCTGATCCCCGGCCGAGGCCAGCGTGCAGGTCCGAAGGTCTGCGCTCGGCGGGACCTTCGTCCGCGATCGGCAACCAGTCGCCCTCAGCAGGTCAGCGGCCAGGGCGCGGCGGTTGTCCGGGTCGAGGTGCACGGTCGGCTCGTCGAGGATGAGCACCGCCGGGTCGGCAAGCAGCGCGCGGGCGAGCGCGAGGCGCTGCCGCTCGCCGCCCGACATGGCCACGCCGCGGGCGGCGGCCGGGGTGTCCCAGCCCCTGGGCAGGGACAAGATCCACGGCAGCAGCCTGGCCCGGGCGGCGGCGTCGGCCAGCTGCGCAGCACTGGCTGCCGGCCGGGCCAGGAGGAGGTTGTCCCTGATGCTGGCGTCGAAGATGTGGGGATCCTGCGGGCAGCCGCTGATCACGGTGCGGACATCATCGGCCGAGTAACTGGCCAGGTCGTGACCGGCCAGTGTGGCAGTTCCTGCCGTGAGGTTGTGGAGTCGCAGCAGGACCGAGGCCACGGTGGATTTCCCCGCACCGCTTGGGCCGACCAGCGCAATCCGCTTCCCCGGCGGCAGGTCCAGGTCGATGCCGTCGATCGCAGGCGGCGCTCCTGGCTCGTAGCGGACCTGCGCGCCGCGCAGCCGGATGGTCGGCGGTCCGCCCGGCAGCGGCCGCGGACTGCCGGGCGAGCCGGGTCAGCTCGTCATCGGCGGCTGCGGCGCGGGCGAGCGCGTCGTCCTGACCGCCGAACGCATGCAGGTCGGTGATGGCCGCGCCCAGCTCACCGCGCGCGGGGGAGGTGCGCTGAGCCGCCGTGCGCGCGCCGCGGGCGGCCAGCCACGGTACCGCAGCGCCCGCCAGCAGCAGGCTGCCGCCGAGCACCGCGCCGGCCGACGCCAGCAGGACCAGGCTCGCGCTCATCGCGCCGGCCCCGACGATGGCGGCGGTCAGCGGCGGCGCGATCCCGCGGATGAACAGGTCCTGAGTGGCGTCCACGTCGCTGATCAGGCGGGCTAGCAGGTCACCGGACCTGAACGCGGCCAGGCCCTGGCCCTGCGGGGACAAAGGTCCTGCCGTTACGGGCAGCAGTGCCCCTTCCGGCGCGGCCAGGGGCGCGGCAGGCTGGCGCTGACGGCAGTACCGGGAGGCGCAAATCCATGACGAACGTGATGACGCCGGCACCCGAGCGACCTAGCCCCGGCGCGCTTCCGCGGTCTGTGACACCGGCCGAGGGAGAGCGCACCGCGCCGCGGACAGCCCGGCGCATCGTGGTCGGCGTCGGCGACTCACCAGCCACCCTGGCCGCCCTGCGCTGGGCGGTCAGTCAGGCCAGGAGCGGCAGCAGCTCGTCGCCGTCCGGTCATCGGCCTCGCCGTCGCCGACGACGCCAAAGTGCTGAGCAGGCCCGCAGGCAGCGCAGAAGCTGATCAACCACATGGTGAGCAAGGCGCGAGGACAGGCGCCAGGACGGAAGGAGCCGACGATGACCGCGACGCAGTTGCCGCAGCAGGAAGGCACGGGCACGGTCAGCGGCCGGGTGGCCCTGGTGACCGGCGGCACCCGCGGCATCGGCGCCGCCATCTGCCGCCAGCTGGCCAGCGAGGGCGCAGCAGTCGCGGCTGGTTACAAGGGTCAGCATGAGGGGGCGGAGAAGTTCCGGGCGGCCATGTCGGCCGAGTACCCGCAGCAGCGCTGCACGCTGCACGAGGGGAACATCGGCCTGGCCGATGACTGCCGGCGGGTGGTGCGCGACGTCATTGACCAGCATGGCCGCCTGGACATCCTGGTGAATAACGCCGGGATCACGATCGACCGCACCGTGGCCAAGATGTCGGACGAGGACTGGCAGAAGGTGATCGCCGTGAACCTGTCCGGAGCCTTCTTCATCGCCCAGGCGGCGCTGGACCACATGATCGGGCGCGGCACCGGGCGCATCGTCAGCGTTTCATCGGTCATCGGCGAGACCGGCAACATCGGCCAGGCCAACTACGCGGCGTCCAAGTCCGGGCTGTTCGGCCTGACGAAGTCGCTGGCCAGGGAGGCCATCTTCCAGCTGAACCGCGCCAAGCGGCCGGCCGGCGACGGAGTCGGCCTGACGGTCAACGCCGTGACCCCCGGCTTCATCGCCACGGACATGCTCGCGACGATCCCCGATCAGGTGCTCGAGCGCATCAGGGGCCAGATTCCCGTTGGCCGGCTCGGCCGGCCCGAGGAGATCGCCCGCGTCGTCTGCTTCCTGGCAGCTGACCAGTCCGCCTACATCACCGGGCAGATCTGGGCCGTCAACGGCGGCCTGGACATGTGAGGGGAAACGTCATGAATCATCAGCCCGACGTCGTCGTGCTGTCTGCGACGCGGACCGCGATCGGCCGGTACGGCGGCGGTCTCGCCGGCGTCCCGCCATGCGACCTTGCCGCGACGGTGGTGCGCGAGGCGGTGCGGCGGGCGGGCGTCGAGCCCGCCGATGTCGGCCACGCGGTCTTCGGCAACGTGATCCACACCGAGACCAGGGACATGTACCTGAGCCGGGTCGCCGCCGTCAACGGCGGCCTGCCGGTCACCACCCCGGCGTTCACCGTGAACCGGCTGTGCGGCAGCGGGCTGCAGGCCATCATCTCGGCGGCGCAGGCCATCAGGCTCGGTGACGCGGACGCCGCGGTGGCGGGCGGAGCCGAGTCGATGAGCCGCGGCCAGTACTGGCTGCCGGGACTGCGGTGGGGCCAGCGGATGCGCGACGGCGTGGCCGTCGACGCCATGGTCGGCGCGCTGACCGACCCCTTCGCAGCCTGCCACATGGGCGTGACGGCGGAGAACGTGGCGGCCGAGTTCGGGATCTCGCGCGAGGACCAGGACGCGCTGGCGGCCCAGAGCCACCGCCGGGCCGCGGCGGCCGCGCAGGCCGGATACTTCGCCGACCAGATAACGCCGGTCCAGGCGCCCGCCAGGAAGGGAACCGCCGAAGTTGTGGCCGACGAGCACATCCGGCCGGACGCCACCGCTGAGGACCTGGCCCGGCTGCGCCCGGCGTTCGCCGATGACGGCACGGTGACGGCGGGGAACGCCGCGGGCGTCAACGACGCGGCAGCAGCCGTGGTGCTCGCCAGCAGCGCCTACGCCAGCAGCCGCGGCCTGACGCCGCTTGGCCGTCTGGTCGCCTACAGCCACGCCGGCGTTGAGCCGAGGATCATGGGGATCGGCCCGGTACCGGCCGTCAGGAAAGTGCTGGACCGGGCCGGCCTGAAGGTCGATGACATCGACGTGTTCGAGGTGAACGAGGCGTTCGCCGCGCAGGCCCTGGCCGTCGTCCGCGAGCTCGGCCTGCCGCCAGAGCGGACCAACCCGAACGGCAGCGGCATCTCTCTCGGGCACCCCATCGGCGCCACCGGCGCCATCCTCGTCGTCAAGGCGCTGTATGAACTGCGGAGGACCGCCGGCCGGTACGCGCTGACGACCATGTGCATCGGCGGCGGCCAGGGCATAGCCGCGATCTTCGAGCGAGTGTGACCCGCCTGCTCGCAGCAGCGAGCTGGCGACCGGCTTCCTGCTGGACGCGCTCGCCCCGACCAACTTCCTGCTCACCAACCCGGCTGCGTCAAGCGGCCCTGGAGACCGGCGGGGCTAGCCTGGTAGCCGGCCCCCGCAACTTCGCCAATGACGTCATCAGCAATGGCGGGCGTCCCTGGCCGGAACAAGCGTGGCCGGATGCGGCGTCGGCTACGGAGGCCACCGATTTCTCAGATGCGGCGGATGCGCCGACCGCTGATACGGGCGGGGATGATGCGAAGGTAGAGTTCCCTGACTCCGCCGGGCCATGGTTCAACGCCCGCTTCGGAAACCGATGCACGCTCGGTTTCGGACTCCACATGGTGTGCCGGGTCTTGGATGAGAACGCTCCATCCTTCTCGTGCGGCAAGGTCGGCGTGGTCGATCTCGAATGCCGCCTGGTACTCGGCGCCCTCTATCCCGGTGCGCAGATCCTCGTCTGTCGGGCTGTCTTGCGCGGTACGGAACACGATGCATCCCTCGTGCAGCCTGTAGTTGACCGGAAGCACCGCCAACCCGAACCGGCCCGTGTACGCGAGCCGGCCGACGCCACCCGGCGAGATCAGCCGCAAGCACTCGGCCTCACCCCAGCCGTTCCAGCACCGGCGTCCCCATCGCTGCGTCGTGTCCCGGCCCAGGATGGGGCCAGCTGCCCTGCGCTGTGCCGGTCGTGGGATCAGACATGAGAGGTCCTGTTCCATGCGGGCGGAGAACCGAGGACATTCCCGAAGCTGTGCCGGCTAACCGCGTCCGGCACGGACGGCCGGCACCAGGGGGATCTGACCGTCGCCGCGAACCCGCCGAGATACCAAGTCATTCATCATCCCGGTCGCGGATCACGACCACGGGACAGGACGCGTGGTGGGTGCAATGCTGGCTGACCGAGCCGAGCAGCGCGCCGGCGAACCCGCCATGCCCGCGGCTGCCCACCACTAGTAGGTCTGCGTCGGCTGCGGCGTCCAGCAGCACCTGAGCGGGATGGCCTTCCACGACTAGCGGCCGCATTCTCGCCCTGCCGCCCGGATCGGCCACCTGGCTGATCGCGTCGGCCAGCGTCCTCGATGCGATCTCCCCGAAATCGGAGTTGTCGATCATGGCCGCTGGCGCCAATCCAATGCCGCCGACGGGAGCGGGGTAATGCCAGGCGATTACGGCGTCCACGGTGCCCCCGGTCAGCTCGGCCTGACGGACGGCCCAGCGAAGTGCGGACAGCGACGAATCCGAGCCGTCGACTCCTACCACTATCCGGGGAACATTCCCGCCTTGCGCTCTGACATGTGCGTCCCCTGACCTTGTTGCCGTGCTGGCTATGTCAGGATCGGTCGCGGCGGCAGGACCTGCGCAGAGGCGAAGGTCCCCGCTCGTTTGTTCCATGCGGGCCAGGTCGAGGGCACGATGCGTGCGGGCCCAGCTCGCCGCCCCAGGTACCTCGCTGAACTGGGGCGGTGGACGGGCGGCCAGCGCGATCGCGAAGGCATACCCGACAGCGCACTCGGGCCGCGCTCCCCTGAGGGCGCCGCGCCCGTGCGGGGACTTCCCCGGACCACGGTCACAGCCTGTCTGCTACGCCTGGTTCGAGACCACCCCGCGGCTGGCCGTGCTGTCCATGCGCTTCGGCACCAATGCAGATTGGCTCCGCGCCGGGGCATTCCAGCGCGTCCTGTTCTCGGATCGCGAAGCCGCCCCAAACAGTCGGCGCGCGTGTGAAGCGTCCAGGTCCGTCGTGACAGTCAGTCATCCTTATGTTCTGACGTGTGCCGAAGTGGCCTGCCCGCGTTAGGCGTCTGCCGGAGAGAAGCAATCGGAGCGGAGGCGAGGGCCAAGGTCCCGGCCACGCAGGAGGAACGACCCCTGATCGCGGGGACTGCGGCGCACGACTATAAGGGAGGAGGGATCAGGATGAGGCAGCATGCGGTACCGCGCGTGACATGGCACGCCAGGTGGCTGCGCGGGCTGTGGCCCGACCGCAACCCGCTGCGGCGCGCCGCGGACCGGGTGCAGGCTGCCGTCGTAGTCGGGCTGCTGGCTGTCTTCGTGGTCGGTGCTCCCCTGGTTGCGCTGGTCGCCGGGCAGTGGTCCTATGCCGCCGGCCTACGGACCGAACATGCCCAGCAGTCCACCTGGCGCCAGGTTCCCGCGGTCCTGCTCGCCGATGCCCCTTATCCGGGGTACTCCGGGTACGGCGTGCAGGTGTGGGCCAGGTGGACCGCCCGGAACGGGGCGCTGCGGAGCGGCGAGGTTTCCGTGCTGGGCGGTGCCAGAGCCGGCAGCACGGTGCCGGTATGGGTTGACGCGTCTGGCGGGCTGGCCGGCCCGCCGCTGCGGCACGCCCAGGTGATCGGCCAGGTGGCGCTGGGCGCGTCGCTCGCCCCGGTCGGCCTGGGGTTGCTGCTGGTGACTGCCGGGATGGTCGCCTGCGACAGCCTGGAGAGGCGGCGGCTTGCCGCCTGGGATGCCGACTGGCAGGTAACTGGGCCGCAGTGGACCAGGCTGCATTGACCGCGACGGGAGAAGACCATGGATATCTTTCAGGCGCCGACCGGCGGGCTGTCCGCTGAGGCGGGCAGCCCGGAGGAGATCGCCCGGTTCGTCGTCGGCGCGGCGGTGCACGCACCGTCAGTGCACAACACCCAGCCGTGGCGGCTCAGTCATGGCGAGCAGGAGATCAGCGTGCACGCTGATAGCGAGCGGCGGCTGCGGGTGGCCGATCCGCACGGCCGAGAGATGATGATCAGCTGTGGAGCGGCGCTGTTCAACATCCGGGTAGCGCTCCGCTACCTGGGGTTTGTGCCTCGCGTCAGAGTGCTGCCCGACCCGGACCTGCCCAGCCTCGTCGCGCGGGGTGGCCTGGGGAGCAGGCGCCCCCGGTCGAGTACGAACAGCGGCTGTTCGCGGAGATCCCGCGGCGGCGCACCCACCGCAGCGGATTCGACGCTGCCCCGCTGCCACCAGAGTTGCTCGTCGCCCTGCGCGAGGAGGCCGGGCGGGAAAAGGCGATGCTGAGCATCATGGCCGAGGACCGCCAGCGGGCGCTCGCGGCAGTCGTGGAGGCCGGCGATTACGCACTGCGGCTGGACAGCGCGCGAGCCCAGGAAGAGGCTCGGTGGGCACCGGCGCCCGGCAGCACCCGGCGGGACGGCGTCCCGCCAACCGCCTACCCGGCGCAGCCCGAGCGCACCGAACCGCACTTCCCCAGCCGCGACTTCGCCCAGGGCCACGGATGGGGACTTCCGCCCCGCGCGGACGCGCCGCAGGTGCGGTCCCCGGAGTGGTGGGACTCCTCACCACAAGCGTCGACGATCCGGCGGACTGGGTCCACGCCGGGCAGGCGCTGCAGCGGATGCTACTGTTCGCCAGCAGTTGCGGCGTGGCGACAGCGCTGCACAGCCAGCCCTTGGAGCTGCCCCAGCTGCGTGAATTCATCCGCACCCAGCTGAGCGGACGCGCCCACCCGCAGATGGTGCTCCGGTTCGGGGCAACCGGCGAGACAGCCGTGAGCGTGCGGCGCCCGGTAGAAGACGTCCTGCTCTAGCCCTTCCGCTCACGGCCGGACGTGACGGGCGCGCTCATGGCGCCAGCCGGAACGGCGGGTACCGGTCGGTCGCCAGGGTGAACGCGTAGGCGACCACCCGGTTGTGCCAGCGGGCGACGCCCAGCACGAAGTCGAACAGTCCCTTGGGGTACCGGCCGGTGAACAAGATGGCGAACCAGGCCACGATCACCACTACGACCGCGGCGATGTCGAGGAAGAACAGCACCACGTAGTGCGGGATGGCCAGGAACCACTTCACGAGAGGCAGCCACCGGTTGAGATCGCTGCCCGCATCCGGGTAGGGGTAGTCCAGGTGAACGGACTGATGGTCATCCGTGGAGGGGTAGCGATCATCCAACAGGATCAGATAGGCGCCGACCCGGTTGCTGAACCGCTGCAGCTCCAGGTTCCAGTCGAACCACCACCGGGGGTATTTCCGCCGGAACAAGATCATGACCAGGGGGGCGAGGAACAGCAGGCCACCGGTGCCAGCGGCCGTCCCCATGGTGCCGCCGTTCCCAGACGTCCACTGCCACGTCCCCCCGGACACAAAGCCCAGCACAATAGCGATTGGGATCACCATGAAGATGCGGAAGAACGTGGTCAGCCGGTTCAGCGGCCGATCTGGGTAATCGACCGAGAACTGGACCGGATAAGGCACCTCATCCATCACGAACCCCTCTCTGGGTACTCCTCTGATCCCATTCCGGGCTGGCGGCGCTCATCGAGGCATCATGGGATGTCTCCGGCCAGACCGCAGGCACCAAGGCAGACATATCATTTTTCCCGCGGACTGTCAGCGACTACACGCCCCAGGCCAGGGAGGATCGCAAATGGCCGTGGCAGGCCAGGCTCTCCAGCGCCGCGACGGAGACTGGGCTGGGAAATGCAGGACGTTCGCTGGGCTGGAACAGGACGATGGGCACTGCTGGCCGGGCCAGGATCCCAAGCACGATTGAGTTAGTCCTGTTCCTCATGCCGGAAGCACGGTGATACCAATGTCTGCTCCCCATCCGCGCTCTGCAGCGGACCTGGCCTTGGCGCCGGTCATGATCGGCCTCGAGCGGAACCTCGCGAGGCTGCGAGATAGCAAGGACCTTGAGTACGCGCTCGCCCTAGACCTCAACGACGACGGTAGCTGGTATCCCGTCCCTGGCGAGCGGGCCCGTCGCGTCCTGATGAGCGCTACGCGCAACGTCGAGCTGCATGGCTGGACCGTCACACCGACGCCAGACCGGCAAGGGCTGGCGGTATCGCACGGCGAGTACACGGTATCGATCATGCTCGGCAAGCAGCTGGCCGGCTATGTCGAGGACGGCCTGCCTTCTAGGTGATGACGCGGATCCGGCGGCCTGGCTGCGGTGGCCTACGGTGCCAGCGGCGATTACGGCGTCGTTCAGCGACTGCGGCCCTCCAGTCTTACGGGGAGGGCCGCCTGGTCCCTTCGAGGCACTGTGACCACCGCAACTGGGCAGTGGGCGTGCCCGCTGCAATAACTGCTCACCGAGCCGTGCACCAACCGCTTCACGCGCTTGCGCTCTTCCGTTCCCACAACGAGAAGGTCACCATCCGATGCCGCGATATTGGTCAGCACTGGGCCAGGGTCGCCCTCGGGAATTTCAATGGTCAGCGCGACATCTCGCGGGATGCTGCCGATGGCGCCGCGGAAGGCCTGGCGGACAAGCTTGGCTGACTCGTCCCGCTGCTCGTCCCCGGCAAAACTCAAAACGACGGGAAGGCCGTGCTTGCGGCGTTGACGGCGGCCCCCGTGCCTGGGTAGCCCCAGTGCCCATGACCGGACCGCGACAAGTTGCGAGCCGGATAGCCGGGCTTGCTGGACTGCCCACCGCAACGCGGCCAGGCCGCCCGGCGAATCATCGACCCCGACCACGATCCGGTGACGGGTGCCCGCGCCGGTATCCGCATCCTTCATCTGTTGTCGCCTCCCGGCTCATTCTCACGACCGACCTGACCGGGCCCGCTCGGGCGCGATCCCCGCAGCCAGCCGCGCACCCCAGGCCCGGGCCCGGGCCGTTTCGCTCCCGCCGAGATGGTTGTCCTTGGTGACGATGAAGCTCTCCGGCTCCGCGGCCATGTCGAAGCCGTGGCGACGGAGTTCGCGGGCGATACCCTTCGATGCCCTTCCGGTCACAGCGTCCGGACCGTGCAAGCGGGTATCGAAGGCAGCCGCCTGGGCGCTGTGGCGGCCGAGAGTTCCGAACCAGTCCCGCAGCCCGGGGCCGAGGGCGCCGGGCTCGAGCGCCAGGCCGCTGTCCGGCTTCTGCGCCGCCTCAGCCGCCCCCTTGCGGGTCGTGGCCCGGCTCATGCCGTGTACGTGCGTCGGCCCGCCGACCACGACCAGAGCGGCGTCATGCAGCAACTCTGGATGCGCCTGGGAAACCGGAACGACAATGACGTCGGCTGCCGGTTCGAGGCCAGCTCCAATGGCATCAGCGATCACGTGTGTGTTTCCGTACATTGACTCGTAGACGATCACGACTCGCATGGCTCTGCCGGGGAGCCGACATAGAGCGTGTAGCCGACCGCATCGGCGCCGAGCCGCACCGCATCCTGCACGGTCGCGTTGACCGGAGAGAGCGGGTCGATCGCGGACGCGATGTCCGTCTTGCCGTTGAGCTTCAGCACCAGGGGGATCTCGCCGGCATAGTCCCAGTAGAACTTCTCGGCCAGCCCGATCTGGATCGCTATGCCATTGAAGCCGCCTTCCAGTGCCAGCCCGATGATGTATTTCGGGTCGCCGGCGGCCTGGTTGGCGAAGAAGTCACGCGGACCGTGCTCAAGCCCCTGGTCGTAGGGCAGGAAGATCGCGGTTCCGTTCCGCAGCCCGTGCTGGTACAGGATCCGGTGTAGGCGGGCCTTCTTGCCGGTCGAAAGGCCCAGCTGGCTGAGCTCGGGTCGTGCGTTCATGGCGCCTCCCATGGGGACGGGCACACCAGCCGGGATCACGCTGGCTACCTCAAGGCTCTCGCTCGGCTTAGGCTCCCGGTAGGGGCGTTATGCCCGGCCTCCACGGGACCCCGGTCACTTTAGGCGGCCGGATCCGGCCATCCCGGGGACGATCAGCCCGGCTGATCAGGACCTCTAGTCCTGGGCTGTCCGCGCCGCCAGCGACGATCCTGGAAAGTAGGCACCTGAGGAGGAGCGATGAAGAAGACCGTGCTACTGGCTGTGGACACGACCAGCCACGTGTCGGCCGCCGCGGAAATGACGCGTGAACTGTGCCGCGACAACGGCGACAACGTCATCGTGCTGCACGTGCATGAATTCGCCGTCGGCCGCTGGGGGCGGATGCAAGTGGACTGCGGCGACGGCGAGGGCGAGCGCGTGGTCGCTGAAATCGTGGCCGACATGAAAGGCGCCGGAATCTCTGCCGACGGTGAGATCCGCGAAGCTCAGTTCGGGCACATCGCCAGGAATATCCTGGCCGCTGCGGATGAGCATGACGCCAGAATCGTGGTCTTGGGCTCAAGCGGCCGCACGGACGTGCCGCACCTTCCCTTCGGCAGCGTCTCGCACCGGCTGCTTCACTCGGCCCGCCGGCCGGTACTGATTGTGCCCCGGCAGCTCGCCGTGGAGCGAACGTCACACCAAGTGGAGCGAACGTCGCGCCAGACAGCCGCCGTGACCGAGGCCGGCTGATGCAGGGTGCTGTGGTCCTCGTCTCCGGCTGTCACCCGGTCTATTCTGAGACGGCGATGAGCCAGATGGCTGGATCGGACCGCGTCACGGCCACCCGAGGGCAGCGGCCTGCCCGGGGCGGCGAGTTGCTGCCCGGCGTGATCGGCGCAGCAGCGGGCGGATCGGCATGAATGGGCCGGCCGTCCTGTCCCGGAGTGGCCTGGACGGGCTGATCGCGGCGCTCATCGCGGACGGCTACCGGGTGATCGGGCCGACGGTCCGCGACGACGCGATCGTGCTGGCCGAGATCGGCTCCGGCGCCGAGTTGCCAACCGTGCGCCGCAGCGCCTCGTGGTCTTTGCGTGGAGGCCGACGTCGGCTTCGGGCTGGGCCTGTCCACAGCCGTGGCCGCATCTTTGCCAGACCTGATCCGGGCCGTACTTGCTGAACTCGGGCTGGACCCGCCCGCCACTGCAGCACAGGAGGACCCGCAAGTCAACGCTCGATGAACTCATCGGCTGGCCGGCGGGCTGTGGCCGCAGCGGTGTTCGCCCGGCCGAACTGCATCAGCATCTGCGGCACGCCGTCGAGAGCGAGACGAACCCGGATCTCCGCGCGGACCGGCGGCAGCTCCAGCGGCTGCGTGTGCAGGCTGGCGAACACCCACCGGCTCGCGGCGTGTAGCAGCATGCGATGCAGCGCCTGCCCGGCGCGCAGCGCGTCGGCCGGAGTGTCGCCGGGCGTGCTTAGCACGGCTGTCGCCGCCGGTGCCGAGCCACCACTCGGGAGCAGGCCGGGCCACCGAAGTCTCGTTGCGGCAGCCGGTCATGCCGCGGCCCTTCATCCTGTCTCCCTGCGGCAGGCGCTGCCCAGGCCCAGGCCGGAACGCCATCCCTGGCCGGGCTGCCGGGCGGCCGCGTCCAGCGCCGGAGCTCAGCCCCGACCGCTCGATTCGCCAGCTGCTCATGGCTCGCTGCCACCGCAAGCTCGGCAAGCATCCGGAGCTGACCAGGCTGGTCGATCAGGACTAGGGTGGCGCCTTCGGCGGTGGCGTCGCGGCTCAGCCCGGCGAGCAGGCCCGCGGGTATCCGGCCCGGCGCAAATGGGCCGCGGTGCGTGTGCCGGTGAGGCACCGCCATCAGCAGGTCCCGTTCGTGCACGGTGATGGGCGCCCGGTCGCCTGGCTGGACACGAGCGAGCAGCCCTGGCTCGGCCCGGTCGGGCAGCATCTCGACTACCGGCCGGTACCCCAGCTTGCGCAGGCCGAGCCGCAGCCCATAGAGGGCGGCGCCGCAGCCGATGAGCATCTCCCGGCCGCCCGGGTCCGTGATCCGGAGTTTCCTGCCGCGATCAGCGCGGAGTTCGATGACGTTCCCGTGGGCCCGGAAGCGCCACGGCTGGCTGTTGTGCAGCGATGGCGCCCTCGATGCGGTCGCGACCAGATAGCCGATCTCGTTATGAGTAAGCGGCAACCGGGCGGTAGTGGTCATTCCCATCACCCCCGCCTGCCAGGGTGACCGCCGCCGGCTGCCCACCGCCAGAGGCCTTCGACCCACAGCGGCCGGGACGAAGGCCTCTGGTACTGGGACATGGGACGAAGGACCCGCCGACCCCGACCAGAGGTCCGTTGCGGACGGGCTTTGCGCCCCTGCACGGTGGCTGCAGCTGTGCCTAACGTCAGAGCTGAAGCTCGGACTGAGGAGAAAGACATGACTGGAATCGTCGTCGGAGTTGACAGCTCCGAACACTCACAGAGATCGCTGGAATGGGCTATGCGCGAAGCTGCGATCCGCAAGGTGCCGCTCACGGTCATCACCGTTAACGCGGTTGTGGCGGGCTTCTTCAGCAGCCCGGTCGTACTGGCAGCGGATGAGCCCGCGCGGGAGCAGGCGCGCCAAGGCGCCCAGGAGGCGGCTGACAAGGCAGCGTTGGCGCTCGACGACGGGTCCAGTCCTCCCTCCGTGACCATCCACGCGATCAACGGCTTTCCCGCTGGAGAGCTCATCGAAGCCTCACGTGATGCCGACCTGCTGGTCGTCGGCTCCCGGGGCGCGGGCGGCTTCGCCCGGCTGCTGCTGGGCTCGGTGAGCAGCCAGGTGGTCCAGCATGCCCACTGCCCGGTCGTGATCATCCCCGGCGACAGGAAAGGCTGAGCCAGGCTGGCCAGTGCGATGATCAACATTGTGGTTAGTGTGCGCATTCGCGCTGCGCGACAGTGGCTTGAGCAGCATTTCGCGCTCGTGCTGCTCGTCGCGGCCACTTCTGGGCTGATCGCAGGTGCCGCACTACACCTGGCCGGAACCGGCGGCGCGGGGGACACAGCCTGGCTAGCCGCCGGGCTGCTGGGCGCGTTGTATGCATTGTGGGCGATCGCGGGCAGCATCCGCGGGGGCCGCTTGGGCGTGGACGTGATCGCGCTACTGGCCCTGGCCGGGGCGGTCGTCGTCAGGGAGTACCTGGCCGCCGCGGTGATCAGCGTCATGCTGGCCAGCGGGCGGGCGCTGGAAGCGTGGGCCGCCGGCCGGGCCCGCGCCGACCTGCGCGCCCTGCTGCAGCGCGCCCCGACCACCGCGCGGCGCTACCACGGCCGGGCGCTACAGACGGTGCAGCTTGAGGCAGTCCTCCCCGGCGACCTGCTGCTGGTGGCGGCCGGCGAACTCGTTCCCGTCGACGGCACGGTGGCGGGCACCCCGGCCAGCCTGGATGAATCAGCGCTGACCGGCGAGCCGCTACCGATCGAGCGGCACGTCGGAGAGCTTATCCGCAGCGGCGTCGTTAACGCGGGAGGACCGTTCGACCTGCGGGCGACGGCCAGGGCCGCCGACAGCACCTATGCCGGGATCGTGCGCCTGGTGTCGGAGGCCGAAGAATCGCAGGCCCCGTTCGTCAGGCTGGCTGACCGTTACGCGCTCTGGTTCCTGCTGGTCAGCCTGGCCGCAGCCGGGGCAGCGTGGGCCACTTCCGGCCTCGAACGGGCGGTGGCGGTCCTGGTCGTGGCCACCCCGTGCCCGCTGATCCTGGCCGCCCCGGTCGCCCTGGTGTCGGGGCTGTCCATCGCGGCCCGCCGCGGCGTGGTGGTCAAGGGCGGCGGCGTGCTCGAGCGCCTGGCCGGATGCACCACGCTCCTGCTCGACAAGACCGGGACACTCACCAGCGGCCGCCCGGCGCTGGCCGCCATCGTCACCGCCGGCCCGCTATCCTCCGGCGACGTTCTCTGCCTGGCGGCGTCCCTGGACCAGGTATCCCGCCACGTCCTGGCCAACGCCGTCGTCCACGCCGCCGTCGAGCGCAACTGCCAGCTCGTGCTGCCGGACCAGGTCGAGGAGATCCCTGGGCAGGGCATCATGGGGATCGTGGCGGGTCGCCAGGTAGCGGTAGGCAACGCGGCGTGGGCCGGGGTGAGCGGCGCGTCGCAGTGGGCGAAGACCGCGCGCCGCCAGGCCCGGCTCGACGGAGCATTGACGGTCTTCGTCGCTGTTGACGGCACGTCGGCCGGGGTCCTGGTCATGAACGACCCGGTCCGGCCCGATGCCGCCCGGACCATCCGGTCGCTGCGCCGGGGCGGCATCTCACGGATCGTCATGGTCACCGGGGATCGGGCCGAGGTGGCTCGGACGGTCGGCGCGGTCATCGGGGTGGACGAGGTCCTCGCCGAGCGCTCTCCTGCGGAGAAGCTCGACGCCGTCCGGATGGAACGCCGCCGGGCGCCCACGATCATGGTTGGGGACGGGATCAACGACGCCCCCGCCCTGGCCCTGGCGGACGTCGGGGTGGCCATGGGCGCGCGCGGCGCGACCGCCTCGTCGCAAGCCGCCGACGCCGTGCTCACCATCGATCGCCTGGACCGCCTCGGGGAGGTAACGGCGCTCGCCCGCCGCACCCGCCGGATCGCCCGGCAGAGCGTGCTCGCCGGGATGGCGATGTCGCTGGTTGCCATGGCCGCGGCCGCGGCTGGCCTGCTCCCGGCGGTATGGGGCGCCCTGCTGCAGGAGGGCATCGACGTAGCAGTGATACTCAACGCCCTGCGAGCCCTGCGGCCCCCATCGGGCGGCACGCAGCTGGCCGCGGAGGACGCGGCCCTCACCAAGCGCTTCCAGGCCGAGCACGAGGTGATCCGGCCCGGCATTGACCAGCTACGCCTCGTCGCTGACTCGCTCGGATTCGTCCCGCCCGGCGAAGCGGTGATACGGGTCCGGCGGGTGCACAAGCTGCTCGTGGAGGAGATCGAGCCGCACGAGCAGGCCGAGCAGGAGGAACTCTACCCAGCACTGGACCGCCTGCTGGGCGGCAGCGAGCCGACGGCCGTCATGAGCAGGGCTCACGCCGAGATCACCCACCAGATCAGGCGGCTCGGCCAGCTGATCGAAGACATCGGTCCCGCGGACCCCGACGATGCCGATCTGGCTGACCTGCGCAGCCTCCTCTACGGACTGCACGCCATCCTCCGGCTGCACACCGCCCAGGAGGACGAGAACTACCTCTCGCTGGGCGATGACACGGCCGCGGTTACGAGTGATCATCAGAAGGCCCTGGTCGGCGGCTAGAAGTGAAGGGAGTGACGAGCGATGCTGGAGGCTCGTGGGCTGATGCGCCTCGTGGCGGGAGGGGCCCGATGAGACCCCGGTATGTGGTGGGCGTGACCGCCATCGCAGGCGCGGCTGCCGCCTACATCCTCCTGGCGAGGCCCCGGCATCTGCGGTGGGGAACGACCGGCCAGGAATCCGGCGAACCTCTTCCCGGGGATGACCTCATCGCGGACCCCGACCTCACCGCAACCCGCGCCATCACTGTTCGCGCTCCGGCCGGTCGGATATGGCCGTGGATCGTCCAGCTGGGGCAGGGCCGCGGCGGGTTCTACAGCTACGACTTCCTCGAGAACCTGGCCGGCTGTGACATCCACAGCGCGGATCGCATCGTGCCCGAGTGGCAGGATGTGGGGGCCGGTGACGAGGTCAGGCTCGCTCCGCAGGTCGGTCTGACCGTTGCCTCTGTGGAGCCGGGGCGATCACTCGTTCTGCGTGGCGGGGTTCCGATGGGGGACTCCGCGCCCCCCTACGACTTCACCTGGGCCTTCGTGCTCAAAGGTGAGCCGGACGGGTCAACGCGGCTGCTGGTGCGCGAAAGATACGGCTACACACGGCGCTGGGCCTGGCTCCTCGTCGAGCCCGTCGCGGCGGTCAGCTTCGTGATGAGCCAGAGGATGCTCCGAGGGATCAGGGACCGTGCCGAGAGGCAGGTGGCGGGGATACCGGCGGGTGACCCCCGGGAAGGCTAACGCGGGCTTTCGAGCCGCAGGGCGAGCTTGGGACAGATCCGGATGGTCTCGCGGGCTGCTTCGTGCAGGCGGTCGGGCACGTCACTATCGCGGATGATCGGGAAGCCCCAGTCGTCAAGGTGATCACCTCGGGCAGGATCTCGGCGCACAATCCACGGCCGGCGCAGGCAACGGCATCGACCTGGAGTCTTGAGCGAGCGGTCATCGCTTTCTCCGCGGTGGCACGGGCAGGACACTGGCCGTTCTGGTGGCGCAGCACCAGCCGTGCGCGTGCTGCTCCAGCTCGGGCCCAAAGGCGGCGATGGCGCTGCGGATCAGCGCTGCGGTGCCATCGGGATGGCTGCAGGCGCCCCGGCCGTCGACCTGGCCGAGCCAGCGCTGCAGCGCGGCGAGGTCGGACGTGCTGCCATCGGCGAGCCTCAAGAATTCGCCGGCCACCGCGTCCAGGCCGAAGAGGCACGGGCCGCATTGGCCCGCCGACTCGTCCGCGAGATACCGCACCACCCTGGCCGTTTCAGCGAGCCCGCACGCGTCGTCCGGGAGGGCTGCGATGAGGCCAACGCCCGTGCTCGCGTCCAGGGCCGCCAGGCCTTCCGATGAGAAGCGCAGCGCTACTGCCGCGGCCGCGCTGACCCAGGTGCCAAAGTAGCCGCCAAGCAGCAGAGCTTGCAGCGGCGCGGATGCGCCGCCCGCCAGGCCGAGTTGCGCACCCCCTTCGCGATGCTGCGCGGCGAGCTGGAGCTGGCCGGCCGGCCAGGAAGAAACCGGGAGGAACTCGCGGCCGCCGTAGAGCGAGCCAGCGAGGAGGCCGCGCGGCTGGCGCGCGTCACCGAGCAGCTCCTCTTCCTGGCCAGGAGTGATGAGGACAGGATCCGGCTGCGACTGGAACGGGCCAACATCAGGTCGCTGCTCATCCACAGCGCGGAGCACGCAGCCGGCCGCGTCAGCGCGGCCGGTGTCTCATGCCAGGTAGAAGCGCCTGCCGATCTGGCCGCGGATGTCGACTCGGATCGCATCCGCGAGGCAGTCGACAACCTGGTCGACAACGCGCTGCGGTTCGCGCCCCCCGGAACGCCGATCGTGATCTCGGCCCGGGCAGCCGACCCGGACCTGGTGATCGAGGTCCGCGACTCGGGACCTGGTTTCCCGGTGGAGTTCCTGCCGCACGCCTTCGAGCGCTTCCGGCGCCCGGACTCCGGGCGCGCTCGCAGCGAGGGGGGCGCCGACCTTGGACTGGCGATCGTGAGCGCCATCGCGCGTGCCCACGGTGGGCGGGCGATAGTGCGCAACCGGCCCGACGGCGGCGCCGTGGTCGCGCTGGAGCTTCCGGGCGTGGCTGACCGCGGCCCCGCCGTACCCCGAGTCAAGCCCGCGGTTATGGCTCCAGGACCAGCCGGGCCTTCGCCTTGCCGTGCAGGACTTCGTCGATGGACTCGTTGACCGCCTCTAGCGGCCTCGTGTCGTAGACCACCCGGGTCCGCCCCGCGGCGTGCAGGGCGAACACGTTCGCCAGGTCCGCCCGGGTGCCCACGATCGAACCAATGACGGACGTGCCGTTCAGCACGGTGTCGAAGACCGGGATCTTCAACGTTCCCGCCGCGGGCAGGGCCACCAGCACCAGCCGCCCGCCACGCCGCAGACCGGCGTACGCGGTCGCGAACGAGGCGTCGTCGACGGCCAGCCCGATGGCCACGCTCGCTCCGCCATGCGCCTGCAGCACCTCGGCCGGGTTCTGCGTGCGCGCATCGATGACCAGGTCCGCGCCCAGTTCCTGGGCGAGCTGTAGTTTCTCGTCGGTGATGTCGATCGCGGCGACGGTGCCGCCGAAGATCCTGGCGTACTGCACGGCCATGTGCCCGAGCCCGCCTACGCCGGAGATGGCTACCAGGTCGCCCGGCCGTACATTCCCGACCTTGACCGCCTTGTAGGTCGTGACGCCCGCGCAGGTGAGCGGGGCGGCCTCGCGCGGGTCGATGCCATCGGGCACCGGAGCCGCGAAGGCGGCGTCGGCCAGGAAATACTGGGCCCAGCCGCCGTCGACGGCGTAGCCGGTGTTGTACTGCTTCAGGCAGAGCGTTTCCCAGCCAGTCAGGCACTGGTCGCAGGTGCCGCACGCATAGCCCAGCCAGGGCACCGCGACACGCTGCCCTTCCTCGGGATGCGCCACACCCTCTCCGACCGCGTGCACGATCCCAACGCCCTCGTGGCCCGGCACGAACGGCGGCGTGGGCTTGACCGGCCAGTCACCGTTCGCGGCGTGGATGTCGGTGTGGCACAGGCCGGATGCTTCCATCCGGACCACGACCTGCCCGGGACCGGGCTCGGGGACTGGCCGCTCTTCGATTACCAGCGGCTCACCGAACCGGCGGACTACTGCGGATCTCATGGTTACTCCTTGGGGATATCAGCGGGCGGGCCGGGTGGCCAGCGGGACTGGCCACCCGGCCCGGATGGTCACTGGGAGCGGCCGACGGTGGGGGTGCTTACCGGGCCGGACTGCCCGGCCGGCGGTTGCTGCCCAGTGCTTTCCAGCCCAGCGCTCTCCTGCTCTGGGTGCTCCCATCTGCGCCAGATGAGGCGGTGCACCGGGATCAGCCGCGGGATGTCGCGCAGGCCGGGAATGAACGGCACGGCCAGCAGCAGCAGCGTGCCCAGGCCGGTCATGTAGATCGCGATCATGTCCACGTTGGCTGAGGCGGAGAACCCGGGGACCTGGTACCACAGCGTGTAGAGCCACAGCCAGGGCTGGCCGGGGTAGCTGCCGGTCTCGTTCATGACGCCCCACTGCGCCCCGGTCAGGTTCATGGCGTCGGCCTTGGTGGAGAAGTAGGCGCCGTCCTCCATGAACAGCAACGGGCCGGTGAAGTTGGTGCCGTAGAAGGGCTGCTGGGCCAGGAGGCTCGCGTCGAGCCCTCCATTGCGCGCCATGTTCAGCTCACCGGCCATCATGACTGGGACGGGCCCGTCGGCGGCCTTGGGCACGACGGGGTTACCGCCGGGGAACCTGACGTGGGTGACCGCGTTGAGGTAGGCGTTGGCCCATGCCAGCTGCTTTGCTGCCGGGGCGGCCAGGTAGGTGGCGAGAGCGGTCTTGACTCCCGGGTTAGTCGAGGCGATCGAGGCCAGCGGCCGGAGCACGAAGTCGTGCGCGGGGTCGATGGGCTGGCGGACCCCGGCGAGCTGGGCCGGTGAGAACAGCAGCCGCTGGACGGTGCCGGTCGCGTTGTTGTAAGGGGGTCCGTAGGTGGCCGTCTTGCTGGTGCCGTTGAGTTCGGTCGCCGACGTGGCCAGGAAGTCGGCCGGGGCCACCTTAGCCCAGCTCTGGATGGTGACAGATGGCACGTTGGGGGAGGAGAGCAGGGCAGCCAGCGCCACGGTGAGGACCAGCACGATAGAAGCGGCGATCGTGCCCTCCTTGAGGATGTCGTAGCGTCGGGTCGGGCCGCGCCAGGGCGCGGCGTCGGCGGCGGCCATGGCGCGGCGGCGCTGGCGCCGTGACCCGCTGCCCGGCGTGCCGAGGTGAGCCGGCAGTGGGTGGGACACGCCGCGGACGCGGACGAGCAGCACGTGCGCCCCGATGATGGCGACGAGCACGATCGGCACGAGCACGATGTGCCACATCAGCATCTGGCCGAAGTTCATCACGTTGAAGAACGCGCCGATCCCGACCGAGTTGAAGGCGTCCTTGCCGCTCGCCGAAATCCACTGCGAGTCGAAGTTCTGCTGCGACACGTAGCCGGTGAAGCACTCGACGACCGAGGCGGCGAAGGCGACGACCCCGGTGATCCAGGTCCAGGCCCGCTTGCCGCGCCAGGCGGCCATCCAGAACTTGCCCCACAGGTGGATGACCAGCAAGGCCATGAACAGCTCAACGCTCCACAGGTGCAGGCTGTTGAAGAAGTGGCCGACCGAGTTGTAGCGCCACCAGTCGGGGCCGCCGATCGCGATGGCGAAACCTGACGCGATCGCCACGCCGAACGCGACCAGGCTCGCCACGCCGAACACGTAGATCCACGAGGCCACGTAGGCCGGCTGGCGGTCGGGCAGCAGCTTGCGGGGTGGCAGCAGGCGCAGCGCCCAGCGGCGGGCGCGGTTCGTCCACATATCACTGTCAGCGTCCATGCCACGGTCCGCATCAGCACTTTCACTGCCGGATGCGGCATCATGGCCTGGCAGCGGTCCGGCCGCCGGTTCCTCAGCCGGGTATGTACGTCCCTTCGGGAACGGGAGCAGCAGTGCCGCGCCGAAGATCACGACCATCACGGCGATCAGCGTCAAGTTGGCCACCGAGACGGTGAAGATAGACCAGTGCAGGTAGGTCCCGGGCTGGTCCAGATTAATAGGTCCGGAACCGCTTTCGGCCAGATGATGAAGACTCATTCCAAGCTCCTGGGAAGGCCGCTCAGGCCTAGGGGACGATAGTTGTACTACTGAAATAGGATGGGCCGGCTGGCCGACCGCCAATAGAGATGTCAGTCACCCGTGGGAAGGGCTTTGGTCCCTAGGGCCGGTGTCATACCGGTTCCTGGCTGCGAGAATGTCGGGTGAGCCGGTGCCACCCTGCAGCCTCCTGCCCAGGCTCTCGCCTGGGCAGGGACGCCTCGCCCGGGATGCTGGGACGTTAGTCCCCACCGGGGTCAGGAGACGGCAGCTGGGGTCGGCGTATTGCCGTTGCGCGCCGCCGTCTTGATGAAGACCTCGGCCTCGACGCCGGCGCGCGGTCCGTTAGTCCCCGCCGCCAGGACCTTTGGCTTCTCCGGTTTCTCCAGCTGGGATAACGTTGACTTAGCATCATCGAAGACCGGCCGGGGAGCCAGACGATGGAGTCCCAAGATCCACGCCCTGTGCTGCCGCAACTACGGCTCGACGACCTGCTCGCCGAGCTGCAGACCAGGCTCCAGGCGGTAGTCGGCACCCGGGACCGGGTGTACGCGCTGCTAGAGGCGGTTGTTCAGGTCGGCCGCAGTCTCGACCTCGAGACTGCCCTCAAGCAGATCGTTGAGACGGCCGTTACGCTGGTCCGGGCCCGGTACGGTGCGCTCGGCGTGATCGGCGAGGGCGGCAGGCTGATCGAGTTCATCCCGGTCGGCCTGGATGACGAGCAGATCGCGGCGATCCATCACTGGCCCGAGGGCCGCGGCCTGCTCGGCGCGCTGATATCCGACCCGCGCCCGCTCCGGCTCACGGAGATCTCCGATAGCCCGCAGTCGTATGGCTTCCCGCCCGGGCATCCGCCGATGCGGTCCTTCCTCGGCGCGCCGGTGCGCATCCGCGAGGAGGTGTACGGCAACATCTACCTGACCGAGAAACTGGGCGACACCCAGTTCGACGAGGAGGACGAGGCGCTGCTCGTCGCGCTGGCGGCGGCGGCGGGCGTAGCCGTCGACAACGCCCGGCTGTACGAGGACGCCCGCAGGCAGCAGCGGTGGCTGCGGGCCAGCGGCGATGTCACCCGCAGGCTGCTGTCCGGCAGCGCGACCAGCGAAGTGCTCGCGGAGGTTACCCAGCAGGCGCTGGAAATCTCCGGCGCGGACCTGGTGGCCCTCGCCGTGCCCACACCGGACCGGCACAATCTCGTCATCCAGCATGCCGCGGGGGAGGGCGCCCGCGAGGCGCTGGGGCTGGTGCTTCCCATCGCAACCTCGATCTCCGGCCTGGTGCTGTCCACTGGCGAGCCCGTGGTCCTGGACGATTTCGGTCACGACGACCGGGTCGCCGCCGCGGCCAGGCAGCACATGCCGCTGGGACCCTCGATCGTCCTGCCGCTCGGCGCACCCGGTGACGTCCGCGGGGTGTTCACCGTGGGCCGCAGCCCGGGGGCCATGCCGCTGGCCGCGCAGGCGGTGGACATGGTCACCACGTTCGCGGCGCAGGCAGGCATCGCGCTCGAACTGGCCGAGCACCGCAGCGACGCCGAGCGCCTCGCGATACTGCAGGACAGGGACCGGATCGCCCGGGACCTGCACGATCTCGTCATTCAGCGGCTATATGCCACCGGGATGTCGCTGCAAGGCGCGATGCCGCTGATTGCCCGGCCGGAGGCGAGCGAACGGGTGAGCAGCGCCGTGGACGGCCTGGACGAGACGATCAGGGAGATCCGCTCGGCGATCTTCTCGCTCCAGGCCCGCGGCGACGCCAAGCAGCATGGCCTGCGCGCGAGGATCCTGGACGTGGTGGAAGAGATGACGGGTGCGCTCGGGTTCGCCCCGTCCCTGCGGCTGGTCGGGCCCCTCGACGAGCAGGTGCCCCAGGACGCCTGTGAGCACCTGATCGGCGCGCTGCGCGAAGCGCTGTCGAACGCGGCGCGCCACGCGGGCGCCAGCCGGGTCGATGTGACCGTCGAGGCCGGCCCTGATCTGGTCCTGCGGGTGACCGACAACGGCACCGGGATAGGCCCGAGCACCCGCCGCAGCGGCCTGGCCAACCTGGCGCAGCGAGCCGAGGGCCTCGGCGGCAAGCTACAGGTCGACAAGGCCGAGGGCGGCGGCACCGAACTTGTCTGGCGGGTGCCTGGGCCAGATCACTAGTTTTCCGGGCGGTGGTCGTCAAAGACCCGGGCCGCGTAGGCCGCTGCCTGGGTGCGGCGCTCCATGCCGAGCTTGGCGAAGAGCGCGGACACGTAGTTCTTGACGGTTTTCTCCGCGAGGAAAAGCCGCTCGCCTATCTGCCGGTTGGTGAGCCCTTCCCCGATCAGTTCAAGGATCCGGCGCTCCTGGTCGGTCAGCCCGGAGAGGGGGTCGGAGCGCTGCGCCTGGTCACGCATCCGGCGCATCACCCGGCTGGCCGCCTCCGGGTCGAGCAGCGACTGGCCGGAGGCGATCGTCCGCACCGCGCCGACCAGGTCGGTGCCGCGGATCTGCTTCAGCACATACCCGGCAGCACCGGCCATGATCGCATCGAAGAGCGCTTCGTCGTCGCCGAACGAGGTCAGCATCAGGCAGGCCACCTGGGGCATCCGCGACCGGATCTCGCGGCACACGGTGACCCCGTCGCCGTCCGGCAACCGCACGTCAAGGATGGCCACGTCGGGCTTGAGAGCCGGGATCCGGGCCAGCGCCGCTGCGGCGGTCCCCGCCTCGCCCACCACGATGATGCCGGGCTCGGATTCCAGCAGGTCGTGCACGCCCCGCCGGACGATCTCGTGATCGTCGAGCAGGAACACCCCGATCTGCCCGGCCGTCTTCGCTGCCTCGTCCACCCGCTCCACACTCCTTGCGGCCAGAGGCCGACGTTCCCTTGCGGCCAGAGGCCGACGTTCCCTTGCGGCCAGAGGCCGACGCTGCGGCACCCAGTCGTCTGTGCCTCCACATTAACCTTGATCGTTACGTTAGGAAGTGATAGGTCTTCAGGTGATTACCAAGGTCCCAGGCAATCGGGTAGTTGGTCCCGGGCACCCGAGAGGTGCTGCCCTGTACGCGCCGCTCCCGGGGGCCTAGCCTCAGGGTGGAACTAAAGACGCCAGTGGAAGACCAAGAAGAGAAGAGGCTGGATATGCCAGGCATTGTTGTCGGTGTTGACCGCTCGGACAATTCCAGGAACGCTCTGGACTGGGCGATCACCGAATCCGCCATCCGGAGCGCCCCGCTGACCGTCCTCGCGGTCAGCCCGGTTGCCGCCAACATCTTCGGCTACACGCCGGAGCGTTACCCTGCTGACGAAGAGAACCGGGCGCGGGTCGAGAAGGCCACCCAGCAGCTTGAGGACGAGGCCATCGCCCGCCGGAGTGACGCGTCTGGCGTGCAGATCACGGTCCGGGCCGTCAGCGGGCTGCCCGCGGACGAGCTGATCAGGGCCTCCGCGGACGCCGACCTGCTCGTGGTCGGTGCGCGCGGCGCCGGCGGCTTTGCCAGGCTCGTGATGGGGTCGGTCAGCTCGCAGGTGGTCCAGCATGCGCTCTGCCCCGTGGTTGTCGTGCCCAGGGAACGCCGCGGCTGAGTGGATTTGCGGGCGACTGGGTAGCCTGTGGCTGGGAGGCAGCCATGCCACAGCCACAGGGACAGGAACTCGACAAGATCAGGGCACGCCGGGAGGAACTGCGGCAGCGATACCTGCGGCCTCCCGGCGAACGGCCCGCCAGCACGGTGCGGGGCATCCACCATCTCGCGCTGATCTGCCGGGACGTGGAGGAGACGATCCAGTTCTACCAGGAGTTCCTCGGGTTTCCCCTGGTGGAGCTGGTCGAGAATCGTGACTACGCGGGATCGAGCCACTTCTTCTTCGACATCGGCAACCGCAACCTGCTCGGCTTCTTCGACTTCCCCGGGCATGACCACCCCGCCTGGCAGGAAACTATCGGGGGCGTGCAGCACCTGGCCATCTCCATATCGCCGGAGCAGTACGCCGCGGCCAAGGAGAAGCTCGACACGGCAGGCGTCGACTACCTCGGCCCCGACCGTGGCGTGGAAGAGAGCATGTACTTCCGTGACCCGAACGGCGTGGGCCTGGAACTGTACCGCGAGGAACTTGGGGTGTTCGACGGCCGCCGCCTGCTCGACTGACCGGCGCTAGGCTGGCCCGCTGGCCCGCTGGCCCGCTGGCCCGCTGGCCCGCTGGCCCGCTGGGCGGCCTGGGCAGTGGCCCGCTAGCGCAGTTCGCGCCTGATAACCAGCCGCAGGCCGGACCAGGTCGCGTCGATCGCGCAGACCTTGTTGTCGACCAGGCCGGTAGGCAGGGCGACCTCACGGACCACGTGCTCGGTCATGTCCGTGGGCACCTTCGCCGCCCGCTTCGGCCAGGCCACCCACAGCCCGCACGCCGGGGCCATCCGCCGCCGCAGGCGGCCCAGTTCCGCTTCCAGCTCGGCGCGCCAGGTCACGAAGAAAACGATCACGTCGAATTCCGGGGCGGCGTCCAGCCTCTCGGTGAGTTCGGTACCGGGCAGCTCACCCAGGCTCTCCGCGAACCCGCCCGGGGCATCGACCAGCGCGACCACGTGGCCGGGCTTGATGCCGAGCTTGCGCGGCAGCGGAGTGCCCGAGTACCCGGCGCTGCGCTCGCTCACCGCAGCGCGTGAATGAGCGGCCACGGGCTTGTCGCCATTGTCCCCCTACCCCCTCGGCCTACCCCCTCGGCGCTGAGCCAGGAGGCAATGCTAGCGCTGGGCGCCTCAGCCGTCATCGGACACGTGCGAAGCCGAGAGCGGACGGCAAACGCAGGGAATGTGCCCGGCCCGGGTTCTACGCTCGCTGGAGCGGTGTCGTATCGCACGTATAGTCCGTGATCTCACGGCAGTGCGGGATCGGACGGATCGCGCCGACCTAAGAGCAAAGGGGCGTTCATGCTCGCGGCTTTGCTGCTGGCTGGGATCGTGGCGGCACCTCTGGGCTCGGCTGGGCTTTTCGTGCGGGCGAACCAGCGGGCCCGCGCTGCGGGAGCCTGGTCGACGATCCGCCGGTTCGTGCTGGACCTGGCGGGAACTGCGGTGCTGGCCGCGGTGGTGGCAGGCGTGCTCCGGTTGCTCCACGCGACCGAGCACAATCTGGTGGCGGCCGTCGCGGCCCTGGTGGTCGCGAGCCTGGTCTGGCTCCCGGTGACACGGCGGTGGAACGCTCGTGCCCACCTGTGCTGGGCATCGAGCGTGTTCCTCTTCGCCGTTTACCTGGTGTTCGCGCTGACCTGGACCTTGGACAGCCACCTCGGGCTGGGCAGCACGGTGGGGGGCGTGCTGCTGTGGGTGCTTGAGGTGTTCGCTGCGATCATGTCGTGCGCCTACCTGTGGGAGATCTGCGACGCGCTCGGCACCGAGCAGTGGCGGCGGCGGATCGTCGCTGGCACGTTGCTGGGCCCGGCGGACGGTGAGCCCCCGTTCGTGAGTTTGCATGTCCCAGCCCACAACGAGCCGCCGGACATGGTCATCGACACCCTCTCCAGCCTGACGCGCCTTGATTACCCGCGCTATGAGGTCATCCTGATCGACGACAACACCGATGATGAGCGGCTGTGGCGCCCGGTCGAGCAGTGGTGCGCCCGGCACGGGGTCAAGTTCGCCCACTTGGAGGACTGGCCGGGCTACAAGTCCGGCGCGCTGAACTACGCGCTGCGCGAGCTCACCGATCCGCGGGCCGAGGTGATCGGCGTCGTCGACTCCGACTACCAGATCGAGCCGGGATTCCTGCGTGGCTGCACGCCGGCGTTCGCCGACCCATGGGTGGGGTTCATCCAGGCCCCGCAGGACTACCGCGGCTGGGAGAGCGCGCGCTACTACCGGCGGTTGTATTACTCCTACAAGTACTTCTTCGCTATCTCCCAGCCCGCGCGTAACGAGCACGACGGGGCCATCTTCGCGGGCACGATGGGACTCATCAGGCGGGTCGCCCTGGAACAGCTCGGCGGCTGGGACGAATGGTGCATCACCGAGGACGCCGAACTTTCGCTCCGCCTGCTCCGGGCTGGCTGGCACGGGCTGCACATGGACCAGACCTGGGGCCGCGGGATCATGCCGCTGACGTTCGAGGGCCTCAAGGGCCAGCGGTACCGGTGGTGTTTCGGCGGGATCCAGATCCTGCGCATGCACTGGCGATCCCTCATGCCGGGCCGTAGGACGAAGGAGAATCACCTGACCCCGGCGCAGCGGTGGGCCTACCTGGCCGGTGGTATCCAGTGGTACGGCGACCTCCTCGGGCTGATTTTCTTCGTCTTCCTGCTCGCAGGCGCGGCCAACCTGGCCACCGGCGGGGGCGAACTGTTCCGCAAGCTCACCCCGTTCCTGGTCGCGACGGTGCCGGTCCTGGTGGGGCTCGGGCTGGTGCGGGCGGTCGCACTGCTGCGCCGCGGGACCGGCGCATCGTGGCGGGACGCAATCGGCGCGTTCTTCATCTGGCAGTCGACCTCTCTGGTGGTGACGCGGGCGTCGGTGATGGGCCTGTTCGCCCGCAAGGCGGCATTCCTGCGCACACCCAAGACCAGTGAACGGGCCAGATGGTGGGAGGCGCTGCGGGCAAATTGGGCCGAGTCGTCGCTGGCCGTGCTCGGCATAGCCGGCATCGCCGGGGCGCTGACGCGGGCCACCGAGCTGAGCGGGCCGCTACTGGCGGCGCTGCTGCTGTTCCCCACGCTGGGCATGGCCGCCGCGCCGGTCAACAGCTGGGCCGCGCAACGGGCCACACTGCCTCAGTGGCTGCGCGAGCGGCGGCAGACCGAGTACCGGCGCGACCGCCGGGCCTTTGCCGCCGGCGCCGCCACTGGCGGCCTGGTCGCGGTGCTCGGCGTGGTAGCCGCCGCCGTGGTGCTCATGCTCGCGCCCAGCCACCACACGGTGCAGACGCCGAACTTGGTCGCCCCCGTCCAGGGCAGCCCGACCGCCACCGCGAGCCCGACACCCAGTACCACGCCGACGCCCACTGCGTCGCCCAGCGCTTCTCCATCAGCTACGCCGACGCCGTCGCCCAGCGCTACTCTCTCACCGACGCCCAGCCAGACGCCTTCCGGCACGCCCACCCCGGCGCCTTCGGCCACGGCATCGGCGACGGCGGTCACGACACCGTGACCAGCCTTGAAGGGGCCGGTACTCGTTGAATCACTACCGGCTTGCGGTTGGCGCCCTAGCCGCCATTGCTGGCCTGCCGGGCCAGGGCGGCGTTCATGGCCCGGAACTGGGGGAGGGTGTCGTCGTGCAGCCGGTGCTCGTAGAACGGGATGGCCACGCCGGTGAACTGCTCCCGCTGGGTGAGGCGCACCCGGCCGGGCCCGATCTGCTGGATCACGAACGAGTGCTCGCCATCGAAGATCCCGCCTGGGCCGACCTTGCCGATCCAGCGCAGCTCACGGCCGGCCCGCACGGCCAGCACGACGGGGGTGAAGGTGGTGGTGCCGGTGGCGTCGCGCATCCGGTTGGTCAGCGTGGCGCCGACCTGCAGCCTGCCACGGGAGGAGATGATGAACGGGTTCCAGCGCTGGTAGGCCCGGAGGTCGGTGAGGACCGCCCAGACCCGCTGTGGCGAGGCGTTGATCACGATCGAGGCCTGCAGCGTGTAGGGCCGGAGGTTGGTCCAGGTGGCGTAGCCGGCCAGGATGACCAGGATCGCGGCGAGCGCCGCGGGCCAGCGGCGGCGGCGCGCCGTCTTGGCGCTCGGGGCCGGGGCGTGAGTGGTGGTAGTGCCGGTCATGGCTGTCTCCTTCGATTCACGGGGTGAGCGCGCCGTCGAGCACGGCGGCGGTGAGGCGGGCGGCGTAGCCGCGGTCCACGGGTGCACCGGTGATCAGGACCCGGTAGTAGATCGGGCCGACGAGCTGCTCGATAAGCAGTTCCGGGTCGATGCCTGGGCGCAGGCCCTCGCGCTCGCGGGCGCGCTGCAGCCGGGCCTGGGCCAGGGCGTGCCGCACGGCGAACCCGGCGCGAACCAGCTCGCCGATATCGCGGTGGCGCGCGGCCGCCGCGGCCAGCTCGGCGACCAGGCCGGCCGAGCGGTCGGCCTGGTCGGCCTGGTCGGCGGAGTGCGGCGTGCCCGCCGCGCGCACCCGGTTCAGCTGCTCGGCCAGGGCCGAGGCGAATTCGGTCAGGTCAGCCTGCAGGTCACCGGTGTCGGGGATCGGGACCTCGCCGAGCATCCGGGCGGCCACCGCGATGGCCAGGTGGTCCTTGGTGGGCCACCGGCGGTACAGGGTCGTCTTGGCGACGCCGGCCCGCTCGGCCACCTCGTCCACCGACAGCCCGGCGTAGCCGGCCGCGTGTAGCAAATCCCAGGCCGCGTCCAGGATCCGCTGGTCGGCCGCGTCGTCGCGCGGCCGCCCGCGCCGGGCCGTCGTCCGCTGGGTCATCGGCGCTCCCAATTCCGCTACTGTAGTTGCGTAATCAGGACCCTACCGGCTCACATACAATTACGCAACTACAGTTTCGTAATTAGGCTCCACAGAAACCAGGCTCCGCCGAGACGCCCCGGGCATGGGCTCCCGCGCCCTAGACCTGCACGTACTCGATGCCGGCGAGCTGGCAGAAAACCCGCCAGGTGGCCGCGTGGTGGCCGAGGTTCATCACCTCGTGGTGCGGGCCACCCGCGGCCAGCCAGCCGTTGAGGCAGGCGCGCACCCCGGAGGCGGGGTGGAACTGGCCGTACGGCATCTCCAGGGCCGGCAGTTCCTGGCTGTCGAGGTTCTCGCCTTCGGCGACGACCAGGCGGAACCGCTCGCCTTCCAGTGACACCAGCGTGGCCAGCGTGGCCGGCCCCGGCTGGTACTGGAACAGGAACGTGGGCGGGTCGGCCAGCCGGCCGATGCCGAGCGGCCGCTTGATCAGCCTGACCGGCCGGTCGGTGCGCGCGATCTTCCAGTTGCCCTCGCCCATGTGGCTCATCAGGATCGAGTCGGACGGGAAGTCCATCGCGTACATCTCGGTGAAGTGCGCGTCGCCGATCAGCCTGTGCCCGGCGGCCACCAGGCAGGCGGTCAGCACGTCGCCTTCGGCCGCGTAGCCGTAGCCCTTGGCCATCAGGCTGGACGCGGCCGCGAGCGGGAGCCGGCTGAACCGGCCGTCGTCGCCGATCGCGTCGAAATGCGCGGTGTACGCGCCGAAGCCGCGGTCGGCCAGGATGTGCTCGATGGCGACCTGCATCCGGGCATGGTCCTGGCGCTCCTCGGCGCTCAGCCGGGGGTCGATCTCGAAGTTCGCGTCCTCGAACGCGATGACGTCGGCGGCCTCGTCATCGGTGACGGCCAGCATCCCCCGGTACATGTCGCCGGGCGCGACCGCGAGGATCTCCGGGCCGAGGGACCTGATCAGCGCGCTCTCGTCGACCCTGATGTCTCCCATGTCGTTCATGGCGTAGCCGAAGATCGCGGTCTTCAGCGACTTCCACGCGGTGACCGCCGCCGCGGCCCGCGCCCAACGGCCCACGTCGGCGCGGAACTCCTCGCTCTTCCAGTCGTCGGTCAGCACGGCAAACCGCCTTCCCGCGCGGACCATCGCGTTCGCGGTGTCCTGGGCACCGTGCACGCCCTGGTTGTAGGTCATGTCGGCCATGTCCCAGGCCGGCGTCACGTTCGGCTCGGGCTGGATGTTGGCCATGAGGATGGGCAGCCGCGACTCCGACAGGAGCCGCGCGACGCGCATGGCCGGTCCGTACGTGAGCATCACGACCATGACCCCGTCGAGACCGGCGTTCTCGAACTCGCGCATCTCGCGTTCCGCGTCCTCGCGGTACTTGATCGGCTTGCTCGGGATGAAGTCAGCCACCCCGGCCAGGTGCGCGGCGATCTCAGCGGCGTACCCCGCCTGCCGCTCGGCGATCCCCGGGATCATGTCGTCGTAGAGGTCCTGCATGATCCCCAGGATCCCGATGCGCGGCTTACGTTCGGTCATCAAACCAATCCTCCTGAACGGATCCCTGCCGTACTGTCCCCGACACGACGCGGGTCAGCGCTGGCCGTAATGGTCCTTGTACCTCTGATGGAGCGCGTCCACCTGGTCCTGGGTGAGCGCCGGCGGGTCGCCGTACGCGCGGGCGAGGTGCACGGTGCGGGCCACGTCCTCGCACATCACGGCGGCCTTGACCGCGTCGCGGGCGGTGCCGCCGATGGTGAACACTCCGTGGCTGCGCATCAGCACGGCGGGGGAGCGGTGGCCGGCCAGGGTCGCCACGATGCCGCGGCCGATCTCGTCGCTGCCGATCATCGCGAACGGCCCGACCGGGACCTCCCCGCCGAATTCGTCGGCCATGGCGGTGATCACGCAGGGGATCGCCTCGCCGCGCGCGGCCCAGGCCGTCGCGTACGTGGAGTGGGTGTGCACTACGCCGCCGACCTCCGGCCTGTGCCGGTAGACGTAGGCGTGCGTGGCGGTGTCGCTGGACGGGCTGTACTCACCATCAACGGGGTTCCCATCGAGGTCGCAGACGACCATCGACTCCGGGGTCAGGTCGGCGTAGCCGATGCCGCTCGGCTTGATGACGAGCAGGCCGGTGCCCGGGCTGGTGCCGGTGCCGGGAACCCGCGCCGACACGTTGCCGGACGTCCACGCGACCAGGTTGTTGCCCACCAGGGCGGCGTGCAGGTCGCAGACCTCGGACCGGGTCCGCGCGACGGCCGCCGCCACTGCCGGGTCCGTGATCATGACTCGCCGCCCTTCAGCACCCGGTCGCGCAGGTCACGCAGCCGGTGCATGACCTCGTTGGCGCCACGCCCGAAGTAGTCGTGCAGGCGCACGTACTCGGCGTACAGGTCGTCGTAGACGGCGGCGCTCGCCGGGTCGGCCGTGTAGACCGCGTCGTGCTTGCGGCCCATCGCGGCCGCGGCCGCCGGCACGTCCGGGTAGGCGCCCGCCGCGACCGCGGCGTGGATGGCGGAGCCGAGCGCCGGGCCCTGGGTGGAGGCGATCAGGCTCAGCGAGCGGCGGAGCACGTCCGCGTACACCTGCATCACGAACGAGTCCTTCATCAGGCCGCCGGCGATTACCAGTTCGGTGACCGGCTCCCCGGCCGCATTGAACGCGTCGATGATGACCCTCGTTCCGAACGCCGTCGACTCGACCAGCGCGCGGTAGATGTCCGGTGCCCTGGTGGCGAGGGTGAGTCCCAGCACGGCGCCGGACAGGTGATGATCGACAAGTACCGAGCGGTTTCCGTTCAGCCAGTCAAGGGCGATCAGGCCGTGCGCGCCGGCTGGCTGGCTGGCTGCCTCCTCGGAGAGCAGGTCGAACAGGGAGATGCCGCGGCGCGCGGCTTCACGCGAGTAGCCGGCCGGCACCGCATGGTCGGTGAACCAGGCGAAGATGTCCCCGACGCCGCTCTGCCCGGCCTCATATCCCCACCGCCCGGCGACGATGCCGCCGTCCACCACCCCGCACATGCCGGGCACCTCGACGAGCGCCGCCCCGTTCATCACGTGGCAGGTGGAGGTGCCCATGATGGCGACCATCTGGCCGGGTGCGATGGCGTCCGCGGCGGGCGGCGTGACATGCGCGTCCACGTTGCCCACCGCGACCGCGATGCCCTCAGGCAGCCCGGTCCAGGCCGCGGCCTGGGGGGTGAGCGACCCGGCCCGGGCGCCAAGCGGGGATACCGGGTGCTCCAGCTTGTCGGCGGCGAAGTCGGCGAACCGCGGGTCGAGCCCGGCGAGAAAGGCACGGGCTGGATAGGTTCCGTCCTGGAATATGCCTTTGTAGCCTGCGGTGCAGGCGTTCCGTGTCTCGGTCCCGCTGAGCTGCCAGATGATCCAGTCGGCGGCCTCGATCCACCGCCGGGCCTGCTGGTAGATCTCCGGGTCCTCGTCCAGCAACTGGAGTGCCTTGGCGAACTGCCACTCCGAGGAGATCTTCCCGCCGTACCGGGCGATCCAGGGTTCGTGGCGCTCGTGGGCCAGCGCGTTGATCCGGTCCGCCTGCGGCTGGGCGGCGTGGTGCTTCCAGAGCTTGGGGTAGCTGTGCGGGCGGCCAGCCATTCCGGGCAGCTGGCAGAGCGGGGTGCCATCGGCGGTCGTGGGCATGACGGTGCACGCGGTGAAGTCGGTGGCGATGCCGATGACCATGGCCGGGTCGATTCCCGAATCGGCCAGGGCCGCGGGCACGGCGGTGCGCAGCACGTCGCGGTAGTCCTCCGGGTCCTGCAGCGCCCAGTCCGGCGGCAGCGGCTCACCGGTGGCGGCGAGCTTGGTGTCCATGACCGCGTGGGCGTAGTCGTGAACGGCCGACCCCAGTTCCGCGCCGTCGCTGACCCGCGCCACGAGCGCGCGCCCGGACAGCGTGCCGAAATCCACCCCGATGACGTATCGGTCCTGGCTGTGAGCGCTAACAGCCATTGTCGGCCTGTTTCACTCCGTGTGCTCCTTCTCCACTGGTTACCTCGGCGGCGGGGTTCTGCATGGTTGCGTCCGCGGGCGTTAGCTCCGCGGCGGGCCGGTGCTGGATCGGATCACCAGCCGCGGGGCGACCGGTTCGAGCGAGCCGGCCGGGTCGCGGCCATGAATCATGTCCACGAGGGCGCCGAGTGCCCGCCGGCCAAGCTCGCCGAAGTTCTGCCGCACGGTGGTGAGCGGCGGCAGGAAGTACGCGGACTCCGGGACGTCATCGAACCCGACCACGCTGATGTCGTCGGGCACCCGCCGGCCGTGCTCGGACAGCGCGCGCAGCAGGCCGAGCGCCATGTGGTCGTTGGCACACAGCACCGCCGTCACGTCCTGCTCCCCGGCGATCTGGTGGCCGATCTCATAGCCGGAGGCCGCAGACCAGTCGCCGGGCAGGATGGCAGGCTCCGGAGCCTGCTCCTCCTGAAGCGCCTGCCGCCAGCCGGCGATGCGTTCGTAGGCATCGAGCCAGGAGCGCGGCCCGGCGATATGATGGACCGTCTCGTGCCCGAGTTCGAGCAGGTACCGGGTGGCGAGCGCGGCTCCCTCGGCATTGTCCACCGCGACCGACGTGAGCGGCGCGTGAGTGCCACAGCCCACGGCGACCAGCGGAACGTCACCCGCGCAGTCGCTGAGCGCCGCCACGGCGGAGGTCAGCGGCGCGATCACGATAATCCCCTCGACGCCCTGGCCGACGAAGCGGTCCACCGCTTCAAGCACCGAACCCCGGTCGAGCGCGGGCAGGCTGGCGATGGCGACAAAATAGCTGTCCTGCGCGGCAGCCTCGATGCCGTAAAGCATCGAGGCTGGCCCGTAGAGCGTCGTGTCGAAGCTGATCACCCCGAGGGTATGGGTCCGCCGGGTGACCAGGGTGCGAGCGGCGGCATTCGGCCGGTATCCGAGCTGGCTGATCGCGGCGAGGACGTTCTCCCTGGTCTGCGGCCGGACATTAGGATGGTCGTTGAGCACGCGCGATACCGTCTGGTGTGAGACGCCGGCCAGCCGCGCGACATCGGTCATGACCGGTGGCCGTTCCGGCCAGCGTTTGGTTGGTGCCACGCCTGCCTCCCTCCGTCTCGCAGCCCAGTCTCGCCGCTCCGGCTGGTTGCTATGTCCGATCCTGCCCTGCCAGCCTCGGCCTGTGGCACCTGACCTGCCTGTGTGTCCGTTCCGGGCGGACGCCGCTCCGTTATCTTCCCAGATGTCGTGAGGAACTGTGACCGCTCACATGCGGACGGTCAGCCAGACAGCGCGACCGGGGTCAGAACGTGAACCCGCCGGGGCGGCCATTGCGGTCGGCGATCAGGCCGGCCAGCGTGGCCACGGCGATCTCGGCGGGTGTCCGGGATCCGATGTTCAGCCCGATCGGCCGGTGCACCCGCCCGATCTCGGCCTCCGGCACACCCAGTTCGGTGAGCGCCGGGATGTGCGGCGCCGGGTGCCGGGGGTTGCCCATGATGCCCACCCAGCGCGCCTTGCTGGCCAGCACGTCGCGCAGCACGTTGCCCAGTTCCGGCCGGTGGTGATCGGTCAGCACGACGTCGCTCGTGTCGTCCAGGTACCCGTCGGCGCTGCTGACCACGGTGACGCCGGGGCCACCCGCCGCAGCGGCGCGCTGCGGGTCGGGTTCGACCAGCACCGGGCGGAAGCCCGCGTCACCCGCGTAGCGCAGCAGGTACTCGGCGACCGGGGAGGCGAACACCGCGACGAGCGTGCGCCCCGTGTCGGGGGACGGGGCATAACCATGGGCGGCGGCGTCCGGGGACGGGGCCTGACGATGCGCGGCGTCGCCCGGGGAGGGGGCATGGCCGTGCGCGGCGGCGTCCGGGGACGGGGCCTGGCGATGCGCGGCGTTGCCTGGAGGCGGGGCATGGCCGTGGGCGACGTCGCAGGACGGATCATCGATCGGGTCGGTCATGCTGCCGAGCTTGCCACGCCCCGGTTGGCTTGGCGAAGTCTTGGGTTTTGATCACGAAGGGTACATTATATGTAACTACTGGTTACCACTGTGCGCAGAGGCGCGGACGGAGGCGAGCGACCGTGAGACGCCCCGGCTCGATAGGCGGCCGGCTGCGGACCGGCTTCGGCCTCTTCGCGATCCTCCTCGCCGCCGCAGGCGCGTTCGTCTACGCCGGCTTCGCGCGCCAGGAGGGGGCGATCAGGCAGCTCAACGACCAGGTCTATGTGCTGCGCCATCTCAACAGCGACCTGAATTCCTACTTCGCCGACAGCCAGCTGGCCATCGCCAACTTCGAGCTCACGGGCGATCATGGTTTCCTTAGCGACTACTACAGTGACGGCGAGTTTTTCCAGTCCGATCTGTCACTCATGCGGGTCTCCGCACCGAGCAGCATGCGGGATCTCATCAACAGGCAGGACCGGGCCGGCGTGGCGTGGTTCACGATCGCGCAGCAGATCATCGACCACCCCGGCGGCGCCTTCGTGGGCAGTCCCACGAACTCCTCCACGGACTCCTCCGCGGCGGCCTCCGCGGGCGCGGACACGAAACGGACAGACCGTGCGTGGTTCACAAACGAGGCCTTCACGGCGGCCAACCGCGCCATGACCGGGCGCATCAACGCCTCGATCAGCCACCTCATCGGCAACAGCAACCGGACTCTCGGCGTCGGCCTGGTCTGGAGCGCCGCCGCGCTCGCGGTCGCGATCGGGCTGGCGCTGGCCATCGCGGTCAGCACCCTGCGCCTCACCACCGGGCCGCTGCGCAGTCTCACCGCGACGGTTAACCGGCTCAAGGCGGGTGACCACGATGCCCGCGCCGAGGCCTCCGGGGCGGCGGAGATCCAGCAGGTCGCCGTGGCGGTCAACGCCCTGGCCGACGAGAGCGACCAGTTGCGCCGGGCGGACGCCGAGAGCAACCGGTTGCGCGCGATGGCCAGGGAAACAGGCGTCCGCATCAGGGAGCCTCTGCACGCCGGGGATGTCCTCCTTGCGGCGCGCGCGGCGCTCAAGGAGAATCTGGACGCAGATATCGTGACCCTGCACCTGATGCGGGATGGGAAGCTGGGGCTTCCGGAGGGTCATGAAGACGACTGGCTGCTTCCGGACACCTTCCTGGACAGTTTTCCCGCGAGCAGGTTCCGGATACTGGACGACCTGCTCAAGACCCAGTCGAGCGTGGTGGTCCAGGATGTGGGCGGCCCGGAGGGCGACCAGATCCAGCCGGAGATACGTGAGCCGTTGCGCCAGGCCGGCATCGTGTCCCATCTGGCCACGCCCTTCGGGGTCGGCTCCGAGATGCTGGGGGTCATCGCGGCCGAGCGCACGCACGCCGGCCAGCCGTGGACCGCTGCCGAGGTGGACGCGGTGGAGTCGATAGCGGCCGATCTCGGCCGCGGGCTCCATCATGCCCGCCTGTATGAGGAGGAGAACCGCGTCATCGAGGAGCTGAAGGCGGTCGACCGGACGAAATCTGACTTTGTCGCGACGGTGTCACACGAGCTCCGCACGCCGCTGACCAGCATCACGGGTTACATCGAGATGCTCCGGGGCGGGGACCCGGGGGAACTCAACCCCGAGCAGGAGCACATGCTGGGAACGATCGACCGGAATGCGAACCGGCTGCAGAGCCTGATCGAGGACCTGCTCACGCTGTCGGGGATGGAGTCCGGCACCTTCACGACGGAGACCACGCCGGTTGACCTGCTGGATGTCATCTCCGGGGCCGGCGAGGACGTTCAGCCCGCCGCGTCGCGCAAGGGGATCGCCGTGACGACAGCCTGTCCCGATGGCGGCATGATCGTGAACGCGGACGCCAATCAGCTCGCGCGGGTGATGACGAACCTGCTGTCCAACGCGGTGAAATTCACCCCCGCGGGCGGCCAGGTCCGGGTGACCGCGGAGGCGGCCGCCGGCTGGGCGGTCGTGTGCGTCACCGATACCGGCATCGGCATTCCCGACACGGACCAGAAGGATCTGTTCACCCGGTTCTTCCGTGCGTCGAACGCGACCAAACGGGCCATTCCAGGTACCGGTCTCGGCCTGGCCATCACCCAGACGATCATCGCCGGTCATGGCGGTGACATGGAGCTTCAGTCACAGGAGGGAAAGGGGACCACGGTCACGGTGCGGCTCCCGCTGGCGGAACCCGTTCCGCCCGCCGGACCCGCCCACCACGAAGCCGCCCGCCACGAAGCCGCCCGCCACGAAGCCGCCCGGCACCGTGCCCCTGCCGCGCCCGGAACGCGGTCATGAGGCCCCGACCAGGGGCCGGCCGGGGAGTGGAGGCCTGCGATGAGATCGCCTAGCTCCATGGCCAGCCGGCTGTGGCGCGGCTGCGTCGTGTTCGCCCTGCTCATAGTCGGCTCCGGAGCACTCATCTACAGCGGGGTCAGGTACCAGGACGCGGCGATCCGCAACGAGGTGCAGAACCTACATCCCCTGGAGATCACCTGCCTCGAGATCCAGGCCGACTTCTCCCAGATCCAGTCCTCGCTTGGTGCCTACATCCTGACCAGGACGCCGCAGTTCCTCGGTTTCTACCGCAGCTCGCTCAGTCAGCTGGATCTGGCGCTCAAGAAGGCGCGCCGCAGCGCGGGGAAGCAGTTGCAGCCCGACGTGATCACCCAGCAGCGCACGCTGGCGACGTGGCTGACCTTCGCCGACCGGGTACTTGCCCTGCCGCCGGGCAGCCCCGCACTGCCCAAGCTGTCGCTCGAGAGTTACCCGAGCGCGATCGCGTTCTACACGGTCAGCTTCCGGATGCTGGCCCAGGTGCGGGCGGCGAGCCAGCGCGCGATCAGCAGCGCGGAGCACGTGCTCACCCAGACCGTGGCCTGGAGCGCCGCCGTCGCCACGCTCGCCATGCTGCTCGCGTTGCTGGCCGCGTTCGGCACCATACGCGGCATCACCAGGCCGCTGCGCGGCCTGACCTCCACGGTGCACCGCCTCTCGGCCGGAGATCACGCGGCCCGCGCGAACCTGACCGGGGCGTCGGAGGCCCGCGAGGTGGCGCTGTCGATAAACGCGCTGGCCGACGAGAGCGATCGGCTGCGCGAGCAGGAGGCGCTGAGCAACCGCCTGCGCGCGATGGCCCGCGAAGTGGGCTTGCGAATCCGGGAGCATCTGCACGCCGAGGACATCATCCGGGAGGCGCGCGCCGCGCTGGAGGAGCATCTGGACACCGATGTCGTGTACCTGCACGTGATGCGGGCCGGAAAGCTGGGGCCGCCGGAGGGCCACGAGCAGGACTGGCTGCTGCCCGCCGATTTCATGGACAGCCTTCCGCCTCAAGTCCTCCTGGGCCTGCGGGAGATGCTCAGAAACCGCGTCAGCCGGGTCATCCAGGATGTCCCCGGCCCCGAAGGCGATCAGCTTCCTCCCGAGATACGTGAGCCCATGCGCCAGGCCGGAATCGTGTCACAGCTGATCACACCGTTCGGTGTTGGCAATGAGCTGATGGGGATCATCAGCGCGGGGCGGCTGCACGCCGGCCAGCCGTGGACGGATGCCGAGGTCGGCGTGGTGGAGTCGATAGCGGTGGACCTCGGGCGCGGGCTTCATCATGCCCGCCTGTACGAGGAGGAGAACCGTCTGGTCGAGGAGCTGACGGCGGTCGACCGCGCGAAGTCCGACTTCGTCGCGACCGTGTCGCACGAACTCCGTACACCGCTCACCAGCGTCACGGGCTACATCGAGATGCTGCTGGACGGGGACCTGGGGGAGCTCGAACCCGAGCAGGAGCGCACGCTCGAAAAGGTCAACCGGAACGCGACCCGGCTGAAGGACCTGATCGAGGACCTGCTCACCCTCTCGTCGATGGAGTCGGGCACGTTCACCATGGTGACGAGGCCGGTCAACCTGCTGGAGATCATCTCTGAGGCCGTGGACGACATTGCGCCAGCGATCTCGAGCAAGGGCCTGACCCTGGCGACAACCTGTCCGCGTGAGGGCCTGGTCGTGAACGGGGACAGCCAGCAACTCGTGCGGGTGCTGGCCAACCTGCTCTCCAACGCAGTGAAATTCACCCTCGCTGGTGGTCATATCGACGTGTCGGGCGAAGCCGCCGATGGCTGGGCGGTGGTGTCCGTCGCGGATACCGGCATCGGCATTCCGGACACCGACAAGAAGGATCTCTTCACTCGCTTTTTCCGGGCCTCGAACGCGGCGAAGCGAGCGATTCCGGGTACCGGTCTGGGTCTGGCCATCATCCAGACGATCGTCGACGGCCACGGCGGTGACATGGACCTCCGGTCGCGGGAAGGCCGGGGGACGACGGTCAGGGTGCGGCTCCCGCTCGTGGAACCCGCCGCGGCGCAATCCGCTCCCCGGGAGCCGGCGTACCACGACGCTGGTGTCCGCCGCGCCGCGCCGGCGCCGGGAGCGCGGTCATGAGGCTCGGCGGCTCGATCATCGGCCGGCTTCTCGTGGTGTTGTCGGCGTTCGCCGTCCTCGTCGCCATCGCTGCTGTGGTCGGCTACGCCCGGCTGGCCCATGAGAACTCCGCGGCCAAGCAGCTGACCGGGCAGGACTATCTCCTCCAGCAGGCGGCAGGCCAGATGCAGGAGTTCTTCACCATCAGCCAGTTGTCCATCACCAGCTTCGCGCTGTCCGGCCGCCCGGCTTCCCTGGCGACGATCGGCAGCTCTCGCGCGGGCTTCGCCGTGAACCTCGCGGTACTCGAGCGGAATGTCTCGCCGGGCATGGCGGGCCTGCTCCCCCCGCAGGCCCGCGCCGGAACACAGCTCTTCGCCGTGGCCGCCGCGATCGCTAAGCTCCCGCCGGCATCGGCCTCGGCCGCGCGGCTCGCCAGCGGGACGACCAGCATCGCGCAGAGTTTCTACCTGGCCAACTCCGCTATGCAGGAGCGCATCGCCGCGGACCTCAGGCGGCTCACCGGGCAGAGCAAGCATGCTCTCAGCATCGGCCTGGCCTGGAGCGCGGCCGCGATCGCCCTCGCCGTGGCGCTCCTCCTGATGGTCTCGGTCACCGCGATCCGCAGCATGACGGGACCACTGCGCAGCCTGGCCGGCGCCGTGCGCAGGCTGACCTCAGGTGAGCATGCGGCCCGCGCGAGGGTGACGGGATCCGCGGAGGTGCGTGAAGTGGCGGCGTCGGTCAACACGATGGCGGAGGAGAACGATCGCCTGCGCGGGCAGGAGCAGGAACATGCCCGGCTGCGGGCGCTGGCCCGGGAAGCAGGCATCCGCGTCCGTGAGCCGCTGTGGGCCGAGGATGTCCTCCGTGAGGCATCCACCGCGATCACCGAGTGCGTGCAGAGCGATCTGGCCGTGCTGCGCCTGGTCGAGGACGGTCAGCCCCGGTACGCCGACTGTGCCCGCAAAGACTGGCTGCCGGTCAACTTCCTCACGGATCTGTCCCCTGACTTCGACGCCTGGGCGCACCGGCTGCTCGCGAGCCAGTCCAGCACGGTGATCCAGGACGTGCCCGGCCCGGAAGGCGAGGTCCTCCCGCCCAGCGTCCGCGAGATCCTGCTCCGCTCCGGGGTGGTGTCGCACATAGCCACCCCCTTTGGCAGCGGCTCCGAGCTGTACGGAATCGTGGAACTGGAGCGAACCCGGCCGGGGCACCCATGGACCGAGGCCGAGGTCGACGCCATCGAGTCGATAGCTGCTGACATCGGGCGCGGGCTGAAGCACGCCCGCATGTACGAGGCCGAGAACAGCCTCGTGGAGCAGGTGAAGGCCCTGGACCAGACGAAATCCGACTTTTTCGCGACGGTCTCGCACGAGCTCCGCACGCCGCTCACCAGCATCGAGGGCTACGTGGAGATGCTCAGAGATCAAGATGGCGGCCAGACCACCGCCGCGCAGGAGCGGATGCTGGAGACGATCGACCGCAATACGACCAGGCTGCGGAACCTGATCGAAGACCTGTTCACCCTGACGAAGATCGAGTCGGGCACCTCCCAGAGCGTGCCGCGCCCGGTGAACCTGCTGGACATCGTCCGCGATGCCGCCCAGGTCCTGCAGCCCATGGTGACCAGCACCGGGCTTACCCTGACCGTGACATGCCCCGACGGGAGCCTGGCTGTCAACGGCGACCTCAGCCAGCTCGACCGGGTGGTGATGAACCTGCTCTCCAATGCCGCGAAATTCACCTCCCCGGGCGGCCGGATCCACGTCACGGCCGCCCGGGATGGCGATACCGCGGTCATCAGCGTCAGCGACACCGGTATCGGCATCCCTGATAAGGACAAGGAGGCCGTCTTCGGCCGCTTCTTCCGCGCATCGAACGCGGTCCGGCGGTCCATCTCCGGCACCGGCCTGGGCCTGACCATCGTCCGCACCATCGTCGCCGAGCACGGCGGTGAGGTGGCCATCCATTCGACGGAGGGGGTGGGAACGACCGTTACGGTGCGGCTCCCGCTTCTGCTGGCCAGCACCATCGCGGCCGACCAGGCTGGTGGTCGGCAAGAAGAGCCTTCCTTGGCGGCACGTCCGCCCCGAGGATCTCCCTGACAGACCACTACCGGCCCGGCTTCGCTGGGATGGAGGCCACCGCGCCCGGCTCCCCGGTGATCAGTGTCTCGACGGCGGAACGCAGCACGCTGAGGCGGGCGGCGGCGGCCGCCCGGGCTGCCACCAGGCCGACGCCCGCGGTCGGCTCTTCGACTTCCAGGTATGCCTTGAGCTTCGGCTCGGTGCCGCTCGGCCGGATCACGACGCGAGCTTCCGGGAGCCGGTAACGCAGCACGTCGGCTGGTGGCAGCCCGCGGCCGCCGCCCGCCAGGTCGCTGGCCGAGATGACCGGCTGGCCCGCCAGCACGGCCGGCGGCGCGGCCCGCAGGCTGGCCATCACATCCGCCGGGGACCAGGAGGCCAGCGTCAGCTGCGCGGTCAGGTGCACGCCGTACCTGGCCTCGAGCGCGTCCCAGCGCTCCAGCAGGGACTGCCCGGCCGACCTGGCGCTGGCGACCAGCGCGAGCACGGCCAGGGCAGCGCTGATCCCGTCCTTGTCATGGACCGTGTCGCCGACCGCGTATCCAAGCGCCTCTTCATAGCCGAACACGAAACGGCTGTCCGGCGCGTACTCGCCGGCCCTCACGATCCACTTGAAGCCGGTGAGTGTCTCCACGTAGCGGACGTCAGCCGCAGCGGCGATCTTGGACAGCATCGTGGAGGAGACCACTGTCGTCGCGACCAGCCGACTCCGCGATTCCCCCGCCTCGGCCAGAAGATACGCACCGAGCAGCCCGCCGACCTGGTCGCCGGTGAGCATCCGCCAGCCGCCGGGGGCGGCCGGGTCGGGTACCGCCACGGCCAGGCGGTCGCCGTCGGGGTCGTTGGCGAGCACCAGGTCCGCACCGAGCCTGCGGGCCTCCGCCACGGCCAGGTCGAGGACTCCCGGCTGCTCCGGGTTGGGAAAGGCGACGGTCGGGAAGTCAGGGTCGGGGTCCGCCTGGGCCGCGACCATGTGCGGCGCCGGGAAGCCCGCCCGGGAGATGGCCCGGACCGCGAGCCGGCCGGCGACGCCGTGCAGCGGCGTGTAAACGACGCGAAGCGGCGCGCCGCCGCGACCTGAGCCGGCTCCAGGTGAACTCGCCACGATGGCATCGAGGTAGGCCTGGGCCACCTCGTCGCCATGGTGGACGACCAGCGGGTTGGTGGCTGGCCCGGCCGGGATCTGCGTCAGCGGGCCGAGAGCGCGCATCGCCGCCTCGATCTGCACATCGGCAGGCGGCACGATCTGCGCGCCGTCGCTGAGGTAGAGCTTGTAGCCATTGTCAGCCGGCGGGTTGTGGCTCGCGGTGATCATTACGCCGGCCGCGGCCGACAGGTGCCGGACCGCGAACGCGAGCAGCGGGGTGGGACTGCGGCTGGGCAGCAGGTGGACCCGGACGCCCGCTCCGGTGAGCACGGACGTGACCTCATCGGCGAACTCGGCCGACCGGTGCCGTGCGTCCCAGCCGACCACCACGCCGGCCCGGGCCGCTCCGGGCCGGCGTTGCCGCAGCCAGCCCGCCAGGGCGGCGGTCGCGGCCCGGACGACTGCGTGGTTCATCCGGTTCGGGCCCGCGCCGACCGCGCCGCGCAGGCCGGCGGTGCCGAACTCCAGCCGGCCCGCGAACCGGTCGGCCAGCTCGGCCCGGGCGACCTGGCTGCGCTCATCCGTTCCGCCGCCGTCGGCGAGAAGCGCCCGCAACTCGGCCCGGTCCGCTGGATCGGGGTCCTCGGCTATCCACGCTTCCGCGCGGGCCCGCAGATCGGCGGGTATCACGTCACATCCAGGGGAGCACGCTGACCAGCAGCGCGCCCATCCGGCCGGCGGCGGCCTGGCCCGCCGCGACCACCTCGGCGTGGTCGAGGCCGTGTGGTGCCAGGCCGGCCGCAAGGTTGCTGACCAGCGAGATCGCTGCTACCTCGGCGCCGAGGTGGCGGGCGGCGATCGCCTCGAGCACGGTCGACATGCCCACCAGGTCGGCGCCGAGCGTGCGCAGCATGCTGATCTCGGCCGGGGTCTCGTAGTGCGGGCCGGGCAGTGCCGCGTACACGCCCTCGGTCAGGTCCGGGTCAGCGTTGCGGGCGAGCGCGCGCAGCCGGGGCGAATAAAGGCTGGTGAGGTCGGTGAACCGGGACGGGTACCCCTCGGGCGGCGGCGGCCCGGCCAGCGGTGAGCGGCCGGTCAAGTTGAGGTGGTCGCTGATGAGCACCGGCTGGCCGACCCGGTAGCCCGCGCGAATCCCCCCGGCCGCGTTGGTCAGCACGATGACCCGGCAGCCCGAGGCGACCGCGGTGCGCACGCCGTGGACCACGGTCGCGGCCGAATGCCCCTCGTACAGGTGGCTGCGGCCGAGGAAAACCAGCACCCGGGTGGGGCCGGTGGCCGCGGCGGTAAGCACCACCGACCGGACACTGCCCACGTGACCGCCGACGGTCGGCTCGGGGAACCCGCCCAGATCGGCCAGCGGCACCTCGGCCACGGCCCCGCCCAGCTGGTCCGCGGCCCGGGCCCAGCCCGAGCCCAGGACCACCGCCACGTCATGACCCGCCATGCCGGTCAGCCGGGCCAGCCGCGCGGCGCTGGCCGCGGCCGCGGTGTAGGGGTCGCCAGCCGGCCGGACCGGCGCGGGCGTGCCCGGATTCGCGGTCATGACTTGATGTACGGCTTTCCGTCCGCCCGCGGTGGCCGGCCCCGGCCGACCAGGCCGGCCACGGCGACGATGGTGGCGACGTAAGGGGTCATCAGCAGGATGTTGGACGGGATCGGCACATTGAGCGTGGACAGGATGGACTGCAGCGTGCCGGTGAAGCCGAAGAGCAGCGCGGCCGCCACCGCGCCGAGTGGCCGCCAGCGGCCGAAGATCAGCGCGGCCAGGGCGATGTAGCCCATGCCGGATGACATGTCCTTGCCGAACGCGCCGACCGACCCGATGGTGAGCCAGGCACCGCCGATCCCGGCGACCAGGCCGCCGAGGATCACGTTGCGGTAGCGGGTCGCGAGCACGCGGATGCCGACCGCGTCGGCCGCGGTCGGGTGCTCCCCGACGGCCCGGACACGCAGCCCCCAGCGGGTGCTGAACAGCCCGACCTGCACCAGGATGATCATGACGTAGGTGATGTACAGGAAGATCGTCGAGTCAAAGAAGACCGGCCCGATGACCGGGATGTCGCCGAGCAGCGGGATCTTGATCGCGGAGAAGGTCTGCGGCGAGTTGAGCGTGTTCTGGTGCGTGGTCAGCGCGCGGTCGTACAGGTACCCGGTGAGCCCGGAGGCCAGCAGGTTCAGCACCACTCCGAGGACGATCTGGTCGACCAGGTAGCGGATCGCGAACACCGCGAGCACCAACCCGAGCAGGCCACCGGCCAGCGACCCGCTGATCAGGCCGAGCCAGAGCACGCCGAATGCGCTTCCCACCACGGCGGCCGCGAACGCGCCGAGCAGCAACTGGCCCTCGATGGCGATGTTGATGACGCCGGATCGCTCGCAGAGGCAGCCAGCCAGCGCGCCGAGGATCAGCGGGATCGATCCGACCACGGTGTTCTGCAGCAGGTTGACCAGGCTCAGCGGGATCTTCCCGGCGTCCGCCCAGCACAGCAGGGCGATGAGGAAGCACAGCAGAACGGCGGCGATCATGGCCCGCTTGGCGCGCTGGCCCGGGTCGACGGCCGCCCGCACAGCGGCCAGGGCCAGCGATACCGCGCCCGCCGCGTACGCCGTAGCGGCGGCGGGCGCATGCACGCTTGGCACGTGCACGGACGCGTTGGCCAGCGAAAGCGCGAAGGTGGCGTCGCCGCGGGCCGCGAAGTGCCCGAAGACGATGTCGATGAGGCCGAGCAGGGCGAACGTGCCCGCGGCGAGCACGCGGCGGTTTGCTTCCAGCGGGGCGCGCACGGCGCCGGCCAGCGATGTCATCGGTGCCCCCCGCCGGCGTGGCCCGAGCATGTCATCGGTGTCGCCTTCACCCGTTCCACCCCTTGGCCAGAACCTGGCCCTCGCCGGCCGCTCTGGCTTCACGCAGCCGGAACATGGCGCGGACCAGCGGCGGCGCGGCGATGAAGAGCACGATGAGCGCCTGGATGACCTTGACGATGTCCACCGGGATCTGGGTGACCCCCTGCATGGCGATGCCCCCCGCGTCCAGCGCGCCGAAGAGCAGCGCCGCGAGCACGGTGCCCAGCGGCCTGGCCCGGCCCAGCAGGGCCACGGTGATCGCGTCGATGCCGTACGTGCCGTAGCTCTGGAAGTTCAGTGAGTGGTCGGTGCCCTGGATCACCGCGGAAGCCGCCAGCCCGGCGAGCCCGCCCGCGATGAGCATCACGACGATCCAGGTCTGCGCCACGTTCATCCCCGCGCTGCGGGCCGCGCGCGGGTTCGCGCCGACGGTGCGGAACTCGAAGCCCAGCGTGCTGCGGCCCAGCAGCCACCACACGCCTGCCGCCGCCGCGAGTGCGATGAGGAAGCTCGCGTTGAGCCGCAGGTTGGGGCCCGCGATGTGCGGCAGTTGCGCGTTGGGGTCGATGAACGGGCTGATCAGGTCGTTGCGCCCGGGGCGCTGCATCGCCTTCGTGCCCAGCAGCCAGGACAGCAGGTAGATCATCACGTAGTTGAGCATGATCGTGACGATGACCTCGTGCGCCCCGGTCCACGCCTTGAGCGCGCCCACGACCCAGCCGAGGACGGCGCCGCCGGCGAACGCGCCCAGCAGGACCACGACGGCGTGGATGACCACCGGCAGGTGAACCCCGAAACCGAGCCAGGTAGCGAACAGGGCGCCGCCGATGAACTGGCCGGTGCCGCCGATGTTGAACAGCCCGGCCCGGAAGGCCAGGGCCACCGAGAGCCCGGCGAAGATGAGCGGTGTCGCGTTGACCGCGGTCTCCGACAGCGGGTTGAACACGGCGGCGACGGAGCCGCCGTGGAAGGCGGCCGAGACGGTGTGCGGGTTGAGGATCGCGCCCTCGAACATGTTCGAGTAGGCCGCCGTGACGCTGTGCCACGCCGCGGCGATCGCGCTGCCCGGCGCCGAGAAGAGCCGGCCCCACGCGGTGAGCACCACCGGGTCGGTGAAGGCGATGAGCAGCCCGCCGATCACCATGGCCGCCACGATCGCGAGCACCGTGACCACCACGGAGTTGCCGTGGATGATCGCGTCAAGCACCGCCCGGCTGAGGGTGAGCCGGGGGTGGTCGTCCTCACCTGGGGCGGCTTCGGTCACCGTCGCTGGCCCGGCCTCGGTGGGTGCCCGGGGCTCGGTGGGTGCCCCGGCCTTGGTGGGTGCCCCGGGTTCGGTGGGTGCCCCGGGTTCGGTGGGTGGCCCG
>WNFG01000178.1_pt1 | contig 86126 bp, 82 predicted proteins | sample 5400431 | NCBI WGS metagenome assembly WNFG01 (sample SAMN13153346, study PRJNA577476) | soil metagenome | isolation source: 120 cm saprolite under Douglas fir tree site 2 hole 3 replicate 2 | place: USA:California | collected 2015-04-18
CGCCGATCCATCCGCCGATCACCTGGAACAGCGCATAGGGATAAGCAAAGCCCGAGAAGACGAGCCCGAGCTGCGTGTTGGAGAGGCCGAACTCCTTCTGGATGCTGCTCGCGGCCGTGCCGACGTTCACCCGGTCGATGTACGTGAGGAAGTACATCAGGCAGAGCAGGAACAGAACGATGCCGGGCGCGGTCGGTTTCCGGATCTTCATGCGGTCACCTGGAAATCTTCGTGGGAGGCATGTGACCCAGCATACATCGTCTGATCGTAGAGGGCGTTCGAGGCGGCGCCGATCAGAGCATGTACGAAAGGTCGGAGGAGTGCGTGGGGTAGGCGAAGATCGTCTCCTTCAAGTCCGGCGCGGTGATGCCGCGGCGGATCGCCACTGCGAAGAGGTTCACCACCTCCGCGGCCTCCGCCCCCAGGAGATGCGCGCCGAGGATGCGCTGCGACGGCTCTTCGATGAGAACCTTGTATCCCGAGACGGTCTCGCCGATGCGGCGCGAAGAGTACCAACTCGAAGAGTCCGCCGCGTTGACGCGGAACTTCAACCCGCGTTCGCGCGCTTCCCCCTCGCCCAGCCCCGCGCGCGCCAGCGGCGGAATGGTGTACACGACGCTGGGCGTGCCGGCGTAGTTCGGCCGGTGGTGATTTCCCTCGATCATGTTCGCGGCGACGACCCGCCCCTCGGCGCTGGCGACGGGCGTGAGCTTCGGGCCTCCCGCCGCGGCGTCGCCGCAGGCGTAGACGGCGGGGTTCGAGACGCTGCGCATGAATTCGTCGACGGCGACGCCGTGAGGGTTTCGCTGAACGCCGGCCTTCTCCAGATCCAGATCGTCGAGGTCGGCGATGCGTCCCGCTCCGTGCACCACGAGGTCGGCCTCCACGTCGCCGGCTGCGCTGCGCACGCGGTGGCCACGCTCGACCGCGCGCACGGCCGCCCCCGTTCGGACGTCGATCCCGACGGAGCGCGAGTGCTCGACGAGCCGTGCGACCAGGTCGGGATCGAACTGCTCGAGCGGCCACGCTCCGCGGTGAAGGATCGTCGCCTGCGCGCCCACGCGCGCCGCAAGGTGCGCGAACTCGAACGAGATGTACCCGCCGCCGACGAAAGCGATGCGACGCGGCAGCTCGTCCAGCTCGAGAAAGTCTTCGCTGGTGGCGAGCAGATCCTCGCCCGGAAAGCCCAGCGGCGCGGGCCGCGCTCCGGTGGCGATGACGACGAATCTTCCGCGCAGCTCCTGCTCGCCGACGCGCACCGCGGCGCGCCCGACGAATCGCGCGCGCCCGTGAAATGCGCCGATGCCCGCCTTGGCGAGGCTCTCCTCGCGCTCCTTCGGCACCGGCTCGGTGAACGTCCGCTTGAAGCGCATCAGCTCCGGCCAGTCGATGCGCGGCGCGCCCGCCACGCCCTTCCCCGCCAGCTGACGGGCCGCCGCCACCGTTTCCGCGGCGCCGACCAGCACCTTCTTCGGATCGCAGCCGCGCAGGGCGCACGTGCCGCCGAAAGGCCGCGAGTCGACCACCGCCACGCGCCAGCCCGCTTCATGGCACCGCCACGCGACCGCCAGCGCTGCCGAACCGGTCCCGAGGATCACCACGTCGAATTCCATCTGCACACGTAATCCTCCTCGGCAGATGGCCGTCAAGGCGGTAGGTTGGCGGCGTGTCGGTTCCGGTATTCGAAGCCCTTGGGGTCAGCAAGCGCTACGACGGCGCGGCCGCGCTCGGGCCCATCGATCTGCGCATCGAGGAAGGCGGCACCACGGCGCTCATCGGCCCCAGCGGCGCGGGAAAGTCGACGCTGCTGCGCCTCTTCAACGGCCTCCTCGCTGCGGACGGCGGCCAGATCCGCTTCCGCGGCCAGCCGCTCCGCCGCGACGAGCTGCCGGCAATCCGCCGGCAGATCGGCTACGTCGTGCAGGGCGGCGGGCTCTTCCCGCACCTCGACGCCGAGAGCAACGTCGCGCTGGTGGCGCGCTGGCTTCGATGGGACGAGCCGCGCATCGCCTCGCGCATGGCGGAGTTGAGCGAGATCGCGCGACTGCCGCGCGAGGCGCTGCGCCGCTTTCCCCTGCAGCTCTCGGGCGGACAGGCGCAGCGGGTGAGCCTGATGCGCGCGCTGATGCTCGATCCCGCCGTGCTCCTCCTCGACGAGCCGCTTGGCGCTCTCGACCCGATGACGCGATTCGATCTGCAGGGCGACCTGCGCGAGGCTTTCGCGCGCCTGCGCAAGACCGTGGTGATGGTTACGCACGATCTCGCCGAGGCGGCGTTCTTCGCCGATCGGCTGGTGCTGCTGCGCGGAGGCGCGGTGCTGCAGCAGGGAACGTTGCACGAGTTGCTCGACAAGCCCGCCGATCCTTTCGTGCCGCGCTTCATGCGCGCGCAGCGGCCCGCGCCGTGATCGCGCTCGTGCTTGCGGTGGTGGTCGGCTCGAAGCAGTTCACCGAGTCGGTCATCCTGGCGGAGATCGCGACGCAGACGCTGCAATCCGCGGGCATCGCCGCGCAGCATCGGCGCGAGCTGGGCGGAACGCGCGTGCTCTGGGAAGCGCTGCGCGCCAGGCAGATCGATGCCTACCCGGAGTACACCGGCACCATCACCGAGGAGTTGCTCCCCGGCGAGCGCGACCTGCACGCCGCTCTCGCGCGGCTCGGCTTGCGCATGACCGCCCCGCTGGGCTTCGAGGACAACTACGCCATCGGCATGCGCCGCGACCTGGCCGAGCGGCTGCGCGTGCGCTCGATCTCCGATCTGTCCCGGCATCCGGAGTTGCGGCTCGCGTTCAGCAACGAGTTCATGCGCCGGCGCGACGGCTGGCCCCGGCTGCGCGAAACCTATGCGCTGCCGCAGTCGAACGTACGCGGTCTCGATCACCAGCTCGCCTTTCGCGCGCTGCTCAGCGGCGCGCTCGACGCGACCGATCTCTACTCGACGGACGCGGAGATCCGCGCCGGCAACCTCGCCGTCCTGGACGACGACCGCCGCGCCTTTCCCCGGTACGAGGCGGTCTTTCTCTTTCGCGCCGATCTGCCGGAACGGGCGCAGCGCGGTCTTTCTGGGTTGGAAGGGCGCATCCGCGCCGACGACATGATCGCGATGAACGCGCGCGTGCTGCTCGACCACGTGCCCGAATCGAGCGTGGCCGCGGAGTTCCTCGGCCTTGCCCACGGGGAGGCCGACGGGCTCTTGCGCCGGCTCTGGCGGCGCACGGTGGAGCACCTGTCGCTGGTCGCGCTCTCGCTCGCGGCGGCGATCGCGCTCTCGATTCCGCTCGGGATCCTCGCCTTCCGCCGGCCGCGCCTGGGCCAGGTCGTGCTGGGCGCGGCCGGCGTGCTGCAGACCATTCCGTCGCTGGCGCTGCTCGTCTTCATGATTCCGCTGCTCGGCATCGGCGCCGGGCCGGCCATCGTGGCGCTCTTCCTCTACAGCCTTTTGCCCATCATCCGTGGAACTCACGCCGGCTTCGCCGGCATCGCGCCGGACCTGCGCGAGTCGGCGCATGCGCTCGGCCTGCCCGCGGGCGCGGTGCTGTCGCGGATCGAGCTGCCGCTCGCCTCGCGCGCCATCCTCGCCGGCATCAAGACCGCCGCAGTCATCAACATCGGCACGGCTACGCTGGGCGCGCTCATCGGCGCGGGTGGATACGGACAACCGATCCTCACCGGCATCCGCCTCGCCGACACCCGGCTCATCCTCGAGGGCGCCCTGCCCGCCGCTGCGCTGGCGCTCCTCGCCCAGGGGCTGTTCGATCTGCTCGAGCGGGCCGTGGTGCCGCGCGGCCTGCGCCTTTGAAAGGAGGTCCCATGCGTTCCGACGTCGTTCCCGGATCCGCCTTCCCCGACTTCGAGTTGCCCGATCAAACCGGCCGGAAGCGCAAGCTGTCCGAGCTGCAAGGTGAGTCGCCGATGATCGTCTTCCTCTCGCGCGGCCTCTATTGCCCCAAGGACCGACGTCAGGCGATGCGGCTGGTCGAGTTCTGGCCCGAGTTGAAGGTCGGCTACACCAAGCTCGTCACCATCTCCACCGACGATCTTCTGGCCACCAACGAAAATCGCGACGGGCTGGGCGCGCAGTGGCCCTTCCTCAGCGACCCGGGCCGCGTCGTGCAGAAGGACCTCGACATCCAGGAGTACACCGACCCGAAGCACGACCCGATGGTCCCGCACACCATCGTCCTCGAGCCGCGCTTGCGCGTGCACAAGATTTACAACGGGTACTGGTACTGGGGCCGGCCTTCGACCGAGGAGCTGCGCGCCGACCTGCGCGCTGTCGGCATTCGCATCTGGCCCGATTGGGACCTCTCCGACCCGGAGATCCGCGCGGCGTGGGCCGCGGGCGAGAAGTCGAAGTTCTGGCCTTACGGGCGTTCGATCCGGGAGATCCTGGCGGACGGCTAGGCAGATCGGATCATTGCGGGATCGCCACCACCACCGCGGTGGTGTTGTGCCAGGCATCGATTCCGCCCGCGTAGCTGGCGATCTCCCCGTAGGTGAGGAAGCCGGCCACGGGCACATTGCCGAACACCGAGCGCACGGCGTCGATCTCCCGCTTGAAACCTTCTTTGAGGATGAGCCCGCGGCAGATGCAGTCGAAGAGCAGCACGCCGGCGGGCTGCGCGCCTTGGAGTCCCGCGCGCGCTTCTTGCGCCGCCTTCCGCGCCGCGGCCACCATGTGATCAGGCTCGCCGTCGAGGATGGTGACGAATGCGCCCTGGGGAACGTCGGCGGCACAGGTGAGGGATCCATCGTTGCCGACCGAGAGCGGCGCCCGCGCCCTGGTCACCTCGCGGCCGACCAGGATGCCCAGTTCATTGGCGATGAGATACTCGCCCGCGCCCTTGGCGGTGAGCGTGATACCGCGCTTGCGCGCGTGCTCCTGGTAGATGGAGAAGGCAGGTTTGCCGTCGATCTCGCTCACCACGTTCGCCTTCGCGCGCGTGACTCGCATGCTGGCGGTGGTGGGCGAGAGGCCGTGCCCGACGCCCACTCCGAACGGCGTTTTGCTGAACACGTGCACCGCGGCCGCGACGTCGCGACCCTCGTGCCCGTTGCCGCCCACGTGCGTGGCTTCGAACTTTCCCTCGTCGCCGGCGGCGCCGCCCACCACCGGGTGAAGCGCGGAGGTATGCGAGACCAACGCCTCGACGTACCGCTCTCCGGCGCCGCTCAGGCCGTCGACCAGCGTGAAGGTGGTGGAATTCACCAGTCCGTTGCCAAGCGCTTTCTTCTTGGCAGCGGGAAATCCTTCGCACAGCCGCGCGGCCGCCGCGGCGGGCTGCGCCGCCACGCCTCGAGCGCTTGCGACCTGGTGCATCCCCTGGCCCGCAACCAAAAGCACTACCACGCCGCCGTGGATCAATCCTTCCTCGGTGAATTCGCCGGCGGTAGTGCAACCGACGATGTCGGCGATGCCCGCTCGCGCGCGCGCGGTGCGAAGGCAGTCGTTGAGCGAGAAGCTCGGCGATGCGAAGAGGAACCCGAATGTCGCGTCCGCGCCGGACAGCCCGTCCACGGCCTTGCGGGTTGCCTCGGCAGTAGCCGCCTCGGCCGTCGGGCCGAGCCCGCGCCCAGAACCAACTCGATTTTCCATTTTTCCCCCAGCTGAGTTGCGGGTCTACTGGCGACGTTAGCCGAACCTGCGGGTGTGCTCGCAAGCGGCAAAGGACCTACCTGGTAAAGCGGAGTGGCTGGCCGGCGCACGCCAGGCCGCCCGCTGGTTGCAAGCTGATAGCGAGCCGGGCCGCAAGTGAGCACCTTGCCACCGAGGGGAAAAGGAGACGGTGGAAATGGGTATGAAGGAGATGAAGGACGCCTACGTCGCCAAGATGGAAGCACAGCTCTCGGAGTGGAGCGCCAAGCTGAAGGAGATGACGGCCAAAGCAAAGAAGGCCGCTGCGCAAGGCCGCATCGAGTACCAGCAGAAGCTCGAACAGGCGAAGGCCCAGGAGAAGCACGAGCAGGTGAGGCGCAAGCTGGAGGAGCTCAAGGCTGCCGGCGAAGAGCGCTGGGAGGCGATGAAGTCTGGAGTCGAGGGCGCCTGGAAGGAGCTGAAGAGCTCGTTCGATTCCAGCAAGATGGAGCCGTGATCAGCGCTTGCTCACCACCACGCCGGCCGCTTGCTCCCAGAGCTGGATCACCGCCGCCATGTCCAGCTCGGCGAATCCCCGCGCGCCAGCCTCGAGAAAGCGCTGCTCGGCGAGCGCGCCGAGGAGCAGCGTCGCGCCCGACTTCCGTGCTTCGTCGTGAATCAGCCCCAGATCCTTGGCGAGGAGACCGACGGGTGAGGCAGCGGTGAATTCGCGCGAGATGAAACGCGGCAGGTTGCGCATCAGCATCGCCGAGCTTCCAAAAGACGTCCCGATCACCTCCAGCAGTGTCGTCGGATCAGCTCCCAGCTTGACGCCGAAGACCGTCGCCTCGGCGATGGCCGCCGTGTGGATTCCCACCAGCAGCTGGTTCACCAGCTTCACCACCTGTCCCGCGCCCGCAGGGCCGCAGAGGCGGATGTTCTTGCCGAAAGCGCGCAGGATGGGCAGGGCGCGATCGAACGCCGTCTGCTCGCCGCCCGCCATCACCGTGAGCGTCCCGGCCTGGGCGCCGGCCGGCCCGCCGGAGATGGGCGCGTCGAGGAAGACCGCGCCGCGCCCGCGCAGCGTCTCGCCTAGCCGCCGGCTCTGCTGAACGCCGATGGTGCTGTGATCGACGAAGAGCTGTCCGGGCCGCGCGGCGGCCGACAGCTCCGCGTACACCGCATCGACGGACTCGGGCGTGGGCAGCGCCGTGAGCACGATCTCCGCCCTTGCCACGATGTCGCGGGCCGATGGCGCCGGCTTCGCCCCCTTTGCGACCAGCGCGTCGACGGGGCCGCGGGAGCGGTTGAAAACGTGGAGGGGAAACCCCGCGGCGAGAAGGTGCTCCGCCATCGGTCGCCCCATCTTGCCCAGCCCGATGAATCCGACCTGGTCGGCCATTTCGCCTCCGCTCACGCCGAGAGCCACGACGCGAGCTTCGAGTAGACCTCGGCGCGGCCGAGCAAGTCGAGGTGCTTCATCCCGACGCCGATCCACTGGTGCGCTTCGGGAAATGCCAGCGTCAGCTCGGGCTCGCGGTGACGGCCAAGAGCGCTGTCGACGGTGACGAGACCGTCGCCGGGGATTTTGCCGCCCGCCTCGGGCGCCGCGCTGGCGGCGATGGTGTAGCAAGCGACGCCAGCCGGCAGCGGCAGCGGCTTGCGCGTGTCGCCGCGGACCGCGAAGCGGTCGTGCCCTTGCCAGTGCTCGTCGAGCACGTTGCCGAAGCGCAGATCGGTGACCCCGGCGCTGCGAATTCGCGCCAGGCGCGCGAAGGGAGCGCTGTAGCGGCTGATGCCGAGGAGCAGATGGACCCAGCTGCCGCCGCGCTCGAGGGGCGTCCCGTGGTTCGGCGTGCCCAGGAGAACGAGTTTGCGCAGCGCGCTCCGCCAGGCGTGAGACGCGACCTCGCCCGCGTGGCAGGCGCTGCGCGCGACGAGCCCGCCCATGCTGTGGGCGACGATGGCCAGCTCCGCAGGCGGCGCGGGCCACGCTGCGACCAATCTCTCGAGCAGCGCAGCCAAGGCGTGCCCGTTGGTCGAGATGTGCAGCCCGCTGTTGTAGTGGAGATAGACCGGCGTGTATCCGAGATCGCGCGCGAGCGCCGCGCCGTGATCGTGCCCGTTCTGGTTCCATTGCAGATCGTTCATCGAGGAGCCGTGAACGAGGAGCAGCAGCTTGCGGCCCGCGTGCGGGAGCGCCGCCTGCAGCTCGACCCGCTCGAGCGGCAGCGGCTGGCCGCAATGCCGCAGGGACATCTCGATCGCCAGCGGGTTCCTGGTCTCGCTCAGATAATCGCCGAGCACGCCGTTGAGCACCGCCATCACCGCCTCGCGCTCGGGGCCGGGCGCGCTCTCGCCCAGCGCCGGCGCGAGCTTCCCGAGGGCGAGGTCGATGCCGGCGCCCACCAGTTTCGTGACGGCACGGATGCTCCGATAGGCCGGCGCGGTGAACAAGCGCGCCACGGCCTCGAGCGGCCGGCCGATGAGGGCAGCCCCGCCGGCGATGGCGTGGTGCATCGCCTCGACCAGATCGGTCACGCCGGCGGTCGCCTCGACCGCGAGACGGCTCGCGCCGCGCAGATCATGAATGTGATTGCGCGCGTTCCTGGCCATCGCTCGTCTAAGTCCACGTCCGAGTTGGTCGACGAAAGTCGGCAGCGGGCGTGTCGAGAGCGTAACGCCGGGGTGGTCCCTGCGCTCGCGCATCAGGCTCGAGGCAGGCCCCGGCGCATTCAGGTTTGTTGACAGAGTCGTCCCGGCCAGAGATGGAGGACGGGATGTCGGGATGGTGGAAAATCGGTCTGGCGGCCAGCGTGGCCCTGCCGGCGCTCGTGTTGCGGATCGCCGGGATGCACCCCGCACCGGCCATCGCCATCCTCATGTTCGGGGCCGCGATTGTCTCCTCGGCCTTCCTTCTCGTCTGGGCAGCGGAGGCCGCGCACCGCGATATCTCCGGCAGCCTGGCCACGGCCATCCTCGCGGTCATCGCCGTTCTGCCCGAGTACGCGGTGGACCTGTACTTCGCCTGGAGCGCGGGACACGTTCCGGCCAATGCCCAATACGCGGCGGCAAACATGACCGGCAGCAACCGGTTGCTGCTCGGGCTGGGCTGGCCCTTCGTGGTGCTGCTGTTCGCCTGGGGATTGCGCAGGCGCGCCGAGAAGCCGCGCGGCGTCCAACTCGGCGAAGGGCGGCGGCTCGACCTGGCGTTCCTCGGCGTGGCGAGCCTGTACTCGCTGGTGATCCCTCTCACGCGGCGGCTGGCCTGGTACGACGCCGCGGTGCTGCTCACGTTGTTCGGCGCGTACTTGTGGAGGGCGGCGCATGGCGAGCGCACCGAGACGGTGCTGGTCGGCGTCGCGCGGCAGATCGGCGATCTGCGCCAGCGCGCGAGACGGATGGTGGTGGCGGGGTTGTTCCTCGGGGCGGCGGCCATCGTGCTGGCCGTCGCCGAACCGTTCGCGCAGGCGCTGGTCGACGGCGGCAGGCGGCTGGGTGTCGACGAATTCCTCCTCGTGCAATGGCTTGCCCCGCTGGCGTCGGAGGCGCCGGAATTGCTGGTGGCCGGAGTGCTGGCGCTGCGAGGGCATGAGGACTCCGCGCTCGGCACCCTGCTCTCTTCGAAGGTGAACCAATGGACCCTGCTGGTGGGCAGTCTGCCGTTGGCGTTCATCATCGGCGGCGGCTCTGCGGCCGGGATCGCGCTCGACGGCCGCCAGACGGAGGAGTTCGTGCTCACCGCCGCCCAGACGATCCTCGGCTTCGCGGTGCTCGTCGATCTGCGGCTCTCCCTCTTCGAGGCGCTGGCGCTGCTGGTGCTGTTCGCGGCGCAGTTCCCCTTCCCGCAGCCAGCCGTTCGGCTGGGCTTTTCCGCGGCCTACGCGGCGATGGCCATCGCGCTGCTGGTCCTTCGCAGGCGCGAGTTGCCCGCGATCGCGCGCGCTCTGGCGCGGTAATCTGCTATGGGTTCCCCGTCGAACCAGGAGGCCCCGCCATGACCCTGGATCGCAGGCGATTCCTCAAGTCATCGCTGTCTGGTGCCGCTGCCGTCGCCTGGTGGTTGAAGGTCCCGAGCTTCGCGCGCGCCAAAGGAAGAGACGAGCTCATCCGGATGACGGAGCGGCCGCCGAACTACGAGTCGATCCGGTCGACGTTCACCACCCGCATCACGCCGGTCGAACGTTTCTACCTGCGCAACCACTTCGACCTTCCCACCGTCGACGTCCCCAGGTGGCGGCTCAACGTGCGCGGCCTGGTGGAGAAGCCGCTCGCGCTCTCGCTGGCGGACCTCGAGCGCATGCCGCACGTGACGGTCGAGGCGGTGCTGCAATGCGCAGGCAACGGCCGCGCGCTTTTCACGCCGCATGTTCCGGGCGTGCAGTGGCGCTACGGGGCGATGGGCAACGCCGAGTGGACGGGCGTCCGGTTCAAGGACGTGCTCGCGCTCGCGGGGCCGAACAAGGACGCCGCCTTCGTCCAGCTGCAGGGAGCGGAGCGGCCCACGATGAGCACCACGCCGCAGTTCATCCGCGCCATCCCGCTCGCGAAGGCCCTCCACCCCGATACGCTCCTCGCGCTCAAGATGAACGGCAAGCCGCTCGCGTCCAACCGCGGCCGGCCGGCGCGGCTGGTGGTGCCCGGCTGGGTCGGTGACGACTGGGTGCGCGCGCTCGTCGACGTCGAGATCCGCGCCGACGAGCCCAAGGCCTTCTATTACGATCCGGCTTATCGATTTCCGGTCACGCCGGGCGAGCCGGGCGCGCCCATCCCCGCCGACCAGATGAAGCCGATGACGAAGGTCAACGTGAAGTCGCTGCTCGGCTCGCTCGAAGACGGCCAGCGTCTGGGACCCGGCGTGCACCAGCTGGCGGGCGTGGCCTTCTCGGGCGAGGCGGGGATCGACCGCGTGGAGTTGAGCTTCGACGGCGGAAAGAGTTGGACTCCGGCCAGGCTGGATGGTCTGTCCACGCCCTACGGGTTCCGCGTCTTTCGCCACACCTGGAAGGCCGAGCCGGGAAGCTACGACATCGCCTGTCGCGCCACCGACAGCGCGGGCGCCACCCAGCCCGAGGCGCCGGTGTGGAACCCGGGCGGTTACCTCCACAACGCCATCGATCACGTGAGAGTGGAGGTGCGAGCATGATCCGCTCTCTCTTCGCCGCCGGCGTGCTGCTCGCCGCCGTCGCCTGGGCAGCCGAGACCGCACCGGCCGCCGGCGAGAAGATCGAAGCGCTCATCGACGGGCAGCTTCCCGACGACCCGGCGCGGCCGCTGGTGCAGGGCAAGTGCCTCCTCTGCCATTCGGGCGAGTACGTCACGCAGCAGCGCCTCACCGAGGGGCAGTGGCAAAAGACGGTCGACAAGATGCGCAAGTTCGGCACGCCGGCGAACGACGAGGAGGCGAAGACGATCGCCGCGTACCTCGCGCGCTACTGGACGCCCGACCTTCCCCCTCCCCGCTTCGTGCGGACTCCGCCGCCGCCCGGCTCCGTCCCCGGCAAGTGATGCGCCACTGGCCGATCCTGCTCCTGGCCGCCGCACTCGCCGCACGCTCCCACAAGGCGCCCAAGAAAACACCGGAGCTGATCGAGAGAGGAAAGGCCACCTACGGCATCTATTGCGTCGCCTGCCACGGCGAGACGGGCGCGGGCGACGGGTCCGTCGCGGCGACGCTCAACCCGAGACCGCGGAACTTCAGCACCGACGAGTTCAAGCAGGGTTCCCGGGTGAATGAGATCTTCGACACGCTCGGCAAGGGCGTCCCGGGGACCGCCATGGTGAAGTTCACCAACCTGTCCGAGGACGAGCGCTGGGCGCTGGCCTGGTACGTGCTCGAGCTCAAGGCGCGCAAAGCCCGCAAGTGAGGCGCGCGCAGGAGGCGCTCCACTCAGGAATAGCGGGCCAGGGCTACCGTGACGATCTCGCCGATCAGCTCGGTGTACGAGCGGCCCGCCTCGCGCGCGGCGAGGGCGAACTCCGCCTCGACGACGAGCCAGGGATTGGGGTTGGCCTCGATGACGTAGAGCTTTCCGTCGGCGGCGAGGCGCAGGTCGATGCGCGCGTAGTCGCGGAGCTCGAGCGCGCGGTAGGCGCCGAGCGAAGCCTCCCGGGCGCGCGCTGCCACCTGCTCGTCGAGGTCCTTGGCGATGGCCGAGCGGGTCACCTTGTACGCCTGGGTCTCGGTCGCCCACTTCACCTCGCGGCCGGCGATGTGCGGCATCCCTTGGGGAAGCCGGGAGAGATCGAGCTCCACGGCGGGCAACGCGACGGGCGGCTCGTTGCCGAGGATGCCGATGTAGAGCTCGCGGCCTTCGATGTACTGTTCGATGAGCGCGGGGCAGCGCAGCTCGTCCTGGATCAGCCGCGCCCGGGCCAGCATGTCCTGCCGGCCGTGCACCACCGAGCCCGCGTCGATGCCCACCGATCCGTCGGCCGAACAAGGCTTGACGATGACCGGGAACGAGAGCTCCGCGCCCAGTTCGAAGTCGCCGCCCTCCGCCACCACGAACGAGGGCGTGCGCACGCCGTGGTAGCCGATGATCTTCTTGGCCAGCGCCTTGTCCTGCCCCAGGTACAGCCCGTGCGGGCCGGAGCCGGTGTAGCGCATCTCGAGCAGATCGAGGAAGGCGGCGACGTGGACGTCCTTGGTGTCGTCGCCTCCGAACGACTCCGCCAGGTTGAAGACCAGATCCGCCGGGCATTTGGCGAGGCCGAGCAGGCTTTCCTCGCCCTCGAGCGAATAGAGGAAAGGCTCGTGCCCCAGCCGCTGGAGGGCGTCGAGCACCTGCTCGCGCGCGAGCTTGGGCGGCCGCTTGGTCCCGCGCGGCGCCGGCCGCTTCGCCTTGTGCCGCGGGCGCGGGCGCGGCGGCTCGACGGGCGCGCCCAGCGCCGCGACCTCGTTGTCGGTCGAAGGCTCGTAGAGGACCGCGATCTTCAACTTCCCGCTCATTTCTCCGTGAACCGGCCCCGGGTCAGGTAGTTCATCACCAGCGTGGTCGCGTAGGAGACCACCTCCACCAGGTGGACCGACTCGCGCCCTTTTTCCACCGCCAGGTCCATCTCCTTCGCCCGCTTCTCGATCGACTCGACCAGCCGCTTGACCAGGGTCCGGCGGACTCCGGTCCAGTAGGTGATCTTGTCCACGATCACCTTGCGATGCTCGGCCAGGAACTCCGCCGCGGGCCGCGTGCCCTGCGGCGCGGCGGGAACGAAGAGATCCTCGAGGTCGACATTGAGCGGCAGGTCGGCCACCGCCGGCGTCTCGTCCGCCACGCGATCGCGGTAGAAGTCCTCGATCGTCGCCTGCATCTCGTCGACGGGCAGTTCCGCCTTGCCCACCGATCGCAGCGGGTACTTGTCCCCGAGCGCCTTGGCGGTCCGCTCGACGTACTCGAGCTTGGCCAGCGCCGTCCAGCCCTGGTAGCGGCGGCGCCAGTTGAGGCGCGGGGTCAGCCAGACCGCGAAGGTCTCGGCGAAGTCCTCGTCGGGGTGCTTTTGCGCGTACCAGCCGGCGATGTGGCGCACGAACCCGCGCGAGAAGGGCACCGGCTTGTAGTCGTCGGCGTAGGGCCGGTCGAAGGGGCCGAAGAGCTCGTGCCACTCGCGGGTGGTGTAGAGCTCGTACGCGTAGTTGAAGGCGTGGCCCGCCTCGTGGCGGAGGTACATCATGATCTCGCGCTCGTCCTCGATGTCGTTGACCGCCTGCTCCAGCGCCGCGAGCTTGGGGTCGGCCAGGTAGAAGGGGATGCCGATGATCGGCTCCCGGTCGGGGCAGGCCCATTCGTCGCTCAGGTAGCAGGGAGGGTGGAAACGCTTCAGCCCTTTCGCGGCGAGCTCGCGGTAGAGCTGGGCGATGTACTTCTCGAGCATCGACCCTTCGAGCCGCAGGCCGAGGTCTTTGATCTGTACCTTGAGAAGGCCTCGCGCCTCCGGAGGAGTCTGCTCGAAAGAATGCACGGAGGTGATGCTACAGGAATCGAGCATCACGTGGCGGCCGCCAGCATCGAACAGGTCCGCAATCGGAAGGAGGTCGCACCGATGGCCAGGACGATGAGAGCCGCCGAGATAACCAAGCCAGGGACACCCTTCAAGCTGGTCGAGAGGCCCATCCCCGACCCCGGACGGGCCCAGGTGCGCATCGCCGTCGAGGCCTGCGGCGTCTGTCACTCGGACTCGTACGTCCAGGGGGGCCACTTCCCCGGCGTGGTCTACCCGCGGGTCCCCGGCCACGAGGTGGTCGGACGCTTGGATGCGATCGGCGACGGCGTGACCACCTGGAAGCCCGGCCAGCGCGTTGGAGTCGGCTGGCACGGCGGGCACTGCGGTGTTTGCGAGGCCTGCCGATCGGGCGACTTCGTCATCTGCCAGAACCAGCTCATCTGCGGCTTCAGTTACGACGGCGGATACGCCGAATACATGGTCGTGCCCCAGGAGGCGCTCGCTGCGGTGCCGGACTCGCTCGATTCGGCCGCCGCGGCCCCGCTCCTCTGCGCCGGCGTCACCACCTTCAACTCGTTGCGCAACAGCGGCGCCCGCGCCGGCGACCTCGTCGCCGTGCAAGCCATCGGCGGTCTCGGCCACCTGGGCATCCAGTACGCGCGGAAGCTGGGTTTCCGCACCGTCGCGCTTTCGCGCGGCGGGGACAAGCGGGCGCTCGCGCTCGAGTTGGGCGCCCACGAGTACATCGACACCGACAAGGGCGACCCGGCGGCGGCGCTGCGAAAGCTCGGCGGCGCCAAGGTCATCCTCGCCACCGCGCCGAGCGCGCAGTTGACCGGCAAGCTCGTCGACGGGCTGGCCCGCAACGGCACGCTGGTCGTCCTCGGGGCCACTCCGGAGCCCATCCAGGTCAGCCCCTTCCAACTCATCGGCGCGCGCCGGCGCATCCAGGGATGGCCGAGCGGCACCGCCAAGGACTCGGAGGAGACGCTCGCCTTCAGCGCGCTCTTTGGCGTCGCCTCGCGCAGCGAGGTCTTCCCGCTGGACAAGGCACAGGACGCCTACGAGCGGATGTTGAGCAACAAGGCGCGCTTCCGCGTCGTCATCCGGGTGCGAACTTAGGCCTCAGGCCTCAGGCCTCAGACCTCAGACCTCAGGCCTCGGGAAGGACGACTTCTTCAGGCTCTGCCCGAGGCCCGAAGCCTGAGGCGCGACGCCTGCGAGGCTCAGTGCAACTGAGCCTCGCAATCAGGTCCAGCCCTCTGCTTCCACCAGGCGCGCGACCCTGGTCTTGATCTCGTCGCGGATGGCGCGGACTCGCTCGACGGGCTGGCCCTTCGGATCCTGGAGCGGCCAGTCCTCGCGGCGTGCGCCTGGGACGACCGGGCATTCGTCGCCGCATTCCATCGTCACCAGCAAGCGCGCGCCTCGCGCGAAATCCACCGTGAGGCGCTGCGGGCGGGCCGTGGAGAGATCGATTCCCGCCTCGCGCATGACGGTCACCACCTCGGGATGGACGCGCTCGCCCGGCTGCGTGCCCGCAGAAACCGCGCGCGCTTTCTCAGGCGCCGCCAGCGCATTGAAGAATGCCGCGGCCATCTGAGACCGGCCCGCGTTGTGGACGCAGGCGAAGATCACGCGGTTGATGGCCTCGCGCTCTTCGGCGCTCATGACTCGTGCCTCTGGGCTGGATGGGGTACGACGACCTCGGGCGCGATCTCGGGCAGCGCGGGCACCAGCCAGCGAAAGAGCAGCGTCGCCGACGCCGCTCCGAGCAACTGCGCGACGATGAAGGCGGGCGCGTCCGATGGACGAATGCCCGCGAACGTGTCGGTCGCCGCGCGCGCCATCGTAACCGCCGGGTTGGCGAAGCTCGTCGAAGAGGTGAACCAGTAGGCCGCCGTGATGTACGCTGCGACGGCGAACGGTATGGCGGTCGAGCGCTTCCGCGCCAGCCCCCAAATGACGGCGAGCAGCCCGAAGGTGGCAACGAACTCGCTCAGGAACTGGGCTCCACCTGCGCGCGCGTGGCGCGAGGCCGAGAACACCGGCTCGCCGAACATTCCGTGCGCAACGGCAACCCCCGAGAATGCACCCGCGACCTGTGCCGCGAGATAGACAGGGACCTCGCGCCACGGCAGTCCGCCCATCGCGGCGTCGGCCAACGTCACGGCCGGATTGAAGTGTGCGCCGGAGATCGGGCCGAATACGAGGATGAACACGGCGAGCCCCGCGCCAGTGGCAAGCGCGTTGGCCAGGAGGGCGATAGCGTCGTTCCCGCCCGCCAGGCGCTGGCCCATGACGCCGGAGCCCACCACGGTGGCGAGTAGCAGCGCGGTACCTAGGGCCTCGGCGACCAGCCGACGCGCCAAGCTCGCCTGGTCCTGGAGAGCTTCATTTGCGGCCAGGGTTTCGGCTCCTTCCCGATCGAAGATGCTGCGGGCAGCAGCCGCCCGTGCGCCGCAGGGCGCGCAACGCGCTCTGGTCCACGTGCGTCTGCCTCGACACGGCGGTGCGAAGGGTGGCGAGGACTCTCTCGTGGAAGTCGGATACGGGCGGCGCGAGCTGGTAGAAGCTCCACTGCCCGCGCCGTTCGTCGAGGACGAGCCCAGACTTGCGGAGGTACGCCAGGTGGCGAGACGCCGTGGGCTGCGGCACGGCCAGCACGGAGACGAGGTCGCCTACACAGAGCGGCCCCTCGTCGAGCAGATGAAGAATGCGGAGCCGGGTGGTGTCGGCAAGCGTGCGAAACACGCGCTCGACCGACAGGGCCGCGGCTGGCCGGCTGGTGGCAGGCTCGGGCATATCCGTTCATGCGAATATTCGCACGTGCGGATATACCCGACGGGCCACCCGAGCGCAAGGCAACACCGCGTCTGGCCGGAGGACCCGCCGGAAGCATCGGGTCGAGGTTTGGACACCGCCGCGATGCTGTGTAATTTTTCGGCAAGGACGGAATTTCGCGCGCACCCGGCCTTCGTCGTACGCTAGGGGTGCTTCCGGTCCCTGCCCCAGCGAGGAAAAGCTTGGCGATGAGTGGAAACCTGGCTGAGACGTCGTTCATCGACCTCATCCAGTTTTACAGTATCAGCCGGCAGACGGCCGCGGTGACCATCGTCTCGCCGGCCGGACCGGAGCATAACGGCATCCTCTACATCGAGGGCGGCGACGTGGTGAACGCGCAGTTCGGCGAGTTGACCGGCGTCGAGGCGGTGCGGCGCGCGCTGCGCCTCAAGGAAGGCGAGTTTCACGTCGAGTTGAACGTGCGCTGCCCCGAGCGCACCATCTTCGAACCGTGGGGCAAGCTGGTGCTGGAAGAGATGGTCTCGGACGACGAGGCCCTCAGCGTCGAGTCGGCCAACGGCGGGTCCGACCGCAACGATGATTTCGAGCTGGATCCGCTGGCCAAGGAGTCGAGTGCCATGATCGCGAGCGAATCGAAGGAAGGGCCGCGCTACTGTCCGGTCTGCAATCGCCGGTACATGCGCGGGACAGTCTGCACCGACGACGGCGCGCAGCTGGTGACCGGTGTGCCGCCCAGTGGCGTGGGCACGCCGCGCAGCGTGCCGAGGGTGACGCGCCCGCCGCCGCCGCCACCCGGCCGCAGGTGGGGACCGATCGTCGGCATCGCGGCGGTGGTGATCATCGCCGGGGCAGCCGCCGCGGTCTTCTTCTACCAGCGCTCGCGCGAACAAGCCGCGACCGCGGTCGCCTCCCAACGGCAGGCCGCAGTGGCCACGGAGACCGCGGCGACCGCGGCCAGGACGCCCGCGCCGCAGGGGGTGAGCGACACCGAGGTGGTGCTGGGCATGAGCGCCTCCTTCTCCGGCCCCGCCAAGGAGTTGGGTCGCGGGATGAAGACCGGCATCGACATCGCCTTCGCCGCCGCCAACGAGGCGGGCGGCATCAACGGCCGCAAGCTCCGGCTCATCGCGCTCGACGACGGGTACGAGCCGGAACGCACCAAGGGGGTGATGAAGGAACTGGCCGAGCAGCGCAAGGTGTTCGGCTTCATCGGCAACGTCGGCACCCCCACCGCCGAGGTGGCGGTGCCCATCGCGCTGGAGAAGAAGATGCTCTTCTTCGGCCCCTTCACCGGCGCGGGCCTGCTGCGTCACGACCCGCCCGATCGCTACGTCTTCAACTACCGCGCCAGCTACGCCGAGGAGACGGCCGCGATGGTGAAGTACCTGGTGGACTCGCGCCGCATCCGCCCCGAGGAGATCGCCGTCTTCGCCCAGCAGGACGGCTACGGCGACGCGGGTTTCAACGGCGTGGCCAAGATGCTGCGCAAGTACCGGCGCGACCCCGACAAGGCCCTGCGGGTCGGCTACAAGCGCAACACCAGCGACGTCCAGGACGCGGTGGACGCCATCCTCAAGAACAAGCGCATCCGTGCTGTCGTCATGGTCCCTACGTACAAGCCAGCCGCCAGGTTCATCAGCGCCGTCAAGGCGGAGCGGCCGGACATCATCTTCAGCAGCGTCTCCTTCGTCGGAAGCAACGCGCTGGCCGAGGAGTTGGTGTCGCACGGACCCAAGGTCGCCGAGGGCGTCATCGTCACGCAGGTGGTTCCGCTGCCGTCCAGCAAGTCGACCGCCGTGCTCAAGTACCAGGAGCTGCTCCCCAAGTATTCGCTGGGAGAGAAGCCCGATTTCGTCTCGCTGGAGGGGTACTTGGCCGCCAGCCTGTTCATCGAGGGCCTGCGCCGCGCGGGGCGCGACTTCAGCAGCGAGGGCTTCATCGACGCGCTGGAGGGCATGCGCGGCGTCGATCTGGGGGTGGGCGCGACGATGAGCTTCGGCATGAGCGAGCACCAGGCCTCGCACAAGATTTGGGGCACGGTGATCGACGCGTCGGGAAACTTCCAGAACTTCGATCTCGAATGACTCGAGCGCCCCGCACCGACCACTTCGAGGGTCATTTCCCCCGCATTGCGTCCAGGCTCCAGGGGCCCGCGCCGGCGGCGGAGAAGTAGAGCCAGACGAAGCAGTAGAGCGCGGCGGCAACGCCACCGTTCATGGTGGGCCAGAAGCCGTTGGGGAAATGGAACTGGAAATAGGCTACCGCCATCTCGCCGGCGAGCAGGAACGCGACGGGGCGGGTGAAGAGGCCCAGGAGGAGCAGCGCACCGCCGAACACCTCGAGCGCGCCGCCGATCCCTATCTCGGACATCAGCGGGGCGGTGCCGCCGTTCGGGGGCATGCCAGCGGGAAAGGCGAAGAGAATCGTGGTGCCGGCCAGCATGAAAATGAATGCGGCCACGATGCGGAGCACGCTCTGCAGCCGAGGGGCCCAGTCCGACCACCTTGCGACGAAATTCGGTCCGTTCATGATGAGCTGGTCTACTTCGAGGGCGACGATCTGCCAAGCCCGACGTCACTGCGGCGGCGCCGATCCGCGCGCGCTCGCGGCGGCGCGCCCGAGGAGCAACTGGCGCTCGCGCGCGTTTCGCGTGAGCGATGCCGCGCGCTCGAACTCCGCGCGCGCCTCGTCGAAGCGCCCGAGCTTCGCGAGGAGGTCGCCCCGCACCGTCGGCAAGAGGTGGTAGCGCACGAGCGACGGCTCTTTGGTGAGCGCATCGACCAGCTCGAGTCCCGCGGCCGGACCGAACGCCATCCCCACCGCGACCGCACGATTCAGCTCCACGACGGGTGATGGCGCGTTCTGGGCGAGCGCCTGGTAGAGCGCCGCGATGCGCGCCCAGTCCGTCTCCCCAGGCGTCCGGGCTCGCGCGTGAGAGGCGGCGATGGCGGACTGCAGCACGTATGGACCCTGCGCGCCGCCCAGCGCTTCGGCGCGCTCGAGCGCCGCGAGACCGCGGCGGATGAGGAGTTGATCCCAGCGTGCGCGGTTCTGATCGAGGAGCAGGATGGGCTCTCCCGACGGGCCGATGCGCGCCCCCAGGCGCGAGGCCTGGATCTCCATGAGCGCCACGAGGCCGTGGACCTCCGGCTCGTTGGGAACGAGCCCGGCCAGGATGCGGCCGAGGCGGAGCGCGTCCTCGCAGAGCGCGGGTCGCGTCCAGTCGTCACCGGCGGTCGCCGAGTAGCCCTCGTTGAAGACGAGGTAGATGACCTCGAGCACCGACGATAGACGGGCGGCGAGCTCTGCCCCGCGCGGGACCTCGAAGGCGACGTGTTCCTCGGCGAGTGTCCGCTTGGCTCGCACGATGCGCTGGGCGACGGTCGGCTCCGCGACCAGGAACGCGCGCGCGATCTCGTCGGTGGTCAGACCTCCGAGCAAGCGGAGCGTGAGCGCGACGCGCGCCTCGCTGGAGAGAATTGGATGACAGGAGATGAGCACCAGGCGCAGGAGGTCGTCGCCGACGTCATCGTCGATCGCGGCATCGAGATCCGGCACGGCCATCTCCTGCTGGGACTCCATCTCCTGACCGAGCTCTTCGTGCTTGCGCTGCAGCCGCTTGCTTCGGCGCAGCAGGTCGATCGCATGATGCTTTGCGGTGGTCATCAGCCAGGCGCCCGGGTTGTCCGGGACGCCTGACTCGGGCCACTTCTCGAGCGCGGCGACGAGAGCGTCCTGCGCCAGCTCTTCGGCAAGGCCGACGTCGCGCACCATCCGCGCCAGACCGGCGATGAGCCTGGCCGACTCGATCCTCCAGACCGCGTGGATCGCGCGATGCGTATCGGAAGCCGTCACGGCCACCGATCACAGCATCTTCATCGGCCGGCGAAAAGCCGAATCGTGCCGGCGGTCAAGGCCCGTCCATCAGCTGGTGAATCTCGCACTCCCCGTCGCCGGCGATGCTGAGGAAGCGCTTGGCCATTTCGATCGCCTCTTCCCTCGACTTCGCCTCCAGCAGCGCGAAGCCGCCGATCAGCTCCTTCGCCTCGGTGAAGGGCCCGTCGGTCACGGTGACCTTTCCTTTGACGTGCCGGACGCGCACGTCCTTCGGGCTCGGCAGGAATCCTCCGGTCGCGAGCAGCGCGCCGGTCTTCGTCTCCTCCTCGATCAACTTCCCCATCTCGGCATTTTCTCCGGGGCTGGGGGAAGCGAACTCGGCGGGTTTGTAAAGGGTCAGGAATCGCATGATTGTCTCCTTGGTTGGGAGCCCTGCTTTTGGGTCTCTATCATCGCGACGAACGAAGGCACGCGAGATCGACACGTGCCCAGCCCAAGCGGAGCGCGGGCTAGCGGCGCTGCTGCTCGACCTTCTTGCGGAGCTCCTCCTCCCGCTTGGTGAGCTTGCCGGTAGGGTCGCTGGGAGCGAAGTCCGGCGCCTCGAACACCTGCCGGATCTCGACCTCGGTATCCTCGAAGGGGGCGCGCTTGAGCCATTCGATCGCCTCTTCCTTCGACTTCACCTGCCACAGCCAGAACCTTCGCTCGCATTCATCAGACGCTCGGCGTTACTCCAGACCCGTTCATCCGCCGCACCATCGCGACGGCGAGCGTCTTTGCATCGATCGAATACTCCCCGGAGCGCACTTCGTCGCGGATTCGCTGCACGTCTCAGGCCCGGTCGAGACCGGCATCGGCTGGCGTCGAATTGGCTAGCATGCATTGGATATCGGCACACCCGTTCCGGACTTGAACGCTCAAGTGACGATGCCTCGTCAGGCCGTCAGAAATTGATCGTGACCGCGACCGTGTCGGCATAGCTGCCCACCGGCGCGCTGGTCTGCCCAGCGAAGATGCGTGCGTAGACCGTCGGCACCAACATGCTCACCTACAACATCTTCGGCAGCGTCGCGAACCAGACCACCGGCAGCGTGGGCGTTGCCTGGGGCACAACCTGGCCATGAGCCCGACGTTGGCCGCGGCAACCGGCGCGGTCCAGACGGTCCTGGCATACATCACGATCATCGGTGGACGCCGCCCGTTACCTCAGCTTGAGCCGCACGACGCTGGTGGAGAAGCTGCGCAAGATGTCGCAGCGCTGAACCTCGGCCAGCTGCCCATGCTGCGGTACACTCCTCGCGGTGGCCACCGCCGGAGAGAAATTCGCGTTGAAGCTCGCGTCCGATGCCGGCCGTGGCGTTGCCGTGCTGCTGGCTGGTATCGGCGACCGGTTGGGCCTCTTCGCCGCGCTGGCGGAGTCGCCCGCCGACGGCGTCGAACTGGCCGCCCGATCTGGAGTGCACCCGCGCTACGCGCGCGAGTGGCTGCACACCATGGCCGCGGCCGGATACGTGGTGCTCGAGAACGGCCGCTACGCGCTTCCGCCCGCCGAAGCCGAAGTGCTGGCGGCAGAGGGCGGCCCGATCTTCATGGGCGGCACCTTGCAGATGCTCCTCGGGATGCTCCCCGCGCTCGGTCCGTTGCGCGAGGCGTTCCGCAGCGGCAAAGGCATCGCACCCGCAACCTATCCCGACGATGCGTGGGAGGGCATGGAGCGCGACATGGCCGGCATGTACGAGCACAAGCTGGTGGCGGAGTGGTTGCCGCGCGTGCCGGCAGTTCGCGCGCTTCTGGAGACGGGCGTGGAGGCGGCGGACATCGGCTGTGGCCGCGGCCGCGCGTTGTTCGCCCTGGCAAAGGCGTTCCCGCGGTCGCGCTTCGTCGGTTACGACGCGCACGCGCCCAACGTCGCGAAGGGGAGCAAGCGCGCGGCGGAGGCGGGGCTCGCCGACCGCGTCCGCTTCGAGGCGCGCGATGCATCGCAGGGCCTCCCGCCGGTGGATCTCGCGCTCACCTTCGACGTGGTCCACGACGCTGCGCGTCCTCTGGCGCTCGCTTCGGCGATCCGCCGCGCCCTGCGCAGCGGGGGACGCTGGCTGGCGTTCGACATCCGCGCCGAAGAAGATCCCGATGCCAATCAAGGTCCCCTCACGCTGCTGCGCTGGGGGTTCAGCCTGCTCTACTGCATGAGCGTCTCGCTCGCCGAGGGCGGTGAAGGTCTGGGCACGTTCGGACTTCCAGAGTCGCGGATGCGCAAGCTTTGCGCGGACGCGGGCTTTTCCGCGGTTCGCACGGAGACGCTCTCGTTTCACGTGCTCTACGAAGCAGAGCCCTGAGCCTCGCGCTATGCCGCCGCCCGTTCGATGGCTGAAATGAGATCGTCGGCCATGGCCGGCTTGCGCACGATCTCGAACACGCCAAGGTCTTCGGCCTCGTAGCCCTGATTCGCGCTCACAACGATGATGGGAATGTTCGCATGCTGCGGCGACTGCCGCGTCCGTGCGAGGAAATCGAACCCGTTGAGGCGCGGCATCATTAGATCCAGCAGGATGACGTCGGGTCTCGCGCCGACCTCCAGCAGATTCAGGGCCACCTGCCCGTCCTCCGCAGGGATCGCCAGGTAGCCCTCGATGCGCAACAGCGTGGTCACGGCGTCCCGAAAGTCGGGATCGTCCTCGACGACCAGAATGGTGTCGCCTGCCGGGCTCATGGGCGGGGGGAGATAGCGCGTCCATCCGCAAGTGCAACAAACCAGATGCAAGCCGCTGCCCTGGCTCGTCAAGCCGCTCAGGCCGACCGCTCGGAGAGCCAGGCGTCGATCTTCGGCCAAGCCACTTTGGACGCGCCGCTCCCCGCCATCAGGCCGATGTGCCCGCCGGGCAGCCGGAGGAGCTCCTTGTCCGTGCTGCCGACCATTTCGAGGATGCGCTCCGACTGGCAGGGCGGCGTGATGTGATCGTCTTCGCCGATGACGTTGAGGAGGCTGGCGCGGAGCTGGCCCAGGTCCACCCTCTCGCCGCGCACGGTGAGGGTGCCCTTGACCAGCTTGTTCCCGCGGTAGAAGTCGACGATGAACTGCCGGTACGCCGCGCCGGCGAGGGGGATGGCGTCGCTCACCCAGGTGTTCATGGCGTGCCAGGAGTCGACCACCTTGGTGTCGTCCAGGTTGTCGAAGAGCCGCGTGTAGCCGCCGACGAAGTTCTCCACCGGCTTGAGCATCTTCGCGCCGTAGTCGATCAACCCGGCGGGCATGTTGCCGAACGCCTGCAGCACCCGGTCGACGTCGAAGTAGCGCTCCTCGGTCATCTTGGCGAGCGAGATCTTGTCGTGCTGGGTGAAGTCGAGCGGCGCGGTGAGGAGGATCAGGCTCTTCGGCCCCTCCTCCGGTCGGAGCGACGCATACAGGGTGGTGAGCATTGCGCCGATGCACCATCCGAGCAGGTTGAACTCCGCCGAGCCCGAGAACGACTTGAGCTTGCGGATCGCGCGCGACAGGTACTCGAGCACATAGTCGCCGAGGTCGGTCTGCGCGTCCTCGGGGCCCGGCGTTCCCCAGTCGAGCAGGTAGACGTCGTATCCCTTCTTCAGCAGGAACTCGACGAAGCTGTTGCCGGGCCGCAGGTCGAGGATCGACGACTTGTTCATCAGGGCGAAGACGAGGAGCAGCGGGATGGGATGGCGCTTCTCGGCCGGAACGACCGGTGTGTACCGGAAGAGGGTCGCCTTGTTGAGCGTCCAGATGGCCTGGCGCGGAGTCTGGCCGATGGGCGCCTTGGTGGTCGTCACCTTCACCAGATTGGCGGCCATGGTGGAGAGGCGGCTGAGCAGGCCGGGGGCGGCAGAGGTGTCGGTTGCGGGCATGATCATCCCTCCTTCGCCGCCGGACTGGCGCCCGGCCGCCCGTCGCCGTTGCCCTCGCGTTCCCGCGCGGCCGGGCGCTGCTGCCGGCTGGACCAGCGGCGGAGCTGATCCATCCCCGCGCCGACGTCGTCGAGGACCATCTCGATGCGGGTGAGCCGCTGCGAGAGCGAGAGCACGTCCTCGCGCGAGGGCATGTTGAGCCTGGCGAGCAAGTCCGCCATCGCCGATTCCGTCGCCTTGCGGAAGATCGCCGCCGCCAGCAAGGCGGGCCTGGAGATGGCGGCGTTGATCGCCTGATAGGTGTCAGAGCTGGTCCAGGCGAGCGTCACTTTCGCCACATCCTCCATGGCGGAGTCGCGCACGCCGCGCATCGTCTCGAAGAAACCTTTGCCGTTTTCGCTGCTCATCGCATGACTCCTGTCCTGCCCGATCACATGTACACGCCGCCGTTGACGTTGATCTGCTGCCCGGTAATGTAATCGCCCTCTGCGCAAAGAAAGACCACGGCGCGGGCGATGTCCTCCGGCTTGCCGAACCGACCCATGGGAATCTTGGCGAGGATCTGCTGCCGTACCTCGGGCGCCACCTTCGCCAGCATGTCCGTCTCGGTGAAGCCGGGGGCGATGGCGTTGACGGTGATGTTGTGCTTGGCCAGCTCGATGGCCGCGCTCTTGGTGAAGGCGATCACCCCGCCCTTGCTCGCCGAGTAGTTGCATTGGCCGAAGTTCCCCGCCTGCCCGACGAAAGAGCTGATGTTGACGACGCGGCCGAACCGCCGATCGCTCATCGCCTTCGTCGCCGCGCTGGTGCAGTAATAGACGCTGTTCAGGTTGGTGTTGATCACCTCCGCCCAGTCGTCGTCGGTCAGCTTCTTCATCGACTTGTCGCGGGTGATGCCCGCGTTGTTCACCAGGATGTCGAGGTAGCCCCACTGCTCGAGCACGCGGGCCACCATCGCCCGCGCCTCTTCCTTGACACCGACGTCGGCGCGGATGAGGAGCGTGGTCCCGCCGCGGGAGCCGATCTCCTCCGCCACCTCCCGGGCCTGCAGCTCGCCGGTCCGGTAATTGAGCGCTACCTTCGCCCCCTCCTCGGCCAGCATGAGGGCGATGGCGCGCCCGAGCCCGCGCGAAGCGCCGGTGACCAGCGCCGTTCTCCCATCGAGACGTGCCATGACCGACCTCCGATCGAATCGGAAAGCGCAGGAGGTGGAACGGTCCTCCGCAGAGCACCGATCGATCAATTCGAGGCGCTTGTCGAGCGGCGGCCGTCCCAACCCTCGCCAGCTATGGTAACCACGGACCTTTGAAACTACCCGTTTGCGATTCCGATTGCGATTGGGAGCATGCTCGCGCCAACGCCTTCGGCGTTGTCACTGAGCATGCAAGGTTTTCGATCAGCAGCGGATGAGCCCGCTCAACAACGCGTAGACTCTGCGGCCCAGCGCAGCCCCATGGCGAGCGCAATCCACATCGCCGTCGCCGCAGAGTCCTGCGATGTGCAGCGCGGCGACGGTCTCAGAAGCCTCTCCGCGAGCAATGACAAAGACCCGCTTCTGATCAGCCCCGGTGCGGCCCGTGGCCTCTGCGATATTCACGCACACACTCTTGGCAGCTCGCAGAGCCTGATCGCGAAGCTTCAGATCCGCAATCGTAGCGTTCTTCACCGCCACAAGCAGCTTCTAAGCGACCTGATACGCAGCCAAGGTTTCGTGTGGAAGAGTCGTCCAGTTCGTCATCGTCGGCCTCCCTCAAAAAACGGCGCAGCCGGGGAGGCCGACGATGACGAACGGACGACGGTCGAAGCTCAGCGCCAGCGCAGCGAGCTACGATCCTCATCGAAATCCTTGCAAGCCAAGTGACAACGCCGAAGGCGTTGGCGCGGGCTTGCTCCCAATCCAAATCGCAATCGCAATCGGGTATTTTAAGAGTCCTTTTGAGCGTCAGCGGCGCTTCTTTTTCATGCTTTTCTTCAGCTCGTCGATCTCGCGCCGCAGCATTGCCAGATCGCCGCCGGTCGCTGGAGCGGCAGGAGGCGGCCGGGAGGCGGGCTCGCCGTGCGCAGCCGGGCCCATGCCGAACATGCGTGAAAGGCCGCCGGCGAAGGGCGAGGAGAGGAAGGGATTGAACGGCGATATCGCCTGCGCGCCCTGCCTGGCCTGGAGGTAGACCTCGAGGGCCCAGGTCACGTATTGCCCGAGGAACTCCGCCAGCGCGTCGTCCCCCATGCGGATGAGTTGGACGAGAAGCGGGACGGGCAGGAGCCGAGCGGCGCCGCGGCCCTCGATGATGATCTGGGCCAGGGTCGCGGCGGTGAGGTCCTCGCCGCTCTTCGCGTCGACGACGCGCACCTCTTTGCCACCGCGGACGATCTCGCCCACCTGTTCGAGCGTGACGTAGCGGCTCTGCTCGGTGTCGTAGAGGCGGCGGTTGCCATATTTCTTGACCAGCACGAGCATCCTCCCGTGGCGCAGCAAAAGCAGGGTGCAGCACAGCAGACCTTGACAGCGCGGGGCGCACTATCGAGCATCCTGCCGAGCCGGGCAATCCTCCGGCTCCCGCTCCGGAGGCGCCATGGAGGCCGCTCGCATCGACTTGCAGCTCCCATCCGGCTCGCTCCGCGCCTTGCGGTTCGGGCCCGAGAGCGGCGCTCCCGTCCTCTGCGTGCCGGGGCTCTCCGCGAACGCACGCAGCTTCGACGCCCTGGCCCGGAGGCTTGCGGAGCGCGGGCGGGCCGTGGTCGCCCTCGACCTGCGCGGCCGGGGCTTCAGCCCGGCGACCCCCGCGGGCACCTACGGCTGGCGCCGCCACGCGGACGACGTGCTGCAGGCGGCGCGGGCGCTTCGCTTCGCCTCCGCCGACCTGGTGGGCCACTCGATGGGCGCCTTCGTCTCGATGCAGGCCGCCGCGCTCGATCCCGCCCGCGTGCGCCGGCTGGTGCTCATCGACGCGGTGGGAGCGCCGGAGCTGGCGGCGATCCCGCCCATCCTTGCTGCACTGCAACGTGTAGGCGCCGTCTATCCCAGCGCGGAGGCGTACTGCGACGAGATCCGGCGGGCCGGCGTCGCCGTTCCCTGGGAGCTGTGGGGACCGCATTACCTCTACGACCTGGAGCCGACGCCGGGGGGCGTGCGCTCGAGGACCTCGAAAGCGGCGGTCATCGAGGACGCGGTCTACGGAGGGGGCCACGACGCGAGCCAGTTCTGGGGAGCGCTTCGCATGCCGGCGCTGCTGGTGCGCGCGGCCCCGCCGCTCCCGGGCGGAGGCTTCGTGGTCGGCGCGAAGTTGCGAGGCGCCTTCCTGAACGCGGTCCCCTCGGGGGAGGTGATGGAGGCGGACGCCAACCACTACGGCGTGATGGCAGATCCCGAGGCGCTGCGCGCCATCGACGACTTCCTCGCGCGCCCGCCGGCTTCCGCGCCGTGAGCGAGGCCGCCGAAACGAGCACGACAAGCGAGAGCGATAGACGAGAACGAGAACCAGAACCGAAAAACACCGTTCTCGTTCTCGTTCTGGATGCTACGCCTTGGGGGTGAAGAGCTCGGCGGCGTTCTTGGTAGCGGCCAGCACGAGCTTGCGCCACTCGCCGCCGATCTGCTCGGCGAAGGCGATCTGCTCCTTCGCCGCGCGGCTCGCGCTCTCGACCAGAGCGCTGACCTGCTCCAGGCCCTTGCTTTGCGCCTTGTTCAGTTCGCTCATGACGGTCTCGAAGCGTGAGGCCTGCTCGGCGATGACCTTCTCGACCGCGTTGGTGACCTGCTGCGTCTTGTTCTCGGACATGGGATGCTCCAGGGTTCGTGCGAGCCTCGATGGCCCGCTGGATTGTGCACCGCAGCATAACTTATGTCATTGGGGTGTCAAGCCTGAAATGCTGCTGCGCACCATTTTGTCGCCCTGTTGAGCAACAACCGCAGGCGCTTGCCGAGGAGCCGCCGGGCCGACACGGCCAGCAAGGCGACGAACTGATCGGGCCGCTCGAGCTGCGGCGAATGCCCCGCATCAGGCCAGACCACCAGCTCGCCGGCCGGGAGCAGCCTGGCCATCTCCTCCAGCCCTGCGCGGGGCACCAGCACGTCCCTGGCTCCCCAGAGGATGGTGGTGGGGACGCCGAGGCCGGGCAAGTCGGCCACCACGTTCCATCGATGCAGCGCCTGCAGGAAGCCCACCACCGCGTCGGGCGACATCCGCGCTGCGTCCACCAGCAGCGACTCGGCCACGGCAGGGTCGAGCGAGGCGGCCGGCATCATCTCGGGGAGCGCCCGGCGCAGCATCCAGCGATTGGTCCCCAGCGAGCGGTGCATCCGATAGCTGGAGCGTAGCGCAGCCATCGAGGGGCGGTGGTCGGGATCCACCCTCCGCAGCAGGCGGGCAGAGGACGAGTTCCCGTCGCGCATCCCCGCGAGGCCCGTCGGTGGCGGGGGGGAGGCAAGCGTGAGGCTGCGCACCCGCGGCGCGTGATGCAGGGCGTACTGGAGCGCGATGGCTCCACCCAGCGAATGACCGACGAGATGGAACGCATCCAGATGGAGCCCGTCGACGAGTCCGGCCAGGTCGTCCGCGAGGTGCGGGATGTCGTACGCGGACCGGCTCTCATCTGGTGCGCCACCCGAGTTCTCGCCGCATCCGCGGAGATCCAATGCCACTGCCCGCCAGCGCGCGGGAAGACGTTCCAGGACCGGCTTCCACCAGCGCCAGGAGGCGAAATTCCCGTGGACCAGGACGAAGACCTCGGGTCCCGATCCGGCTTCTTCGTAATGGATCCGAAGTCTGGGAGTTTCGAGGACGGGCATCGGGTTGTGCATCGCAGCATAACCCAGTGCGCCTGGGTCGGCTTGACAAAAGAGACCTTCACGACCGGGATTGGACTCGAGGAGCCCCCATGACCCCAGAGACCACGCACCCGCTCTTCGCCGAGGCGCAACCCGCGCGGCGGAACAAGATTGTCACGGCTGCGGAGGCAGCGCGGCTGGTGATGGATGGCGACACGGTGGCTACTGGCGGCTTCATCGGCATCGGTTTTGCCGAGAACCTCGCCGTCGCTCTGGAGAAGCGTTTCCTCGGTGACGACCCGCGCTCGCCGGCGGGCACGCCCAAAGGGCTCACGCTCGTCTATGCGGCCGGCCAGGGCGACGGCAAGGACCGCGGCCTCAACCACTTCGGCCGCGAGGGCATGGTCCGCCGCGTGATCGGCGGTCACTGGGGGCTGGTGCCCAAACTGCAACAGCTCGCCATGGCGGAGAAGATCGAGGCCTACAATCTTCCCCAGGGCGTTCTCACGCACCTCTTTCGCGACATCGCCGCCGGCAAGCCGGCGCAGATCTCGCGCGTCGGCCTGGGCACCTTCGTCGATCCCCGCCACGGCGGCGGCAAGATCAACGGCGTCACCAATGAAGACCTGGTCGAGCTCACGACCATCGGCGGGCAAGAGTATCTCCTCTACAAGACCTTCCCCATCAACGTCGGCATCATCCGGGGCACGACCGCCGACACCAACGGCAACATCTCCATGGAGAGGGAGGCGCTCACCCTCGAGGCGCTCGCGATCGCCATGGCCGCCCACAACTCGCGCGGCGTGGTCATCGTCCAAGTCGAACGCATCTGCGAGCTCGGCTCGTTGCACCCGCGGCAGGTGAAGATCCCTGGCATCCTCGTCGACTGCATCGTCGTGGCGGAGAAGCCCGAATACCATCAGCAGACCTTCGCCGAGCCTTACAACCCGGCATACTCGGGCGAGATCCGGGTGCCGATCTCGTCGATCCCGACGATGGCGATGAGCGAGCGGAAGATCATCGCGCGGCGGGCGGCGATGGAGCTCACGGCCAACGCCGTCGTCAACCTTGGCATCGGAATGCCCGAGGGGGTGGCCAGCGTCGCCAACGAGGAGCGGATCATCGATCTCCTCACGCTCACCACCGAGCCAGGCGTCATCGGCGGCGTTCCCGCCGGTGGGCTGAGCTTCGGCTCCGCGACCAGCGCCGAGGCCATCCTCGAGCAGCCGTCCCAGTTCGATTTCTACGACGGCGGCGGCCTCGACGTCGCCTTCCTCGGGCTGGCGCAGGCCGACCGGCATGGCAACCTCAACGTCAGCAAGTTCGGCGCGCGCCTGGCCGGCGCCGGCGGCTTCATCAACATCAGCCAGAACGCGAAGAAGGTGGTCTTCGTCGGGACCTTCCTCTGCGGCGAGCTCGAGACGAAGGTAGACGGCGGCAAGCTGCGGATCGTCAAGGACGGCAAGACGCGAAAGTTCGTCAAGGATGTCGAGCACCGCACCTTCAGCGGCGAACACGCGGCCAGGCGCGGCCAGCCCGTCATCTTCATCACCGAGCGCTGCGTCTTCCGTCTCACCTCGGGCGGGCTGGAGTTGGTCGAGATTGCCCCAGGCGTCGACCTGGATCGCGACATCCTCGCCAAGATGGATTTCGTGCCGCTGGTGAGCCCCCGGTTGTCCCCGATGGACTCGCGGATCTTCGCCGACCGCCCGATGGGCCTGCGCGAAGATCTACTGCGGCTGCCGCTCGATAAACGGCTCAGCTACGACCGGTCCAAGAACATCTTCTTCCTCAACTTCGAGGGGATGGTCGTCCGCACCAAGGCCGATATCGAGCACATCCGCGAAGCGGTCGTTTCGCGCCTCGAGCCCATCGGCCGCAAGGTCGCCGCCGTCGTCAACTACGACAACTTCAGCATCAGTCCCGAGCTGCTCGATGACTACGTCGCGATGGTGCGGTCGATCGTCGAGCGCTACTACCTGAACGTCACCCGGTACACGACCAGCGCGTTCATGCGCGCCCGGCTCGGCGCCGCGCTGGAGGGCGCCCACGTCGCCTCGCACCTCTATGAAGGCCCGGAAGCAGCGCTGGGCGGCCTGAACGTCAAACAAGGTTCCTAGACCAACGATGGATGCGTGCCGGCCGCACAGACGCGCACCCCCGTTTCCTTGCGCCACTTCCCTTTAGTCAATAGGGTTTCCAAGAGACGGAGGCGTCTGGTGCCGACCGGGGCAAGCGGTCGGGCGCGCGTTCGCGCCAGAGGAATCGCCGCACATGTGCGGACCGGCGCAGCCATGTTCGCTTGCGACGTCGAGGAGGTTTCCGTCGCGGGCGCGTTCCTGCGGACCGATCATCGGCTCGAGGCGGGTGAGGCGGTCGAGGTCGACCTGGTCAAGCCCGGCGGCCGCAAGGCGCTGCATATCCGCGGCCGCGTCGCACGCGTGGTCGATCGCGGTGCGGGCCGGCACCCCGGCCTCGACGTCGAGTTCATCGCCGTAGCCAGCGAGGAGCAGCGCCGCCTCGCGGCCTGGATCGAAGAGCTGCGGTCGCTGGAGAGCGACGCCGGCGACGCCCCTCTCGAGATTACGCCGGTGGCGGTGGACGAAGCGGCCCCCGCAGCCGAGACAGATTCAACGCAGACGGCCAGGATGATGCTGCAGATCAAGGGTCTTCTCCTGGAGATGGACGAGCTGCGCGATCAGGTGCGGCAGCGCGACGTCGAGGTCGAAGATCTCCGCCGGCAGCTTGCCACCGCCGAGCAACTCCTCGGGCGGCGCGGCAAGTCCTGATCCGCTTTTCAAGGTTGAAGCTTGCGCTTCAGCCAGCCGAGGAGGCCGCCCTGGCCGCCGCTTTCCTCCGCCCCGCTGCCCGGCGGCGCGGCCGACAGCCTGCGCCGCACCGACTCCGGCGTGTCCTGCGTGCTGAAGGTGGCGGTCACCGAGCGCGCCGTCCCGCGCTCTTCGGCGGTGACAGTGAGGATGGACTCGGGGCTGATGGAGAAGATCACGTCGAAGACCACGTTGCCCTTGGTGCCCGGCGGCAGGTCGGCCACCACCAGCGTGCCCAGGTACTCGTTCTCCTGCGCCTTGGCGCTCTCGCCCTGGAAGATGGAGATCTCCAGCATCTTCTGCTGGTCCTCGCTGGTCCACACCGAATGCTCCTTGCGGTGGGGCAAGGGCGTATTGCGCTCGACGATCTTCTTGAAGCGCCCGCCCGGCATCCCCACCCCGATGCTCATCGGCAACACGTCCACCAGCACGATGCCGCCGATCTCTCCGGTCTGGATCGAGTCTGCCAGCAGCGCCGCGCCCAGCGCCACAGCCTCGTCGGGGTGAACCGCCTTGGAGGGCTCCCTGCTGAAGAATTCCTTGATCTTACTCCGCACCATGGGCATGCGGCTCTGACCGCCCACCAGCAGCACGTCGCCGACGTCGGTCGGCTTGATCCCGCAGTTGGTGAGCACGTCGTCGCAGACCCGCAGCGTGCGCTCCACCAGCCCGGCGGTGAGCTTCTCCAACTCGGCGCGGGTCACCGTCTCGTCGACGTCGTAGGCCTTCTCGCCCACCATCGAGACGAAGGGCACCTTGACCTGGGTGCTGAGCCGCTCGGAGAGACTGATCTTGGCCCGCTCCGCCGCGTCGTTGATGCGCTGGTAGGCGACGCGGTCGCCGGAGAAGTCCACGCCGTACCTCTTCTTGAAGCGGGTGAGCAGCTCGTTGACCAGCTCCTTGTCGAAGTCCACGCCGCCGAGGAAGGTGTCGCCGCCGGTGGAGACCACCTCGTACACGTTGCCGTGCAGCTGCAGGACCGAGGTGTCGAAGGTGCCGCCCCCGAGGTCGTAGACCATCACCCGCTCCTCGAGCGCGCGGCCGTGAGCGAAGGCGATGGCCGCCGCGGTGGGCTCGCTGAGGATACGCTCGACGTCGATGCCGGCCAGCGCTCCGGCGGCGCGCACCGCCTGGCGCTGGTTGTCGTTGTAGTAGGCGGGCACGGTGATCACCGCGCGCGTGACCGGCTCGCCCAGCCAGCGCTCGGCCAGCTCCTTGACCTCGCCGAGCACCAGCGAGGAGATCTTCTGCAGCGAGAAGATCTTGTCACCCAGCTTCACCGACGCCTCGCCGCGCAGGCCGGGCGCGATCTCGTAGCTGAAGCGGTTCACCAAGTCCGTGACCACCGGCGACTTGAACTGGCGCCCGATCAGCCGCTTGAAGCCGTAGACGGTGCTGCGCGGATTGATCAAGAGCTGCCCGAGCGCCTGGTGGCCGACGATGAGGTTGCCCTTTTCGTTGAGCGCGACCACCGAGGGGATGGTGTTGTAGCCCTCGCGCGAGGGGATGATGAAGGGCTTGCCCTGCTTGACCACGGCCGCAGCGGAGTTGGTGGTGCCAAGGTCGATGCCGATGATGCGGCCGGTTTTCGGGCCCGGCGCGGGCGCTGCCGGAACCGCGTCGTCCACCAGCGTCGGCGCGGCCGGCGGCGCGGCGGCGGGAGCCAGAGTTTGACGAGGCAGCGGCGGAGGCGCGGGGCGGCGCGAGGGGGGCGGCGCGGGGGGGACGGTGGGGAGGGGTTTCTGCGGGGTGATCAACGGCTCGCCGGGCGCGCGCGGGGGCAGGTCGGCTTCCAGGGCGCGAAGGTTGGCGGCGCGCGCCACGACCTCCGGCTCCTGCGAAGGCGGCTGACTTTCGGGAGATGGTTCGGACCAGCTCTCCGGCAGCGACACATCTTCTTCGGGCGGCGGGGCGGCAGGCGGCGGCGCGGCGCGTCGCGGTACGGCGCGTGGCGGTACGGCGGGCGGCGGCGCGGCGGGCGGTTCCTCCCAGTCGACTGCGGCGGGGCGTTCGGGCGCCCGGACGACGGTCGCGGGGAAGGCCGCATCCCAGTCGATTTCCGGCGCTGCGTCTTTCTTTGGCGGCGGGCCGGGCGCGGCGGGAGCGACTGGTGCCGCTGCGGGCCGCGGCGGTCCGGTTGAAACGACAGGGGGCGCGAATGTCTGCGGTGGGGCCTGCTGCTGGGGCGGCTGCGGGGCGGATAGCTGCGGCGGCGCGGGCGTCGGGCGCTGCGCCGGCTCGGCGCCCTCCTTCAACAGCCGCGGCGGCTTCCCTCCCATCCACGCCACCAGCTCGCGCCCCGCCTCGTCCATGGCGATGATCGCCAGCGTCATCGCCGCCACATCCGGGCCAGCCGGCGTGATCCGCTCCACTACTGCCGTGGCCTGGAAGCACGGCGTGCCTACGCTGAGCTGCGTCACCAGCCTCACCAGCGTGTCAATGGCTAGCGGCTGTTTGGAGCGCAGCACGAAGCGGCGGTCGGCCAGCTCGGGATAGCGCGACTTGACCGCGTCGAGCGACGCGCAGGCAAGCCGGACGTGGAGCGCGACCGCGCCCCGCTTTCGCCCCGGCGATCCAGGGCCGCCCGAGCCAGGGGGGGTACCGCCGCTCCCCCCGCTCATCGCCACCATCTTGCTTTCAAGACCATAGGACCGCTAAGGGGCGTTCTGCCAGCTCGACAATTTCCTACCAGCACTGGACAGAGCGTATCAGACCGCCCGCGGCGGGGCGATTTACCGGCCGGCTAGATCTGAACAGGCCATTGCCCGAGGGCCGAAGCCCTCGCACTAGCGTCGCAAGAACTCGATCAGCGCCTTGTTGAACTGCTCGGGGTGGGTCGCGTTGACCCCGTGCGGGCCGCCTTTGATGAGCACGAGCTGGCTGCCCTTGATGGCCTCGAGCGTCCGCTTCCCGCTGACCTCGAACGGGACGATGGCGTCCGAGTCTCCGTGGATGATCAGCGTCGGGATGGCGATCTTCTTCAGGTCGCCGCGAAAGTCCGTGCGGCTGAACGCGGCGATGCAGTCGAGCGTGCCCTTGGGCGAGGCGAACGCCGCGATGTCGCGAGCGTAGATGCGCTGCTGCTCGCTCACCAGCAGCTTGCCGCCCGCGCTGAAGAAATTGTTGGTGAACTCATCCAGGAACGCGAGGCGGTCCTTCTTCACCCCTCCCTGGAACTGCGCGATGGTCGCCTCGTCGAGGCCGCCCTCGGGATTGTCCTGCGATTTGTAGAGATAAGGCGGAACGGCGGCCGCGAAGACCGCCTTCGCGATGCGGCCGGTGCCGTACTTGCCGATGTAGCGCGCCACTTCACCGCCGCCCATCGAGAAGCCGACGAGCGTGGCGCCCTTCACGTCGAGGTGCTGCAAGAGCGCGTCGAGATCCGCGGCGAACGTGTCGTAGTCGTAGCCGTTCCAAGGCTGTGACGACCATCCGAAGCCGCGGCGGTCGTAGGTGATGACACGGTACCCGGCAGAGATGAGCGCGGGAACCTGGCTCTCCCAGGAGCGGCCGCTCAGCGGCCAGCCGTGGACGAGCACGACCGGTTTCCCGGCGCCGTGATCCTCGTAATAAAGCTCGACGGGCGTGGACTTCTCGGTTCCGACGTTCACTTTAGGCATAGGCACTCCAGTGCGATGGGTGATGACCCATGGATGCGGCGTGCGCTCCGGAGATGTGGCGAAAAGCGACGGCCGGCCCCTATACCTTGGTATAGGTGCCGCGTTACCTCGTCTGTGCGCGCTGCGGCTTCTTCGCGCCTCCGCGAGACACGCACGCCGTCGCGCTCGACGAGAGCGACGGCGCCGCTGACTTGCCGATCATGGGTTCCCCGCGGTGCGGATCGGGGCGCAAGGCGCGCCCGCATCGACCCAGGCTTTGAAGGCGCGCACGAACTCGGCGTGCGGGACCGGCACCGGCGCGCGCCCGAACCCTGGCGACCAGCCCCAGAGCACGAGCGGGTCCGCCGAGACGTGATGCACGAGCGCCGCCATGTCCTTGCCGCCGTTCTGCTTCGGGTCCTTGAGCTGCTCGCACAACGCGGCCGAAGACAGTCCCGCGAACACCATCCGGTGTTCGGGAGGTGGAAGACGCCAGCCGGTGGATACGCCAGGCGGCATGTGCTCGCCGTAGCTGGCGGGCGGATTCACCTTTGCGTGGCAGGTCGTGCAGGCGTGCCCCGGTGCACCTGTGCTGTCGGGACCGCGCTGCACGAATTGCTGATGTACGTGGCCGTCGTCGCCCTGCAGCGGCGCGTCGCCGGCGGGGTGGCAGTTGACGCAGCGCGGGCTCTGCAGGACGGCGCGGACCGTCTCGAAGGAGGCGATGGGATCGGCCGCTCGCGGCGCAGCGGCGGTCGGCGCGGGCTCGGCGTGGGAACATGCGAAAGCGAGAGCGCCGACGAGGACGCGCGCCTTCATGCCAGCCTCAGCGGAAGCGAGCGGAGCCGCTGCCGGGTCAGCGCGTAGACCGCGTTGGCGACTGCGGCAGAGACGGGCGCGGTGGCGGGCTCGCCGATGCCGCCCATCTTCGCGTCGGACTCGAGGATGTGCACGGAAACCTCCGGCATGTCCGGCATGCGCAGCACGCGATAGTCGTGGAAGTTGCTCTGCTCGACGCGGCCGTTCTTGAGCGTCACCTCGCCGTGCAGCACGGCGGACAGACCGAAGGCCACCGCGCCTTGCACCTGCGCCTCGACGCCCAGCGGGTTGACGGCCTGCCCGCAATCGACCGCGCAAGTGACCTTGTGCACGCGGATGCGCTTGTCCTTCTCCACCGACACCTCCGCCACCTCGGCGATGATGCTCCCGAACGATTCATGCACCGCCAGACCGCGCGCGCGCCCGCCGGGCGGTGGCGCGCCCCAGCCGGCTTTCTCCGCCGCCGTCTTGAGCGCGCGCAAGTGGCGCGGCTTTCCGGCCAGCATCGCGGCGCGGAACTCGAGCGGGTCGCGACTGGCCGCCCAGGCGAGCTCGTCGATCATGCTCTCCATCGCGAAGGCCGTGTGCGTGTTGCCGACCGATCTCCACCACAGCACCGGCACCTGGTTCCGCGGTGAGTGCAACGTCACCCGCCTCGCCGGCACCTCCTCCAGATAGGGCGAGTCGACCACGCCCTCCACCGAGGCCGCGTCCACCCCGTTCTTGACCATGAACTTCTCGAACGGCGTGCCGGCGATGATCGACTGGCCGACGATGGTGTGCTTCCACGCCAGAGGCATGCCTTTGGCGCCGACGCCCACCTCGATGCGGTGGAGGAACATGGGCCGGAAGTAGCCGCCGCGGATGTCGTCCTCGCGCGTCCAGATCACTTTCACCGGCACGCCCGCCGCCTTGGCGACGTGCACTCCCTCGGAGACGAAATCGGCGAAGGGATTCGCCCGCCGTCCGAATCCTCCGCCGAGGAACGGCGTGTGGATGACGACGTTCTCCGGCGGCACGCCCGCGATCTGCGCGGCCGTCATCTTTTCGATGGTCTGGAATTGCGTGCCCGTCCAGATCTCGCAGCGGCCGCCTTCCAACCTCACCGTGCAGTTGAGCGGCTCCATGGGCGCGTGCGCGAGATAGGGCACGTCGTACTCGGCCTCGATGCGCTTCGGCGCCGCGGCGAGCGCGGCTTCCGCGTCGCCCTTCTCCGCCGCCACCGCGCCGCCGGTCCGCGCCTGGGCGCGGTAGGACGCGAGGAGCTTCTCGCTGCCGAGCTCCGCGCCGGGCCCCAGGTCCCATTCGATCCGCAAGGCATCGCGCCCCACCTTCGCGCTCCAGAAGTTCGACGCCACCACCGCGACTCCCGACGGCACGTGCACCACCTGCTCGACGCCGGGCACCTGCTTCGCCTTGGCCGCGTCGAACGACTTCACCTTGCCGCCGAAGACGGGCGACCGCGCGATGAGCGCCGTGCGCATCCCCGGCACCTGCACGTCGATGCCGAACTGCGCCTTGCCGGTGATCTTCTCCGGCGTGTCGAGGCGCTTCATCGGCCTGCCGATCAGCTTCCACTCCTTCTTCTCCTTCAGCTTCACCGAAGAGGGGGGCGAGAGCTTCTGCGCCGCCTCGGCGAGCTTCCCGTAGGAGAGCTTGTTCGCGCCCCGCACGACGAAGCCGTTCTCGGTGCGCAGCGAGCTGGGCGAGACCTTCCATTTCGCCGCGGCCGCGCGCACCAGCATGTCGCGCGCCATCGCGCCGACCGTGCGGTAGCGGTCGAACTCAGACCAGGTGGTGGTGGAACCGCCGGTCATCTGGATTCCGAAAGCGGTGTGCACGTAAGCCGGGGCGGCGGGCGCGTGCTCGACGCGGATCTTCGACCAGTCGCACTCCAGCTCCTCGGCGATGAGCATGGCGAGCGTGGTCCAGATACCCTGACCCATCTCCGAGTGGGCGAGGATCACGGTCACCGAATCGTCGGGCGCGATGCGCACGAAGGCGTTGGGATCGACGGCGGCCTTCTTTTCCAGGGCCGCGGCGCGCCCCTTGCGCGGAACGTAGAAGGCGATGACGAGCCCCGCGCCCGAGAGCAGCGAGGAGCGGAGGAATCCTCTTCGGCTGAGCGTGGTCATCGCACCACCTTCTTCAGCGATGCGGCGCGGTGCACCGCTTCCTGGATGCGCTGGTAGGTGCCGCAGCGGCAGATGTTGCCCGCCATGGCGAGCTTGATCTCCTCGTCGGTGGGGTCGGGTTTTTGCGCGAGGAGCGCGGCCGCCGACATGATCTGCCCCGACTGGCAGTACCCGCACTGCACGACGTCGGCTTCCGCCCACGCCCGCTGCACCGGGTGCGTGCCGTCGGGCGAGAGGCCTTCGATGGTGGTGATCTTCCGCCCCTGCACGGCCGAGACCGGCAGCACGCAGGAGCGCACCGCCGCGCCGTCGAGATGGACGGTGCATGCCCCGCACTGGGCCATTCCGCAGCCGAACTTCACTCCCGTGTATCCGAGAAGATCGCGGAGCACCCACAACAGAGGCATCTCGTCGGGCGCGTCGAATTCGCGGAGAGCGCCATTTACGTCCAGCTTCATGGGTATCTCCCTGGCCGGAGGCCTTGCCGCCGAGTCCTTACTGCTTGAGCGCTGTCGGCGTCCAGAGGGGATCGTTCGGATAGGTTGCCATGGAAAAAGACAGCCAGACTTCCAGTCCCGCAACCCGAGGTGGCCGCGCGCGGGGGTTGATCACGGCGGCGACTACCGGTCGTCGTCCTCGTCTTCGTCGCCGGCATCCGGGTGCGTCAGGTCGAAAATCAGGTTCTCGGGCGCGGGCCCGAACGAGGCCCAGGGCACGACGCCGCGGAAGCCGACGCCGCGCTTCGACCAATCGCACACGCCGGTCGGGAAGATGCCACGCAGCCGCTCCAAATCGGCCGGTGTGAACGAGACCGCGTAGTCGTCCAGATCGATCGGCTTCAGGCGGCACTGGAGGTTGTTCGCCGCGAGCGGACCGCCCGCCACGTGGCGCGGAAAGCCGAACGAGGGGAACAGCTCGTTGCAGCGCGAGGAATTCGGGTCGCGGCTGAACGTCTGCCGCTCGGCGATGAACTGCGTGGGGCTGGACCAGCAGCCGTCCACAGCGGCGGCCGGCTTGTTCAGGATGACCTTCTCGCGCGCGGGGCGATCGGAGGTGTCGGCGCTGACCGCCTCGACCCATTGGATGAACATTGGCCAGGAGTGCTCCTGCGGCACGGGGTTGCCGCGCCACATCACGTGGTTGTCGGTGTTGCCGTTCGCCTGGGCCATGCGCTCGCGCGTGGCGAAATGGAACCACTGGTAGTGATATCCGCCGTCGTCGTTGTAGATGCCGCTGATGTCCACCACCGGGATCGACGCTAGGCCCCCGCCGCCTCCCAGCTGGAGGCCGCTCTGGTACGCTCGCCGGATCGCTCCGGGATCGCCAACCGACCGGGACGCCACGTAGTTGGTGTCCTGGTCATAGCCGCCAATTCTCTCGTTCAGCTTGAGGAACTGCGCCGCGGTGATCTTGCCGGCGTTGAGCGCACGCAGGCCGTATTGCACGCCGACGTTGTCGAACGGGCGAAGCGCGAATCCGGTGACCGGATTGATTCCGTAAATGTTGTGCGCGGCGTCGTATACGGTTCCCCGCGCGCCCGTCCGATTCGTCATCGGGTTGTAGCGGAGCGACACCGGGACGGCATCGCTGAACGGCGCGGAGGCGTAGCGGGGAAGATCTACGCGGCCCGGGACCGGATCGGTTCGGCCCGACTGACGCGCGGCATCGACGAACGCCGTGAGACCCTTGTAGCCCGAGACCTGTACCTGTTGGTCCTCGGTAAATCCTCCCGGATCGGTGGCTGTGAAGTAGTGGGTCAGGAGACGGCCATCGGAGCCGGAGAAGGCGATTCCAAGCGGATCCGGGAACGTGCAGGCGATGAGCGCGCCATCGAACAACCCGGGCAACTGATCGGCGAGCTGGATGCTGCCGTACGATCCGCCCGAGCATCCGGTGCTGACCGTGTAGCGCGGCACTCCGTACGTCTCGATGAAGTGCTCCTTGCCCATCATCGCCGCTTCGGCCGAGAGGACCGAGTTGCAGTTGTTGGACGGGTGCTGGAGCGTGTTGCTGAACGTCGCATATCCCTCGCCGAGCCGCGCGGGACTGAACAGGTTGGCGTCCAGCGCGCCGGGAAGGACGAGACTGCCCATCGACGGTCCCTGGATGTACCAGCCGCCCGGGCACCCGAATCCTTCGATGGCGATCAGCCGCCGGTTCCATCCCTTGGGCGGCGAGAACGGGCCGGGAGGCGCATCGGACGTCGGGTCGTGCAGGATGGCGCTCTGGTAGATCCCACGGTCGATGGTGCTCGTCTCGACGCGCACCACGAAGTTCACCGTCGCGCCGGTCGTCGTCGTCGTCTTGGCGACGTTCGCGGGCAAGCTGGTGAGGCTCGGCAGCGGCACGAACGCGGACCCGCCCGCGGGCATGTAGAGGTAGGTGATCTTCGTCGGTGCGGAGCAGTCGGCGTCAGTGGAAGCGCCGAAGAAGGTGCCGTCCGGCAGCTTGAAGCTCTGCGTCTGGCAGATGAACGGCTGGATGTGCGGGCCCGAGGTGATGGGGCCGGTGATCGGGTAGTTGGTGATCTCCAGCGTCGCCGATCCATTGCCTTGCGCTCGGAGCGTGTTCCTTCCTGGCGCGAGCCCGGTCACCAGGCCCACCAGCGTATTGGGCGCCTCGCCCGGCCGGAACGCTGCGGAGACGTCCTTGCCATTCAGGGTGATTCGGAGCGGGCGATCATTGTTCCGGTGCTCGAAGCGGATCTCGACCAGCACGTCGCCACCGCTGACGCGGTCGGCGCGCGTCGAGAGCGTCCGGATACTGAGCTCGGTCCCGTCGTCGTCGCCGGCAACTGCACCGATGGACATGCACAAGAGCAGACTCGTCGCGCACAACATTCGCTTCAGCATGTTTGCATCTCCCAATACGACCCTCGGCGGACGGAACCGCGACCTACCTCTTGTCACTTGAAAGAGTCAAGGAACGGCGAGTCGAACACGTGGAGAAATTGTTTCGATTCGTGTCGGCGCCCACGTTCGCTAGCGCGGCGCGCCTTGACTACGCACCTGGCAAGAAGCACTCACCGGGCGCGGCCCAGACGAGCATCAGGCCAAGGCAGCAGTGGCCCTTCAAGGGGGATCGACATGACGTCGCTTCGCGGGAGCTACCTTCCGACCGTGACCGGGATTGCCTTGCTCGCGGTGGCGGCAACCGCGCGCGCGGAAGTCACGGGCATCACCTACACCAGTAGTGCGCCATTCGGCGCCACGACTTTCGGGAGCGCGGGAACGTACGAGCAACTCGACGGCACCGTCACCGGCGAGATCGATCCGAACGATCCACACAATCGGATCATCCAGGACATCCAGCGAGCGCCCCGCAACGCGCGCGGCAAGGTCGAGTACGGCATGCTGTTCTCGATCCTCAAGCCGGTCGCTTTGAGCAAGAGCAACAATACGCTCATCTATGACGTGGTGAACCGGGGGAACAAGCTCATCAGCGGTTTTCTCAATGTCGGAGCGACTGCGGCCAATCCCGCCGGCGACGGGTTTCTCGAGAAGCAGGGATTCATCCTGGTGTGGAGCGGGTGGCAGCCCGACGCGCTTTCGGGTGGGGGACGGCAAGTCATGACGGTGGTCCCGGTTGCGCATCACCAAGACGGCTCCTCGATCACCGGCGAAGTGCGGCAGGAGTACACCCCTGCCGTAGCCGTGCCATCCGAGCCTCTGGCTGGAAACGCGCTCACCGCGCCGATCGAGACCGCAACGCTGGACAACTCGACGGCCACGCTCACGAGGCGCGTGCACCAGGATGATCCCAAGGAACTCATCCCTCAGCGCCAATGGGCATTCGCGGACTGCAGCGCCACCAATCCGTTCCCCGGCACGCCGAACAGCGCGCGAGTCTGTCTACAGGGCGGATTCGATACCAATCACATCTATGAGCTGGTCTATAGGGGGAAGGATCCCAAGGTCATGGGGATGGGGCTTGCGGCGACCCGCGACCTGGTCGCTTTCCTGCGAGGCAGCAAGCGAGAGCAAGATGATGACGACGGCGAAGATGCGACCATTGCATCCGGGCCGGCCAATCCATTGGCGGGGGCGGTTCACCGAACCATCGGCTTCGGCATCTCGCAGAGCGGCCGTTTCCTCCGCGCCTTCCTCGACCTCGGGTTCAACGAGGACGAGAAAGGGAACCGGGTGTTCGACGGGCTCGACGCGGAGATCGCCAGCTATCGCATCTCGCTCAACATCCGCTTCGCGCAGCCCACGCGTCTGGCGGGCACGCAGCACACCGAAAAGCAGTTCCCCGGCCAGGAGTCTCCCACCACCTGGGGCGACTCGCACGACCGTTTCTCCCATGTCACCGGAGGACTGCTCGACCGCTGCCGCCGGAGCCATACTTGTCCCAAAGTCTTCAACACCGTGAGCAGCACGGAGTATTGGCAAGCCGGCATGTCGGCCACCACGGTGGATTCCGACGGCGATGAGGACGTCGCGATCCCCGAGAACGTGCGCATCTATCTTTGGTCAGGAACTCAGCACGGGGGATCGCAGCCCGCTGTCAAAGCGACCCGGAGCGCCATCTGCGAACAGTTCAGCAACCTCAACTCGTACACCTACAACTTCCGCGCGTTGCTGCTTGCGCTCAATGCCTGGGTTGCGAACCGCGAAGAGCCGCCGCAAAGCCGTTATCCGACTCTGCGCCGCGGCACGCTTGTGTCAGCCGACCACGTCAAGTTCCCCAATATCCCCGGCGTCACCTTCGCAGGTCTCTTCAACAGCCGGCAGGTGCTCGATCGCGGGCCCGGGTTCAACGCCAGGAACGACTCGGGCGTGATGAACGAGCCTCCCGTGGCGAGGCACACCTACCGTGAGCTGCTGCCCAGAGTGGATGAGGACGGCAACGAGGTGGGCGGCGTTCGTTCGACGCAGCTGCGCGTACCGCTGGGGACCTACTCCGGCTGGAACACGCGCAAAGTGAATTTTGCTCACCCCGATCTGTGCGACTTGACCGGGCAGTACATTCCCTTCGCGGTGCATGAGGCCGAGCGCAAGGGCGATCCGCGGCCCTCGCTCGAGGAGCGCTACGGGTCGAAGGCGGGATACATGGCGGAGGTGATGGAGGCCGTGGAGGAGCAGCTCGCGCAGAGCTTGCTGCTCCCGGAGGATGCCGCCACCATCATCAGCCAGGAGCAGGCAAGAGACATCGGGCTTCCGTAGCGACGCGGCCTCGGCGCCTCGCGGTAGCACTCGCTGTTTTCGCCGTGCTCACCTGCGCGACTGCGCTCTCCGTTTGCGCGGCAGCCACCTGTCACATCGAATGGGCGAAGATGCGCGACGGCACGACGCTCGCGACGGAAGTCTACCTGCCATCGAACCCCTCTGGCCCCCTGCCCGTCATCCTTCAGCGCACGCCGTACAATCGCTTCCCGCCGGGACCGGGGGCCAACTGCAACGGCCCCGACTTCATCTACCTCGCCAACCACGGCTACGCGGCGCTGAACCAGGACGTGCGCGGGCGCTATCGCTCCCACGGCGTGATGAACGCCATGCAGCAGGAGGCGCAGGATGGCTACGACGCGGTCGAGTGGGCCGCCGTCCAACCATGGTCGACGGGGAAGGTGGGGATGTTCGGCGGATCGTACGTCGGGCTCACGCAGTGGCAGCCGGCGATCCACACGCCGCCGCATCTCGCGGCCATCGCGCCGATGATCACCGCATCGGACTAACACGATCACTGGACGTACGTGAACGGCGCGTTCGACCTCTGGTTCGGGCAGAGCTGGATGCTGCTCACCTTCGCCGGCGAGCAGTACATGCGCAACCTCGAGGCGCAGGGCTTTTCCCCGGCCGAGGTGAAGGCGAGGACCACCGACTGGGTGAACGCCGGCCGCCGCGACATCCTCACCAAGTGGGTGTGGGAGCTGCCGCTCAACTCGTTCAACGTCTTCCGCAAGGGCAATCCACAACCGCTGGCGCCCTACTACTACGACTGGATCGCGCACCCGAACTACGACCCGTTCTGGGCGAAGATGGACGTCGAGCCCCGCTATCAGGACGTCCGGGTCCCGACGCTGAACATCGGGTGGTGGTACGACATCTTCCAGATCGGCACGGTGCGGAATTTCCAGTTCATGCGGTCCGAAGGAGGGACGGCCGCGGCCCGCAACGGTTCGAAGCTCCTCATGTGGGCGCAGTGCCACGCCTGTCCGCCGGGCACCAAGGTCGGCGACATCGACTTCGGCCCGCAGAACAGTACGACCTGAACGCGCTCTACGTGCGCTTCTTCGACCGCTGGCTGAAAGGGATCCAGAACGGCATCGATAAGGAGCCCGCGGCAAGGCTCTTCGTGATGCTGCCGCCGGACAGCGGCACGCAGGGAAGCGGGTTCTGGATCAACTCGGACACCTTCCCGCTAGCGGGCACGCGCACCACGAAGCTGCTGCTGCAGAGCGGAGGTCACGCCAACAGCTCGGCGGGAGACGGCGTGCTCGTGCGGACCGGCGGCGACGATGACGACGCTGCCGACGACAGTGCCCGTGCGCGGGCTGACCGGTTCCTCTACGACCCCCACAACCCGGTACCCACCCGCGGCGGCGACATGTGCTGCATCAACGATCTCTTGCCCTCGGGGGCGTTTGACCAGGCAGAGATCGAAAAGCGCGACGACGTCCTCGTCTACACCACCGCTCCGCTACGGGAAAACCTCGCCGTCATCGGGCAGGTCAACGTGAAGCTGTGGGCGATCTCGTCGGCGCCAGACACGGACTTCACCGCGAAGCTCGTCGACGTCCATCCCGACGGCTACGCCCAGAACATCCTCGACCGCCTGGTCCGCGCGCGCTACCGTCGCGGCTCGAAGTTTCCCCCCTCGTTCATCGAGCCCGGGAAAACGCACGAGTACGATATCGAGCTCGGGAACACCTCGACGGTCTTCAAGGCCGGCCACCGGGTCCGCCTCGAGGTCTCCTCGTCCAACTTCCCGCATTACGTGCGCAACCAGAACACCACCGACGACGTCGGATCGAGCACCCGGATGAGGAACGCGCACCAGACCATCCTTCACGACGCGGACCACCCGTCACATCTGGCGCTGCCAGTGGTCCCGATCAAGGTTCCCTAGGCGGCGCGCGGCTCGGTGGCGAGCGTGATCCATGCCGCTACCAGGTGATGTACCGATGGTCGTATAGCGGCGGATACGGTCCGGGGTGCGACACCCACGGGCCACCCCATTCTTCGAGGGCCCGAGGGGACGACCAGCCCGGCACGGCCTGAAGGGAAGGATCGGTCTCGGCGGCCGGGTGGGCCAGCACCGCCTCCGGGAGCGCCACATCGTGGCGCACGACTTTGGGACTCGCCTCCGCGGAAGCGAACAGCAACATTAGAGCGGCAACGGAGATTGTCGAGCTCATTTGGATTCCTCCTGGCTTTCGACTCCGGAGCCGAGCGCCCGCTTCCGGATTTGTTTGTCGCGTGAGATCGAGTGCTTCGCTCTGGCCCATGGTTCCTCCTCGTCGTGGTGTGGAAGCTATCGGCTGGGCCAGCCGAATCCACCCTGTCCGACGAGAGGCGGCCCCCGGGGAACGAGGCGCCCTTCTTCGCGGCCCAGCCGGGCATCCGAAGCTACAATCCCTCTTGTGAACGGCTCGTTCGAACCGATGGATCCGAGGCGGAGGCGCCTCCTGGGCGTGTTGGTGATGGCCGGAATCGCGCTGCTCCAACTGACGACCGAGTACCTCGGCACCCACGACGCCGGCCGTTTCCTCTCCAAGGCCATCGCTCTTTTGATCGGGTTGCCCCTGCTCATCGTCTGGGCGATCGCCGTCTTCCGCTGGACGTTGCGAAAGCGCTTCGGCGCCTTCGGCCCGCTGCTCGTGGGCGCGGTCACGGCCGGGCTCTTCTTCGCCGGACTGCTCTGGGCGATCCGGGCCGCGACTCTCTCGATCCCGCTGCTGCGGCCCCATTACGGACCGTGGGGCCCCGCCGACGTGCTCCGCGTCGGATTCGCGATGGGGCTGACCAGCTTCGCCGTCTGGGCGCTGGCGTTCGTCGTCCCTTTCGCCGTGGAGAACGCACATGTTCGCGCACTCGAGGCCGACAAGCTTCGCACGCAGGCGGAGCTCGCCCAGCTCCGCGCGCATCTCGAGCCGCACTTCCTCCTCAACACGCTCAATGCCATCGCCGGGCTGGTGACCGAGGATCCGCGCAAGGCGCGCCAGCTGATCGGCACCCTGGGCGACCTGCTGCGCGATTCGGTGACCCCCGACGGCGAGATGCAGACGCTGGACGAGCAGATCGAATGGCTGCGCCGGTACGCGCAGATCCTCGAAGAGCGGCACGCGGGCCATCTCGCCTTCCACTGGGAGGTCGGCGGCGCCACGCGCCGGGCGCTCTTGCCGCGGCTCCTGCTGCAGCCGTTGATCGAGAACGCGGTCAAGCACGGCGCGCTGATGCGCGCGGGCGGCGGCAAGATCACCGTGCGGACGGAGCTGACCGACGGTCCGAAGCTCATCTGTACCGTCGAGGACAACGGGCCTGGCGTCCCGGACAAAGCGACGCGCCCGGGAGCATTCGGGCTCGTCTCCGTACGCCGCCGGCTCGCGCTGCGGTACCCGGGCGAGGCCACCCTGCGGCTCGAGTCCTCTCCGGCCGGGACTCGATCCGTCGTCGAGCTGCCGCTCGAGCAAGGGGGCACGCATGACTAGCGAAGCGCCTCTCCTCAAAGCGTTGGTGCTCGAGGACGAATGGCCGACGCGGAATTACCTGGTCAAGCTGGTCGAGGGCACGCGTCTCGCGGAGGTGATCGGCGCGGTCGCCACTCTCGACGAGGCTCGCGAGGCGCTGGCGGGTTCGCCGGCGGACGTCGTGTTCGTCGACGTCCAGCTGGCCGCCACCGGCGATGCGCGCACCGGCCTCGACCTGGTTCGTTCGATGGCGGGTGAGCCGGCGGCGCCGATGTTCGTGCTCGCGACCGCCTCCTCGCAGCACAGCCTGGAAGCCTTCGACCTCGGCGTCGTCGACTACATCCTCAAGCCGTTCACCGAGGAGCGCGTCGAGCAATGCCTCCGGCGCCTCCTCGAGCGCCGCGCGCCGCGAGCACAGGGCGTGCGCCGGGTGGTGGCGCGGCGGAAGAAGAGCCTCGTGTTTCTCGATCCTGTGAGCATCTGGGCGTTCGAGGCGGCGGACCGCCTCACCTTCGTGCACTCGCCGGAGGGCAAGTTCGACATCGATCTGTCGCTCGCCGCGATCGAGGCGTCGTTCGGCCGCGCGCTCTTCCGCGTGCACCGCAACTGGCTGGTGAACCTGGCCTACGTCAAGGAGTTGGAGCGCGACATCGGAGGAGCGACGGTCCTCGTGGGCAGCGACCTCGAATCGTCAGGAAAGAGCATCCGCGCGCCCGTCTCGCAGGACCGCGCCAAGGCGCTGCGGGATGTGCTGCTGGAAAACGCGACCGGCCTGCGACGACCGTGATGTCTGCCCGGAAGCTCGTTCCGACGCCGCGATGCTAATCCTCACCGCCGGGCCCTTGTGGATCTTCGCCCATTTCGTTTGAAACGGGCCCAACCCACGGTGAAATCGCCGGACTGTCGTTCTGCATGGCGGCGACGTCACTGCGCCCGAGCGCATGGTCGTGCGCGCAGGCGGCGAAACCCAGGGACAGGACTACCAAGACAGCTGCGAAGCGGTTCATGATCGTTCTCCTTTCGTGTCGTCCTCGGAAGCGCTCCTCTCGCGCTCCTTGGGAAGCCAGACGTGAAACACGGTGGCGCTGTCGTCGCTGATCAGCTCGATCCGCCCGCCGTGCGCGCGGACGATCTCCTTCACGATGTACAGGCCGAGGTGATCGCTCGACCACGTTCCGCGGCGCGCCGGATCGAACAGATGCTCGCGAACCGGATCGGGGATCGGCTCGCCGCGGTTGGTGACGGCGAGCAGCGCCTGTTCGGAGCAATCGATGACCGAGACGATGACCGGCTCGCCCGCGGCGCCGTGGCTGAGCGCGTTCGAGAGCAGGTTCTGCGCCACTTGAAGCAGGCGGTCGTGGTCCCACTCGCCGGGCGCATCGTCCCAGCTTTCCAACTCGATGGAATGGCCCGGGTACGCGAGCGACGCCTCGTCGATGGCCTCCCGGCAGATCCCGGCGAGGGGGACGCGCTCGCGCTTCAGCACCAACTCGCCCGAGCCGCTGCGGGCAAAGGGCAGGAGCTGGTCGATCAGGCGATCCATTCGCTGCACCGTGAACCGCATCGCCGAGAGGATCTCCGCCTTGGCCGGGACGCCCCGCTCCACCAGTTGGATGCCAGTGGAGATCGCGTTGAGCGGCTCGCGCAGATCGTGACCGAGCTCGCCGAGACGGGCGTCGCGCTCCTCCTCGGCGCGCTTCTCCTCGGTGACGTCCCGGAGCGTGCCGGCCACGCGCACCGCGCGCATGCCTTCGAAGAACGCCCGTCCCGCGGCGGCCAGCCACCGTTCGGCCGGGCCGGCGGTGCGAAACTCGAGGTGGCATTCGGCACCGCGCTCCGCGTCCAGCACCTGGGCGACGGCCTCCTTCCAGCGCTCGCGATCGCCCGGATGCAGCGCGGCGAGAAGGCGCTGGATGGAGATCGCCTCGTCGCTTTCGATGCCGAGCAGCTCCCTGCTTCGCGCCGACAAAACATGCTCGCCGGTGACCGGACGGATTTCCCAGGTCCCCGCGCCCGCGGCCTCGAGGGCGAGCCGCGCGCCCTCATCGCCTTCGCGCGATTCGGGAGCCACTAGCTCCAATGCAGCATTCCATTGATCCCGCCTCATGGCGAACCTCCTGTCTGCCGGTCACGCGTGACCGTTCACGCGTTCGAGGTTAGGGGGCCGGATGGAGCGAAGCGCCCCCGATCCGACGAGGGGCCGTTCCCCGCCGACGAGCGCCAGGGCGGCCGAATGCGGACGAGAGGCCGTTTTCTGACGACGGGCGCTGCAGACTTGGCGCGCGCCGCAACTACACTTGTGGAATGAAAATCGTCCCCGAGATCACCGCTGGCCGCAAAGCGCTGGGAATCTGCGTGATGACGATCGTCCCCTTGCTGCAAATCGTCACCGAGTACCTGGGGACCGGCGACCGCGGGCGGGCCCTTTCCAAACTCGCCATCTTCATCATCGGCCTGCCCATCCTCATCTGGGGATTGTCGGCCGGCCTTCGCTGGGCGGCGGGCGAGCGATTGGGACCGCTCGTGCTGCTCGTCGGCGGGATCCTCTATGCGGGATCTCTCTACGCACTGCTCCTCTACGCAGCGCACCTTGCCAGCCTCTCCATCCCGATCTTGCGGCCAGTCACGGGAGTGTGGGCGAGCTCCGTTGCCTTGCGGGTTGGATTCACCTTGGGTTTGACCACCTTCGGCCTCTGGGCGCTCGCCTTCGTCTTCCCCTTCGCGCTGGAGGACGCGCGCTTTCGCGCGCTGGAGGCGCAGCAGCTTCGCACTGCGGCGGAGTTGGCCCGGCTCCGCTCGCATCTCGAGCCGCACTTCTTGCTCAACACGCTCAACGCCATCGCCGGGCTGGTGACGGAGGACCCGCGCGCAGCGCGGCGCCTGCTCGCCTCGCTCGGCGACCTCCTGCGCGATTCGCTCCGCGACGAAGGCGAGATGCAGACGCTGGGCGAGCAGATCGACTGGCTGCGGCACTACGCGCGGATCCTCGAGGAGCGGCACGCCGGCCATCTCGCTTTCCGCTGGGAGGTAGCCGCCGAAACGCGTGCTGCGCTTCTGCCGCGGCTGCTCTTGCAACCGCTGGTCGAGAACGCGGTGAAGCACGGCGCACTGGCGCGCGAGAACGGCGGCAGCGTCGAAGTGCGAGCCGAGGTGGTAGACGCGAAGAAGCTCGTCTGCACCGTCGAGGACAATGGCCTGGGAATGCCGGATGGGAAGACGCGCCCGGGCGCGTTCGGCCTCCACTCCGTGCGGCGGCGGCTCGCGCTGCAGTACGCAGAGCGGGCCAGCTTCCGGCTCGAGTCTTCCCCGTCGGGGACGCGATCGATCGTGGAGATTCCCCTCGAGGAGACCCGCCCATGACCCGCCTGCGCGCCCTCGTGGTCGAAGACGAATGGCCGGCGCGCAATTATCTGGTGTCGCTCATCGAGGGGACGGAGTTGGCGGATGTGGTTGGCGCGGTCGCCAGCGCCGGCGAGGCGCGCGAGGTGCTGGCGGGACTCCCGGTCGACGTGGTCCTCGTCGACGTGCAGCTTTCGGGCAGCGAGAATGGTCTCGAGCTCGCCCAATCGCTGGCCGCGCCGACACCGCAGGCCGTCAGCGCTTTTTCTGCGCGGCCGTCGATCGTGCTGGCGACTGCCTTCAGCCAGCATGCCCTGCAGGCGTTCGATCTCGGCGTGGTCGATTATCTGATGAAGCCGTTCAGCGAGGAGCGCGTCGAGCAATGCCTGCGCCGGATTCTCCAGCGGCGGCCGGCGGCGGCCCCCGGCGCGCGCCGCGTCGTGGCGAGGCGGAAAAAGAGTCTCGTCTTCCTCGACCCGGCGGACATCTGGGCGTTCGAGGCCTCCGAGCGCTTGAGCTTCGTGCATTCCCGTCAAGGCAAGTTCGACATCGACCTCTCGCTCGCCGCCATCGAGACCTCCTTTGGACGCGCACTCATCCGCGTGCACCGCAACTGGCTCGTCAACCTTGCCTTCGCAAGAGAGCTGATCCGCGAGGGAAGCGAGACCACGCTCTTCGTCGGAGCGTCGCTCGGCCACGAGAGCCAGAGCGTCCGCGTCCCTGTCTCGCGCGACCGCGCGCAGCCGCTGCGGACCGCTCTGCTCGCAAACGCAACCGGCCTGCGCCTCGGCTAGAGGGCGGCGGGGATATTCGGCTGGCAGTCACCTGAGCTATACTGCCGTTCTCGTCTGAAAAAACCGCGTAGGGGGTATGCCATGACGAGAAAAACGTCGTTCGGCCTGGCCGCTATTCTGGCTCTGCTGGTCGTGCTGGCGTCACCAATTTTCGCCCAAGGCAAGATCCGCGTTGCAATCTGGGAATTCGAGAACCACGCCGATCAGCATTATTGGTTCTCAAACAATCTCGGTCCCGCAGCCCGCAACCAGATCGACACCGAGTTCTCCGAGAACCGGCTCCTCTCCGCGAAATTCAGCGTGGTCGAACGCGACAAGCTCAATCTCGCTCTCAAGGAACAAGGGCTCGCCACCGCCGGTGCCGTCGATCCGACCACCGCCGCAAAGGTCGGCAAGATCCTCGGGGTGAAGTACATCGTCATGGGCGGCATCGACAAGTTCAACATCGACACCAGCAAAGTCTCCGTCGGCATGTTGGGCGTGGGCGGTAACATTGTGCAATCGTTTGCCACCATCAACCTGCGCTTCGTCGATTCCACCACCGCCGAGCGCGTCATCTCGGTATCCGCCGACGGCAACGTGAAATCGGGCGGCGGATTCCTCAAGGACACCAGCCTCAGCCGGGACGCCGAATGGGGGATCGCGAGCGAGACCATTCAGAAGGCGGCCAAGGCCGTGGTCGAAAAGCTCGGCGCCGGCGAGTATCTGGCGAGGATCTCGGATGCCGCGGCTGCCGGCGGTGTCGAGGGCAGGATCATCAAGGTCGAAGGGAACAGGGCCTGGATCAATCTCGGGTCCCTGGCGGGCATCAAGGTCGGTGACAAGTTCAACGTCTTCAATGCCGGCGAGGCGCTCATCGACCCGGACACGGGCGCGAAGCTCGGCAGCGACGAGAGGCAGACGGGCAACGGGGCGATCATCGAGGTGCAGAACAAGTACGCGGTCATCAACTTCACGGGCGCAGCGAAACCCAAGGACACCATTCGCAAGCAGTAGCGCGAATCGATCGACCGCTCATCGGCGATTCTTGTCGATGAAGGACTGCACCTTTTCGACGATTTCGCTGGCGACGAGCCGCGATTTCTCCATGGCGCGCTCGCTGCCGAACTGCGGATCGTAGCTGAGCGTCGTCGAGGGCGGCATCGAGACCGCCTCGCTCGTTCGCGTTGCCTCGGCGGCGAGATCGATCGAATACGTCTGCACGGCGAAGGTGGTCCCGAACTGCTGCGCCGCCTGCGGCCCGAGCCGGTTGACGCTTGCGGTGACGCCGATGTCGGCCCTCTGCGCGTTGCGCACGCTTCTCAGACCGGCCTTCTCCAACGCTTCGTCGATCGCCGATCGGAGCGCGCCGCACACTTCCCGCGCGCCGACGCAATCGAAGTACACGCCGGACTTGTCCTGTTGCGATTCGGCGGTCGCCACTCTCCGGTCCGTCGTCGCGGTTGCGTCCCGCTCCCGGGGGGCCGGCCGCGACGGCTTGTCCGTGCGGCCGGGCCGGGTTGAACCACCAGGCGGAACGGTACGGTCAGCGGCTGGAGGAGCGACCGGCTCTGGAGACGGCGGCGAGGGCGGGGCTGGTTCCGGCGGCTTTGTTTCGCCTCCGCCTCCGCCCTTGATCGGCCCCTCCTTTATTACGCGATCGGGCGGGCGAGGCCGGTCCGACGGCCATGGTACGAGCACGGTCGCGACCGCGGCGGCGACAACGATCCCTGCACCGAGGAGCGCTGCCTTGACCAAGCGACCTGGGCGGCGCCGCTCGAGCTGGGTGCGCTGCGCGCGTGGCACCGTCGAACCCGATGCAGGTGTTGCTGAGGAAACCGTACGCCGTGGCGTCCAGATCGCTCCCGCAGGCACCACCTCATCCGTGCGGGGCCGCTCGGAGCTGATGCCGAGGCGCTCCATGCACCCGAGCAAGGAATCGTGCAGCTCGGCCATCGACTGGTAGCGGTCCTCGGGTTTCTTTTCCAGGGTCTCGAGGATGATCTCTTCCAGCTCCTCGGGAACATCCGGGTGGATCGCTCGCGGCCGCGGTGGCGGCTGCTGCAGGTGGGCCACGAGAATCTTGCCGAACGATGGCCCGGCGTCAGCGAACGGCAGCTTGCCGGTGGCCATCTGGAACATGGTCACGCCCAAGGAGTAGATGTCGCTCCGGGCATCCAACATCGTTTCGCCCGCGGCCTGCTCGGGAGACATGTAGGCCGGCGTGCCCATCACCGTGCCAGGCTGGGTCATGCCGCCGCCGATCGACGCGGCGAGCTTGGCGATCCCGAAATCGACCAGTTTGACGTAGTCGGCGCGATCGCCTTGGGCCACGAGAAAGACGTTGTCCGGTTTGAAATCGCGGTGGACGATCCCGCGCTCGTGCGCCGCCTGCAAAGCCCTGCAGCATTGGAGCACGATCGGACCCGAGCGTTGCAACGGAATGGGCCCTCCAGGCTGCACGAGCGCCTGCAGCGCCTGGCCGTGCAGGAACTCCATGACGAAGTAGTGACGGCCGTCCTGCGTCACGTCGAAATCGAGGATCTTGACGATGTTGTCGTGGCCGATGACGTTGACGGCCTTCGCCTCGTTGAAGAACCGGTCGACGATGCTTTGCTTGGATGCGAATTGCAGATGGAGCATCTTGATCGCGACTTTCGAGCCGATGGCGGGATGCTCTCCCATATACACGGCGCCCATTCCACCTTCGCCGAGGAGCTTGACGATACGGTACGAGCCGACGAGCCGTCCGATCATCTCGTCGCGCTGGAGCTCTTGCGCAGGGACGGTGGACACCGGCTCGTCGAGACTGGGAGCTGGGGCGAGAGGCGGATTCGGCATGCGTGGCCCGATGAACGATCGGGGACATTAGGCGCCTCGAATCCGTTCCTCGTCAACCAACGGATCGGTCGTCGGTCTCGCCGTTCCCGTGACTGCGCGATCGCGGTGCCTCTGACGAGGCGCCGCAGGAGTGAGGGGCCGGTCAGCCCAACTGCAACTGCGTCGGATGGGGGTCGTCCGTGCCGGGCTGCACGGTGATCGACTCGTACATCGAGGCGAGCCGCTCCTGCGACCAGCCGCGGAAGTTCCCCTCGCCGCTGTAGTACGAGCGAGCGTGAGGCGGATCGATCCTCACGATGCAGCCGGAACCGCGCGCGGACGTGAGCTCGAGACGCCAGCCCGACGTCATTTCGCCGGCCACGGCGTGGACGCGGGTCATCTCCAGCGACTTTACCTTGTAGCCGGCAGCGTCCGCCCTCCGCTGCGCGACATCGTCGGCGCGCGACGGAGCGGCGAAAGCCAGACCAGCGACAATCACCATCAACCTCATTGCCCGGATGCCGGGCGTTCTTTTCGAGATCATAGGGTGGTCCCCCTTTGTGAAAAATTCTGCACCCAGCTCCGGTGCGTGTGCTAGGTGCGCGGGTGGGACGGCGGCGACTCACGTAGACGTCGCACAAGTGGGATGACCTTCGTCGGAGCAGAGCCAGACGACCATCGATGCAACGAGCATCCTTTGTTGGCCGGCGGCCAGCTGGCGGGTCCGACATGACCGCCCTACGCACGACATTTATGCTAGAAAAGCTGCGCCGAACGTCGCAGTCGTCTCCTTCCCCGCGGAGGCAGGATGCGCGTCCCAGGTCGCTGGCTGCGGTATGCCGCTGTCCTTCTCACCGCCTGCGTCGGCCCCGACACAGGCCAAAGATCCGGAGGAGAAGTTGGAGAGACGGAGCTGAGCAGCGGCTCCTGCGGCGTCGAGCGCTGGAGCATCAAGACCGGCAGCGATTCCGCCGTCGGCCAGGTCAACATGACCCCGCAGGACACCACCATCGCCGCGCTGATCGCCATCCCAGTGCCGGCGGGCTTCAGCTCGAGCAGCCCGCGCTTCACCTACGCCGGCTCGCCGGAGATCCAGAACTACCGCCTCACCAACGTCACGCTCACCCAGTACAAGATGGAGAACGACAGCGACTATCACCTCATCCTTCAGGATTCGGCCGGCCACACGTTGATCGCCGAGATCCCGTATCCGGGCTGCCTCACCGGCAGTTCGTGGACCACGCAGGTGACCAACTCCCGCAACGCGTTCGACGCCAAGTACGCCGTCAGCACCTCCTTCCAGACGGCGAACGACACCGTGACCGTCACTGGCGTCGGCTTCTTCGACGTGCTGCACGGGCAGACCGGCGTCGCGCCGAACGGCATCGAATTGCACTCGGTGCTGAGCATCTGCTGGGGCACCAACTGCGCAGGCGGAGCGACTCCCGACTTCTCCATCTCGGCAAGCCCGGCCAGCGTGACGGGCGCGGGCACGTCCACGGTGACGGTGGGCGCGATCAATGGCTTCACCGGCACCGTTTCGCTCTCAGCTAGCGGGGCGCCCACGGGCGCCAGCGCAACGCTCAGCCCCGCCAGCGTGGCAGGCAGCGGCACCTCCACGCTCACGCTCTCGCCGGGCAGCGCCGCGGCAGGGACATATCCGATCACCGTCAACGGTACGAGCGGCAGCCTGACCCACACCGCCGGCGTCTCGTGGACCATCCAGGGCTCCAGCTCTTCCGGTCCCACCAACCCCGGATTCGAGTCGGGCCTCACCGGCTGGACGTCGAGCGGCAGCACCTCGGTCAGCACCACCGCGCACAGCGGCGCGCAGTCGGCGATGGTGGGCAGCACCTCGCCCACGACCGACAGCTCGCTCTCGCAGACCTTCACGCTGCCGGCCAACGCCACCGGCGTTTCCTTCTGGTACCAGGTGCACTGCCCCGACACCATCACCTACGACTGGGCCAGCGCCACGCTAAAAGACAACGCCACCGGCACGACGACGACGATGCTGGCCAAGACCTGCACCAACAGCGGGACCTGGCAGCAGGCGAGCGCGTCGGCCACCGGCGGCCACAGCGTCACGCTCACGCTCTCCAACCACGACGACAACTACGCAAGCGATCCGACCTACACGCTCTACGACGACGTTGCCGTCGCCACCGGCTCGCCCGACACGACGCCGCCCACCACCAGCGTCACCGCGCCCGCGGCGGGCAGCACCGTCTCGGGCACGGTCACCGTGACGGCCACGGCCAGCGACAACGTCGGCGTGACGAAGATCGAACTCTACGTGGACGGAACGCTGCTCGGCAGCGGCATCAGTTCGTCGTTCAGCGCGGCGTGGAACACCGCGGGAGCAGCCAACGGGGCGCACTCGCTCACCTCGAAAGCGTACGACGCCGCGGGCAACGTCGGCACCAGCAGCGCGGTCCCGGTGACGGTGAGCAACGGCGCGGTGACGAACCCGGTCGTCAACCCCGGCTTCGAGACCGGCACGCTCTCGGGCTGGACCGCGACGGGCGTGGCGAGGGCGTCGCCTTATCCGCACACCGGCAGCTTCGCCGGTTCGCTGGGAAGCTCGAGCCCCAGCACCGACAGCACGCTCTCGCAGACCTTCACCATGCCGGCGGGCGCGAACACGCTGACGCTCTGGTACCGGATCTTCTGCTTCGACACCATCACCTACGACTGGGCCTCGGCCACCTTGACGGACAACACGACGAACACGACCATCATCGTGCTGCCCAGCACCTGCACCAACACCAACACCTGGGTGCAGGCCAGCGCATCGGTGACGTCGATGCGCGGGCACAGCGTGACGTTGACGCTTCTGAATCACGACGACAATTATCCAGGCGACGCGACGTACACCGATTTCGACGACGTCAGCGTGCAATAGAGCTCATCGCCGCTTGGCACGAAAACATCCGCGGACATGGTCGTCGACCAACCCGCAAGCCTGCATGAAAGCATAGACGATGGTCGAGCCGACGAAGCGAAAGCCGCGCTCGCGCAGCGACTGGCTGAACGCGTCCGACTCCGGCGTGCGCGCGGGGACGTCGGCCATCGAGCGCGGCCGGTTTACCAGCGGCTTGCCCCCGACGAAGCTCCAGGCGTAGGCGTCGAACGACCCTCGCTCATGTTGTACCAGCAGCATCGCGCGCGCATTTTCGATCGCGGCGCGAACCTTGAGCCGGTTGCGCACGATGCCCTCGTCGCCGAGCAAACGCCGCACGTCGGCCGCGCCGAAGCGGGCGACCTTGCGCGGGTCGAAGCCTGCGAAAGCGCGCCGGTAGGCGGCGCGCTTGTGCAGGATGGTGCGCCAGGAGAGCCCTGCCTGCGCGCCTTCAAGGAGGAGCATTTCGAAAAGTTTTCGGTCGTCGTGGGCCGGCACACCCCACTCACCATCGTGGTAGGCGACCATCAGAGGATCGTCGCCGGCCCAGCCGCAACGTGGAGTCGAGGCTGTTTTCCTCACGGTTGCGCCTCCTCTACGCGTGGCGACGTTCCGACCGCTGCCGAATCCGAGCAAGCCGCGAGACATCTAGCAGATACGATCATCAGGAGGGTGACCATGCGTGAGAGCATCGAGGTCGGGTTCCAGACTTTCGCCAGCGACGGACCAGAAGAGTTCGGCGCCATCCGCGCCATTTCGCCGGATGGTCGCAAGCTGACAGTCTACGTCGAGAACGCCGGCGACTTCGACGTGCCCGCCAGTGCAGTCATCTCGGTGCAGTCGGAGAAGGTGACCTTCGACTGCGGCAAACTCGACCGGAAGCTGCGCGCCGCCATCGGCCACGCGCACGACCAGGAAGATAGCTGAAGCGATCAGCCCGTGAGGATCTCCCAGCGGTTGTCGAGACGCTTGGACAGATCGATCGGATCGCCCACCGACACCACTCCGGGCGCGACCTGGTAGGCCCAGACCTCCGACCAGGCGAGGCTCGCGCCGCCGTAGATGGTGGAGAACGCGCCATCGACGGCATCGAGCCCGGAGGCGACCTTGATCCGGCCGATGCGCGGGACGTTGAACCGCGCGTCGAAGGTATGCCAGCGCCCGCCCAGGTACACCTCGGCGTAGGCGTGGAAGTCCATGTGATTGCCCGGGTCGGGAAAGGCGATGTCGGGGAGGTGTCCGCTCACGTACCGCGCCGGCAGGTTGAAGGTGCGGCAGAGCGCAACCAGGGCGTGGGCGAAGTCGCGGCAGACGCCGTGTCCGCGCTGGAGCACGTCCCAGGCCGAGAGGTCCGGCTGTCCGGAGCCGTACCGGTACTCGACGTTCTGGTGAAGCCAGTCGCAGATGGCGAGGATGCGGGGAAGGCCGTGCTCGATGGCGCCGAACCGCTGCCAGGCGAAATTGATCAGCTTGTCGGAGTCGCAGTAGCGGCTGGGCAGCGTGAAGCGCAGCAACGCGGGCGGCAGATCGCGCGGCTGGATGGGCGTGGGGTCGGAGAGGTCGTGGCGGTCGGGCAGCGAGGAGACCGCGACCAGCGCGTCGTGCCGGATCTCGTGACGGCCCGGATGGAGCGAGATGCGGTGCACGACGTTGCCATTGACGTCGGCGAACTCCTCCGAGGGCGACCCCAGGTCGAACGAGACCATCTCCTGGCGCAGGGCCTGCTGCGGATCGGTTCGCGGCCGCAGGTTGAGCAGCAGCGAGGCGGTGCCCGTCGCTTCGTAGACCAGCCTGCACCCGACCCGGACGAGCAACTCGAGCCGGGCCGAAGCCGCGGGAATGATCACCACATCGCTCACCATCGGACAGGGACGGGCTCCTTGATATCACGGTTTACGTAGCCCACGACGGCTGGACAATCCGCCGGGCCTTCGCTCATATGGCTTGTCGGCTTCGCGGAGGTTGCGGCATGCCAAGCGATCCGCTCGCTCAATTCAAGGCCGTTCAGCGCGAAGCGTGGGGCCTCTTCGTGCCGCTCGAGGCGGTGACCACGATGCCCGCCGCGCGCCTCGTCGCCTACGCGCGCATTCGCGCCGGACAGACGGTCCTCGACGTCGCCTGCGGCACCGGCGTCGTGGCGCTCACGGCGGCGCGCGCAGGGGCGAAGGTGCGCGGGCTCGACCTTTCGCCGGTCCTGATCGAGCACGCGCGCAAGCACGCAATGCTTGCCGGCGTCGAAATCGACTTCAAGGAGGGAGACGCCGAGGCGCTCCCGTACGGCGACGCGTCGTTCGACGTGGTCGTGAGCCAGTTCGGCCACATGTTCGCGCCGCGGCCGGAGGTGGCCATCGCCGAGATGCTGCGCGTGCTCAAACCAGGCGGCACGATCGCCTTCTCGACCTGGCCGCCGGAGCACTTCGTCGGGCGCATGTTCGCGCTGATCGGCAAGCACCTCCCGCCGCCGCCAGGCGTCTCGCCGCCGCCGCAATGGGGCGATCCGAACATCGTCCGCCAGCGCCTCGGAGACGCGGTCGCCGACATCGTGTTCGATCGCGACGTGATGCTCTTCCCCACGCTCAGCCCGCAACACTACCGAAAAGGGATGGAAGAGACGCTCGGGCCAGTCGTGAAGCTCGTCGCGTCGCTCGAGAAGGAGCCGGCCAAGCTGGCCGCGTTCCGTTCGGAGCTCGACACGTTCCTCGCGCCGTACCTCGATGGCAACGCCGTCCGACAGCACTACTTGATGACGCGCGCCGTCAAGCGCTGACCCGGTCCATGATCCGGCGAGCCGAGGGGAGCGAGGCGGGTGAGATCGAGAGCGCCGCATTCAAGCGGCCCATCCGCATCGTCCGGATGGCGAAGGATCTTTGAGCCGAGGCGCCACGCCGCCCCCTCCGCGGCAGGCCGCGCTCACCGTGAGCTGGCGGCCTGCCGCTTTCGCATCACTTCGTCTGTCCATCGGTCGCCGAACCGTCCGTTCGGGGATCATCCACCAACGGCATCTCGATCGGCACATTGTCGAACGTCCGCGAGCTCTTCCGGAATTCGGACATCGGATTGGGCTTCGGAACGGGAACTCCGTCCGCATCGACCGTGGCCGGGCCCTTGACGTACGACCCGTAGGCAGCGGAGTCGGACGTAGCGCTCTGCCCGGGTGTCTTCGACTGGGTCGACTTCGTGGTTGCCTCCGATTGCGGGTTGTCACCAGCCGGATTGCCGGCCGCATCGTCTTGCTGAGCAGGGATCGCGGTCGCTCCACTTCCTGCCGCATTCTCCTGCGCTCGCACCTCCGTCGCCGCCAGCGATCCGACTGCAACGATCATCCCAAGGACCATGTTCCATCTCATTGGCTTTCTCCTGTCTACCGGTCACCATTGACCGTTCATGTCAACCGAGGTTAGGGGGCCGGATGGGGCGAAGCGCCTGCGATCCGACGAGCGGCCGTTCCGCGGCGACGGCAGCCGGCTATCTGTGACCGGCCGCAGGCGGCGCGAACGCCTGCGGGAGCACGAGTTGCGCCCGTGCGGTGAAGAGCAGGCGGCGGGCGAAGGCCACCGCGACGAGTCCGGCCACCGCCGCCACCGCGACCAGCTGGTAAAGGATCACGATCTGATAACGAACCGCCTGCTCGGGTGCGGTGCCGCTGACGATCTGTCCGGTCATCATCCCCGGGAGCGCGACCAGGCCGACCGTGAGCAGGCCGTTGATGGTCGGCAAGAGGGCGGCGCGGAGCGTGGCGCGCACTTGCGGTTCGAGCGCCTGCCGCGGCGTCGCGCCGAGCGCGAGCAGCGCTTCGACCTGATCGGCCTCGCTGCTGGTGGAGGCGAAGATCCGCTCGAAGACGAGCGCGACGACGTTCATCGCGTTGGAAAGCATCATCCCGCTGATGGGAACGAGGTAACGCGCCTCGTACCACGGGTGCAGCGGCACGACGGCCGCGAAGACGGGCACGAGCGCAACCAGCGCGCCCGCGCCGATGGCGGCGAGCGCCCGCGGAAAGAGCACCCTGCGCGGCGGGCCGTGCTCGACGCGCCGGGCAGAGGTCGCGGCGGCGGCGATGAGCATCACCGCGAGCAAGAGGAGCACCCACGCCGGATGCTCGTGGTTGAAAAGCAAGAGCAGCACGTATCCGATGGCGATGAGCTGCGCAGCTCCGCGCAGCGCGCCCCAGACCAGGTCGCCCTCGAGCCCGAGGCGGCTCCTGCGCGAGAGAGCGATGGCCACCGCGATCAGGCCCAGCGAGAGCAAGAGGCGCGGCAAGGTGATGTGCACGTAGCTCATGACGGCAAAACCGCAGTCGCCAAGCCGCCAGCCGCGGGCGCGAACAGCCGTCCGCGCTCGCAGCGGTAGCGCGTTCCGCCCAGCGCACGCGCATGCGCCTCGACGTGCGTGACCATGACCAACGACAGGCCTCGCGCGGAGAGAGCGCGCAGCAGCGCGACGATGCGCTCGCCGGCGTCGGGGTCGAGGGCCGCGGTGGGCTCGTCGAGGATCAACACCTCGGGTGCATTGGCGAGAGCGCGCGCCAGGGCGACGCGCTGCTTCTCCCCACCCGAGAGCGTGCGCGCCTCGCGCGGGAGAATGGACTCGTCGAGCCCGACCGCAACGATCAGCTCCCGCGCCTGCGAGTCGCCGAGCGACTTGCCGTGCAGCGCGGGGCCGGCCCCGAGGTTTGCTCGCACCGTCCCCGCGAACATCGCAGGCTGCTGCGCCAGGAACGCCACCCGGGTACGAAACTCCGTGGGCGCAATCTCGCGCGCATCCTGGCCGTCGAACAGCACGGTCCCCGCATCCACCTCGACCAGCGTGGCGAGAGCGCGTGCGAGCGTGCTCTTGCCGCTGCCCGACGGACCCTCGATGGCGACGGCCTCGCCGGGCGCTATTAGGATTGATGCGCCGTCGAGGATCCTGCGGCCCTCGCGCAGCACGACGAGCTCTCGCCCTTCCAGCACCGAAGTCATTTCGCCATCATCCGGGACTCGGCATCACACCCGGCGCTTGCCCGCCGGCTCCACAAGGTAACCGACCGGTCCTTGGAGCAACAAGGCCTGCAGCGGAACGTCGCGCTGAGCGCCCAGGAAGCCGCACGCCTTCGCAGCACTCATCGTGGAGCGTGAGCATATCGTCGGACAGGCTGTCACGAATGAGCGGAACAACGCCCTGAAGGTCTCGCTCATCGCCACGTCCATGGTCTAGGATCAGCGGGTGGGGTTTTCGCTCCGCAAATGGTACCTGGATTGCGTCTCGGATGCAGGAGAGACGGCGATTGCGTACCGCGCCGAGCTGCGCTGGGAAGCCTTCTCATTGCAGTACGCGAGCCTGCTGGAATTCGACCCAGCGCACGGCACGCGCGTCCGATCCACCTTGCGCCGCTGCGGCGAGCCATCCGCGTCCGACGAGGAAGTGCGCTGGGAAGCCGGGCCGCTGGAAGTCTCCGGGACCTGGCATGGACTCGCCCCCGAATTCTCCGCGGAGCTCCTCGCCGCGCCCGAAGGAACGGTCGTCTGGCGATGCGTGCAGCCGCGGTCGCGCGCCGAGCTGCGGCTACCCGGCGGGCGTACCCTCGCCGGGCTCGGCTACGTCGAGGAGCTGACCCTGACGTTTCCTCCATGGCGTCTGCCGATCGATGAGCTGCGCTGGGGCCGCTTCGCGTCCGGCAGCCGCGGCTTGGTCTGGATCGAATGGCGGGGCCCGCACCCGGTGCGCCTTGCGCTCGTCGACGGCGAACGCGCCGAGCTGTCGGCCGCGGCCGAAGAGCGCGTCGACGCCGGAGGCGTCTCGCTCGAGCTGTCGCAGCCGGCGGTGCTGCGCACAGGCCGGATCGGGGAAACCGTGCTCTCCGTCATCCCCGGTATCGAGCGGGTCTTTCCGGGCCGGATCCTCGGCCTGCAGGAAACCAAATGGCGCGCCCGTGGCACGCTCGAGGGCGCCCAGGGCTGGGCGATCCACGAGGTGGTGCGATGGCCTCGCTGAGCGCGATTGCCGCCCGCGGAGCGTATGGAGCGGCGTTCACCGCGGCGCTCCCGGGTCTGCTCGTCCTCTGGGCGCGAGCAGCGAGGATCGACCTGCCCGCGCCGCGGCTGCCCATCGCGGGCGCAGTCCTCGCTGCCGGCGGAATCTGCCTCATGTTCGCTGGATGGTGGGCACTCTGGTTCTACGGCGGCGGGCTGCCGATGAATGCATTTCCGCCACCTCGCCACGTCGCCAAAGGCGTGTACGCGATCCTCGCGCATCCGATCTACGTCGGTTTTTGCGCCGCGACCGCAGGGGCGGCGCTGGCGGCTGGATCGCCGGCGGGCTTGTGGCTCGTCACTCCCGCCGTGGGTCTGTCCTGCGCGGCCCTGGTGCTCGGGTTCGAATCGCATGAGCTGCGGGCGAGGTTCGGCACCCGACTTCCTGCGCCCGTCATCGCCCTGCCGCCCACGTCCCCGACCCCCGCACTCGCGCGCGATCGCGTGACGGCATTAGCGCTGATCGCGGTGCCCTGGACTGTGCTGTACGGGGCAGTGGTGCTGCTCGGGGCGCCAGGCGACGCGTTCGCGACCCACCTGCCGTTCGAAGCGCGCCTGCCCGTGCTGGAGGAGGCGGAACTCGTGTACTGCAGCACGTACCCGTTCGTGCTGCTCTCCGTCCTTGCTCCGCAGTCGCGCATCCAGGCGCGCCAGCTCGTCGTGCGCGGAGCGCTCGCCATCGCGCTGGTCTTCCCCTTGTACTTCATGCTTCCGCTCGTGACTCCACCCAGGCAGTTCGTGCCTCATGGACCGCTCGGCGCGCTGCTGGCGCACGAGCGCGCTTTCGACACCGCAGCGGGCGCCTTCCCCTCCTTCCATGTCCTGTGGGCACTGCTCGCCGCCGAAGCCTGGGCCGATCGCGGGCCCGCGGCGCGCGGTTTCGCTCGCGCGTGGGCATGGCTGATCGCCTTGAGCTGCCTGCTCACCGGCATGCATTCGCTACTCGACGTGATCGCCGCCTTTGCTGCATTCGCGCTCATCGTGCGCGTCGCGCGACTGTGGGAAGCCCTGCGCGCCCTGAGCGAGCGCGCCGCGAATCGCTGGCGGGAATGGCGAACCGGTCCTGTCCGCATCCTGGAGTATGGGTTCTGGGCGGCGATCGCCAATCTCATCGGGCTCTCGATGGTCGCCGCGATGCTCGGCCCGGGGCACGTCGTGCTTCTGATGATCACCGCGTCCGCCGGGATCGCCGGCGCGCTCATCGCCGCCCAGTTGCTCGACCGCCCGGAGAAGGAAGCACGGCCGTTCGGATTCCATGGCGGCCTTCTGGGGATCGTCCTCGCCGTGGCCGCTGCGTCGCTCCTCGGAACGCCCCACGAAGAGGCGTGGTTGACCCTGGCTGGCTACTGCTCGGCCGCCCCGTTCGTCCAGGCTCTCGGGCGCGTGCGATGCCTCATGCAGGGCTGCTGCCACGGAGCGGTGGCGCCGGCGGGTGTCGGCATCCGCTACCGGGCGCCGCTCTCGCGCGTGACCCGGGCGGGTCTCGCAGGAGTGCCGATCCACCCGGCCCCCCTATACTCGATTCTCTGGAACGGCGCGATCGCGCTCGTCGTGCTGCGGCTCTGGTCGCTGCACGTCGCCGCGCCTCTCCTCTGCGGCGTGTACCTCATGCTCTCGGGGCTGGGCAGGTTCGTCGAGGAGTCGTACCGCGGCGAGCCCGGAACCTTCGTCGTCGCGGGTCTTCGCATCTACCAATGGATCGCTGCAGGAACGCTGATCGCCGGCGCCGTGCTGACGGCGCTACCCGGCGTCCGCGTCCCGGGCCCGGGCCTCGACCACGCATCCTTTCTGGCCGCCGCCATCTTCGCTGCCTTCACCTGGATCGCCTACGGCGTCGACTTTCCGGAGAAACGCTTCCGCTTCGCTCGGCTCGCCTAGGAAGCGCGCGCGCCGGCCTGGAGACGCGTCGCCGGTCGGCGATCCGTGGCGTTTCGTCGCCGCCATCCGGCTGCTCGCCGGATCCATGCGGCCTCCCCACATCGCGGACCCTACTCTCCGGGCACCATCAGAACGGAGAGCGATATGCGCCGATACTTATTTGTGCTCTTCCTGCTTGGGCTCGGAGCCTACGCCCAGTACCCCGCGCGTGGACGGAACGACCCAGCCGCGGAGACAGCCCCATGAAGATCACACTTGCTGCGATGGTGACCGCGCTGACAGCGGCGGTGGTCGTATTCGCGAGCGCGTCACGAGAACCCAACGTGAGCGGGCATTTCCCCGCCGGGACGGTGGTCGCGACTTCGCCCAGCAGCGCCGGTCCGCAGCCCGCGCCAGGCGCATTGCCCGGACCGCTCGAAAGCAAAGCGCCCTCGCAGCCGCAAGGCGAACCGGGCTTGCCGCGCTCCGAACCCGTGAGCTACGACGCGCCCGACGCAGCGCCGGCCCCGGCCGTGCAGCAGCCGCCCGACCAACAAGTGGCCGCGCTCCAGCAACTGGTCGTGCAGTCGCGACAGGCGAGCGAGCAACTCGGGCAGATCGACGATCATATCGTGGAGCTGTGGCAGCAAGCGGCAGACGAAGAGTCGCGGCGGCAAGACGAGGCTGAGCAAGAAGCGGAACGGCATGCCGCCACCCTGGAGGCGCTAGGAACCCTGCGGCAGGCGGAGACGCTGCTCGCGACCGGCAACTCGGACGGCGTAGACGACGAGCTCAGCCGGGCCGAGGAGGCGCTCTCCGGGCGCACGCGGCTCGACGTGGAGGCTGCGCGCGAGGCGCTCGCGCGATCGGATCTCTATCCGGCACGAGAATATCTTGCCGCCGCTCTGGCGGAGAGGCGGGTCCCGCGCTGAGGGCGCGCCGCCACCTTCGCCCTGGTCCTGGTACGGCCGGGCGGAAGTCCTAGGTCTCGGTGTGAACGATCCCGACCCGGATGGCGTAGCGCACCAGGCCGGCGACGCCGTGGATGTCCAAGCGCTCCATCAGCTCGGTGCGGTGGGTCTCGATGGTCTTCACGCTCAGGTTCAGGCGATGGGCGATCTCCTTGGTGGAGAGGCCCTCGGCGATGAACTGCAGCACTTCGCGCTGGCGGCCGGTGAGCAGCTCGAACGGTCCCGAGCCGGCGGGCTCGTCGCCCCGCGCGTAGGCCGCCACCACCCGGCTCGAGACTTCCGGCGCCAGCCAGGTTTCGCCGCGCGCCACCGCACGCAAGGCCATCTCCAGCTCGGAGCGATCGGAGTTCTTGAGCAGATAGCCGGCGGCGCCGGTGAGAAGCGCGCGACGCACGTACTCGTCGTCGATGTGCATGGAAAGGATGATGACGCGCGTGCGCAAATGCTCGCGGGCCACGCGCGCCGCTACCTCGAGGCCGTTCAAGCCCGGCATGGAGATGTCGAGAAAGGCGACGTCGGGCGTCAGCTCGCCGATGAGCCGCAGCGCCTCGTGTCCGTCGGCCGCTTCGCCCACTACTTCGACGCCGGCCATCTCCTCGAGCAGCGAGCGCAGGCCCGCGCGCACCAGCGAATGATCATCGGCGAGCAGCGTTCGAAGCGCCATCTCAGGCTCCTTCGGGCAGGGGGAAGCGGGCGCGGACCGCGGTCCCACGGCCCTGGGCGGAATCGATCTCCATCTCTCCGCCGGCCAGGGCGACGCGCTCCTTCATGCCGAGCAGTCCCTGGCTGTGGCCCTGGGCGGCGCGCCGCAGAGCCGCGCGCGCGTCGAAGCCTTGCCGTTGTCGCGCACCATCAAGAAGAGAGAGTGGTCGCGCGCTGCAAGCTCGATCTGCACCTGTCGCGCCTGTGCGTGGCGGGCGATGTTGGTGAGCGCCTCCTGCACCAGGCGGAAACAGCTGGTCTCGAGCGCGACGGGCAGGCGCGGCAGGTCGGCCACCTCGAGGCGCGGCTCGAGGCCGGCCCGCTTCGCTTCGCGCGCCACGTACCAGCGCAGCGCGGCGGGCAGCCCGAGATCGTCGAGGATCGACGGCCGCAGATCGTGCGCCAGCTCACGCATGCGCCCGATGGCCTGATCGACGAGCTCGATGCTCTCCGAGAGATCGCTTCCGCTCTTCTGCAGATTGAGGCGGATGGCCGTCAGCACCTGCCCGAAGTCGTCGTGCAGCTCGCGCGCGACCGCGCGCCGCTCGGCCTCCTGCGCCTCGATCAGCTTGCGTGAGAGCGACTGGAGCTGCTTGCGCTTTTCCGCCAGGTCTTCGCCGGCGCGTTCGCGCTCCAGGGCGGAGGCGAGGACGTTGGCGATCGACTGCACGAAGTTGATGTCGTGCTGCGACCAGGCGCGGTGGTCCTTCGCGTGAACGCCGAGAGTGCCCCAGGCTCGATCCCGGCCTTGTACGATCACGCTGACGCCGCTTGCCAACCCGTGATCGAGGAGCAGCGGATGGGCGGAGAAGCGCTGTTCCCGTGACAGGTCCGGGACCACCACCGGCTCGTTGGCCGTGAGGGTGAAGCCGCACTGGGTGCCCGCGGCGAGCAGCGCGCCGCCGACCAGGCCCGGCCGCCAGCCGAAGCCAGCGCGCATGAGGAGCGTGTCGCCGGGGAGCAGCTCCATGACCTCGGCGAAATCGACCTTGCAGGCTGAGGCCATGGCGACCACCGCCTCTTCGAAGAGCGTCTGCGAGCCATCGCCCCGCAGCGCGCGCAGGCCCAACTCGGCCACCACCGCCTGCTGCCGGACCCGCCGGTCCAACTCATCCTCGGCGCCCTTGCGTTCGCTGATGTCCCGGTTGGTCCCGAACTGCCGCAGGGGTTTGCCGCTCGCGTCGCGCACGATCTGCTTGTGACCGTAGATCCAGTGCACCGATCCGTCCGGCCACACGACGCGATACTCGATGGTTGCCAGGCCCGAGCCCGCCAGGAGCTGGTCGTGCTGCCGCAGGACGCGTTCGCGATCGTCGGGGTGAATCGCCGCAACGTAATCGTCGAAGCTCCTGCATCCGGTTCCATCGCCGCCGAGGAGGAGCCGCAGGTTCTCCTCGCTCGAGTAGACCTCGCCGCTCATGAAATCGTGCTCCCAGGTGCCGACGTGGCCGAGCGCTTCGGCGTCGAGGCGCAACCGTTCGCTCTTGCGCAGGGCGTCCTCGATCCGCTTGCGCTCGGTTACATCGAGGGCGACGCCGAGCGCGCCGACGATGCGCCCCTCCCCGTCCCGGCATGGTTCGACACGAACCTCCGCGGCCTGGCCGCGCATCGCGTTCTCATACCTGCTGGCGCGTCCGGCCAGGGCCGCCAGGTGCGCGGCGAGCGCCTCGTCGAAATTCTCGCTTTCGCGCAGGAGATCGCGCAGGTTGCGTTCCGCCATCGAGGCGGGATCGAGCGCGCGGAACCCCGCTCCGATCACCCACAGGATGCGAAGGTCGAGGTCGGTGGCCCAGGCCAGCGCCGGCAGCTGCTCGACGAGATGGCGCAGGCCGCTCTCGGGACCGGGTCCTGACTGGGGCTCGCTGGCGGTCCGCCTTTCCACTTTCGGCATCGTGCACCTTGGCCACACGTCCTTGTCAAGGCCGCGGGGGGCGCTTCCGGGCACGGACAGAGTGCATGAAAAAAGCGGCGGAGCGCGTGGCTCCGCCGCTTCCATTACCGATCGCGGAAAGTCAGTCGTCGTCGTCTTCGTTCCGCTCGCGCGGCTTGCGGCATTCGAAGTTCGCCGCGTCGTCAGTGCTGCCGCTGCCCTTGTAGACAGCCGTCTTCGGATACGCGCAGAGCGGGCGCGTGCGCGCAATTGCCTTCGCCGGATCATTGTTGACGTACTTCACCGCTACGATGAGTTCGGGTCCGATGCCGTGCTCCACCCAGCGCTCCAGTGCGCTGAGGATGTCGTGCTCCGGCGCATTGCTGAGCGGCTTCGCTTGCGGAAGCGACTGGCCAAATGAATTCGGGCCTGGGCCGCCGCCGCAATGCAGCATGCCGGGCGCCATGAACAGGCGGATGAACTCGCGGGCATCGTCGTTCGCGCGGAGCGCCTGCAGGTAGTAGCTGACGCTGCTGATCGCTGAGATCGCCGGATCTTCCCAACCGTGCCAGATGATGATCTTGCCGCGGTGGTTGACATCCCTGAAGGCGTCGAGGTCGGCTTCGGTGGCGTTGAATGTGAACGCGTCCTTGGAATCGGCGGCTGCCATGTCGCTGTCGAAGTTGAACGTCGAGAAGTTCCACACGCCGGGCGCCGGAATCTCATGGATGATGCGGCCAAAGAAGGCGTTGCCGAAGAATGCCTGGATTGATGCGCCGGGAGAGGCGGTACCGGTGATCCAGGCTGGCCATGAGCCCGGCTCGCCGGCCGCGCTCGTGAAGTATCCGGGAAAGATCTGCTTTCCGGTGCTCGGATTGCGCGGTCCCGCCATGATCTTCCGCACCGCGCTGAGTTGAGGTGCCGTGAGACAGCTTGCGCCGTCCTTGCCCACAGGACAGGCCAGGCTTGCCGGATCGAACTTGCACCGGCGCGGATCCTCGACCACGCCATCCGTTACCCCGTCGAGCGCGTCGCACGACGCGAGCGTGGCGGCCTGCACCGCGGCAACCTTGCTGGCCGGCACGTAGGCGCTGGGCGTGTTCCACAGCGCCTGCTCATCCCAGACGAACCCGGCAAAGAGGTGCGTCCAGTCATACGCCGGCGCTCCGACCAGCACGCCGTCATAGTCCTCGGGAAAGCGCTCCATCTCCATCATCGCCTGACGTCCGCCGTTCGAGCACGAGCTGAAATACGAGTGCTTGATGCGCGCGCCGTAAAACGCCCGGATGATGTCCTTGGACCGCACCGCCTGGAGATGCTTCCCGCGCCAGCCGAAATCGGTGACTTTCTCCGGATGGCCGGGTGCAAAGTCTGCGTTACCGCCGACATGCCCCGTATCCGTGGAGCCGCCGGCATAGCCGCGCCGGAGTGCATCTGCGATGCCGCCATAGTTGATCGATCCGGCGTAGCCGCCCTCACCTGCCGAGAGGAATTTGCCGTTCCAGCCGGCGGCCGGCATCCACACTTCAAACTCGATGTCGGAGTCGCTGGTCGGCTTGATGGACCCGGCCACCCGGCAGGCGGTGGTGTCGATCAGCGGTGTCAAGGTCCCGGCGGGAACCATGGCCGCAACAGAAATGGTTGTGTAGGGCAGATCCAGGTTTTTGAGACTTGAGCAGGAAGCCGGAGCGGCTTCCGCGCCGGACGACGAAAGAGCGGCGTCGATAGCAGCGCCGCCCGCCATCGAGGGCGAGCGCGACCCGCACCCCGCGCCGGCGAGCAACGCTAATGCAAAAGCTCCTCTCCAATTGAACTTCATGATTCCTCCCCTTGTGGAAGTTCGATGAGATGTACGGGGTTCGGCCCGATGGTCAGGTGAATCGACGCAGCGCTGTAACCTTGTCCCCGGGCAGACCCTACCAAAATGTCGGGGATCAGGACAGTGACCCCAACGGGGGGCTCCGTTCGGAGGGCGCTTTATGATCGATCGAGCCGCTATTTTTTCGCGCTGGTGGCGGTAACTTTCTTGGGCGTCGCGGGGGGGCGGGTCTTCGCCGAGACGAGAGGCTTGCTCGCTTTCTCGAGCTTCGCGTTGTAGGCCCTCAAGGGCCAGCCCTGCCATTTCTTCACCAGCGTGGCGCGCATCTCGGGCTGGGTCTTCTGCCAGGCTTCCCGGGCCTTCTCTGCGATCCCCTGGTTCGCCTCGAGGAAGAGGGCCCGCTCCTCGGTAGTGGTGTCCGCCCAAGGCTTTCCGTTCGCCACGGACTCCAGCCCCGGATAGTTCTTGGCGTACCACTGCTTTTGCCAGGCGGTGGCGCCGGTCCATCGGGCCTTCAACTCGGCAGAGAGCGACGGGTGGGCCACCAGGAAGGCGATCTTCTCCTGGGGAGTGGCCTGCATCCATGCGTGGAAGAGAGCTTTGCGGGCGAAATACGGGTGCTCGAGGGCCAGCATCTTCCTTTGCTCCGGGGTGGCGCTGTCCCAGGCTTCCTTGACCTTCTGCACCATCTTGGGATTCACCTCGAGAAAGGCAGCGCGCTCTTCAGGGGTCGCGGAAACCCAGTGTTGCTTCAAGGGGCGCGCGCTGAGCAGCGGATGCCACCTCAGGGTCCTCTTGCGCTCGTCGGGAGTCGCCTTGTCCCAACGCTCCCGGATCACCTTGCTGCTCTCCCCGAAAGATTCGAGGTACAGGGCCTTCTCGTCCGGCGAGGCTTCCTTCCAACTCGCCTGGAAAGGGGCCCGAGGCCCGGCCTTGGCGGCAGGTGTCTTCTCCTCCTCGACCACCTTCGCCGGTGCCGTTTCTGGAGCGTTCGTTGGGGCGGGTTCTGCCGCCTTGGGCGCCTCGGTGGTCGGCGGAGCGGGCTCTTCCGCCTTCTGCGCGCTGGGGACCGCTGGGGGCTCAGCGGCCGTCGGCTGATCCGCGAGTTTCTCCGCGGCGGGCTTTGCTTCCGTCGCGGCTTCCGTCTTCTCCTGGGCCAAAGCAATGCCCGCGCCGCACAGACTCCACAGAACAGCCGTCCACACTGTCGCTCTCATCATTGACCTCCCATACGAGATCTCGGTGGCCCCTTCTCTCATGAGTCGACCTGCCCCGGTGTGAGAAACGTCACGCATTCTTCGAAGACGGGTTGACCTGTTGACGTTGACGGCGACGGCGACGTGGCCGTAAGCGACTCGCTGATCTCGCCCACGACCACGTTCACGTCGCCGTCGCCGCTCACGACAACGGAAAAGGCCGTACTAAGTCCTGGTCCTAATCCAGCCGTACCGCGTATTGCAGCGGCCGCCGCCCGCCTCGGCGTATTGCTTCCTCATCTTCGTGACGTTGTCGTCAGGGAGCAGGCTGGCCCCGGGCTGCGGGTAGCCCACGCCGTTGAGCAGTTCGGTCAGCGAGGCGGGAATGATCGACCGGTAGTTGGAAGGCACCGGGTTGTAGGCGCTGTCCTCGTCGCCGACGGCCTTCGCCGCATCGCCCCTGAGCCCGTAGAGCCGGGCGCTGTTCAAGCCGAGGATGTTCCGCTTCGCATCCTCGTCGAGCTCGGGGTAGCCCCACCGCTCCCTGATGTCCTCGGGGATCTGGAAGCGCCAGAATGCCTCGATCTGCCACTGCGGACCGCCATACCAGCAAGAGTCCGAGCCGAAGACGATGTGCTCGTCCCCCATGTAATGGAGGAGCTGGCCGATGGTATGCGCCCAGACCGTCGGGAACGTCACCACCATCGAGGCAAACGTCGTCCCGAGCTCGCCGTAGACGTTGCGGAGCCGGTGCGGCGACGATGCATCCCTGCCTCCCGCGATCTGCGCGAACTGCGTGGTCCACGAGATATTGGGGACGGCGTGTCCGTGCGTGTCCGTCCGCAGCGTTCCGGATTCTATCTCTTGTAGCGCCGCGAGCATCCAGAAGCTGGGCCGGATGCAGGAGTGATAGATGATGAAGTTCAACTCCGGCCAGTCGTGGGCTGCTTTCGGTAGGTCGGTGGGCATCCCGTGCTCCGGGTCCGCCGGAGGACGCGGCGACAGACCTTTGTGGACGCAGATATTGAAGAACCCGGGGTGCTTCTCCAGCTCACGCCTGTTCCTTTTGATGACGTCGTAGGCCGGATAGGCGACGTGCTCGTCGTCGAGCCGCCACACCACCATGTTGCTGTTGGGGTCGAAGTCCAGCTTGGCGGCTGCGGCGATGTTGTAGCCCTTCCACGAGTCGGGATGGAAGTTGTCGATCTGCCACTGCATGTAATCGCCGAAGACCGGATCGCGGAGGTTGCCGATGCCGGGATAGACCTGCCCGTGCGCGAGCATCCGCTGCGATCCGGCGATCTTGTTGATCCAATCCCTGATGGCGCCCGTCTGCGATCCGGTGAGGATCTCGTTGGCGAGGTTCTCCGCGACGCTCCTCGCGGGCCGCGAGCCGCCGACGGCGTTAGGATCCGCGATGACGGCGCCGTTGGCGTTGCTCAGGACCGAGACGCTGACCTGGCTCTCGAAGAAGAATCGCTGAACATATTGCTCCAATTGGAACTCGCTCCCGGTGTTCGGTGGATAATCGGCCTGGAGGAGGGCCGAGGCTGGTTCCGGGTGGAGGAGGAACGTCGGGTTCCATGGAGACCACGGGCTGCCCAGTTCGTCGAAGCCAGCGGGATTTCCATTGAAACCATTGTATGGATTGACCTGATAGCCGCCCTTGACCAGGTTTGCGTTGGAAGACGCCTTGCCCGGCCCTTGCGCCAGGGCCCTCAAACCTCGGCCCTGCTTGAGGGTGTTCCTCACGATGTGGGTCTGGTCGTCGAACACGAACAGGTCATCGGGCGGCCCCGCCTCCCTGGCCGCATCCGGCTCGAACATCTCCTCGGCGCTGACGTTGAAGAAGCGCTTGCCGAACACTTCATTCATGGCGAGGAACGCCGCGGGCAGGCCACCCGAGCCGGCGAGGAACTGCCGGCGGCTGATGCCGAGCTTCTTGGAGGCCATGTCGGCGAGTTCCTTGATGCGGACCTCGACGTTCTTCTGCTTCTCCGTCTGTGGATGCGGCATGTACTCGCCGTTGGAGACCATCCTGGTGGGAACGGGCGACTGGAAGTCTTCGGTCTCTGCCGGTGCGCACCGCGCGAGCTGATCGTCGCTCAACCACGCATCCTCTTCACGTGAGCCTGGAGCTCTCTGCGACTTGTGATAGTCGTCCGAGGAAGCCATCGCCCTCTCCTTCTCTATTGGATATTTTTTGAACCTCGATACCGGTGCGTTCGTTGCGCTGCTTCGGTAGAGCTCGGCTTCATTTCCCCCTTTCTTGCCGCGTGCGCCGGCCACCACTGCCGACGGGGTCGAGACACTTCCGGAACACTTTTCAGCGGGCTTTTACAGCGGCGGCGCGGGCTGTCAAGCCGCGCCGCGTCTCGACGTGCGGACGGGCAAGTCTGCAACCGTGGTGGGCAAGGTGAGGCTGAAGCTTGCGCCGCGCGGAGGGTTGTCGGCAGCCCACAAGCGGCCGCCGTGCGACTCAACGATGGAACGGCTGATGGACAGGCCCAGCCCGGTCCCATGAAGCTTGGTGGTAAAGAACGCATTGAAGATGTGGTCCGCCTGCTGCGGGGGCAGCCCCACGCCGGAATCGCTGACCGAGACGAGAAGTTGCTCGTCTTTCGCTCGCTGCGAATTGATGGCGAGATCGCGCGTCCCCTCCACCTCCTTCATCGCATCGATGCTGTTCATGATGAGGTTCATGATGACCTGCTGCAATTGCACGCGATCTCCCATCACCTGGGGAAGATCTGCCGCCAGCTCCGTTCGGACGGCTATGGAGTATCGCGCCGCCTCGTTGCGCGAGAGGACGATCATCTCTCGAATCACTTCGTTTACGTCGACCAACTCCCGTTCCGGAGTCCCCTTCTTGAAGAGCAGGCGGATCCGGTTGATGATTTCCCCCGCGCGCGTCCCGTCTTTGACGATTCTCGACGCGGCCGCGCGCGCCTCTTCCACATCTGGGGTGTCCCCAGCGAGCCAGCGCAAGCAGGTATTGGCGTTGGTGACGGCGGCGGCGATCGGTTGGTTGACTTCGTGGGCGATGGAGGCTGCCAATTCTCCCATGGTCAGAATCCGCGTGACGTGGGCGAGTTCGGCGTGCGCTTTGTAATACGCTTCTCCCGCGCGCCTGCGTTCGACCATTTCCGCGCGCAATCGCTCGGTAGTCTGCTTGAGCTCGGCGGTCCGCTCCCTTACGCTCGACACCAGGCGGCTGATGACCAGGCCAGTGCTGGAGAACGCAATCACCAGGACGATGTCCCGCGGGTCGCTCACCCGTAGACTAAAAATCGGCGGAGCAAAGAAGTAGTTGAAGCATAAAACAGTCAAGACGCAGACGAAAACCGAGGTAACGAACCTGGCCCAAAGGGAAATCAGCACGATGAAAAAGAAAAAGAGCAGGGCCGCCATCGCGGTCGTGGCATGGAGACGAAAACCGATGATGGTCAACGCCGCCAGAGCAATGCTGGCTAAGAAGACTTCCGCGCCTGTGCGCCAGAATCCATGGGTTTTGTCATGCGGCATAAGACGGTAGGGTGAGGCTGAAGCTTGCGCCGCGCGGAGGGTTGTCGGGAGCCCACAAGCGGCCGCCGTCCTCCGGATGAACCCGTTGGAGAGCAAGTTCCAGCGTCGGCTTCGTCGTTCGGTCGAATTGGAAGATTTGAAAGGTTTCCTCTGAAAAAAAGATCTCGCCGGTGGAAACCCTCCAGCCGAAGCTCCCTGTATGACTGAGCCTCTGCGCTTCCGCCAGGTGCGCCTCCCGCCGACGGAGCTCCTCAGTCAGATGCTCCTTCTCAGTCACATCCATTGTGGTGCCGGCTCAACCCGGGATCATCGGGCCGTACTTCTTCAGCCGCTCGATGAGCGACCCGCGGCTCAGGCCCAGGCGTCGCGCGGCCTCCGACTGGTTGCCGCCGACCGCCACCATCGTCCGGCCGATGAGGCTGCGCTCCACCGCCTCGACCTGTTCGCGCAGGCTGAGCGTCCCTTCGGACGGCGCCTCGGCACCCGCGTCGGTGGCGGGAGCGGCCGAGGCAGCCGCGAACGCCTCGAGCCCGATGTCTCCCCCGGTGCTGAGCGCCACCATGCACGCGACGGCGTTCTCCAGCTGGCGGACGTTCCCCGGCCAATCCATTTGCTGGAACGCATCGAGCAGCTCGGGCGAGAGCCGAACGTCTTTCGTTCCGAATCGCTCCGCGTGGCGGCGGGCGAATTCGGCGGCCAGCGCCGGGATGTCTTCGCGGTGCGCGCGCAGCGGCGGCATGACCAGCTCGAGGACTGCGATCCGGTAGTAGAGGTCCTCGCGGAATCGGCCGACGCGCACGTCTTCGGCGAGATCGCGGTGGGTGCACGCGACGACGCGCACGTCGACCCGATCGACGCGGGCTGTGCCGACCGGCTGGATCTCGCCCTCCTGCAGCGCCCGCAACAGCTTTGCTTGCACGGGCAAGGGAAGCTCGCCGACTTCGTCGAGCACGAGCGTGCCGCCGTCCGCCTGCGCGAAGAATCCGCGGCGCGCCTGCACGGCGCCGGTGAACGCGCCGCGGGCGTGCCCGAACAGCTCCGCCTCGGCCAGCTCTCCGGGGATCGCCGCGCAGTTGAAGCGCACCAGGGGACGCGCCGCCCGGCGGCTCTGGGTGTGAACGAGCGAGGTGAGCAGCTCCTTTCCCGTCCCCGTCTCGCCGCGGATGAGGAGCGTGATGTCTTTGGGCGCCACCCGCGAGACTAGCTCCAGCAGCCGGCGCATCGCGGACCCGTCGCCGACGATGGAATGACCCAGCGCCTTGTCCGCAGTGAGCTTGCGGTTCGGCACCTTGTGGTTGCGGAGGATCCCTTGCCGGATCGCGTCCAGCAGCGCCTCATCGTCGAACGGCTTGGTGAAGAACTCCAGGGCGCCGGCCTTCATCGCTCGCACCGACATGGGAATGTCGCCGTAACCCGTGAGAAAGATGATGGGGATCGGGAACTCCGCCTTGGCAAGCTCCTGCTGCAGTTCGAGTCCGCTCAGCCCCGGCAGCTTCACATCGAGCACCAGACAGCTCGGCACCTCGGTCCGCGGCCTGGCCAGGAACTCCTGCGCAGACGCAAGGGTCTCCACCCTCAAGCCCGCCGACCGGATCAGACTTCCCACGGACTCGCGCATCGACACATCGTCGTCCACCACGTAGACAGGAGAACATGTCTCGTTCATGGAGCACCTCCGCCGACCGTCCGTCGCTTCAGATCATTCTGGACTCAGAGCTGTCTGGACCGCGTTCAACAACGCCTTCTCGCTGAAGGGTTTGAGCAAGTAGTCCACCGCGCCGCCGCTCAGAGCTCGCGAGCGCAGTTCCTCGTCTCCATGTGCGGTGATGAAAATGACCGGCATCTCCGGATGGCTGGCCACCAGACGGCGGTGCAGCTCGAGCCCGCTCATCCCAGGCATGCGCACATCGAGGATCAGGCAGTCCGTCTGGCGCACACGATCCGAGTTCAAGAAGTCCTCAGCCGAAGCAAATACCTCCACCGAGAACCTGACGGACCTGAGCAAGCCCCGAAGGGACTCGCGCACGGAGTCATCGTCATCAACGACCGAGATGAGAGGAGTCTTGACCATCTGGTCCCTGATGATCGCTCTTCAAGGGAGAAGATCCATTACACCTTGGTATAGGTGGCCATACCTAGGCCTCGGGCCTCAGGAAAAGGCCTCAGACCTCGGGCCTCAGGCCTCAGGCCTCAGGAAAAGGCCTCCCCCAGGTCTCCCGCGGGACTAGCGTTGAGGTCTGAGGTCTGAGGCCTAGACCTTCTTATCGCGGCGTATTCCGAGCTTCTCTGCCATCCTCACCAGATCCGCCAGCGAGCCTGCGCGCATCTTGTGCATCACCTGGGCCCGATGGACCTTCACGGTGATTTCGCTGGTGCCCAGTTCGGCGGCGGCCTGCTTGTTGAGCAGCCCTGAAACCACCCGTTCCATCACCTCCCGCTCACGCCGGGTGAGTGATGCATACCGGCCCTTCAGCTCGTCCATCTCCGCTTGCCGCCCCCGTGCGACCCGATGGCGCTCGATCGCCTGTGCGATCGCATCCAGCAGTTCCCGGTCGCCGAACGGCTTGGTGAGGAACTCCACCGCCCCTGCTTTCATCGCCCGCACCGAGGTGGGAATATCGCCATGCCCCGTGATGAACACGATGGGTATCTCGCGGTTGATCTCGGCCATCCGCGATTGGAGATCCAACCCGCTCAGGCCCGGCAGCCGGACATCGAGCACCAGGCAACTGGAAACATCCGCCGGCGCGCGGGCCAGGAACTCTTGCGCGGAAGCAAAGGTCTCCACCTTCAGCCCCGCCGACCGGATCAGACCTCCCAGGGCCTCTCGCACCGCGGCATCGTCATCCACGACGAAAACGATTGCGTCCGGTTCGGGCATGGCGTTTTGCCGAGCATACCGTCAAGCGCGACCGAGCGCCCAGAGCAGCTGCGCGCGCGCGGTGGCGAGCTGGAAATCCGTCTGGACCACTTGCGCGGCCGCGTTTGCCGCGGCGATCTGCGCATCCCCCAGCTCGATCACGCTGCCGGAGCCGTTCTGGTAACGCCCTTCCGCGAGCGACAAGCGCTGGCGCGCCGCGACCAGCGCATCCCTGGACGAGGAGAGCGCCCCCTTCGCGGCGCGGATCGCCAGGAGCGCCTGATCGACGTCGACGCGCACTTGCTGCCGCAGCAGGTCGAGTTGCGCGACGGCGTAACCGATGTTCGCCTCCGCCTCGTGGACCATCCCGTTCGTGAGCAAGCCCTGGAACAGGTTCCAGGTGAAGCTCACTCCCGCGGCCACGTCCCAGCCCACGTAGTTCGTCCCCGTCGCGGTGCCCTGGAGGATCCCCGCCCCAACGGCGATCGACGGACCGTAAGCACCGCGTGCGGACTGGAGCAGGAGCTGCTGCGCTTTGACCTGCTCGGTCGCGTAGGCGATCTCGGGGCGGGCCGCGAGCGCATTCTCGAGGAGCGGCCCGAGCGCCCCATCCTCGCCGGCCTCGGACGGCAGCGCTTCGTTGGCGACGTCGTAATCGATGGGGCCCTCTACGCCCATGACCTGGTTCAGCAGCAGCTTGGATCGCTGGTACGCGTTCCCCGCATTGATGACCTGCACTTCCGCGTTGGCGTAGTCGGCCCGCGCTTGCGACAGATCGATCAGCGGCCGGGTGCCCGCCTGCACGAATCCCTCGATCTGGACGAGATGATTGTGCTGGTTGGCCAGGGTCTCGCGCGCCACGGAGAGCAGCTCCTTGAACGCCACCGCGCTGAAGAAAGCGGTGCGCGTTTGGACCAGAATCTGTTGTCCGGTGGCCCGCTCCTGATCGGCGGTGGCGCGTGCGCTGGCCTGCGTCGAGCGCCAGCGATCGCTGGTCTGCCCGAAGTCCCAGAGGAGCTGGGAGAGGGTCACGCTGCTGTTGAAGTAGTTGACGCTGCTCCAGGAGCTGTCGATGACGCCCGTGCGGATGATCCCGCCCGGACGGAAGATGTAATTGGCGGTCGTTCGTTCGTAGCCTCCGGTCGCCGAGAGCTGCGGGAGCAGTGGCGCGCGGGATTGCTCGACGCGCCCCTCTGCCGCCTGTGTGCTGGCCCGCGCGGCGCGGAGCTGCGGCTGGCGCTCCTGGGCCACGCGCTGCGCCTCCTCGAGCGTCAGCATGCGCACAGGCGCCGCCTGGGCCAGGAGCAAAGCGAGGAGCGCGATCATCCCGCGGTCACCGGCTGGACCTGCATGCCATCCGCGACGTCGCTCGGCGGAGCCGAGATTACCTGTTCGCCGCCCGAAAGGCCGGCAACCAGCTCGATGGTGTTGCCGTTGTCCAGCCCTGTCGTCACCGCGACGAGTTTTACTTTCCCGCTCCCGTCCACGACTGCGACGTGGACGCCCCGAGCATCCGCGATGATCGCGCTCGACGGCACCCGGATGACTTGATGACTGACGGCGACGTCGAGCGAGACGTCGACGTACATGCCCGCGAGGAGCTCGCCCTTGGGGTTGGGCAGATCCACCTCGGTCCTGAGCGTCCGCGACGCCGGGTCGAGCGCGCCGGCCGTCCGGGTAATGCGCCCGGCGAAGACGCGACCGCGGAAATTTCTCACGGCGACCTTTGCCTCCGTCCCGACGCGGACGCTGGGCGCGTACACCTGCGGCACGTCCACGTATGCCTGCATGGGATCGGTCGACGCGATCTCGAAGATCGCGGCGGCGGTCGTTCCCGCGCCCGCGTTCACCAAGGTGCCGACGTCGACCAACCGCCGCGTGATCGTTCCGTCGTACGGCGCATACACCTTTCCAAACGAGACGAGCTGCTCGAGCTGCCCCACGCTGGCGCGCTGGGCCGCGACGGTGGCCTTGGCGGCGTTCACGTTGGCGTCCCAGACGCGCGCTTGCGTCAGGGCCTGGTCGTTTTCCTGGGCGGAGATGAGCGACTTGGCGAAAAGCTGGGCCTCGCGCTTTGAAGTGATGTAGGCGTAGTCGCGATTCGCGTGCGCCTGGGCCAGCGCGGCCATCGTTTGCGTCAAAGAGGCCTTCGCCTGCGTAAGCTGCTTGTCGAGCTCGGGGGTGTCGAGCTGCACGAGCAGCTGACCTTTCTTGACGCGATCGCCGATGTCCACCAGCCAGCGGCTCACGTACCCGTTCGCCCTCGCGTAGACGAGCGTTTGCTGATCCGCGACCAGGGCCGCGGGCAACGTCAACTGGCGGGCTGCATCCACGAGGACCGCCTTGACGACAGCCACACGCGGCGCGACCGCCGCAGCAGGAGTACGGGCGGCGAGCTTCGCGCGTGCCAGCCGCCTCGGCAGGTATCCGGCAAGAAAGGCGACCGCGAGCACCAGCACGGCGGCGGCGATCCAGAGGTGCCGCTTGCTCCAGCTCCGTTGCGTCATCAGACTCTCGGAAGTTGCGCTCACGCAGTCCCCTTAGCTGGTTCGAGATCGTCGATCTGCGTGGGCGGATGGTAGCGAATCGTGCTCAGGACCACCGGAACGAAGAAGAGCGTGGACAGGGTCGCGAACACCAGCCCCCCGATCACCGCCCGGCCGAGCGGCGCGTTCTGTTCGCCGCCGTCACCGAGCCCGAGCGACATCGGCAGCATGCCGAGTATCATGGCGGTCGCGGTCATGATCACCGGCCGCAAGCGGGTGCGTCCCGCGTCGAGTGCCGCAGCGACGGGATCGACTCCCGCGCGGAGACGCTCGATCGCGAAGGTGACGACGAGGATGCTGTTCGCGGTGGCAACGCCGATGCTCATCAGCGTTCCCATCAGGGCGGGGACGCTCAGCGTCGTGCCGGTCACGAACAGCCCCCAGACGATTCCCGCCAGCGTCCCCGGAAGGGCCATGAGGATGACCAGCGGCTCGGTCCACGACTGGAAGTTCACCGCCATGAGCAAGTAGACGAGGATGACTGCGGCCACGATGCCGATGCCGAGTCCGTTGAAGGATGCGTTCATCGCCTGCGGTTGCCCGGTCAGGAGGATGGTCGAGCCGCGCGGGAGGTGCGGACGGACCTCGTCGATCAGCTTCTGCACGCGGGAGGCAACGGACGCGAGGTCCGCTCCGTCCACTCCGGCTTGCACGTCGATGGTGCGGGCGATGTTGTAATGGGTGATGTTCGTCGGGCCGAGGACGTGCGACACGCTCGCCACGTTGGAGAGCAATTCGGGCCGAAGGGTGCTCGCCGCCGTCGGTAAGAGGTAAGACCCTGACGAGGTCAAGCGCACCGTGCCGCTGCTCAAGGGGGTCGTCTCGAGGACCTGGATCGAGTCGACCCGGACCTGGGGCGTCTGGACGGCGACCGGATACTGCACGCCGGTTTTCGGATCCATCCAGAAGTTCGGCGCGGTTTGCGAGCTCGACGACAGCGAGACGAGCAGGTCGCTGGCGACGTCGCGCATCGTCAGCCCCACGTCCTCCGCGGCGGTGCGGTCGACGTCCACGAGCAGCTCCGGCGTATCGGTCACCTGCGCCAGATGCAGGTCGACAGCGCCTGGAATGGTGCCCATCCGCGACATCAGATTTCGGGCGATGGCCAGGTTGGCGGTCTGGTTTCCCGCCGGTCCGGTGAGGCGCACGTCGACGGGCGAGGAAAGGCCGAAGTTGAGGATCTGTGTGGAGATGTCGGCCGCCAGGAAGAAGAACGTCGCCTGCGGGAACGTCGCGTTGAGGTCCCGCCGTAGCGCGTGCACGTAGTTGGCCGTCGGACCGTGTTTGGGCTTGAGCGAGATCAACATCTCGCCATCCGCGCTCGATATCATCGATGGGTCGCCGAGCGTCAGGTTGATTCCGCTCACCGGGACGCCGATGTTGTCGATGATCACGTCCAGCTCGCCGGCCGGCACAATCTTGCGGACGCGTTCCTCGACCGCCCCGAACAGGCGTTGGGTTTCTTCGATCCGCGTCCCCGGAGCCGCGCGCACGTGGAGTCGCATCTGCCCGGCGTCGACGCTGGGAAAGAAGTCCCGCCCGAGCAGGGGAACGAAGGAGAGTGACACGACGACGAACGCGGCGAACGAGGCGACGAAGACCTTGCGGTGGTGGAGCGCGGCCTGCAGCGCACGGCCGTACGCCTCGCGCAACCGCTCGAAGCCTCGTTCGACGCGGGCGCTGAGCCAGGCGATGGGACCGCGCCCGCCGCCATGCTCTTCCTTCGCCAGCAGGTAGCGGATGAGCGTCGGAACGAGAGTGCGCGAGAGGAAATACGAGGTGAGCATGGCGAACACCACCGCCATGGCGAGCGGGATGAAAAGCGAGCGCGCCGCGCCTGAGATGAGAGTCACGGGAACGAAGACGATGCAGATGCAGAGTGTCGACACCAGCGTCGGAACGGCGATTTCTGCTGCGCCGTCGAGGATGGCCTTGAAGAGCGGTTTTTTCATGCTGCGCTGGAGATGGTAGTTCTCCAGGGTCACCGTGGCGTCGTCGACGAGGATGCCGACCGCGAGGGCCATTCCGCCGAGCGTCATCGAGTTCAGGGTCTGCCCGAATCGTTCGAGGGTGATGATCGAAACGAGGAGCGAGAGCGGGATCGAGATGAGCACGATGAGCGTGGAACGCCAGCTTCCGAGGAAGAGCAGCATCATGATGCCGGTGAGCCCGGCCGCGATGACGGCTTCGCGCACCACTCCAGTGATCGCTCCCTTCACGAAGATCGACTGGTCGAAGAGAGGCTTGATCTCGAGTTGAGGCGGCAAGGTCGCCTGTACTTGTGGCAGCGCCGCGCGCACCCCGGCAACGACGCTGAGCGTGCTGGCCCCCTCGGCGCTGAGGACGGGTATCAGCGCGCCCCGGGTCCCGTTGGTCAGGACCAGGCTCGTTTGCGGCATGTAACCGTCGCGCACGTGCGCGACGTCGCGCAGGTGGACGATCGATCCGTTGATCTTCTTGAGGGGAAGATTGTTGAGGCCGTCGACGACGGCTGGGCTCCCGTTGAAGACGATCGGGTATTCCAGCGCTCCCATTTTCGCCGTTCCGCTGGGCAGGATCACGTTCTGTAAGTTGACTGCGCTGGAGACATCCGCCGGAGAAAGCCCCCAGGCGAAGAGCTTCTGCAGATCGAGGTCGACGACGACCTCGCGCACCTTGCCTCCGACGGGCAAGGGGACTTGCGCCCCCTGCACGGTCGCCAGGCCGGTCCGGAGGAAGTTCGTCCCGAGGTCGTAGATCTCCTGTTCGCTGAGGGTGGGGCTCGACAAGCCGAGTTGAAGGATCGGGACGTTGGAAGCGCTGTACGCCATGACCAGCGGTGGAATCGTGCCCGGCGGCATTTGCCGGACGACCGGCTGCGAGACGGCCGCGACCTGTGCGACCGCACCAGCCATCGGGGTGCCGGGCTGCATGTAGACCTTCACGACGGAGACGCCGGCGAGCGTCTGGCTTTCCATGTGCTCGATGCCGCTGACCGTCGTCGTCACCGCGCGTTCGAACTGCGACGTGATGCGCCCTTCCATCTCGGTGGGAGGAAGGCCGGTGTACTGCCAGATGGCGGCCACGACGGGGATGTTGATCTGGGGGAACATGTCGGCAGGCATGCGCAGGATGGTCGTCACGCCCATCAGGACGATGAGCATCGCCAGCACGATGAAGGTGTAAGGCCGGCGAAGAGCGAGACGAACGATCCACATTGGCAATGCCCCCAGGACATCTCGGCGTTGCCGAGTTCCTCAAGTTTTCAGCGTTTCGGCTGCTCACCCGTCACTTCGCGGTACCAGGCAGGATGGTGGAGCCGCGCCCAGCTCTTCGTCACCGTCCCGCGGATCATCGAGCGGAAGGTGCCCGGCTCGGCGGCGGTCCCCAGATAGATGTGCCCGATGATCATCGCGAAGAACAAGCTGAACGCGGCGTCGTGCACCAGGTAGCTCGCTTCGCGCAGCCACTGCGGGAACTCGAGCGGATACCACATCACCACACCGGAGAGGAGCAGACCCACGGCGCCCAGCGCGGCGGCCCAGAAGAGCATCTTCTGCCCGCCGTTGTACTTGCCGACGTCGGCATCTTCGTTGCGGTACTGGAAGTATCGGAGCATGCCCTTCGGCGTGATGAACTCGCGATCCGCCGGCGTGAGCTTCATTTGCGAAACCCATTGCACGAACATGAGCACCGACGCGACGGCGAACGCAATTCCCGACCACGGGTGGAGCACGCGGCAGACGTGCAAGCCGCCGAACAGGCTCGCCAGGAAACCGAGGTAGGGCGTCCAGATGGGCAGCCCGGTGAACAAGCAGACGAAGAAGGTCAGAGCGACGGTCCAGTGCACCACGCGCGCCGAGAGCCGCTCGCGGACGATCTCGTCGCCCACCACGACGTCCTCGGTGCGGCGGGCGAGCGCCATCGCAGCGTCGCCCATGCCGTCGTTGTGCGGCGTCCCATCCGGAAGCGCCATCTTGTTCATAGCGGTACGTCTCCTTTCGGCTTCTCCGCACCGTCCTTCGGCTTCTTCGGCCCGAACGAGAGGTAGTGTCCCACCATGCCGAAGAAAGAGGCGGCGATGGCGATGGCGGCCAACGGCCGCAGCACGTTCTTCCAGAGCCGCACGGCGCCGGGCACCCGGGGGTCCTTCGGCAGGCCGTACCACTCCGGGTGATCGCCGTGGGCCAGCACCGTGATCACTGTGGTCCCCCCGACGCCCGGCGGGTCGTAGAGCGCCGCCTGGGGGAAGCCGTTTTGCTTGAGTTGCTCGACGCGCACGTTCGCGCGCGCCACCAGTTCCGTCTTGTTGCCGAACTCGAGGCAGCCGGTGGGACAAGCCTTGACGCAGGCGGGTTCCAGGCCGACCTGCACACGATCGACGCACAGCGTGCACTTCGCCATCTTGTCGGTGGTCGCGGAGTAGCGCGGGACGTCGAAGGGGCACCCGGTCTCGCACATCTTGCACCCGATGCACGCCTCGGGATTCACGTCGACGATGCCGTTCTGGTACTGCACGATCGCGCCGGGCGCGGGGCAGGCCTTGAGGCAGCCCGGGTCCGCGCAGTGCATGCAGCCGTCCTTGCGCAGCAGCCAGGAGAAGTTCCCTTTCGCCTCGACCTCGCGGAACTGGATGAGGTTCCAGTAATTCGCGTCGAGACTGGGCATCGTCTGGTACGTGCCCACCTGCTTGGTCGGCACGATGTGCAGATCGTTCCATTCCTGGCAGGCCACTTCGCACGCCTTGCAGCCGATGCAAGTCGAAGTGTCGATGAGCTTCGAAACCACCTTGAGATTCCGCAGCTCCGTCGCGGAGCCCCACACGCTGGCAGACGACTGCCGGACCTCCAGACCGTCGGCGGTCATGACACACCCTCCGCGGCCTTCTCCAGCCTGACGAGGAACGTCTTGAACTCAGGTGTCCACGTGTTCGGATCCATCGCCGAAGGCGTGAGGAAATTGGCCAGCGGCCCGACGTGCTTCGGATCGCCTTCGTAGCCCCAGTGCAGCGGGAACCCGATATGCCACACGCGCTTGCCGTCGACCGTCAGCGGGCGCAGGCGCCTCGTCACCATGGCGGTTCCCTCGATGGAACCACGCGCCGAGCTGATCCTCGCCCGCCCGCCGTTGGTGATCCCTTTTTCCTTGGCGAGCTCTTCGGGGATCTCGATGAAGAACCCGGGTTGCAGCTGGTTGAGCTCGTTCGTGTGGTGCGTCCAGTAGTGGTACATCTCGGTCAACCGGTACGTCGTGCAGACGACGGGGAACTGATCCCGCGTGCCGTACACGTCTTTGTCGGATTTGAACCTGATCGTCACCGGGTTCGAGGTCACTTTCGGGTGCAGCGGATTCTCGATCGCTGCTTCAGTTGCCTCGTAATGCTCGGCGAACGGGCCGTCGTTCAGGGACGGCGCGTAGAGGCGCCCGACGCCTTCCGGAAGCATGATGAACGCGCCGAACTGGCCCGGCGGTGAATTGGGCGCGATGTCTGGCACGTCGCCCACCCACGCCTTGCCGTTCCAGGCAATGCCTGGGCGGGTCGGGTCCCACGGCCTGCCCTGCGCGTCCGCGGAGGCGCGGTTGTACATGACGCGCCGGTTCGCCGGCCACGCGAACGCCCAGTCGGGGTACAAGCCGAGGCCGGTGGGATCGTCGGTCCCCCTGCGCGCCGCATTGTTGCCCGCTTGGGTGTAGACGCCGGAATGCACCCAGCACCCGCAACTCGTCGAACCGTCATCTTGAAGTTGCCCGAACCCATCGAGTTGCTGGCCGGCCGCCCTGATCACCTTGCCGTCCTTGTCTTTCAGGTCCGTCACCGCCTTGCCGTTGATCTCCTTCAGCACCTCGGCATTGTCCGGACTGAGCGGGTTGCTGTAGTTCCAGCTGACGTTCAGCACCTGCTCGGGAAGTGCGCCGCCCTCCTTCTGGTACAGATCACGGACCGCCAGGAAGATGCGGGCGAGGATTTCCTGGTCCGTCTTCGACCCGCCTGGAGGGTCGATCGCCTTCCACTTCCACTGCAGCCAGCGGGCGGAGTTGGTGAAGCTGCCGTCCGTCTCGGCGAAGCCGGAGCAGGGAAGTTGGAACACTTCGGTCTGGATCTGCGAAGAGGGGGGCCCGCCGTATTCCTTGGGCGCCTTCCAGAAGGTGGCGGTCTCGA
>WNFG01000291.1_pt1 | contig 86123 bp, 77 predicted proteins | sample 5400431 | NCBI WGS metagenome assembly WNFG01 (sample SAMN13153346, study PRJNA577476) | soil metagenome | isolation source: 120 cm saprolite under Douglas fir tree site 2 hole 3 replicate 2 | place: USA:California | collected 2015-04-18
CGACGCGCTCGTCAAGATCTCGATCCCGTTCGGCGGCCGGGCGGCAGACCAGGCCTATGCGCAGATCATGGTGGCAGAGACGGGGCCGCCGGGCATGCACCGCCTGCTCGCCTGGGAGACGCACCTGTTCGCGGCCCACCCGTTCCTGTGGTGGATTCCCGCGGCGGCCGAGCTGGGCATCGGCGTGTGGCTGGTCACCCGGCCCGCGAGCCGCCGGGCGCTGGCCGCATCGGCTTGCTGGGCGCTCGTTGTCTGGGTGGCGGGCGAGGGGCTGGGAGGACTGACCGCCGGGGTGTCGTCGGTGCTGACCGGCTACCCCGGCGCCGCGCTGCTGTACGCCATTGCCGCCGCTGTCCTGTACCCCCGCCGCCCGCCGCGGGAGGACGCGGCCGCCGTGGCCGAGGCCGGGATCGCCGGCCAGTGGAGCCGGGTGGCCTGGCTCGCGCTGTGGATAGGTGCCGCATTCTTCACCGCGCTGCCCCAGAACGGGTCCAGCAGCGTGGTCTCCATGCTGTTCATCAACGAGCAGGAGGCGCCGGGGCCGCTGCGGTCCATGGACTCCTCCGAGCTCGGCTGGCTCACCGTCGGGAACACGGCCATCCTCGGGATCGCCGTGGCCGTGGCCTGCCTGGCAGTCGGCTTCACGGTCTTCCTGGGCGTGCTGCCCCGCGTGTTCCTGTCGCTGGGGGCCCTGATCGCGGTGGCCGGGTGGGTGGCCATGCAGAACCTCGGCGGCATCCTGACCGGCTCGGCCACCGACGTGGGGACCGGCCCGGTCCTGGTCCTGGTGGCCGCGGCGTTCTGGCCGCTGGGCCCCACCAGCAAGCGCAGCGCCGCCCAGCAGCGCGCCGCTGCGGACGCGCGGCTGGCCGCGGCCCAGCACGAGGCGCAGCCGGCTGCCGGGCGTGACCCGCCGGCTGACCCCAGCTGCTGGTAGCCGCCGATCCAGCGGACCGCAGCCGGTCGCGGCAGGAACTCACCACCTCGGAGTCCCGCCAGATGGCCATGATCCCGCCGGACGATGCACCCGGCGCGGGCGGCAGTGTGGTCAGGTCCGCCAGTACACGTTGTAATGCTGGTGATGGGTCCGGGCGGTGGGAATGAGCATGACAGGCCGGCCGTCCGCCGTGGCCTGGACGGTCAGCGGCTGCGCGGCGATGAGCTTCAGCGATGCGGTATCCAGCTTCGGCATCGCGGTGATCTTGCGTTTGCCGTAGGTGCCGTTCAGGACGGCCGGGCCGTAGCTGACCGCCTGCACTGCGGGGTCGTCCGGGGCAGGATTGAGTTCCAGGCGCATGGGAAGCGTGATCTCCAGCCGGTCGCCGGCCCGCCAGCGCCGCCGGACGGCGAGCCAGCTGCCCGGCGGGGCCGGGCTGCCGGCCCGGCGCCCGTTCACCGTGGCCAGCGCGATCCCGGCTATCCAGGCCGGGATGCGCACCCGCACCGTCATCCCCGCCTCCCCGGACACCACGTCGAGCCGTGTCCCGGGCTGGCCGGGGAACCCGGTGACCTGGCGGAAGATGATTCCTTTGTCCGCCCAGGTCACCTCGGACGGGATGAACAGGTTGACGAACAGGCCGGCCGCGTCGCGCGAATAGATGGTGTCGGCGAACTTCGCCTGGGTCTCCATCCCGCACGGGGGAAGTAGTTCAGGGGCTGCTGCTTGAACGCGCCTGGCGACAGACCGTAGTAGTACTCGTTGAACCCGTGTGGCGAACCGGGGTCCTGCTCGCCGAGCATCTGGTTGAACAGGATGCGCTCGTAGTGGTCGAGCAGGTCCGTCCGCCCGGGCTGGTGGAAGTGCAGCAGCCTGGTCAGCTTGAGCATGTTGTAGCTGACGTAGTTCTCGCAAGTCGAATTGGACAGCTGCCCGGCGATCACGCCGGGCTCCTGCCAGTGCTCGAAGTTGCTGGACCCGCCGATGATGTAGGAGTGATGCCCGGTGACGATCCGCCAGAAATTCTCGGCGATGTCACGGTAGCGGTGGTCGCCCGTCTCCTCGTGCATCCGCATGCACGCGACGATCTTCGGCACGGTGGTGTTGGCGTGCACATCACCAGCTGCCCGATTCCGCCGCTGATCGCGCTCCTCCCCAGTTCCCGGCGGCCATAACCTATCCTGCTTAGGTTTCAGGGTGCCGGCCGGGTCAGGAAAACGGGACCTGTGTGCGCTGCGCCTGGCCCGCAAGACGCCAGGACGCCCGCCTGGGAGCCGCGGCCGGTTCAGGCCTCCGGCGCGCCGCACCGGCGAGCGCGCCGGACGGGCGCAGCGCGTGCTACCCGCCGCCGTCGCGGGCGATCACCCCGGCCGGAGGCCAGCGCCGGGCGCACTGGCCATGGACGTCATCTGACCCCTGATCAGGCACGAGATGCACGGCGCTTAACCTCGGCGGCGAATGGGCGTTATCGTGCTTTCACCAGCGAAAACACCCGTACGCCCGAGGACAGTAGCGAGTGTGATGGATAGCAGCCCGTAGAGGAGGCCCTCACCATGACGGTTGACGACCTGACAGTCCGCCGCCACGCGGTAAAGGGCTGGGTGTTCATGGATCTGCCTGAGGAGGAGCAGAAGCAGATCCGCTCTTTCTTGGACGGTGGCGACCCTGGCGTTCTCCCGCAGATATGGCAGCAGCGATACGCGCTCGCGCTCGCCAGGCAGCAGGGCGGGGAGACGTGAGCGCGAGGCCCGGCGATCCCGTTCGCAGACCTTGGGTGAGCCGATGCCGCTGGAGGTCCTGGTCTGCGTGACTCGCCGTCCCCAGGCAGCGGCTCAGTTCCCGCTGGCAGACCCGCGGCAGCTGCTCGCGGCGGCCGCGGCGGTCCGCGGGCTCGGCCCGGATCAGCGGGCCGTCCGGCTTCCGCGCCCTCCGCTCGTGAGGCGGCTGCCGTGCTGCCGCCATGAATCCGTCCCCCGGCTGCCGGCTATGACCTATGCTCCTTAGGTGACCGTGCAGATGAGGGGATAGGTGCTGGTGTCCAAGGGCGACAGGAACAGGCGGCAGGCCCAGGAGAAGATCGCCCAGATGCGGGCCCTGGAGGCGCGACGCAAGCGGCGCCGTAACTGGATGGCGGCGATAGGCGTGGCGGCCGCGGTGATCATCGCAGCCGTGGGCATCACGCTGGCGGTCACGAGCGGCAACGGCTCCAATGCTGTGGTCGGCGGCACACCTCAGCTGAAGCTCGCCTCGCTCACCCCGCTCGGGACGCTCAAGCTGGCACCCTCGCCGGGGCCAGTGGGATCCGAGGGCATCCCGATCCCAGCGGCCGCACCGCTGGCCAGCACCGCTACAGTGGCCACGGGCCAGGACGTCGACGGGATCAGCTGCCAGGCCAACGAACAGGCGGTCTTCCACATCCACGCCCACCTGATCATCTTCGTGGACGGATCGGCCCGCCAGGTCCCGGCGGACGTTGGGATCCCCGCCAGAGCCCAGAACGGCCCCTGCCTGTACTGGCTGCACACCCACGCCCCCGACGGCATCATCCATGTAGAGTCGCCGGCCCAGCGCACCTACACCCTGGGTGACTTTTTCGACGAGTGGGGCCAGCCTCTCGGGCCGCACCAGGTGGGGCCGGCCAAAGGGCCGGTCGTCGCCATCTACAACGGCCAGCACTACGAGGGCAACCCCCGGAATATCCCGCTCAACGCGCACGCCCAGATCCAGCTGGAGGTTGGCACCCCGCTCATCGCCCCGGTATCGGTCACCTTCCCCAGCAGCCTGTAGCGTCCCGGCCTTCGCCTTCCGGCCCGGGCCGGGAGGAGACCGTGAGCTTCTGCAAGCGCCCCGGTCAACCCGCGATGCGCCTGAGTGCGTCCAGCCAGCCCGCCGCTGAGCTGTTCGCCCGACCCCAGCATGGAGAGGAGGTGAGCGCCCTGCTGCAGCTACCGGTACCGTGCCCGGGCACGCACAAGAGGCACGGCTGGCTCGTTCACCATCACCTGGGGTTCGTCACCGGGATGCTGACCCAGGCCGGTCTGTCCCGGGCAAGCATGTCCACGAGGGCAAAGCCCATTATTTAGGGTATCCCGGCAGGTCCTGCTCGGCACTAATGCCTACCTATTTCTGGCTGGGCGCTCCGCTGGCCGCGTCCTCGGTTAACGGCGTTTCCGTGATTGTTACGAGATGGGAGATGAGGCCCCACAGCTGTTTCCCGACCTGATCCATGCTGTTCTGGATTGCTGCCCACATCCCGGCATCGCAGAGGTGGCTTTCGGTCACCACTGCGGCAAAGGCGGCATTATTTTCGAGGGCGGCCAGTTGTGTCACTGCGGAGAACGCCAGTGCCGGATGCTGGCGGGGGTCCGCGTCAGGGAGCGCGTGCAAAGTGTCAGCCAGGCTCCTCGCTGCCGCCTGGAGACTGCCTGGGGAGCTGGAGGGTCGCTTCTGGCCGAATATCTCCGCGCGCCGCCAGAGGGTTGCCACCTCCTCGAGCAGTCCGGAAATGTTCATCAGGTCCGTGACCATGAGGTCAGCATCCTTGCGCGCCGCTGCCCGCTGGTCGTAGCTGCCGCTCATTGATACTCCTCCGTGCATCGCCTGTGCCGCGCGCAGGCGGTTTCCGGACGGCCGCGGACAGGCGGCCCGCCAGTTGCCGGCGAGGGCAGGATCCCGTGCGCCTAGCCACCTAAGGTGAATAGGTTATGTGGTGCCGAGTGTGTCACATCGCATCAGGTGACGTCTGCAGTCACCCGCCAGTCAGCGCGATGCTGCCCGCGGCCACTCCGGCCGCGAGTGCCACGACGGCTTCCATGACCATCCAGCCGATGGTGAACCGTTCGGCGGTGACGGCCGGGCGCAGGGCGCGCTGTAGGCGGCCCTCCGCAGGGGAAGCGGTCATGCGTGGGCGCCTGTCTCGTGGGCGGCGTGGCCGGCCGGTTCGAGCTGGAAGGTGGAGTGCTCGACGTCGAAGTGCCCGGCGAGGCAGGTTTGGAGCTGGTCGAGGATCTGCGGGCAGTGGCCGCTGGTGAAGCAGTCGTTGGTGACCACGACGTGGGCGCTCAGAGCAGGCAAGTCGCTCGTGACGGTCCAGGCGTGCAAGTCGTGGACGTCGGTGACGTGCGGTGTCTCCAGCAGATGTCCGCGCAGGTCGGCGAGATCAACGCGCTCCGGCGCGGCTTCGAGCAGGATGCGGCCGGAATCGCGCAGCAGTCCCCAGGCCGCGCGCAGCATGAGCGCCACGACGATCAGTGAGGCGATGGCGTCGGCCCGGCGGAAGCCAGTTGCCAGGATGACGACACCCGCGATGACGGTGGCGATGAACGCATACAGGTCGGTGACGATGTGCTTGAACGCGCCCTCGACGTTGAGGCTGGAGCGGTTGGCTTTGGCGAGCACCCAGCTGGCGAGCACGTTGACAGCGATGCCCAGCAGCGCGACCAGCAGCATCGCCAGGCCGGCCACCGGCGGGGGGTTGAGCAGGCGCTGGATGGACTCGAAGGTGATGAGGGCGCTGACGACCAGCAGCGTGATGCCATTACCGGCGGCGGAAAGGATCTCGGCCCGCTTGAAGCCGAAGGTCCAGGAGCCGCGCGCTGGCCGGCCAGCCAGGCTGATCGCCCAGATGGCAACGCCGATGGCTCCGGCGTCGCTGAGCATGTGCCCGGCGTCGGCCAGCAGGGCCACCGAGCCTGAGGTGATCGCGACAATGACCTCGACAACCATGAAGCCCACGATCAGGGCGAGCGCGACGGTCAGGTAGCGCTTGTTGGCACCGGCTGAGACGCCGTGACTGTGCCCGCCGCTACCGCCAGGCTGATGGCTGTCGCCGCGCCCTGGCGTCTGCAGGTGGACCGGCTCACCCATCGTCGCCGTCCCGCTCGGGATGCAGGGCAGGGGTGTGCTGGGTGTGCAGCAGCGCCACGTCCAGCAGCATCCGGACGTGACCGTCAGCCAGCTGGTAATAGGCCATCCGGCCCTGCCTGCGGGGCGCCGTCACAATGCGGTGCGCGCGCAGCCAGCGGACGGCGTGACTGGCCGATGACTCGCTCATGCCAGCGGCGGCCGCCAGGTCGCAGACGCACATCTCGCCGCCTTCGAGCAGCGCGACCAGCAGTCGCAGCCGGCCGGGGTCACCGAGCAGCGCGAACACATCAGCGGCCTCCATGACGTCCTGCTCCAGCGGCATCGCCTGCCGGACGGCCGCCACCTTGTCGCGGTCAACGACGCGGACGAGGCAGCCGTCCAGCGGGATAACATCTGATGATCCGTTCATACGTCTAATTGTACATACCATCAGCTGATCTTCGCTCTTGCCTCCGCAGCTCGCTCTGCCCCGAGCGTGCCTTCAGTGCCCGGTGTGCGCGTGATGATCATGTGATTCGCCCGGGGCGTCGGGAGCACCGCCCATCGTCCGGAGCATCGGCAGGCCACCAGTGCGGACGAACCGGTAGCACAGTGCCGCGGCGAGCGCCAGGAAGATGATGTTGAGCACGGTGGTGTAGTTCCATTGGATCGCCGCCTCGATCACCCTGGCGTGGCGGCCGGCCGGGATGAGGCCGAGCCCGCCGAAGATCAGCTCGACGAAGTACCCGGCGGCGACCATCGTGGCGTAGAAGGTGGCCAGGATGAACAGCATCATCTTCGTGCCGTAATACTTCCGGTAGATCACCAGGATCGGCACGATGATCAGGTCAGCGAAGATGAACGCCATCACCCCGCCGAAGCTGATCCCGCCGTTCCACAGCACCCCCGCCAGCGGCACGTTGCCGATCGAGCACACGAAACTCAGCATGCTGACCACTGGCCCGATCAGCGGTCCCCAGATCTTCGACAGCACGGGATGCCCGGCGAAGAAGAAATGCCCCCAGAAGCTGTTCGGCACCCACGCGGCGACCGCCCCGGCGATGAGCAGGCCGCCCACGATGTCGCGGATAACTGCCGCCCATTCCATCACGAAGATGTGCGACACCGAGGTGAACGCGTTCCGGGACCGGAGCCGCTGCCACAGGCTCCCGCCGCCCTGGATGGTCATGTCCATGGCGGCGTGGCCCTCCATAGATCCCGCCCGGCCCCTGTCCGCCTGGACCCGGGCGGATTCAAGGAGCCGCTGGCGCAGGAAGAACCGGAACAACAGCGCCAGCAGAACGATCATGATCGGACCGCCGACGAACTCCGCGAGGGTGAACTGCCAGCCGATGAGCAGGGCCAGGATGATGCCTAGCTCGACGACCAGGTTGGTGGAGGCGATCTCGAATGCCATGGCGGCGGTGAAGCTGGCTCCCTTACGGAACAGGGACCGGGCCAGGGCCACCGCGGCATACGAGCACGACGATGACGCTGCGCCGAAACCGGCCGCGATGGCCAGCGTCCTGGGCCGGTCATCGCCGAGCAGCCGGATGATCGTGCTGCGGCGCACCACCGCCTGCACCACCGCGGACAGGGCGAAGCCCAGGATCAGCGCCCACAAGACCTCCCAGGTCATCGACCCGGCGAGAGCCAGGGCATGACCCAAGGCATGCAGCAGCCTCATGACTATTCATCTCCCGCCGGCTCGACCCGCGATGCTGGGAGCATACCCCCCCAGGGTACGCGTGGAGCGCGCGGCCGGGCAGGAACCCCGATGGGCGGCGGAGTCCCGTTGCTGGCGCGGCCCGGGCTGGGTGAGCCGATCAGGATCAGCCTGCGTTCATGTACGCCGAGTTCAGCCACTCCGTCAGCGTTGGGTCGATATCTTCTGGCGAGGTGACCCGGACACGGTGGGTGAACAAGGCGTTGAAGCTGCCTGCTGGCTCGAGGCGGCCGGCGGCGGGGATGCCGCGAAGGATCAAGCCCACATCAAGGCGGCCGGCGGCGCTCGGCTGGATCATGGCGAACTGCTTGTGCGCCGGATGCTCAGGTATCCCTTCTTTGGCACGGTGGACACATCCGGGCCAAAGGCATCGATCACCATCATGAGCTGGTCGTGGAGCGGCCGAAGGCCGGCCTTCTTCCCGGTGTAGAGCGCGTCAAGCGCGGCGTCGGCTGAGGTGGGGGCCGGTGCCGCCGTCTGGCGGGCCAGGAGCGAGACCCGGTGGGCCGCGCCGTGGGCCATGCCATATTCGGCCTTGAGCATGGCGACTACTTCGGTGTGCTTGGCGAGGCCGCTGGCGGTGATCAGGGCGAACCATTCGGACATCGGCTTGCCGTAGCGGGTCTCGATGTTGCGGACCTGAGCGGCGATGCCTTCTTCGGCGGTGCTCATGGCAATTCCCTCTTCAGATTCTCGGTGTCAACCGCCAGTTCGGCGAGGCGTCCGGCCAGGAAGTCCCGTTCGGCGGGTGGCGGGCCGAGGGCGAGCGCGGTTCGGTAGGCGTCGTCGGCCTCAGCGGTGCGTCCCAGCCTCCGCAGCAGGTCAGCCCGGCAAGCATGCAGGAGGTGCCATCCCTCGCCTCGGCTGCCATCACGGATCTCATCGAGGATGGCCAGGCCGGCGGCGGGTCCATCGGCCATCGTCACCGCTACGGCGCGGTTGGCCTGGACCACAGGTGAAGGATCGTGACAGGCCAGCGCGGCATACAGCGCCGCTATCTGCGCCCAGTCGGTGTTGCTGGCGTCTGTCGCAGCCGCGTGGCAGGCGGCGATGGCGGCCTGGATCTGGTATGGGCCGGGCCGCTGCAGGCGGACGGCGCGATCCAGGATCTCGGTGCCCTCCTCGATCTTGGCCTGCTCCCACAGGCCGCGATCCTGGTCGGCCAGGAGCACGATCTGCCCGTCGGCGGTGGCCCGGGCGGCCCGCCGCGCATCGGTCAGCAGCATCATCGCGAGGAGGCCGAGCACTTCGGGGTCATCGGGGCAGAGACCGGCCAGCAGACGCGCCAGGCGGATGGCCTCGTCGCACAGGTTCTCACGAACGACGCGCTGGCCGGAACTAGCCCGATGACCTTCGGTGAACACGAGGTACACGACCCGCAGGACGCCGCCAATCCGGTCGGGTAGCTCGTGATCGGCTGGTACCCGGTAGGGAATCGCCGCGTCGCGGATCTTCCGCCTGGTTCGCACCAGGCGCTGCTCCATGGCGGCTTCGCCGACGAGGAAGGCCCGGGCGATCTCCGCCGTCGTCAGCCCGCACAGGGTTCTAAGCGTCAAGGCGACGCGCGCGCCAGGATCGAGGGCCGGGTGGCAGCAGGTGAAGATGAGCCGCAGCCGGTCGTCGATGATCATCCCCGAAGGCCTGGGAGGATCATGCTCGCCAAGGAGCAGGACGGCAGCCTCCTCCTTCCGGGCCCGACGGGACTCCCGGCGGATCCGGTCCACGGCGCGGTTCTTGGCCACGGTGATCAGCCACGCCGACGGGTCCGACGGCAGCGGCCCGTCCGGCCACCGGTCGAGCGCCATCGCGAAGGCCTCCTGGACGGCGTCCTCGGCCACCCCGAGGTCGCCCGTCAGCCGGGTGACGACCGCCACGGCCCGGCCCCATTCCCGCCGGAACACGGCCTCGACCTGAGAGCTCACCCCCCCTCCAGCTCGCTCACTGGTCCGGCATCACCATCAGCGGGCGCACCTCGATAGCTCCGTACCGGGCGGCCGGGACAGTTGCCACCCACCGCAGCGCCTCGTCGAGATCGGGGCAGTCCAGGACGTAATAACCACCGATCTCCTCCTTGATCTCCGCGAACGGCCCGTCAGTCACCAGCGACTCCCCGCCGCGCACGCGGATCGTCGTGGCCGACGACGGCGGCTGGAGGGGGCTGCTGTCGACGAGCACCCCCGCGGCCGCCATGGCCTGCGTCGAGGCTTGGTAGTCACTCAGCATCTGCATGAACTCAGGCGAACCCGGGACCGGGTCGTCCATGCCCGGTTCACCGATCAGCAGACATAGGTAGCGCATGTCCGTCTCCTTTGCGCGGCGTCCACCGCCGCCTACCCCTAGACGAACAAGCTTGCTCCAGACCGACAGGATGACACGAGGACGGCACGGGGGATTTGAGCGGAATCCCGATTGACAGCAATGGGCCGTGATCGCGGCAGTGAGCGTCTCGAAGCGATGTACTCGGGCATGTCCCGTGGAAGGGTCGATGTGACATCGAGCACCCTAGAGGGGACCCGATGTCACATCGACCACCCCCGGATGAGCGCATCGACCACCCGGACGGCCGCTCGCGACAACCAAGATCCACGGGACATGCCCCTAGGTCCGGCAGGACAGATGATTATGGCTTCCGCCCCGCGTAATTGCGACTGGCTGCGCGCGGGTCGCGGTACTGATATTCAACCAACGTGGGGACGATCGCAGGCCTCAGCGGAGCCGTTGCTGGGCCCTGGTACCGGGTCCAGGCCATCACCGCGCCCTGGCGGGCGAGTTCGGCCGAGCAAGACTTCATCGCGATCCTGCCTGCGGTCCTTACGGCCGCCCGCCGGGGCAGCCCGTTCGTGATCGGCTGGCTGTCGCGTGGCGGCGGCGCTCCGCTTGAGCTGATCACCAACGCGGGCCCGCTGACCGCGGGCCAGAGCGCCGAGCGGGCCGGCCATCCCCTGGGACTGCTTTTCCCCGGCGGAGCCCGCGGTGCCCCCATCACGGACAGCTGGGTCGTCGCACTGGAGGGCATGGTGTGGGCGCCCTGCCCCGGCAGGCAGGCGCCGCCCCTGGCCACGGCCGACCCACGGGACACCAACCAGGACAGACGGCCGGCCACCCTGTTCGAGTCGACGCTCGTGACCCTGATGGCCAGGCCGTTCGGCTGGCTGGTGATCGCCGAGCCGACCGAGCTTATCGACGCGGAAGTCGCCGACCTGCGCACGCAGCTCAACGTGGTCCGCCGCCATGACGAGGAGCGGTCCCGCTTCGACGTCGAGCGTGCACAACGCCGCCTCGCGGAGCTGGATACGTTCCGTGAGGCGGGCCTGTGGAATGTGCGGGTGCTCGCCGGGGCGGCCACGGAGGAGGAACTCGGCCTGCTGGCGCCGGTGCTCGTCGGCTCGGTGGACCTCGGCGACCACCCTTACCGGCTCCGCAGCACGGATGGGGCACAATGCCTGCCGGACGCCGCGCTGGCGAGGATCCAGGACGCGAGGGACGGCGCACACGTGCCGTTCGCGGCTACCGCCGGCGCGCTCGCCGCACTCGCCGGATTGCCCCGCCGTGAGGTGCCCGGCCTTCGGGTCCTCGATACGGGGTACTTCGACGTGACGAGTGAGACCGACTACCGGGACTCCCAGGTGATCGATCTCGGCGCGATCCTGGACGGCCAGGACCGGCCGGTGGGCGAATTCCGGGTACCGCTGTCCACCCTGAACAGGCACGCCTTCGTGACCGGGGCCACCGGCTCGGGCAAGTCGCAGACCGTGCGGCACATGCTGGAGCAGCTGGCCAGGACCGGGCTGCCATGGCTCGCGATCGAGCCGGTCAAGTCCGAGTACGCCGCCATGGCGGGGCGGCTCGCCGACCTGGGCCAGGCGGGCCAGGTCACGGTGATCAACCCGTCCGACCCCGGCGCCGTGCCGCTATCGGTGAACCCGCTGGCCCCCGAGCCCGGATACCCCGTGCAGGCGCACATCGACATGGTGCGGGCGCTCTTCATGGCCGCCTTCGACGCGGAAGAACCGTTCCCGCAGATCATGTCGCAGGCACTGCAGCAGGTCTATGAGGCAAGCGGCTGGGACGTGGTCACCGGAGGCGGGCTGCCGGGGGCACTGACCCCGCCTGCCGTGCCGACGCTGGCCCAGTTGCAGCGGGCCGCGCTCGCCGTGATCGAGGACGTCGGATACGGCAGCGAGTTGCAGGCCGACGTCCGCGGCTTCGTCGACGTGCGGCTCCGCTCCCTGCGCATCGGGTCGGCGGGCCGGTTCTTTGAGGGCGGCCACCCGGCCGACATCGGCACGCTGCTCCGCCGCAACGTGGTGCTGGCCATCGAGGATGTCGCGAACGACGAGGACAAGGCGTTCCTCATGGGCACGCTGATCATCAGGATCGTCGAGCACCTGCGGCTGCGCGCCCGCCGGGAGCACTGTGACGGACTGCGTCACGTCATCGTCATCGAGGAGGCGCACCGCCTGCTCCGGGCCGGCCGGGAAGGACGGGCCAGCGCGCACGCTGTCGAGTTGTTCGCGAGCATGCTCGCGGAGATCCGTGCGTATGGCGAAGGGATCGTCGTCGCCGAGCAGATTCCGGCCAAGCTGGTTCCCGACGTGGTGAAGAACACCGCGCTCAAAGTGATCCACCGGCTGCCTGCCCGCGACGACCGTGATGTCGTCGGGGCGGCCATGAACCTCGACGACGCGCAGTCCAGGCACGTGGTTTCGCTGGAGCCGGGGGTTGCCGCCGTGTTCGCGGACGGCATGGACCGGCCGTTGCGAATCCGGGTGCCGTTCGGCGGCGGCCGTGAGGAGACCCTGGCCGGGGCTGCGCCGCCGGTCCTCGGCCGCCGCAGCGCGGCCTGCGGCCCGCGGTGCACCGGCGAGCGGCCTTGCACGCTGCTCGAGCTCCGCAAGGCCGACCTGCTCGCGGGGCCTGCGTCCGCGGACGACGCCTGGCTCCGGGTGTGGGCAGAGTCACTCGTTCTCGCCTTCCTCACCAACCGCGGCCTCCCCGTGGTTCCCGCGCGGCTGCAGCGCAGGTGGGCGTGGCTCGATGAGCGCCTGCGCGAGTGCCTGCTGGCAACGGTGATCGACAAGGTGGTTGGGAATCGCGCTCTGGCCGTGCGGGCCAACTACGATCCGCAACGGCTGGCCGCGAGCGCCGCGACGGTCGCGCGCCAGATACTCGAGCATGGGACAGGATCAGGCACGCGGGCCGGCCCGAGCTGGGTCATCCCGCAGGTCCGCTGGCTGCATGAGATCGAACGGGTGTGCCCGCTCAGCGGCCGGGTGCCCGATGCCCTGGACCGGGCTCCACCCCTCGACTTCGACCTCCCCGGCATCGCGGACTGGCCGGACATGCGGGTCGGGCACCGGTTGCGGGCTCTGCGCCGCCACCCGCTGTCCATGGGACTCGCCCGCAACAGGGCACCCGCCTGGAGCGTCCTGCTCGGCGATGACGATCAGGGTGCCTTCACCGACGACCTGGCCAGCGCGCTCATCGGTGTCGGCTTGCGCACGCAGGTGCGCCAGGCCGGGGGGACCATGGGGATCGCGGCGTGGCTCGAAGTAGTGCTGTCCTGGCCGCGCAGGTTCATCGCCGATCACGAGCAGTGGGCGACCGGACCGGATGAGCGCCAGCCGGACGGCGCGGCCGGATAGCATCGTCGGCAATGGGCAAGCTTCCGATCCGTGCGCGCCTCGCGACCACCATTGGCGGCGCGGCGGGCAGGATGTCGCGGCTGGCCGGCCGTGGTGACGGGTCGGTGATCGGCGGAGTCATCGGCCTGCGGGTGGAACCCGGGCTGCTGGCCCTGCTGGCCGCCGACCGTCAGGTCGTGCTGGTAACCGGGACGAACGGCAAGACGACCACCACCCGGCTGATCACCTCCGCGCTCGGCGCGCTCGGCCAGGACGTAGCGTCCAACGCGTTCGGTGCCAACATGGAGGCCGGGCTCGCAGCAGCGTTGGGCCAGGCCCCCGATGCGCCGTTCGCCGTGCTGGAGGTGGACGAGGCGTACATGCCGGCCGTCCTGGAGGCGACCAGGGCGCGGGTGGTGGCGCTGCTCAACCTGAGCCGGGACCAGATGGACCGGGCGGCGGAAATCTGGCTGCTGGCGCGGCGCTGGCGGGACGCGCTCGCCGCCGCCCCTGGCTGCCGCGTGGTCGCCAATGCCGATGACCCGTTGGTCGCGTGGGCGGCCGGCGGGGCCGCGCAGGTGACCTGGGTGGCCGCGGGCCAGCGGTGGCATGAGGACTCGTGGTGCTGCCCGGTGTGCGGCTCTCATCTGGGTCGTGATGATCTCGGCTGGCGCTGCGGCGAGTGCGACTTCACCCGGCCGCCAGCGAGGTGGGTCCTGGACGGCGACAACGTCATCGACTCGGTCGGCCAGGTGACCGAACTGTCCCTCGCGCTGCCGGGGCGGGCCAACCGGGCCAACGCAGTCGTCGCGCTGGCGGTGGCTGAAGTGTTCGGGGTCGGCCTCGGGCAGGCTCTCCCGAGGCTGCGCGCCGTGGCCTCGGTGGCGGGGCGGTACACCCAGGTCGAGCGGCACGGCCGTCAGGTCCGCCTGCTGCTGGCCAAGAATCCGGCGGGCTGGCTGGAGGCGTTCGACGTGCTTGACCCGGCTCCTGTGCCCGTCCTGCTGTCCGTCAACGCTCAGGAGCCCGACGGCCGGGATACTTCGTGGCTCTGGGATGTTGACTACCGTGTGCTGCGCGGGCGGCGCCTCTTCGTGACCGGCGAGCGCAGGCTGGACCTCGCGGTCCGGCTCGAGGCGGACGAGTTGTCCTTCGAACTGGCCGAGGGAATTGACGAAGCAGTCAACCGGGTGACCGGCGGCAGCCTGAACGTTATCGCCAATTACACGGCGTTCCAGCAGATCCGGACGGTTTTCGGCCGGGCGGCCTGAGAGGTGGTGAGCGGATGGGAACACACCGGCGCGCGGACCCGCGGGGCCCCAGCGGCCTCCGGCTGATCTGGGTTTATCCCGATCTGCTCAGCACCTACGGTGACCGGGGCAATCTTATTGTCCTGGAGCGCCGCGCCCGGCTGCGCGGCATCGAGGTGGAGTCTGTGCTGGTGAACGCCGATCAGCCGGTGCCTCGCGAAGGAGACATGTACCTGCTGGGCGGAGGGGAGGATTTGCCGCAGATCCTCGCCGCCCGCCGGCTTCGGGCGGACGGCGGCCTGGCCGCGGCGGCCAGCCGGGGCGCGGTGATCTTCGCCGTCTGTGCCGGTTACCAGCTGGTCGGTGCCGAGTTCGGCGGTGACGACGGCCAGCTCCTGCCCGGCCTGGACATTCTCGACATCCGAAGCGGGCGTGGGCCGCGCCGCGGGGTCGGTGAGATCCTCGCCGACGTCGACTCCACTCTTGGCGTGCCCCGGCTCACCGGATTCGAGAACCACCAGGGGGTCACAAAGCTGGGTTCCGATGCCGCGCCGCTGGCGCGCGTGCTGGCGGGCGTGGGCAACGGGGATGGGACGGAGGGCGCCTACGCGGGCCGGATCCTCGGCACGTACCTGCACGGGCCCGCGCTCGTACGCAACCCCGGCCTAGCGGATCTCCTGCTGAGCTGGGCGGTCGGACCGCTCCCGCCGCTGGCGCCGGCCGACGAGGAGTGGACGCTCCGGCTGCGCGAGCAGCGCCTCGCCGCCGTTCCTGTAGACCCTCCAGCGCGGCGATAACCTCCCACCCAGCAAAACCTCCAGCGCGGCGACAAACGCCCGGCGTGGCCAGCGCAGGATAACCTCCGCCCTGGCCAGCGGGCGAAGCCCCGAGGGCTGGTGGCCGTGCGGCAGGTCAGTAGACCAGCGCCTGGGTGCCGTCCGCGCAGACCTCGGCGACGAAAGTCGGCGCGCCCGCGATACGCACTCCCTCGATGACGTCCTCCGGGGTGATGTCCCGGCGGGCGGCGCATTGCGAGCACAGCGTCACCGTGCCACCCGCCAGGATGCCCTGGAGCAGGTCGGCCAGCGGAGGCGCATGCGGGAGCGTGAAGTCATCGGCGCGGCCGGGCAGGGAGAACCAGGCGGCCTCACCGGTGAGCCAGAGCGAGGTGCGGACCCCGCTGGCCACTGCGGTGGCGGCGACACTGAACGCCTGACTGCAGCGCTCCGGGTCATCCTTGCCAGCAGTGATCTTGATGACGAGGCTTCGCGCTGTCATGAAAGCACCTTAACGTGATCGGCGGGTCGTCGGCATGGCGGGCGCGCCGCCCGGGGGGCCGGTCCGTACACTGCCGTCTATGGAAGCGACGGCGAGCGGAGCGCTCCTGGTCGCGGTTTTCGCCGCGGTGACAGTGGCGGTGGCGTTCCTGGCGGTGAGGCTGCTGCGTGCCACCCGCGGCGGCTCCGATGGCTCCCCTGATGCCTGAGCAGGAGGCGCCTCCGATGCCTGAGCAGGAGGCGCCGCCACCGCATCCCGATCTGGCCCCGCTGCTCTTCCTGCTGGGGCGCTGGGAAGGTGTCGGCGTGGGCGGCTACCCGACGATCGAAGGCTTCCGGTTCGGCCAGGAAATCACGTTCAGCCACAACGGCAAGCCGTTCCTGATCTATGCGAGCCGGAGCTGGCTGCTGGACGAGGAAGGAAACCCGGGCCGCCCGCTCGCCACCGAGACCGGATACTGGCGTCCGCAACCTAACGGGCAGGTAGAGATGGTGCTCGCGCACCCGACCGGGATCACCGAGATCTACCTCGGCGAGGTGACCGGCACGAAGATCGAGATGAGCACGGATGTGGTGGCGCGCACCTCCTCGGCTAAGGAGGTGACGGCCGGGCACCGGCTCTATGGGATGGTCGGCCTCGACCTGGCCTGGGCCTACGACATGGCGGCCGTCGGGCAGCCGCTTCAGCCGCACCTTTCCGCCCAGCTCAAACGATTGGATTAGGGCGTGTCTCGCCCTAGCTCTCGCGAAACCAGTAGTTGCCGAACGCCCGGCCCTGGAAGAGCGATGTCGGCCGCCCGGTCACGTTGCCGCTGGAGCCCCCGACCTCAATGATCTGGTAGGTGTTCCACCATCTCGAGCTCAGCGTGCCTCGATGGCCGAGCGAGTCGGCCACGGTGATGTCGGAGAAACCGGAAGCCCGGTAGTCCGCGAGGGGCAGCGCCCGGCCTGCGCTGTCGGAAGGCGACTCGCTGATTACCTGTGCTGACGAGCGCGGGCACGAGCTGGCCGCACATTTCAGGAAACGGCTGAAATGCTGCCCGGTCGTCGTGTCGTCAAGCGTCAGCGCGAATATCTTGTCCCGCCAGTTGTAGTGGACGCTAGCGACGATCGAGTTGCCCGGCCTGACGAAGAAGACGGACGATTCATTTCCCGGGTACATTTCATACCACGCGTAGTATTCCGGAATCGAGCCCGCGCAGCCAGCCTCCACGCCCAGTTGCTCGACCGTCCGGCTGTTCAGGCCGTCAAGGCCCACCCAGTGGGAGGAGAATGCGTTCGGCGTGCTCGTGCAATTCACGTAAGGAACGAAGAATGTCGCCTGCACGTACCGGAACGCGGTCTCCGGGCGGGCGGCAGCGTATCCAGCCCAGTTCGTGGAGTCGATCCTCCTGGTGCTGCGCGCAGATCTGATCGCCGGTGAGGGATTGCTCCTGGCCAGCACCATCGGATGCCCTGGCTGGATGGAGGACCCAGGATCCGCGCCCGCGGCAGCACGGCCGACGGGCCACGAGGCGAAGGCGCCGGCCGTGAGCGCGAGGCTCACAGCCGCGACGGCAACAACGGCAACGTGGAACTTCCTCATCTGGCGTGTCCTTTCAGACTGGGGACTCCAGCCGGCGGCCAGCCGGAGACTCCAGGAAAGGGTGTTTGTCGGGATCTGAATCCTGCGGCTGGGCCGTGTGCCGCGACAACGGTACGCGGCAGGGGAAGGAATCGGATGCAAATTACGCAATGATTCAGCGCTGATGGCGAGAGAATTCAAATAGGCCCGGCGCAACCCATTTCATTTCATGATTGCGCGCCATTGTGTAGCCATATATGGGCACAGTGCCCCCATGATCACGGAATATCCCTGGTCGTATTTGACGGGAATATTCCGTGATCATGGAAAGCGAGGCGGAGGGGGAGAGCGGCAGGAGGAGCCCCGACAATGTGGCAGGAGGAGCGCCGACAAATGAGGAGCGCCAGCAAATGAGGAGCGCCAGCAAATGAGGAGCGCCAGCAAATGAGGAACGCCAGCAAATTAAGACCCCCGGGCGGCTCTCGTGCGGCCCGCCCGGTGCGGTCGGCCGCTGCGCCGCGGCGATGTACGCCGTGACGGGCACAGCCACTCCGCGAGACCGGAGGGTGAGCCACACGGGGACCGGTTGGACAGACCGGTCAGCCCGGGGGTTCGGTGTCTGCCGAATATTCGCCGGCCGCCTTGCGGCACGCGCGCCGGTCATCTGGTGATGCCGGCTCACGTCCGGACCGATGAGTCGCACTGCGGGGCGTGAGCCACCGACAGTGCGTCGGCGGGACGGCGGCTAGCGGACAGCCACCTCGCGAGTCCTACTGCTATGCATGCTGTTGGACCACCTCCCTTCCCGCGTTGGCCGCAGATTACGTCAGGCTCGGCCCGGACGGCAAGTAGGTTTAGCCGCCCGGCGGTTCGCGGCTGGCCAGCACGCTGCTGGCCTCCGCCGCCGGGCATGCGGAAACTCGGCCAGCCTGGCCTGGTGACCCCGCCGATCAGACGTCCGCGAAAACGGGGTTAGTCTCGCCCCATGACGCAGGCGTGGGACGAGGAGCTGCGGTCCCGCGGTTACCGGGTCACTCCGCAGCGCCAGCTGGTCCTGGAAGCCGTGACCAAGCTGGAGCACGCCACCCCCGAGGAGATCTGCGCGGATGTCCAGCAGACCGCCCGGGGCGTGAACATCTCGACCATCTACCGCACGCTGGAGCTCCTCGAACAGCTCGGCCTGGTCACGCACACGCACCTCGGGCACGGCGCTCCCCGGTACCACCTGGCGGCCGAGGCGGAGCACATCCACCTCGTCTGCTCACAATGCGGCCGGGTGACCCAGGTCGGGCCGGGCGCGGTGGATGCGCTAGTGGCTGCGCTCGACGACACCCAGGGTTTCGAGACCGACGTCGGCCATCTCACCATCTTCGGCAGGTGCGCGCAGTGCCGCACCGCCACCTCATGAGCTGATCACATAGCCTGGCTGGTATGGAAAGCCCGCTGCTCGCGACTCAGGGTGCCGTCCCCGCCGAAGGCCCGGACGCCGGCGTCGCCGCTCACTACGGCGACCCCTACGCGGAGCAGCGCGCGCTCGCGCTCTCGGCCGGCCTGGTGGACCGATCCCACCGGGGCGTGCTGCGCATCACTGGCCAGGACCGGCTGTCCTGGCTGCACAGCCTGACCACCCAGGACCTGGAGCACCTCGCGCCGGGCAGCACCGCCGAGACGCTCATCCTCAGCCCGAACGGCCACGTGGAGCACCACCTGACGCTGGCTGACGACGGCACGGCAGTGTGGTTGCACGTGGAACCCGGCACGGAGACGGCGCTGCTGGAGTTCCTGCAGTCGATGCGGTTCATGCTCAGGGTCGAGCCCGCCGATGTCACCAGTCAGTACGCGGTGCTCACCCTGATGGGCCCGGATTCCGGCGACCGCCTGCCGGACGGAACGGCAGTTGCATTGCGCGGAACGTTCGGTATGGATGTGGTTGTTGAGCGTGACCGGCTCGGGGCGATTGCCACTGAGCTGCGGGAGCGCGGGGTGACGCTGGCGGGCATGCAGGCCTATGAGGCGTTGCGGATCGCGGCGCGGCGGCCGAGGCTCGGGCTGGACACCGATCACCGGACGATCCCGCACGAGGTCGGCTGGATCGAGACCGCTGTCCACCTCAGCAAGGGCTGCTACCGCGGCCAGGAGACGGTGGCGCGGGTGCATAACCTGGGCCATCCCCCGCGGCGGCTCGTCTTCCTGCACCTGGACGGAAGCGAGGACGAGCTCCCCAGCCACGGTGACCCGGTCACAGCGGCGGATGCCACGGTCGGCTTCGTCGGGTCGGCGGCGCGCCATTACGAACTCGGGCCCATCGGGCTCGCGCTCATCAAGCGGACCGTGCCGGTGGATGCGACGCTGACCGCGGGCGGCCTCGCCGCGGCGCAGGAGGTTGTGGTGCCACCGGACGCCGGGGCGAACGTGAAGATAACGCTGACGCGGCCGCGCGGCCTGGTGGGCCGGCGCCCGGGATAAACGTGCTGCCGGAGGCGGCCCAAGGCAACGGTTCCGGAAGAGTCCAAGTAGCGTCGCGCCGGAGGCGTCCCGGGTAACGTGGCGGCAGCAGGCGGCCGCCCGGCGCGACGGCCGTCGGACCGCGACCGCGGGAGGTGGCCTACCGTGCTCCGCCGCATGCTGCTAGCCGCCTCGGGCAGTGATCGGGCGCGCCGCCTGATCACATCGGCCCCGTACACGCGCGGCATCGTCGCCAGGTACGTAGCGGGAGACAACGCGATCGAGGCGGTGCAGGTCGCCCAGCGGCTGCTGGCCAGCGGCCTCCTGGTGACTCTCGATTATCTCGGCGAGGACACTGCCGACGCAGAGCAGGCCGCGGCCGTTGCCGACGAGTACACCCGGCTGATCGTCAGGCTCGCCGCGGCCGGGCTGGCAGCAGGCGGCCGGGCTGAGGTGTCCGTGAAACCCACCGCGGTCGGCCTCGGCCTGGCCGAGCACGGGGACAAGACCGCCGCGGAGAACATCAGCCGGATCTGCGCGGCGGCCCGCGTGGCCGGGACCACGGTGACGCTGGACATGGAGGACCACACCCATGTCGAGGCGACCCTGCGGCTCGTCGCGGAGCTGCGCGGGGAGTTCCCCGACCTCGGTTGCGTGATCCAGTCCGGGTTGCGGCGGAGCGTGTCCGACTGCGCGGCGCTGGCCCGCCCCGGCTCGCGGGTGCGCCTCTGCAAGGGCGCCTACCGCGCGCCCGAGAGCGTTGCCTTCCCCGCCCGGCGTGACGTGGACCGGAGCTACGTTCGCTGCCTGCGGGTGCTGCTCAACGGCCCTGGGTACCCGATGGCGGCGACCCATGACCCGCGGCTGATCAGCATCGCAGCCGCCCGGGCAAGCCTGGCCGGGCGGGCCGCAGACAGTTTCGAGTACCAGATGCTGTACGGCGTCCGGACCACCGAGCAGCACCGTCTGGCCAGCACCGGGGCTCAGATGCGCGTCTACCTGCCCTACGGCAGCGACTGGTACGGCTACCTGGTCCGCCGTCTCGCCGAGCGGCCGGCCAACCTTGCGTTCTTCCTCCGCTCCCTGGCGTCGAGGAGCTGACGATCCGGCTCACCGCGATAAGCTCCGGTGAGTGATCGGAATCCTCGGTGCGGGCAAGATGGGCGAGGCGCTCATCGCCGGGCTGCTGCGGGCGGGCCGTGCGCCCTCCGGGTTGCTGGCTGTAGTCCGCCGGCCAGAACGCGCGGCCGCGCTGCGCGATGCCTACGGCATCAGTGTGGTCAGCGCGGCGGAGGCGGCGAAGAGCGCGGACACACTCATCCTGACGGTCAAACCCCAGGACATGCCCACGCTGCTGGACGAGATCGCCCCGCACCTGCCCGCCGACAAGCTGGTGATATCCGTGGCCGCCGGCATCACCACCGCGCTGATCGAGCGCCGGCTGGGCGCGGACGTTCCCGTGGTGCGCGTCATGTCCAACACACCGGTCCTGGTGGATGAGGCCATGAGCGTCATCTCGCCGGGTGCGCACGCCCGCCCTGAGCACCTGGAGCGGGCCGAGGAACTGCTCCGCCCGGTGGGCAAGGTGCTACGCATCCCGGAATCGCAGCAGGACGCAGCGACGGCGCTGTCCGGCAGCGGCCCGGCATACGTGTACTTCCTCGTCGAGGCCATGGTGGACGCCGGGATCCTGCTGGGCATGCCGCGCGGCACGGCGATGGAAATGGTCACCCAGGCGGTATACGGGGCGGCGACCATGCTGCGAGAGACCGGCGAGCACCCCGTGATCCTGCGTGAGGCCGTGACATCACCCGGCGGGACGACCATCTCCGCCATCCGCGAGCTGGAGCGTCACGGGGTCCGGGCGGCATTCCTGGCCGCCATCGAGGCCGCGCGTGATCGCGGCGCCGAACTGGGCGGAGCCGAACGGGACGGCCGGGAGCGGCGCGCCTGACATGACGAGACCGGGGCTGGGAGCGGCACAGTGACCTGCACACTGCACGTCGCGTGGGACCACCGGCTCACCGGGTACGACTTCGGGCCCGAGCATCCGCTGGCGCCCGTGCGAGTGGAACTCACGATCGAGCTCGCCCGCGCGTTCGGCCTGCTGACCGCCGCAGGTGTGTCGGTCGCCGCGCCCGAGCCCGCCACCAGCGCCGAACTCGAGCTTGTCCATGACCCGCAGTACATCGCCGCCGTGCGGCTGGGCGCCGCCGACCTGGCGTTCGGCCTGGGCACACCCGACAACCCGGTCTTCCCCGGCATGCACGACGCCTCGGCGCTGGTCGCCGGGGCCACCCTGGCCGCGGCCAGGGCTGTGTGGACGTCGCAGGCGGATCACGCGGTCAACATCGCAGGCGGCCTGCACCATGCGATGCGCCGTGCGGCCAGCGGGTTCTGCGTGTACAACGACCCGGCCATCGCGATCTCGTGGCTGCTGCGCCAGGGTGCGGAGCGGATCGCCTACGTCGACATCGACGTCCATCACGGCGACGGGGTGCAGGCGGCCTTCTACGATGATCCGCGGGTGCTGACGATCAGCCTGCACGAGCATCCGATGACACTTTTCCCCGGCACCGGCCTGCCCACCGAATCCGGAGGCCCGGACGCCGCGGGAATGGCCGTCAACGTGGCGCTGCCCGCGGGTACCGGTGATGCCGGCTGGCTGCGTGCGTTCGACGCGGTCGTGCCGCCGCTGCTCCGGGCGTTCCGCCCGCAGGTGCTGGTCAGCCAGCACGGCTGCGACAGCCACTTTCTTGACCCGCTTGCCCACCTGGAGCTGAGCATTGACGGGCAGCGTAGGGCCCACGCCGCGCTGCACGGGCTGGCGCATGAGACAGCGGCCGGCCGGTGGGTGCTCACCGGCGGGGGTGGTTACGAGCTGGTCCGCGTGGTGCCGAGGACCTGGACTCACCTGCTCGCCGAGGCGGCCGGGCGCCCGCTTGACCCGCAGCTGGCAACGCCGCCGGAATGGCGCGAGTACGCCCGCGCCCGAACGGGCGTGAGCGCGCCGGAACGGATGACGGATGGCGCCGACGCAGCGTTCGTCCCCTTCTCGTCCGGCTACGACCCGGCCGATGCGGTGGACCGGGCGATCATGGCCACCCGCGCCGCGGTATTCCCGGCACACGGATTGTTCCCGGCTTCGTAGCGGGATCCGGGGCGCGCACAATCACGCTTGCCGCTGATGATGCCCGGATGAGGGGGGTTGCCCTTTTCCACACAGGACTTACGCTGGGGACGGAGGTGACTGATGCGCCAAAATCCGGCTGAGGCGTACAAGCACCCGCGCGGAAGTAGGGAAACATGACTGCAGCTGAGACTCCCCTAAGCGATGTCAGGTTCCTGACCGTGGCCGAAGTGGCCTCGATCATGCGCGTGTCGAAGATGACGGTTTACCGTCTGGTTCACTCGGGCGAGCTTGAGGCGATCCGGGTCGGCCGGTCGTTCCGCGTGCCCGAACAGGCGGTCAACCGGTACCTGAGGGAGTCGTTCGTCGCAGCGGGCTGACCGCGATAGGCGCAGGCGGCTTCGCGGGCCCGGCAGCGGGGAGGTACCCTGTGGCGTTGGCGTGTGCCCAGCCGGTCGGCGTCGGGCTTGCGCGTTTCATGCCTGATTGCCAGTGCTTCGAGTCCCAGTGCGGCAAGTTCCAGTGCGTCGATCGAGGGTGGGTGTTGTGGGTTCAGTCATCAAAAAGCGTCGCAAGAGAATGGCCAAGAAAAAGCATCGCAAGCTGCTGCGGAAGACCCGCGTACAGCGGCGGAACAAGAAGTAACGCTGCGCAGGCACGCTCAGGCTGGTCACGGGCCGGCCGCCTGAGGCAGTGCCGGCGTCGGGCGTGCGGCCACGGCAGCCGTGGCCAGAAGGCGGCGTCAGCCGGGTCGGCATCTGGCCGACCCGGGGCGCTGTGGGGAGGGGGATACGGTGGGGCAGCCTCCAGCGCTCGCTGGCGGCAGACTTCGCGGCACGCCGGGGGGGATGCCGGACGGCACCGCGCGGTATGGCGCCGTGCGCAACGGTAACGGAGAGCACAGCAATGGAAAGACCACCAACGGTCACCTGAACGGTTCCTGGCGCAAGCTGCAGATCCCTTCCGGCGGTGACCAGGCTGCCGATCGTGACCGGGCCGCAGGGAACAGCCCGCCCTGGGCGGCTGCCTGGCGCGGGCGAATCGCCGGGGCCGTGGAGTTCACCCGGCGCCAGATGGCCGGCGAGGGTGAGACCGATCAGTTCGGGTTCGACCCCGAGTTCAACTCCCGCGTGCTGATGCCAGCGGCGCGTGCCCTTTACCAGCATTGGTTCCGGGTGCGCATGAAGGGGCTGGCGCAGGTACCCGGCGAGGGGGGCGCCCTGGTCGTGGCCAACCATTCCGGTGTGCTCCCGGTCGACGCGATCATGCTGCAGTCCGGGTTGCACGACGAGCACCCGGGCCACCGGAACCTGCGGCTGCTCGGCGCGGATCTCGTGTATGAGCTGCCGGTACTGTCCCAGTTGGCCCGTAAGGGCGGCCACACCCGCGCCTGCCCGGCTGGAGCCCACCATCTGCTGCGTTCCGGTGAGCTGGTCGGTGTTTTCCCGGAGGGGTTCAAGGGGATCGGCAAGCCGTTCAGCGAGCGGTACCAGCTGCGCCGCTTCGGCCGCGGCGGGTTTGCCGTGTCCGCGATCCGGGCGCGGGTGCCGATCATCCCGTGCGCGATCGTCGGGGCGGAGGAGATCTTCCCGATGATCGGGAACGCGAAGCCGCTGGCCCGGCTGCTTGGGCTGCCCTACTTCCCGATCACCCCGTTGTTCCCGTGGCTCGGCCCGGTCGGCGCGATCCCGCTGCCGTCCCAGTGGATCATCGAGTTCTGCCCCCCCGTGCCCACCGGCGACTACCCGGCCGGCGCGGAGGACCCGGCGGTGATCGCGGAGCTGACCGCGGCGGTGCGGGACACCATTCAGCGCAAGCTCGACGAGTTGCTTGTGGAGCGTGGCCCCGCCTTCGGCTGACTCAGGTTCAGGGCGTGTCTCGCAGATCTTCAGGCTGCGCGACGGCCAAGATCTGCGAGACACGCCGCAGAGGCATTCCGCCAGCCGTTGGGTGCGGGTCGCGGCGGGTCATCCGCGGGTGCGCTGCGTCATCCGCGGGTACGGCGGGTCAGCCGCGGGTCTGCTGCGTCATCCGCGGGTGCGGCGGGTCAGCCGCGGGTGTGCTGCGTCATCCGCGGGTGCGGCGCCGGCGCAGCGCGACCGCCGCGGCGACACCGCCGACGACCGCCCCGGCACCGGCCGCGCTCGGCAGCGCGATCAGGGTGGCCCTACGGCCGGAGCGGAAGTCGTGTACCGGCCAGTCCCTCGTCCTCGCCTCGGCGCGCAGGTCTCCGTCCGGGTTGACCGCGTTCGGGTGGCCGACGAGCTCCAGCATCGGCAGGTCGTTGCTTGAGTCGCTGTAGGCGGAGCAGCGGGCCAGGTCGAGACCCTCGCGGTCGGCGAGCGCCCTGATCGCCGCCGCCTTGGCCTCGCCGTGCAGCAGCCCGCCGACGAGCCGTCCCGTGTAGATCCCGTCCACGGACTCCGCGACCGTGCCGAGGGCGCCGGTCAGCCCGAGTCGCCGCGAAATGATGCTGGCCAGTTCCACCGGCGTGGCGGTGACGAGCCATACCCGCTGGCCCGCCTGGAGGTGGCGCTGTGCGAGTTCCCTGGTGCCCTCCCAGATCCGGTCGGCCATGCTCTCGTCGTAGATCTCCTCGGACAGCGTGACGATATCCGCGACCTTGTGCCCGGCCACGAACGCGAGCGCGGCCTCGCGGAGGGTATCGATGTGATCGGGGTTCTCGGCGCCGCGCACCCGGAATGACACCTGGCCCCAGGCCATCCGGGCCAGGTCCCGCGGGCCGAACATGTTGCGGGCAGCGAGGCCGCGGGCGAAATAGTAGATGGATGCGCCCCGCATGAGCGTGTTGTCGACGTCAAAGAAAGCACCCGCCGACGGATCGGGCTCCGGTGCCGGCTGCCGCACCATCGCGGCGGCCGCGGAGGCCGCCCCCGCGACGGCCGCCCGGCTCTTGCGCTGCGGCCTTGGCCTGCCGCCGAGCTCGTCGGGGTAGCCGGGATCGGTGCTCGGATCGGAGCCTGCTGCGCGATTCCCCCGGCCAGGCACAGGAAGCCGTCCTCGCAGCTGCCTCATGACGTCTCAGCTTACCGAGTTGGGGTCGGCCGCCTTGTTACCTGGCCATCCATCTGGTCGCATCCTGGGCGCGCGTCAGGCACTATAGGCTGCAATGTCGATATCCTTTTTGGCCGCGCTGGCTGGCGCCCTGGCGGCGGCCGCCGGCACTGTCATGCTGGTGGTGCGGTGCTCCCGGGCGCCCCGCGCCGACCTGATCGCCTGGGCGATCGCGACGGCCGGGCTCACCATCGCACTGGCCGCGCAAGTCCTCGGCTACCAGAGGGGCTTCGCTCCCATCACGTTCCGTGCGGTACAGCTCGGCGCCCAGCTGATCGCCCCGCTGGCCCTCGCGTGGGGGATTATCGAGGTGGCCGCGCGGAGTATGCCGGGCAGGTTCGCGGCGCGCCTGCTCTTGTCCGCGCTAGCGGTGGTGGCGGCCGTGATCCTGGGCACCGACCCGCTGAGTTCCCAGGCCTTCAGCAAGTCCTGGCCCGCCGCCTCCCTGCACTACCAGGTCATCCCGAACGCGCTGCTGAAGCTGCTCGCCGTCGTCGCCGTGCTCACCGCGGTGGTCGGGGTGATCGTCGCGGGTGTGCGGGCACGCAGTAATCGCGTCTGGGGGAACGGGTTCGTGGCGGTCGGCCTGGCTGGCGTCGCCATCCTCGCGACGGAGGGGCTGGCGGTCCATCTGCCGGTGAATTCCGGATACCCGGCGATCTGCGTGCTCGCCGCCGGGCTGGCCGTCCTCGCGTCGCTGCGGGCCGCCCGGTTCCAGCCGGCTGCCGTGCGGGCCGCATCCCGCGCGAGGGATGACACGGGCTGGGCCCCCCCGTTCCAGGCCGGTGCCAGGGGCTCCGCGCGGTACGGCGGGGACGATTCGCTCGGCCTGTACGCCAGCGGCGGCCGCCCCCCCGATGATTCGCTTGACCTTTACCGGGATAGCGGCCACGGCGGGTACCCGGCGCCGACCGGCGGGTACGGCGACAGTAGTGCTTACGGGATGTACGGCGACACTGGCTACGGCGGCCCGGATGCCGACTATGACGGGCCGGTCACCGGCGCTTTCGAAGGCCCGATTCCCGGCGGCTTTGACGATCCGGACAACAGTGGTTTCGGCGGGCCGGACGCCGGCGGTTTCGACGGACCGGTCACCGGTACCTTCGATCCCCTCTATCAGCCGAACGGATATACCGACCACGGCGACGACGGACGGTACGGCGCCGATGCCGGCCACCTTGCCGCGGAGCCTGGCGGCCTGGCGGCCGGCGAGATCTGGCGACACGCCAGTTACCCAGACGATGAGAACATCGGGCCGGACGCGCAGCTCGCTGCGAACTGGGCCGCGGGGCTGGCCGCCGGGCAGGACACCGAACGGTTCTACGGGCAGATCGCCATTTACACCCTGCTCGAACACGGCGCGGCGGAGTTCGACCGGCTTGCCGAGCAGGTTGTCGAGCAGGTGCGGGCGCAAGAGCCTGGCACCCTTGTCTACGTGGTGCACGGTGTTCCGTCCGCGCCGCTACAGCGGATCCTTTATGAGGTCTACCGGGATCAGGCGGCCTACGACGAGCACACCCGGCAGTCGTACATCCAGGAGTTCGAGGTCGGCCGCCGCCCCCTGGTACTCGCGACCAACGTGATTGAGCTCGGCGTACGGCAGGCCAAGGTGTCGCCGCTCGGGCCGTCGCCGGGACCACAGCCGCCCGGGTCACCGCCGCCCGGGTCGCAGGCGCCCGGGTCGCCCCCGGTAGGGTCGCCGCCGTTGGGGGCGCCAGGGGGATCGCGGCCGGTGGGGCCGCCGACCACTGGCCTGCCCTATGGCACCACGCCTGGAGGCAGGACGAGAGGCGACCGGCCGCCGGGAGGGCGGGCGTTGTGACGCGCGATCATGCGATCACGCTGTTGTCCCGGCCTGGCTGCCATCTGTGCGATGAAGCCCGGGCTGTAATTGCGAGGGTGGCCGCCGACCTCGGCGTGGCCTGGGAGGAACGCGACATCACCCGCTCGGACAGTGATCTGCGGGACTACTGGGACCAGATCCCCGTGACGCTGATCGATGGCGTGCAGCACGACTTCTGGCGCGTCAGCGAGGACCGGTTGCGCGCCGCGCTGAGCCGGTAGCCGGGCGCCGGGGCCATCTCGTGGCCGGGTCGTGCCCGGGTCCTGGCCCGGTCCAACCGAGCCCCGACTTTGTGCAAACGTTCACAAGGGCGTACCGTAAATGACAGATCTCTCCCGGCGGGCGCCTGGGAAGCCCGCAGTGCCCGTAGCGTCGATCCCCTCAGGAGCGCCGGCGCATGTCCCGCCGTACAGTGTCCGCCAATGGCAGCCAGGGCATCCCCGAGGCGACCATCGCTCGCCTCCCGGTCTACCTGCGCGTGCTGTACGCGTTCGCCGAGCAGGACGTCGCCACCGTGTCGAGTGATGAGCTGGCCGCAGCGGCCGGGGTCAACTCCGCAAAGCTCCGCAAAGACCTCTCCCATCTGGGCTCCTACGGCACCCGCGGTGTCGGGTATGACGTGGACTACCTCGTCTACCAGGTCTCCCGCGAACTTGGGCTGACCCAGGACTGGCCGGTCCTCATTGTCGGCGCCGGCAATCTTGGTCGTGCGCTCGCGAACTATGGCGGTTTCGCGTCACGAGGCTTTCGCGTCGCAGCGCTGCTCGACAGCGACCCCGACGTCGTGGGCACCGAGATCGCAGGCCACGCGGTAGGCAGCGCGGACCAGATCGAGTCCGTGGTGGCCAGGCAGGGAGTGTCGATCGGCGTGATCGCGACCCCGGCGGGTTCCGCGCAGGATGTCTGCGACCGCCTGGTCGCTGCGGGCGTGACGAGCATCCTCAATTTTGCCCCTATGGTGCTTAACGTGCCCTCGGGCGTTGACGTGCGTAAGGTCGACCTGTCCATCGAATTGCAGATTCTCGCCTTCCACGCGCAGCGGAGGTCTGTCGTGCGCGTAGACACCGGTGATCGCGGCTGGCCGGATGATCCCGCGACCCTGCACGCCACCAGCGACGTGGCGGGGCGGGGGGTGCCCGCATGAGCGAGCCGGAAGGGCGCCTTAAAGCGCCCCGCAGGCGAGCGGGAGACACCGCATGAGCGTGCTGGTGGTCGGGCTCAGCCACAAGAGCGCGCCGGTCGCCACGCTGGAGCGGGCCGTGGTCGGCGGCGACGACCTCACGAAGCTGTTGCGCGACGTCTCCCAGGCGGGGAGTGTCGCCGGCGCCTTCGTGGTGTCCACCTGCAACCGGGTCGAGGTCTACGCCGAGGTGGACAAGTTCCACGGTGGTGTCGCGTCGATCTCAGAACTGCTGGCCCGGCATTCCGGGCTCCCGCTCAGCGAGCTCACCCCGCACCTGTATGTGCACTACGAGGACCGTGCCGTGCAGCACCTGCTGGCGGTGACGTGCGGGCTGGAGTCGATGGTAATTGGCGAGAGCCAAATCCTCGGCCAGGTCCGCCAGTCGCTTGGCTTCGCGCGTGAACAGGGCACGCTCAGCCGTATCCTCGGCGACCTAGGCGCCCTGGCCCTTCGCACGGCGAAGAGGGCGCACACGGAGACGGGCATCGACCGCGCGGGCGCCAACGTCGTGGGCGTCGGGATCCGGCTCGCCGCAGCGCACCTGACAACTCCGGCCGGGCTGCCCTCTGCCGGGCTGCCCTCTGCCGGGCCGCCCCCTGCCGGGTCGGCCGGAGCCGTGGCGCCTTCTGCCGGGTCGGCCGGAGCCGTGGCGCCTTCTGCCGGGTTGGCCGGAGCCGTGGCGCCTTCTGCCGGGTTGGCCGGAGCCGTGGCGGCCGCCGACTCGGCGAACCTACTGCGCGGCCGCTCAGTGCTCGTGGTCGGCGCCGGCTCGCTGAGTTCGCTGGCCGTGACCACGGCGGCCCGGATGGGCGCGGTCCGCATCGTCGTGGCAAACCGCACCCCGGACCGGGCGCGGCGGCTGGCCGCCGCGGTCTCCGGAACCACCGCCGATCTTGAGGACCTGACCAGCGCCTTGGCCGACGCCGACCTGGTGATCTCCTGTACCGGTGCTGCCGGGCTGGTCATCAGCGCGGACGAGATCGCCCGAGCGCTGCTACTGCGCGCTGCGCCGGCCCGGGACCGCGACCGGGATACAGCAAAGAGCGCCGGGCGCCCGCTGGTCCTGCTCGACCTGGCGCTGCCCCGCGACGTGGAAGAGGCCGCGGGCCGACTACCCGGCGTCAGCCTTATCAGCCTGGCGACGCTTGGCGAGGCAGCTGATTCCGGGCTGGGCGGGCAGATCACACACCGCGACGACGTGGCGGCGGTGCGGGCGATCGTCGCCGAGGAGTTCGAGGCGCGGGTGTCGGCCGAGCACGCTGCCCGGGTGGCCCCGACGGTGGTGGCTCTGCGGGCCAAGGCCGCTGAGGTCGTGGACGCCGAACTTGCCCGGCTGGCTGGGCGGCTGAACACGGTCGACGCCCGCACACACAGCGAGGTCGCCCGGGCCATGCGCAGGGTGGTGGACAAGCTCCTGCACTCGCCGACCGTGCGGGTCAAGGAGCTGGCCGGATCGCCGGGCGGTGATTCCTACGAAGACGCGCTGCGGGTCCTGTTCGATCTGGATCCGGCCGCGATCGAAGCAGTGACCCGCGCGGACGTCGGCCTGGTTCGGCCGGCCGGGCAGGACGGCCCGTCGGACGTCGGCCTGGTTCGGCCGGCCAGACAGGACGGCCCGTCGGACGCCGGCCTCGTGCGGTCGGCCGGGCGGGACGGCCCGGCGGCCGATTCCCCGGACGGGGCGGGGGCGGGCCGGTGAGCACCCGCACGCTCCGGCTCGGCACTCGCAAGAGCCCGATGGCCCTGGCCCAGTCGGGCCGGGTGGCGAGCCTGGTCACCAAGCGGACCGGGGCCCGCATCGAGCTGGTGGGGCTGAGCACGTTTGGTGATGTCACCCGGGCGGAACTGGCGCAGATCGGGGGCACCGGGGTCTTCGTGAGCGCCCTGCGGGAGAGCCTGCTGGCCGGCGAGGTCGATTTCGCCGTTCACTCGCTGAAGGACCTGCCCGTCGGCCCGATGCCCGGCATCGTGCTCGCCGCGGTCCCGTCCCGCGAGGACCCGAGGGACGCGCTGGTAGGGCGGGATGGGGCCAAGCTGGCCGACCTGCCACCGGGCGCGCGGATCGGCACCGGCTCACCACGCCGCGCGGCCCAGTTGCTGTTGCTTCGCCCCGACGTACGCCCCATTCCGGTCCGCGGAAACGCCGGAACCCGCTTGGGCAAAGTTGCGTCCGGCGAGCTCGACGCCGTGCTGCTGGCCTTCGCCGGGCTGGCCCGGATCGGCCGCCTCGACGTGGTCACCCAGGTCTTCGAGCTCGACGAGATGGTCCCCGCGCCCGGGCAGGGAGCGCTCGCCGTGGAGTGCCTGGATCGGGACCCGGGCCTGGTGGATCTCTTGTCCTGCGTGGACGATCCGGCGAGCCGTGCGGCCGTCACCGCGGAACGCAGCCTGCTCGCAGCGCTTCAGGCTGGGTGCAGCGCCCCGGTGGGCGCGTATGCTGCCGGAACGGAGATGCTGCAGCTGACAGCGGTTGTCGCGGGAGCCGACGGGGGATCGGCCGTGCGGGTGAGCGCTGGCGCCCCCGCGGCTGAGGCAGACCGCCTTGGCGGCGAGGTAGCAGCGGAACTCCTGCGCCGAGGCGCAGGGAGGTACATGCCGATGCTTTCGGAAGACATGAGCAGCGGGGACGATACACGGTGAGTCTGGGATCGACAACGAAGAAGCCCGCGGCAGTGCAGACCCCCGGGGCGGCTCAGGTGCCCGGGAAGGCCAGCAGGCCCGGAGCGGTGAAGTCCGGGCTCGTTGCCTTCGTGGGCGCGGGGCCGGGGAGTGAAGGGCTGCTGACGGTCCGCGCCGCCGAGCTTCTCGCGCAGGCAGACCTAGTGGTGGGCACCCCGGAGCTGACCGACCGGTTCAGCTACCTGCTGGGCGCCGAAGCGGTGGTCTCGGATTCCACTAGCCCGGAGCAGGACCCGCGGATGTTGGCGCGAGCGGCGAAGGCGGGCCAGTTGGTGGTCAGGCTCTACGAGGGCGATCCATTCATTTTCGGCCAGGCCGCCAGCGACGTCGCGATGTGCATGAAGGCGGGGGCTCGGTTCGAGGTTGTGCCTGGTGTGCCGGCGGCGACCGCCGTGCCCGCCTACGCGGGCATCCCGCTGACCTCCGACGCAGGTGGCGACGTGCGGATCATCCACGCGTCCGACGTCAGCCGGCTGTCGGCGGACGTCCTGCCGTCGGGCAGCCTGGTGATCCTCGGCGTGGAGGCCGGCCCGGTCGACATCGCCAAGCTGCTATTGGCCGTCGGCTGGCCGGATAGCACGCCTTTCACCATCACCTGGAACGGCACCACCACTGATCAGCTGACCGTGGCTTGTGCGCTCGGGTCGGTGTCGGCGGATCTCAAGGCCGCTGGGGTCAGCCTGCTCATGGAGCAGGGGCCCGCGGTCGGCGTGGTGGGCGAGGCTGCCGCCGCGCACCATGATCTTTCCTGGTTCGAGACGAAGCCGCTGTTCGGCTGGCGGGTGCTGGTACCCCGGACCAAGGAGCAGGCCGCCTCGGTCTCGGAGCGGCTTCAGGCACACGGCGCGGTGCCCGAAGAGGTCCCGACGATCGCCGTCGAGCCGCCGCGCACCCCGCAGCAGATGGAGCGAGCGGTCAAGGGCCTGGTCACTGGACGCTACCAATGGGTCGCCTTCACCTCGGTCAACGCGGTCCGCGCGGTGCGCGAGAAGCTTGAGGAGTACGGCCTGGACGCCCGCGCCTTCGCCGGTGTCAAGGTCGCTGCGGTCGGCGAGCAGACGGCGGGCGCCCTGCGTGAGTTCGGCATCAAGCCCGACCTGATCCCCGAGGGGGAGCAGTCGGGCGAGGGTCTGGCCGCGGTCTGGCCGCCCTACGACGACGTGCTCGACCCGATCAACCGGGTGCTGCTGCCCAGGGCCGACATCGCGACAGAGACGCTGGTCGCCCGGCTCACCGACCTCGGCTGGGAGGCAGAGGACGTGACCGCGTACCGCACCGTCCGGGCCGCGCCGCCGCCCGCGCCGATCCGCGAGGCGATCAAGGGCGGCGGATTCGACGCGGTCCTCTTCACCTCGTCATCCACGGTGCGGAACCTGATCGGCATCGCCGGAAAGCCACACGCGGTCACGGTGATCGCCGTGATCGGGCCGCAGACCGCGCGGACCGCTGCCGAGTTCGGGCTGCGAGTGGACGTGACCGCGCCGAAGCCCTCGGCCACAGCGCTGGTCGATGCGCTCGCCGAATACGGGGCGGGCATCCGCGACGCGGCGGTCGCGGCGGGCGAGCCCGTGCGAAAGCCAAGCGAGCGCCGACGCGGCGCCCGCCGTCGCCTGAGATGAACCCCCTGGGAGCCACAGTGACCGCTGAGTACCCCGCGTCACGGCCGCGCAGGCTGCGGCGCACCGCCGCCATGCGGCGCCTCGTCGCCCAGACGAGCGTCCAGCCTTCGGACCTGGTGCTGCCGCTCTTCGTCAAGGAGGGGATCCGCGAGCCGCAGCCAGTGGCCTCCATGCCGGGCGTGGTCCAGCACACCAGGGACAGCCTGCGTAAGGCGGCCGCCGAGGCGGTGGACGCGGGCGTCGGGGGACTCATGCTCTTCGGCGTCCCGGCGGTCAAGGACGCCCGCGGCTCCGCGGCCGACGACCCGGCGGGGATTCTCGCGCTGGCCCTGGCCGACCTGTCAGCTGAGGTGGGCGACGCCACGGTGCTCATGGCGGACCTGTGCATGGACGAATACACCGATCACGGACACTGCGGGCTGCTCACCGAGTCCGGTGAGGTGGACAACGACGCCACCCTGGAGCGGTACGGCGCGATCGCGGTCGCCCAGGCGTCGGCCGGCGCTCACATGGTCGCGCCAAGCGGCATGATGGACGGCCAGGTCGCCGCGATCCGCGCGGCCCTCGACGGCAGCGGCCACGTCGGCGTCGCGATCTGCGCGTACTCGGCGAAGTACGCATCGGCTTTCTATGGCCCGTTCCGTGACGCGGCCGAGTGCGCCCCCCGGTTCGGTGACAGGGCGTCCTACCAGCAGGATCCGCAGGCCGGGGATGCGTTGCGGGAGGTGCTTCTTGACGTGGCGGAGGGCGCTGACGTCGTGATGATAAAGCCCGCCCTGCCCTACCTGGACATCGTCTGCCAGGTCGCCGCTGCCGTGCCGGTGCCGGTGGCCGCCTACCAGGTCAGCGGGGAGTACGCGATGGCCGAGGCCGCGGCGGCCAACGGCTGGCTCGACCGGGACAGGGTGATCATGGAGACGCTCACCGCGATTCGCCGGGCTGGCGCGAGCATCATCCTCACATATTGGGCGTCCGAGGCCGCCCGCCGCCTCGCCTGATGGGCGTCCGCACGGCGCCCCGCAGGCTGGCGTAGGTTTCCTGCGGCTTCTGTTGTGGCGCCCGAGACGCCCTCCGTGGTGGCTCCCGCGGCAACGGGGACGCCTGCGGTTCGCCGCGCGGACGCCTTGGCACACGTGGACGCCTTGGCACACGTGGACGCCTTTGCACACGCGGACACCTTTGCGCACGCGGGCACCTTTGTGCCCACTGTGCGCAGCAGTGTGGTAACAAGGGTCACCTGACCGTAACCGTTGTGCATCGTGTCGGCCTCACCTGCGGGGCGGCCTGCGGGCCGGGGCCGGCAGCGGGCATCATCGGTTGGGAGAGGGTCGTGGTTGGAGAGGAGCAGATGGTCGCACCGGTGCTGCGTCGAAGCCGACGCAGAGACGCAGGGCGGCTGGCCGCTGCGGCCGTCAAGTACGCGGCCATGGGCTGGCCGGTATGCGCGGGTGCCCATTCGATGGGTGATGGTGCTGGCGCTTCCGCCACGTCGCGCAGCAGGTCCTTCCTTCCCACCGCGTCGTTGCGCGGCCGGGGCACCGGGCGCGCCTGCTCCTGCGACCGAGTGGGCTGCCCCGCTCCGGGCGCACATCCGATCTCGGCCGCCTGGCAGATCGAGGCGACCTCCGATCCGGACGAGGCTGGGCGCTACTGGCTGGAACGGCCGGACGCCAACGTGATCCTCGCCACCGGGCGGGTATTCGATGTCCTGGACGTGCCGGCCCCAGCCGGCGATGCGGCACTCGGCATGATGAGGCGGTCCGGGATGAGGCCTGGGCCTGTCGCGGCCGGCGTCGGCGGCCGGACGCTCTTTTTCGTCACCACCCGTGGCGCTCCTTACGACGAGGGCGAATGGTGGTCCTGTCAGCTGGACTGCGAGCCGGAGAATGTGGCCCAGGTGGAGAGCCTTCGCTGGCATTGCCGGAACAGCTATGTGCTGGCCCCGCCGTCCAGGGACGCCACCGCCGGGGCGCGCTGGCTCCGCCCGCCGGGCCAGCGCCCGCTGCCTGATCCGGTGCGCATGCTGGAGTTCCTGGCCGACGCCTGCGACGAGGTGAACGGGTGACGGGGGTGCCCCGATCGGGCGAGTTTTTCAGCCGTGCCTGCGTCGTCATACCCGGTGGGGTCAACTCCCCAGTGCGCGCGTTCGGCGCGGTGGGCGGGGTCCCGGTCTTCATGGCCTCGGGCCGCGGCCCCTACCTCACCGACGTGGACGGCCGGAGCTACGTTGACCTGGTCTGCTCGTGGGGGCCGATGATCTTGGGGCACGCCCACCCCGAAGTGACGGAGGCGGTGACGCAGGCCGCCGCCAGGGGAACGTCGTTCGGCACCGCCACCCCCGGCGAGGTGGAGCTGGCCGAGGAGATCGTGGCCAGGACCCCCGTGGAGAAGATTCGCCTGGTCAACTCCGGCACCGAGGCGACGATGTCGGCAGTGCGGCTGGCCCGGGCATTCACCGGCCGGCGGATCGTGGTGAAGTTCGCTGGCTGCTATCACGGCCACGTGGACGCGCTGCTCGCCGCCGCCGGGTCCGGGGTGGCTACCTTCGCGCTCCCGGACTCACCGGGGGTCACCGGAGCGTCCGCGGCGGACACGGTTGTGCTCCCGTACAACGACGCCCTGGCGGTCCGCCAGGCCTTCGTGGACCATGGCACCCGCATCGCCTGCGTGATTACGGAGGCATGCCCGGCCAACATGGGAGTGGTGCCGCCGGCCGGCGGCTTCAACGAGATGCTCGCCGAGCTCTGCCATGAGCACGGCGCGCTGCTGGTCATGGATGAGGTGCTGACCGGATTCCGGGTCACCCCTTCCGGCTGGTATGGCCGGGAAGGCGTGGCCGGCGACCTGACGACGTTCGGGAAGGTCATGGGGGGCGGGCTGCCAGCGGCGGCGTTTGGCGGCCGGGCAGAGATCATGGACAGGCTGACCCCGACCGGCCCGGTGTACCAGGCTGGCACGCTCTCAGGCAATCCTCTCGCCACCGCGGCGGGGCTGGCGACGCTGCGGGCATGCACCCCGGAGCTGTACTCCCGGCTTGACGAGGTCGCCGCCACAGTCGCCAAGCTGGCGGCCGACGCGCTGACCGCCAGCGGGGTGCCCTTCCGGCTGCAGCAGGCGGGCAGCCTCTTCTCCGTGTTCCTCGGCAATGACCGGGCGGTACGCGACTTCGGCGAGGCCCGCGGCCAGTCCGGCGTCGCGTACGCCGCGTTCTTCCACGCGATGCTGGAAGGCGGCGTCTACCTGCCGCCGTCGCCCTTTGAGGCCTGGTTCGTCTCCGGTGCTCACGATGACGAAGCGGTGGAGCGGATCGCCGGGGCGCTGCCCGGCGCCGCGCACGCCGCAGCGGTCGCGCTCGGCTGACCCGGGCGCCTGCCGCCACCGGTCGGGCACCACGTTTCCGCGGGAACGTGCCCGCCGCCACCGGATCGGCCACCATGTTTCCGCGGGAACGTCCCCGCCGCCACCGGGCCAGCCACCATGTTTCTGCGGGAACGTGCCCGCCGCCACCGGATCGGCCATCACGTTTCCGCGGGAACGCCTCCCCGGGCTCCCCTGTTCATGATCGCCGTGCCCTGTCTTGGGAGACAACCCCGGACCCTGGGCATACCCCACATCCATGATTGCGGAGGAATGCTGGCCACTCAGTGATCAGCCGAGATCATGAAAGCTGGGTGAGGGCTAACCCACGGCGATGCAGATGATCCCGGCGGCGATCGCCGCCGCGGCGCCGAGGCGGCGGGCCAGGCTGCCCTCGCCGAGCAGCCTGCGGCCAAGCAGGACGCCGATCAGCACGCTGACCTCGCGGGCCGGTGCGACCGCGCTGACCGCGGTGAAGCTCAGCGCGGTCAGCACCAGGATGTAGGCAAGCGGCGCAAGCACGGCAGCGCCAAGAACCTGGTGCCGGTAGGTCACCCATACCCGGGCCGTACGGGCCCGGTCGCGCAGTGCGAACGGGGTAAGCACCAGCGCCATTCCGGGCAGTGATGCGTATCCCTGGACCAGGGGCGGGACCTTGAGCGTACTCACCGCGTACTTGTCCCACAGCGTGTACGCCGCGATGAACGCGCCAGTGACCAGGGCGAACGCGACCGCCTTGGTGGTGGCTGGCTTGGTGGTGGCTGCCTCGGCGCGACTCGCGGCCGCCCTTGCGCGACGCGTGGCTGCCTCCGCGCCAGGCGTGCCTGCGCCGGCGCGACGCGTGGCTGTCTCCGCGCGACGTGTGGCTGTCTCCGCGCGACGCGTGCTGTCTGCGCCGGCGCGGCTCGCGGCCGCAGGGATGCCGAGGATGATCAGGCCGGCCACGATGAACAGGATCCCGGCGACCCCGGCCGGCCCGGGATGCTCGCCGAGCAGGATGATCCCGGCCAGGGCGGCCAGCAGGGCGCCGGTGCCGCGCCCGATCGGGTAGACCAGCGACAGGTCACCCAGCTTGTATCCGGTTTGCAGGAACAGGAAATAGCCCGCCTGGAGCAGCCCCGTTCCGGCCATGAAGACCCAGGCCACCGCGGTTAGCCGGGGCGGGCTCGCGATCACGCTCACGATGACGACCGGCAGGTACGCCACGGTGGCCACGCTGGACATCAGCCAGACAAAGCAGGCGGCGCCGGCCGCGGACGCCTGCTTGCTGAACAGGTTCCAGCTGGCATGGGCGACGGCCGCTACGAAGATCAAGGCGAGGGCGGTGGCGTTCAGGGAGCGGCTCCAGGTTCGGGCCCTCACGGGCACGACAGACAGAGCCCTCGAGGTTTCTGTCCCGTGAGGTGTGGGCTCCCGCCAGTGGCAGCCCTGCCGCTGTCGCGGGCGCCTGGCGCCGCTCGGTCCAGGCCGCCTCGCCCTGATTGTGGTCGCCGGGAGCGGGCGAGGCGCGGAACCCTAGGCGCAACCACGCGCTGTGACCAGGCTACCTCGCCGGCCGCCGCCCGGACGGAGCTGGCGAGCCGGCCAGCGGCGACGCCAGGAAGATGCCCGGTAGGCTGTGCGGGCCATGACTAACACCGGGGAGGGTTCCGCAGAGGGTTCTCCCCTGGCCAGCACCGCCGCCGCCACCACCGTCGTCCACCTGCTCCGGCACGGCGAGGTGGCCAACCCGCAGGGAGTCCTCTACGGTCGCATCCCGGGCTTCCACCTCTCCGAGGATGGCCGCCTGATGGCCAAGGCGGCGGCAGGCTTCCTGGCCGGCCGGGACGTGGTGATGCTGCTGTCTTCCCCGCTGGAACGGGCCGTGGAGACCGCCGCCCCGCTGTCCGCCCAGTTCGGCCTCGATGTGTCCATCGACGAGCGGCTGATCGAGCCCTGGAACCATTTCGAGGGGACCACGTCCGGGGCGCTGTCCAGGGCGCTGCGTAACCCGGCCCAGTGGCGGTATCTGTACAACCCCTTCCGCCCTTCGTGGGGCGAGCCGTACGCGAGCATCGCCGCCCGCATGCTCGACGTCATGGCCGATGCCGTCCGCGCCGCGCGCGGCCACGAGGCGGTCTGCGTCAGCCATCAGCTGTCCATCTGGATCGCTCGCCGGGCCGCGGAAGGCAAGCCGCTCTGGCATCATCCGGCGCGCCGCCAGTGCGCCCTGGCCAGCGTGACCAGCTTCACCTACCGCGGCGATGCCATCACCGGCGTCAGCTACGCCGAGCCAGCTGGCCGCAGCAACCCGCAGGTCAGCGGGGCGTAGCCCGGCCGCCTCCGCCGCCTGCGTACCAACCCGGAACCGTCACGAACGCGGGTTCGCTCCTGTTCTGACCGGCGCGAACCGGGTTCGTGACGGTTAGCGGCGTGCTGGGCTGGCCGGCGCGACCGACGGCAAGCACGCGGAGACCATCGTCAGAGGCATGCGCGGGAGCACGCGCAAAGGCCGCCCCGCTGTCGGGTCGGTTAGCTGGGTCCGGCACAATAGGGCGCGACTACTGCCTGTAGGAGATTGCTCCCGTGTCCCGCATCGACCTCCGTGAATGTGCTATTGCACCGGTTATAACCGGTGCAATAGCACATTCACCGGGATGGGCCGGGCGACTCCGGGCCCACCTGGCCCGCGGCAGGCCGGGTCCCCGACGGGCAGCCGCCGTCGCGGCGATGGCCGCGGCCGCCGCGATGGGGGCTGCGGGCTGCACGGGCGGCGGCGGCGCGCAGAACACGCCGGCCAGCAACGGCCAGAGCTTCGTGGCCGGGAGCGCCGGGACAACCGTGTTCAAGGCGGGCACGGGGCCGGCCGCGCCCGCGGTCACCGGGGTGGCGCTGAGCGGGGCGAAGCTCAGCCTGACCGCCTACCACGGGCGTGTGGTGGTCATGAACTTCTGGGGCTCGTGGTGTACTCCCTGCCGCGCGGAAGCCCCGGCCCTGGCCCAGCTGGCCCGCAAGTTCGCCCCTTCGAGCGTGCAGTTCCTCGGCGTGGACATCAGGGACAGCCCGGTCAGCGCCGAAGCGTTCATGCGCGACTTCGGCATCCAATACCCCAGCCTCAACGACCCCGGCGATCAGATCGCCCTCGATTTCCGCAGCACCGTGCCGCCGGCCGGGGTCCCGACCACACTGGTGATCTCGCGCAGCGGCCGGATCACCGGGCGGGTGATCGGCGAGGCCTCCTATAACGGCCTCAAGGCCCTTATCGCGCGGGCCGCTGCGGAGCCCTCATGACGAAACCCTGTACCCCCGTGCCTGGATGATCTGCCTGAAATAACAGTGCCCTGATGACCGGAAGCCAATTGACACAGCGACTGCGGGTGGTGACCCGATGACCGGACTGCGCGTCCCTCCAGGGGCGAAGCAGCCGGATGGGCCCGCCGCGCAGCGGCCAGACCAGCCCGCCGCCGAGCGGCCGGACCAGCCTGCCACGGCCGCGGACGGGCGGACGGGAGCGGCCGGGCCCGGTCCGTTCGGGGCAATGGGGTGGTTGCGGTGGGGATGGCGTCAGCTGACGTCCATGCGCACCGCGCTCGTGCTGCTGTTCCTGCTCGCGGTGGCGAGCGTGCCGGGATCGGTGCTGCCGCAGCAGGGTCTCGACCCGCAGTCGGTGCAGCAGTACTACGTCGCCCATCCTTCACTCGCGCCGCTGCTGGCCAGGCTGTCCCTGTTCAACGTGTTCGCCGCGCCCTGGTTCGCCGCCATCTACCTGCTGCTTTTCCTCTCTCTCGCCGGATGCGTGGTGCCGCGGACCTTCCGGCTGGCGCGCTCGGCGCGGGCGCTGCCGCCCCCCGCCCCGCGCAACCTGGCCAGGCTGCCGCACTCGGCGAGGTATGAGACCAGGCTGGCGCCCGGGGACGCCCTCGACGCGGCGGCCGCGCTGCTGGCGGCCCGCAGGTTCCGGTTGCGCACCGGGGACGGCTGGCTGTCGGCGGAGAAGGGCTACCGCAGGGAAGCCGGCAACCTGCTCTTCCACCTCGCGCTGCTGGCGATCCTCGGCGCGGTGGCCCTCGGCGGGCTGTTCGGCTACAAGGCAGACCGGCTCCTGGTCGAGGGAGACTCCTTCGCCAACACGGTGACCTCGCTGGATGAGTTCCATCCTGGGCGCGCGGTCTCAGTGGCGGACCTGCAGCCGTTCAGCATCGCCCTCAACCGGTTCACCGCCTCGTACGTCACGTCAGGCACGCTGCGCGGGCAGCCGTCCGCGTTCGACGCGTACATCCGCTACTCGGCACAACCGGGCTCGCCAGCCCGCGGCTACGACCTCCGGGTGAACCATCCGCTGAACGTGGACGGAGTGAAGGTGTACCTGATCGGACACGGGTACGCCCCGGTATTCAAGATCACCGACGGAGCCGGGAGGGTGGTCTTCGACCAGGCGGTGCCGTTCATCGCCGTCGAGCAGTCCGGTCTCACCTCCGAGGGCGTCGTGAAGGTTCCCGACGCCCGCCCCAGGCAACTTGGTTTCGCCGGCGTATTCCTGCCCACCACCGTGAATGCCGGTGGCCGGCTCGAGTCAATCTTCCCCGCGGCCGACAACCCGATGGTGAGCCTGGTCGCCTACGCGGGCAATCTGGGCGAGGACAGCGGGCCGTCGCAGTCGGTCTACCAGCTGAACACGGCCGGCCTGCGGAAGCTGCCGATCACGCCGCGGCCGCTGGCGCCGGGTCAGTCGCTGAAGCTCCCGGACGGCGCCGGGACGCTGACGTTCACCGGCTACCGGCAGTGGATCAGCCTTGCCATCACCTACGACCCCGGGCAGGTGCCCGCGCTGCTGGCCGGGGTGGCAGCACTGGCCGGGCTGCTGCTGTCGTTCTTCGTCCGGCGCCGCAGGATGTTCGTGCGCGCCTACCCAGCCGCCGACGGCGGCACCGTGGTCGACGTGGCCGGCCTCGTGCGTTCCGACGCCGGGGGCGGGTTCGACGACGAGTTCGGCGACCTGGCCGGGGCGCTCAGGTCGGCGCACGAGGGCCAAGAGGTGACCGCTCCCGGCCGGCCCGCGGCCGGTACCGATGACCCTTCCCACACCGATACAGAACGAGAGTGAGGGCTCATGCCTGTCAACCTTGGCTTGGCCCAACTGAGTAACAACTTTCTGATCTGTACTGTCGTCCTGTACTCACTGGCGTTGCTCGCCTACGCGGGAGATTTCGCATTTGGGCGGCACCCGTCCACGGCGGTGATCCCGGCGGCCGAGGAGCCCGAGCTTGTCGCGGCAGGCGTGTCCGCGGCAGGCGTGCCCGCGGCCGCCGACCGCGCCGGGCCCGGGCTGGCGGCGGGGCCGGCTCCCACCGGATCGGTTGCCGCTGGGCCGGTTGCCGCTGGGCCGGGGTCCGCGGAGGGCGCACCGCCGCCCGGCGTCCCGGGCCTAGGGGAGCGGAGCCGGCTGTCCTGGGTGCCGGCCGGGCGCTGGGTGCGGGTGGCTCTTGCGCTGAACGCCCTCGGTCTCGCCGTGCACCTGACCGGGGTGCTGACCCGCGGGCTCGCCGTGCACCGGGTCCCGTGGGGGGACATGTACGAGTTCGTCACCGCGGTCACCTGCGTGGCGGTCGTCTTCTTCCTCGCCCTCATGATCCGCTACCGCGCCTACTACCTGGGCTTGTTCGTGATGGCCCCGGTGCTGCTCGCGCTCGGGCTGGCCGAGACCGTCATTTACACGCCGGCCGGCCCGCTGGTCCCGGCGCTGCACTCCTACTGGCTCGCGATCCACGTGACCGCGATGACCCTGGCGTCCGGGACCTTCGTGGTGGGCGCCGTTCTTGCTGTCGTGTACCTCTTCGCCGGCCGGTACGCCCGGCGGGTCGCGGCCGGGCGGCAATCCGCTTCGGTCGGGGTCTTCCGGCTGCTGCCCGCGCCGGAGGTCATCGACCGGTTTGCCTACCGGACGGTGATGTTCGCCTTCCCGATCTGGACGTTCGGCATCATGGCGGGAGCAATCTGGGCGGATGAGGCCTGGGGCCGGTACTGGGGCTGGGACCCCACGGAGACCTGGGCCTTCATCACCTGGGTGGTCTATGCCTGCTTCCTGCATGCCCGCGCCACGGCCGGCTGGCGGGGACGGCGGGCCGCGTACATCCAGTTGGTCGGGTTCGGCTGCCTGCTGTTCAACTTGATGGGCGTGAGTGTCTTCATTACCGGCCTGCACTCCTACGCCGGCCTGAGCTAGGCGTCGGCTGCTCACCCCGGCGTGCCTGAGCATGGATTCTCGTCAGTGGTTAAGTCCTTGGCCCCTCCCGGGGCCAAGGACTTAACCAGTCTTCGTTTCCACAGGATCGGAGGGCCGACTGAGGTTCCAAGCCGGGCCGTGCGGCGGTGTCAGGCGTCGTTACCGCGCTGGCGGCGGGCACGGATGAGGCGGTCCAGTTCACTGAGGAACTCCGGATCATCGTCCGGGCCGCACGGGCGCGCCCACGCAAAAGAGGCGCCGGGCTGCTGCGCCGGCGCTGGCTCGCCGTCGGCAGTCAGCGCACGGCCCGCCGGGTGCCTCCGGAAGGCAGCCTCGGCCGCAGGTCCTGTGGGACGGGCAAGGTGGCGCAGCCGGCGGGTGCGGCGCACCAACGAACCAACCGTGAGCAGGGCAAAGAAGGCGCCCAGCAGCAGCATGGCCGAAGCCTAGCCGCCGCCGGGCCACATTCGTCGGCGAATGCGGGTAGTTATCGGCAATACCCCTCTGGGCAGTATCGCGTTACAGTCAGTAACGAGAGATGACGTTAGTAGATGTTTCGTCGTACCCTTGCCCCTGGACCCCCTGGCACGCGATCGCGGGAGTACGGGAGTATAGACATGCGGCTGCGGCTTTTCGATCGCGTCCGCCAGTCCATCTGGCCGGGCCGGGCCGGTACGCGATCACGGGCGCGCCCGAAAGCGGCGCCGCGGCCCAGCGGCCCGGCAGCGCAAAGCGGCAGGCACCGCCGTGACGAAGGCTGGCCGGCCGTCTCCGCCGTCGGCCACGTGGACGCCGCGGCCGCCCTGCCAACGTTAAGCCCCCCCTCCATTAACCCGCCCTCCATTAACCCGCCCTTCGTCAGCCCGCCCTCCGTCAGCCCGCCTCCGGCTGACCGGCGTCCGGCTGACCAGCGTCCGGCCGACCAGCGTCCGGCCGACCGGCCCCGCGTTGACTGGCTTCGCGTGACTGGCGCCGGGGTGACCCGTCCCCGGCTGACTGGCGCCGGGGTGACCCGTCCCCGGCTGACTGGCGCCGGGGTGACCCGTCCCCGGCTAACCGGCGCCCGGGTGACCGGCGTCCGGGTGACCAGCGTCCGGGTGACCAGCGTCCGGCTGACCGGCCTCCGGGTGACCAGCGTCCGGGTGACCGGCTTCCGGCTGACCGGCCTCCGGGTGACCGGCCTCCTGATGGCCCGCCCACGTGGCCAGCCCGGCGGTCGAGCCCGCCCTGGCAGGACGAGCCGCCATCACCGCAACCGCCGGGCCTGGCCACGGCAGCCCCGGCGCAGCAAGCTCCCGGAGACGCTCCTGCGCCCTTGCCGCGCAGAACGCCCCGTAAACGTACTGCCGCCCCGGGTGCACCGGCCGCGCCGGGTGGCAGCCACCGGTCCGCCCCGGGTGCACCGGCCGCGGCGGGTGGCAGCCACCGGTCCGGCCAGGGAAGAGCCGCGATCCGCCGGGCGCCGGCGCCCAGCGACGGACAAGCACGCGGCGACGCGCGCAGCGAGACTCAGGCGCGTGCCGCGGCCGGGCCGGGCCGGGCCAGGCCGGCGGCCGAAGATGGGCAGACGCGATTGCCCTGGTACGAGATCGCCCATGCGCGGAGGGCGGCGGCTGGCAATCGTGACTGCGGGCCGCTCGAAGAAGTTCTCCACCGGGAGTGGACTCAGGACACGGTGCCGCCACCCGAGATCGTCCGGGCCGTTGACCGGCTCGCCGAGCTACCGCAGGCGATCAAGGAGAGCCTGGCGGCCGGGCTGGTGGCCATCCACGTGGGGGCGGGCGGCGTCCCGGAACTCGACGATATGGCGCGCTTGCGCGGTGTTCCGCTGCCGTCGGGCCGCGCTACCTGGGACGCGTGCGCCGGGGCCTACGGCGAGCGCAAGATCATCGTTGGCTCACGTCCCTCGGCCGCTCCGGATGTCATGTGCCACGAGATCGGGCATGCCCTCGATGACATCGACGGCCCGGGCGGGCGCTGGCAGTCCGATTCCACCGAGTTCCGCACGCTCTACGAGCGCTGCTTGTCCTCCCTGGTCAGTGACTTCCACAAGCAGGAAGGGTCGCTCGGCCGCAGGGAGTTCTTCGCCGACGCTTTCGCCGCGATCGCATCCAGGCAGCGACCCGCGCTGGTCGACATGCTAGGTGGGGACACAAGAAGCGCTCTTGATGTCATGCTGTACTTCAACATCCGCTACGGCGTCTAGAGTGATCGGCGATGTTCGTTATACGTCTCGCGAACGGGAATCTCATGGTTCCCGAGTCTGCGCTGGCCAAGCGTGGGCAGCTGATGGGCGACGCCTACGTCGAGATCGGCCCGGGCGACGCGGAGTACGCGCGCCTCGCTGAGCAGGCGCTGACCGAGCAGGAATTCGAGCAGCGGCGCCGGAGATGGCGTGAAGGGGACGCGGCCTTGCAGCGGGAGTTCGCGGAGTACCTGGCCCGCAGGGGCGACGGCCGCGGTCAGGGGTAAACCACCCCATAAGACCTTTCCTACCGAACGTTTCCCAACACCCCCAGCCGTCCGCCAGGCACCTCCCCTGGCGGCGCATCGACCGCTAGAGCGGGCGGCTGTCCCTGACCGGCTCGGGCTCACCGCGCAGCAGGGCACGTACTTCGGATTCACGGAATCGCCGGTGCCCTCCGGGCGTACGGATGCTGCTGATCCGGCCGGAGGCCGCCCACCTGGTAACCGTCTTCGGGTCAACCCGGAAGAGGGCTGCGACCTCGCCAGGAGTGAGAAGGCGCTCATTGTTGCCATCCACGCTCGTTCCCCTCCAGACCGCAGTTTGGGACACCTGTCCCAAGTGTGGCGACAAACATGTGTTTTGGCCCTAGATTCCGGAAAACCCGCTTGTAGCAGCCGGCCCCCCGGGAGTGCCGCGTCGTGCCCCGGTGGAAATGCGGCCGTTAGTGTTGGCCCCGTGCAGCTTGTGTCGGTTGACGAGATCCGCTCCGCCGCCGCGCGCCTGGACGGAGTGATTGTGCGCACTCCGCTGGTGCCGTTCCCCCGGGTGAAGCCCAGGTTGCTGATCAAGCCGGAGTCGCTGCAGCCCACCGGCGCGTTCAAGCTGCGTGGCGCGTACGCGGCGATCAGTGCCCTGTCACCGGGCGTGGCGCGGCGGGGCGTGGTGGCGCATTCGAGCGGGAACCACGCCCAGGCGGTCGCCTATGCGGCGGCCCTCCTGCACGTGCCCGCGGTGGTGGTGATTCCGGACAACGCCCCCCAGGTCAAAGTCGAGGCCACGCGGGCGTTCGGGGCCGAGATCGTGACCTCCCGGCCGGGTATGGCAGCGAGGGTCGCGGTCACCGAGGAACTCATCGCCCAGCATGGCTACACGCTCATCCCGCCCTTCGACGACCGCGTGGTCATCGCCGGGCAGGGCACGATCGGCCTGGAGATCGCCGCCGACTGCCCGGAGGTCGACCTGGTTGTCGTCCCGGTTGGCGGCGGCGGGCTGATCTCCGGCGTGTCCGCCGCGATCCGGGAACTCTGCCCCGGCGCGGCGGTAATCGGAGTGGAGCCCGAACTTGCCGCCGATGCTCGCGACTCGCTGCGCCTGGGCTGGCCGGTTGCCTGGCCATCGGATGCCGTGCAGCGGACGATCGCCGACGCCCTGCGCGCCGACCAGGTCGGCACGCTGCCACTACAGCACATGCTCAGCTATGTGGATGACATCGTCACGGTCACCGAGGACGAGATACGTGAGGCGGTCCGGCGGCTCGCGCTGGAGGCGCGCCTGGTCGCGGAGCCGGGCGGGGCGGTGGCGGTGGCAGCGTGCCTGCTGCGGGAGCGGGAATTGCCGGCCGCCGGGACGCGGGTGGCCCTGCTGTCCGGGGGCAACATCGATCCCGCCTTGTTCGCCGACATCCTCGGCGCACGAGAGCCCTCGCTCCGGGCCAAGTAAGCTACAGACGCCATGCGATCGACCCTCGCCTACACATCCGCCCGGATCCTCCTGTTCATCGCCGCCACGGGCGTGCTCTATCTGGCCGGCGCCAGGGGCCTGCTCCTGCTCGGCCTGGCCGTCGTGGTGAGCGGCATCATCAGTTTCGTGGTGCTGTCCAAGCAGCGGGACGCCATGTCAACGGCACTCACGGGGCGAATCCGCGGGTTCCGCGGCCGGCTCGACGCCGGTGCGCGCGCCGAGGACGACGACGGCGCTGGTGGGACGACGGAGCATAGTGGTCTGTAAGCGGAATCGTCTTTAGCCGCACGTCGCCCAGTCAGGTCAAGCCTGTTGCGCACTACCCGGGACAGGCTGGCGGTTATCCATCGTCGCGGCCGCGTGGCAGCCAGCCACCCGCCGTCAGCAGACCCAGGACGGCGTCGAGTGACTCTTGCCGGGTCATCGTGGACGTATCGATGGTCAGGTCCGCGTCAAGCGGTTCCTCGTAGGGGTCAGAGACACCGGTGAAGTGGTCGATGAGACCCGCACGGGCCTTCGCGTACAGGCCCTTCCGGTCCCGAGCCTCGCATACATCCACGGGGGTGGCCACGTGGATCAGCAGGAAATCCCCGACCTCCCTGATCGCCGCGCGGGCCTGTGCCCGGGCTGCGGCGTACGGGGCGATCGGCGCGCAGATCGCGATTCCGCCGTGCCGCGCGACCTCGGCGGCCACATACCCGATCCGCGCGATGTTCAGGTCGCGGTCCGCGCGGGAAAAGGTCAGCCCAGCCGACAGCAGCGACCGGACCAGGTCGCCGTCGAGCAGCGAGACGGTGCGGTCGCCTCGCTCGGTGATCGCGTCCCGCAACGCCCTGGCGATGGTGGACTTGCCCGAGCCGGACAGCCCGGTCAGGAAGATGACCAGGCCCCGCCCACTGCGCGGCGGCCGCGCCCGGCGCAGTTCCTGCGCCACGGCGGCCGGCGTGAACCAGGCTGGCACCTCCTCACCCCGGTCGAGGATGTCCTCAAGCTCACCCGAGGCGAGATCGGCCCGTTCCGTGCCGGCCTCGATGAGCGCCAGCGGGCGCCATACCTCGGCGGCCGGATCGTAGGCCCAGTCACCTGCCGGGAGGACCGGGATGGCGGTCGGGGGACGGGCCCGGCCGTCCTTGACCGCCCGGTCGGCTCCCGGATCCGGTTCGTCGACGAGCAGGTGGGTCGCGCCGTAGGCGGCGGCGACGATCGCTCTCAGCGCCGTTTCATCCCCGGCGTCGGCGCCGCGGGGACCGAGCGGAACCGGGATCACCATGGTGCCGGGGGGGAGATGACGGGCGGCCGCGCGCACCGTCCGTACCAGGGCGTCGGGCCGCACCACCAGTTCGGCCGGGCCGGCCACCAGCGGAAGCAGCAGTAGCCGGGCCTTCAGCTGGCCAGCGGCATGCCGGAGCTGGCCTATCTGGCGGCCGTGCAGCGGGCGCCTGGTGGCGTAGCCGAGCACAGGACCGCCGGCGAATTCCGCACGCACGTCGGCTGGATGGCGCCGGAGGTGCCGGAACGGGCCGTGCTCCGGCTCCCGGCAGCCGGTCACCGGGCCGCTCAGCCGGACCAGGCCAGCCTCCGCCGCGTGCCGCCCGGCGCGCTCCGGCGGCCGTTGGCCGCCCGGCCTCACGGCGAGCCGCCCGGTGATGTCCAGGACGGCGAGTGGCGCGCCCTCAGGGTCTCTGAGCAGGACCTGGTGCGCGTCCGGCGGGATAGCCTCGGTTGGCACGTCGAGCGTGACCGCGGCGGGCCATGGCGTCCCGTCGGCGAGAATGCCACGCTCGGCGACCGAGGCCACGTCAGCTCCGGACATGAACCCGGTCAGCGGCGCGAACGCTCCGGTCAGGAGCAATTCCAGGTCCCCGAGCTGGCCTTCGTCCAGACTCAGGGAAGGCAGGCTCGCGAATTCCGCGGCCGGCCCAGCAGGCGCCTCAGCGGTCACGCTCACCTCCGTCCGGAACGGGCGGCCGGCTCGCGACCGCCCAGGTCCACCAGGCACGCCGGGGCAAGCCCGAGGCTACACGGGCCGTGCCCCCTGGACCAGGCAAGCCTCGACGCCGGGCCAGCCGCATGGTCCAACCCGGGCTTGGACCGCCTGCGCCAGAACGTAAGCTGGACATGACCCGCGCCCGGGCCGGAAACGGCCGTCACCGTTCAGCGCGGGCTATTCGTGCTGCCTAGCCAAGGACACCATGAGCCTCTCCGGACTGCTCAGCGTAATCGCCGATGCGCCCCAGCTTCGGCGCGCCTTGGGCCAGGCCGATGCGGTGGCCGCCGATTTCATCGGCCCGCCGGCGCTGCGCCCGTTCCTCGCCGCCACCCTGGCCGCCCCCCCAGGGCAGCCTCGAAGGTTCGTCCTCGCGGTGACCGCGACCGCGCGTGAGGCCGAGGACCTCACCACCGCCCTCGGCTCGCTGCTGCCGGCCGAGACGGTCGCCTGCTTCCCAGCCTGGGAGACCCTGCCGCACGAACGGCTGTCCCCGCGCTCCGACACGTCGGGCCGGCGGCTCGCGGTCCTGCGCAGGCTCGCCCACCCCGACCCGTCCAGCCCGCTCACCGGCCCGCTCACCGTGGTGGTGGCCCCGGTGCGCAGCCTGCTGCAGCCGATGGTCGCCGGGCTCGGTGATCTGGAGCCGGTCCAGCTCAGCGCCGGGCAGACCGCCGATCTCGAGGCCACCGTGGCCCGGCTCGTTGAGATCGGGTACGCGCGCACGGACCTGGTGGAGCATCGCGGCGAGATCGCCGTGCGGGGCGGGATCCTCGACGTGTTCCCGCCCACCGAAGAGCACCCGCTGCGGATCGAGTTCTGGGGTGACACGGTCGAAGAGATCCGAAGCTTCCGGGCGGCCGACCAGCGCAGCCTGCCCGGCGCCGTGACCAGGCTGTGGGCTCCGCCCTGCCGTGAGCTGCTGCTGACCCCGGCTGTGCGGGAGAGGGCCGGGCAGCTGGCGGCGGACCACCCGGGCCTCGCGGACGTGCTCGGCAAGCTCGCCGAAGGGATACCCGTCGAGGGCATGGAGGCGTTCGCGCCCGTGCTGGCGGACCGCATGGAACTGCTGCTCGACCATGTACCCGCCGGAGGCCTGGTGCTCGCCTGCGACCCCGAGCGGATCCGGGCCCGGGCCGCCGACCTGGTCCGGACCAGCCAGGAGTTCCTTGAGGCGTCTTGGGTGAACGCCGCCGCGGGGGGGCGGGCACCGGTCGACCTCGGTGCTGCGGCATTCCAGCCCATCATCGCGGTGCGCGGGGCCGCGGAGGGACTCGGCATCCCCTGGTGGACGATCAGTCCCTTCGACAACCTCGAGAGCCTGGCCGGGCAGGACACCGAAGACGCGGAGCCGGAAGAAGCGGAGCCGGGAGAAGCCGGCCGCATGTCGTTGCGCATAGCGGCCAGTCCAGCGGACTCCTACCGCGGTGATACCGCGCACGCGGTTACCGACATCCGGCAGTGGCTGGCGGACGGCTGGCGGGTGGTGCTCGTCACCGAGGGCCACGGCCCAGCGGAACGGCTGACCGAACTGCTGCGCGGCGAGGGGCTCGGCGCCCGGCTGGGTGAGCTCCCTGAGGCCCCGGAGCGCGGGGTGCCGTCCGTAACCACCGGGATGATCATCCACGGCTTCAGCTGGGAGTCCGCGCGGCTCGCCGTTCTCACCGAGGCCGACCTGGCCGGGCAGCGCACCGCCAGCCGGGACATGCGGATGCCGAGCCGGCGCCGGGGCGGCATCGACCCGCTGCAGCTCGCTGTCGGCGACTACGTGGTGCACGAGCAGCACGGCGTCGGCAGGTACCTGGAGATGACCAGCCGCACCGTCCAGGGCGCGGTCAGGGAGTACCTGGTCATCGAGTACGCACCGAGCAAGCGCGGGCAGCCGCCCGACCGGCTGTACGTACCCACCGACCAGCTCGACCAGGTCACCAGGTACGTCGGCGGGGAAGCGCCCAGCCTGCACCGGCTCGGCGGCGCGGACTGGGCCAAGACCAAGGGCCGGGCCCGCAAGGCGGTCAGGGAGATCGCCGCGGAGCTGATCCGGCTGTACTCGGCGCGGATGGCATCGCCGGGCCATGCGTTCGGCCCGGACACGCCCTGGCAGCGTGAGCTGGAGGATGCCTTCCCCTACGTGGAGACGCCCGACCAGCTCGCCGCCATCGACGAGGTCAAGCGCGACATGGAGCGGCCGGTGCCGATGGACCGGCTGATCTGCGGCGATGTCGGGTACGGCAAGACCGAGATCGCGGTGCGGGCGGCGTTCAAGGCGGTGCAGGACGGCAGGCAGGTCGCTGTGCTGGTGCCGACCACTTTGCTGGTCACGCAGCACCTGGCCACGTTCAGCGAGCGCTACGCGCCCTTCCCGGTCATCGTCAAGCCGCTGTCCAGATTCCAGACCGACGCCGAGGCCGCGCAGACCAGGGAAGAGCTGGCGGCCGGGAAGATCGACGTGGTGATCGGCACCCACCGCCTGCTGTCCCCGGAGGTGAGCTTCGCCGACCTCGGCCTGGTGATCCTGGACGAAGAACAGCGGTTCGGCGTGGAGCACAAGGAGTACCTCAAGCGCCTGCGCACGGAGGTGGACGTGCTCGCCATGTCGGCCACCCCCATCCCGCGGACGCTGGAGATGGGCGTGGCCGGGATCAGGGAGATGTCGACCATCCTCACCCCGCCCGAGGAACGTCACCCCGTGCTCACCCTCGTCGGGCCCTACGACGAGAAGCAGATCGCCGCCGCCATCCGGCGTGAGCTGCTCCGGGACGGCCAGGTGTTCTTTGTGCACAACCGGGTCAGCTCCATCGGCCGGGTGGCCGCGCGGGTCCAGGAACTGGTGCCCGAGGCCAGGGTCGCCGTGGCGCACGGCCGGATGAACGAGCACGCGCTTGAGAAGATCATGAGCGAGTTCCTGGACCGGAACTCCGACGTGCTCGTGTCCACCACGATCGTGGAGTCCGGGCTGGACATCTCCAACGCCAATACCCTGATCGTCGATCGGGCCGACGCCTACGGCCTGTCCCAGCTCCACCAGCTACGCGGCCGGGTGGGCCGCGGCAGTGAGCGCGCCTACGCCTACTTCCTGTTCCCGCCCGAGAAGTCGCTGACCGAGACCGCACACGAGCGGCTGGCCACGATCGCGCAGCACACCGAGATGGGCGCCGGCATGTATGTGGCGCTCAAGGACCTGGAGATCCGCGGCGCGGGCAACCTGCTTGGCGGCGAGCAGTCCGGGCACATCGCCGGCGTCGGGTTCGACCTGTACGTGCGGATGATCGGCGAGGCGGTCAGCGAGCTGAAGGGCACCGGGCCCGCCGAGCGGCCAGAGGTGCGGGTGGAGCTGCCGGTCAACGCGCATATCCCGCACGACTACCTGCCCGGTGAGCGGCTCCGCCTTGAGGCCTACACGCGGATAGCCGCCATCGATTCCAACGAGGATGCCGCAGCGGTCCGCGACGAGCTCGCCGACCGGTACGGGCCGCCTCCCGAGCCGGTGCTCAACCTGCTGGCGGTGGCCCGGCTGCGGGCCGATGCGCGCCGCGCCGGGCTGACCGACATCACCCAGCAGGGCACGCAGATCCGGTTCTCGCCGGTCACGCTGCCCGACTCGCGGCAGGTCCGCGTGCAGCGGCTGTACCCGAAGACCGTGCTCAAGCCGACGGTGCGTAGCATGCTCGTACCGGTGCCGAGGGCGGTGCCGGGCAAACGCCCGGGAACGCCCGCACCGCCCGGTGCTCCGCTCCTGCGCGACCAGGACCTGCTCGCCTGGTGCGGGGAGCTCGTCGAGGCGGTGTTCGGCGGGATGGCACCGGTGGCACCCGAGGAACCGGACGCCTGAGCGCGTCCGCAGACAGACGCATGAGAAGGGACGCCGTCGTGCTCCGCACCCCGATCACCCTGACCGCGGCCGGGCTGGCCGCGGTCATGGCACTCAGCGCATGCGGGCCCGTCCAGATGGGTTCGGCCGCGATCCTGGACAACAACCAGATCTCGACCGCGACCCTCACCGCCGAGGTGAACAACCTCAATACGGCGTACACCGCGGCCAAAGGGAAGATCCAGTTGCAGTTCGCCCAGTCTCAGATGCCGCAGGAGGTGCTCAGCTGGCTGCTCAGGTTCCGGGTCCAGGATCAGCTCGCGGCCCGGGAGGGGATCACGGTAACCGAGGCGGAGACCCAGCAGGCGATCGCGTCCGTCAACGCCCAGGCCAAGCAGAGCGGCGCCACCCTGGCGAACCTGGCCGTGGCCAACGGCCTCCCGCCGGACCAGATTACGGAACTCGGCCGGTACCAGGCGATCGAGACTCAGCTCGTCAAGCGGCTCAACGGCGGAACGCTGCCGACGTCCTCGACGTCCTCGACGACGCTGCAGACCCTGAGCGCGGAATACTCCAAGGCGCAGTGCCTGGCCGCCAAGAGCCTCGCCATCAAGGTCAACCCGCAGTTCGGCGCGCTCAACTACAACCAGATCTCGGTTGTCCCGGAGCGGTTGTCCCGGAGGCCAACATCTTGTCGGCACCGGAAGGGCCCCCGTCACCGAAGCCGACCGGGACGGCCGCGCCGCAGCTGTCTCCGCCGTGCTAGGGCGTGCCCTGGGGCGCGTCCCAGTGCACGCCGCTCTAGGACGCCGGTGAGCGACCGGCTGGTGCTGCTCGGCACCTCAGCCACGGTCCGGCCCGGGCTGCTGTCCTGGCCAGCCTGGCAGGTCCTGGCCGGGGCCTCACGGGTGCTGGTGGGCTCGCGGGACCATCCACTGCTGCCCGCGCTTGACGAGGCCGGGATCGGCTGGCAGTTGCTGCCCGGTGCCGAGGCGCCGCCCCTCGCTGACGGCGGCCCCGGTGCCGGCGGCAGCGAGTCCGCTGCAGACGCGCCAGTTGGTGCCGGCGGCGGTCCCGGCCCGGCTGACCTGGCCCGCCTGCTGACGGCAGCCGCTGCGAGGCTGCCCGGTACCGTGGTCTGGCTGTGCGACACCGAGGGCATCGGCGTTGCCCCCGGTGCCGCCGACGGCGGGCCGGAGGCGCTGGCCAAGGCTCTGGACGAGCTGGAATCCGCTGGAGCGGCCCCCGCCATCGCCGGGCGGGCAGAGGTGCTGCGCGGCTCGGCGGACCTGCCGGGCGGGCATCTGCTGCGGCTGGTGGCCGTCATGGACACGCTGCGCATCCAATGCCCCTGGGACGCCAGGCAGACACATGAATCGCTGGCGCCGCACCTGCTGGAGGAGTCCTACGAGGCCCTGGAGGCCCTGGAGAGCGGGGACGCCCGCGCCCTGCGGGAGGAACTGGGCGATGTCCTGCTCCAGGTGGTATTCCACGCGCGGGTCGCGGCCGAGCGGTCTGACGGCACCGGGTACACCGTGGACGATGTGGCCGACGGCATCGTGACGAAGTTGGTCCGCAGGCACCCGCACGTCTTCGGCGACGTGACTGTCTCAGGTGCGGACGAGGTGAAACGCAACTGGGACGCGATCAAGGCCGCAGAACGGGAGTCCGCAGCCGGTGTCCCCGGTTCCGCGCTGGACGGCGTGCCGTTCGGCCAGCCCGCGCTGGCCCTCGCGGCGCAACTGCAGCGGCGTGCCGAGCGGGCCGGCGTGCCCGCCGACCTGGCCGACCTGCCCCCCGCCGACCAGGACAGCGACATCGGGGCGCAGCTGTTTGCCCTGGTGGCGAAGGCTCGTACGGCGGGGATCGACCCAGAACTCGAACTGCGCGCGGCCGCACGCCGCTACCGCGACCGGGTCCATGGATGGGAGCGCTCGCGCCTCACCTGACGCCATCGCAACGAGCCCGGTGCGGAGTTGGGGTCGTTGGGACGAGCCCGGTGCGGATTTAGGCACGTTCGGATGTGCGAGTGGTACCCATCCGGTACGAGCGTGCGGAATTGGTGTCGTTGGGACGAGCCCGGTGCGGAATTGGTGTCGTTGGTGAGCGTGACTCAGGGCGCGGACGGCGGCGGGTAGCGCTTGCGGACGGCGTTGGCTACCGGGCAGCGTCCTTCCCCGCGCCCGCAGGCGGCGGTGTCGCACATCCGGCACAGCCACCGCACCGCACCCGGGCCGCGGATGAGCCCGGCCAGGACCTTGGCCATCAGCGTCTCGAACTCCTGGCGCTCAGCCGCCGACAGGACGCCCAGGGAGTCGTCAAGCACGCCGGCCCGCGCCGCGGAGATCCGAGCCGCCGCCCGCCGCCCGGCTGCGGTGAGCGCCACCGAGGTGGAGCGCCCGTCCCGGCCTGGGCCGCGCCGAACGTAACCCGCCTCCTCCAGCCGGTCTACGAGCCGCACCGTGCCCGACGAGGTGAGCCCGAGCACCTGGCGGAGCAGGTCCACCGACGGCCCGTCGAGGAAGTGCAGCAGCGCTGACAGCGCCGCGGCGGCCGACTCCGAGCTGCCTGCGGCCTCGCCGGTGGCGTCCGCTGTCCGGTCCGCGATGACCAGGGCCAGGGCGCCGAGCAGGTTCCCGGTCCGGTCGAGCGTCACGCCGGCCCGTCAGGCAAGGTCGTAGTCGAAGGTGAAAGAGCCGTTGGGCCCATGCGGCGCGACCGCCGTGCCCTCCCCGCGCAGGCTGGCCAGTTCGTCGGTGCCGGAACCGGGGATGACCAGCCACCCGGTCCTCGCCTCGCTGCCGTCGAAGGTACCGTCGGTTTGCAGCACGAAGCTGCCGGAATGCCCATCGACCCGCCCGGTCATCCGCTGCAGCCCGGTGATAACAGCCGTGCCGTCCGCGCGGTAGAACATCAGGGACTGGGAACTGGCCGCCGCCTCGATGCCTCCGCTGAAGTCGAAGTCCATGCGCGCCCTGGTCAGTTTCGAATCGCCGCCCAGTTCCTCATAGGTGGCCTCCTCCCAGCCAGTGAGCTTGAAAGTTCCCTCCGCATGTACGGTCATTTGCTCCTCCTCGGTTCAGCCTGGCTACACCGGGCTCGGTCATGGCACTGGCCGTGCCCTGTCGTTCGGCATATTGGTGTGTGCGTCACACATTAATCTGGGCAGGTATCGGGGAGGTAACGGCGTGGCCGCTGCCCGGACGGGCCGTCGCTCTACTAGGCTCCAAGACGGATATGTAAGTCGACCAATGCGGGAGTTCTTTCTTGGCCTCCATCGAAGCTGTCCACGCCAGGCAGATCCTGGATTCGCGCGGCAACCCGACTCTCGAGGTCGAGGTCGTGCTCGACGACGGCACGCTGGCGCGGGCCGCCGCACCCAGTGGCGCCTCGACCGGCGCCTTCGAGGCGGTCGAGTTGAGGGACGGCGGTGATGAGTACGGCGGCAAGGGGGTCGTGAAGGCGGTCCAGGGCATCATCGACGAGATCCAGCCGGAACTGCTCGGCTACGACGCCGACGACCAGCGGCTGGTCGATCAGGCCCTGATCGACCTGGACCGCACGCCGGACAAGTCACGGCTTGGCGCCAACGCGATCGTGGCGGTCAGCATGGCCGTGGCGAAGGCGGCCGCCGATTCCGCGGCCCTTCCCCTGTTCCGCTACCTCGGCGGGCCTAACGCGCACCTGCTGCCGGTCCCGATGATGAACATCCTCAACGGCGGCGCGCACGCGGACAACAGCGTCGATATCCAGGAGTTCATGATCGCGCCAATCGGAGCGGCCACCTTCAGCGAAGCCCTCCAGTGGGGGGCCGAGACCTACTACGCGCTGAAGTCCGTCCTCAAGCAGCACGGCCTGGCCACGGGGGTCGGTGACGAGGGTGGCTTCGCCCCGGACCTTGAGCACAACAGGGCCGCGCTCGACCTGATCGTTGAGGCGATTGGCAAGGCGGGGTTCACCCCGGGGCTGGATGTGGGTCTGGCCATCGATGCGGCGGCCACTGAGTTCTACGCCGACGGGTCCTACGTCTTTGAGGGAAGCCCGAAGGACGCGGCCGCGATGACCAGCATCTACGCGCAATGGCTGGACGCGTACCCGATCCTGTCGCTTGAGGACCCGCTCGCGGAGGAGGACTGGGCCGGATGGCAGGCACTGACCGCGGCCCTCGGGGACCGGGTACAGGTCGTGGGGGACGACCTGTTCGTCACCAACCCGGAGCGGTTGCGCCGCGGTATCGCCGAGGGGTCGGCCAACGCTCTGCTGGTCAAGGTCAACCAGATCGGCACGATCACCGAGACGCTGGATGCGGTGACGCTCGCCCACCGCAGCCGGTATGCCTGCATGATCTCGCACCGGTCCGGTGAGACCGAGGACACGACCATCGCCGACCTCGCCGTGGCCATCAACTGCGGCCAGATCAAGAGCGGGGCGCCGGCCCGGTCCGAGCGGGTCGCCAAGTACAACCAGTTGCTCCGCATCGAGGAACTCCTCGACGACGCGGCGAGCTACGCGGGCGCGGCTGCCTTCCCCCGGTGGGCTGCGGGTGAGTGATGTCCGACGGGGGACCAAGCAGGCCTGACCCACGGGACCGGGCGCGGTTCACCAGCCGGGCCGCGGTCCTCGCCGTGGTCATCTGCGCGATCGCGCTGAGCCTGGCCTACCCGGTCCGGGAGTACGTGGCACAACGCCGCCAGATCGACCAGCTCCAGGCGGAGAACCAGGTGACGGCGGCGCAGCTTTCCCGGCTGCAGGCGGAGGCACAGCGGCTGGGCGACCCCGCCTACGTCGAGCAGCAGGCGAGGGATCGTCTGCACCTGTGCATGCCGGGCAAGACCTGTTATGTGATCATCGGCGGCCAGCCCGCCGCGCCCAGCCCCCCGGCTGCGGTAGTGGCGACGGCTCCGTGGTATCAGCGGCTGTGGCACTCGGTGCGCCAGGCGGATCAAGGTGCTTCCCGGTGACAACCGCGCCCGATGACGCCGAAGTGGTCGGCGCCCAGCTGGGCCGCCCGCCGCGGTCGCTGTGCGCGGTGGCGCACCGCTGCCCGTGCGGGCTGCCCGACGTCGTCGAGACGGCGCCGCGGCTGGACGACGGCACCCCGTTCCCGACCCTGTATTACCTCACCTGCCCCCGGGCCGTGGCGGCGGTGAGCAGGCTGGAGTCGGGTGGCGTGATGAAGGAGATGGAGCGCGCGCTGCTCAGCGAGCCGGCGGTGCGACGGGCCTATCGGTCGGCACACTCGGACTACCTGACCAGGCGTGACCAGGCGGCTCGCGCCGCTGGCCTGGAGCCGCTGCCAGCAGGCACGCAGAGCGCCGGGGGAATGCCGGACCGGGTGAAGTGCCTGCACGCCCTCGTCGCGCACGAGCTGGCCGTCCCCGGCGTGAACCCGCTCGGCCGCCAGGCCGCAGCGGCAGCCGGGCCGTGGTGGGCGCAAGGTCCATGCGTCGCGGCGCCGCAGCAGTGAGCGGCACCGCGCCCGCGAGCGGTGCCGCCGCGGTGAGCGGCCCTGGTACCGCCGCCGCCCGCGTCGCTGCGATTGACTGCGGGACGAACGCGCTGCGGCTGCTGGTGGCCGACGTGGACCGTCAGGCGGGCCGGCTCGCTGACGTGGACCGGCGGATGGAGATCGTGCGGCTTGGGCAAGGCGTGGACTCGACCGGCCGCCTGGCCCCGGAGGCGCTGCGGCGGACATTGCGCGTGCTCGAGGGTTATGCGCAGATCATCGAGGACACATCCGCCGGCGCGGTCCGTATGGTGGCGACCAGCGCCGCCCGGGACGCCGCGAATGCCGCTGACTTCGTGCACGGTGTGAGCGACGTGCTTGGCCTTGAGCCCGAGGTGCTCAGCGGCCAGGAGGAGGCGTACCTGTCCTTCACCGGAGCCACTGCCGAGCTTTCCGGGCCGCCGGGCTCGCGCTACCTGGTGGTGGACATCGGCGGCGGCTCGACCGAGTTCGTGCTCGGCAGCGGTCCCGGCTCGGGGATCACGGCCGTGTCCGTGGACATCGGCTGCGTCCGGATGACCGAGCGCCACCTGCACGGGGATCCGCCGGGCGCCGCCGAGATCGCGGCGGCCGCGGCCGACATCGACGCCGCCCTGGATGTCGTGGCCGCGGCCATGCCGGCCGCCGAGGCCAGCACCCTGGTGGGCCTGGCCGGCTCGGTCACCACCGTGGCGGGCATGGCGCTGCGGCTGCCCGGCTACGACGCCAGCCTGATCCACCACAGCCGCATTCGCGCGCAGGATGTCAGCGAGCAGACTCGCCTCCTGCTGCGGCAGACCCACGCGCAGCGAGGCGCGCTTGGCGTCATGCACCCGGGCCGGACTGACGTCATCGGGGGCGGCGCGATGGTGCTCGATCGGGTCATACAGCGTTTCGGGTTCGCGGAGGTCCTGGTCAGTGAGCACGACATCCTGGACGGGATCGCCTGGGCCTTGACCGGGCCATGACCGGCCCTGATCCAGCGGCTGGGCCGGCGCAGGGCGCGGCGGATCCGGCGGCTGGGCCGGCGCGGGGCGCGGCGGACCCATCGGCCGGGCCGGCGCGGGGCGCGGCGGATCCGGCGGCTGGGCTCGTGCACAATGCGGCGGGCGAAGCCACGGGGCCGATTCCGCCGGGCAGCGGGTGGCCGGATGATCCGGCCACTCCCAGCACGCCGATCGCGTGCGACGCGGCCCAGGTGCGCGATCTGGCGGCCAGCGCGGGCACGCTCGCCGAACTGGTGGCGAGGCAATCTGTCTGCCGGGCCTGTCCCCGGCTGGTCGAGTGGCGGGAGCAGGTGGCGTCGGTCAAACGCCGTTCTTTGCGCGCCGAGCGTTATTGGGGCCGGCCGATCCCTGGCTGGGGCAGCGAGCAGCCGCGGGTGCTGATCCTGGGCCTGGCGCCAGCCGCGCACGGCGGCAACCGGACCGGCCGGATCTTCACCGGGGATCGCAGCGGCGACGTGCTGTTCGCCTCGCTATATCGGTGCGGCCTGGCCGCGGCGCCGGAGAGTACCGCGGCCGGCGACGGCCAGCGACTGATTGGTACCCGGATGGCCGCCGCGGTCCGCTGCGCGCCGCCACTCAACAAGCCGTCCGTGGTGGAGCGCGACACGTGTGCGCCGTGGCTGTCGGCGGAAATCGACCTCGTGGCCGCGTGGCTCCGGGTCATCGTGTGCCTCGGCGGGTTCGCTTGGCAGGCCCTATGGCCGGCCCTGCGCTCGGTGGGGATCGCCGTGCCCCGGCCACGCCCCCAGTTCGGTCACGGTGCGGAGGTCTCGGTCACCTTCCCGGGCGGTGCCCGGGCCCGGGAACGGGTCCTGGTGATCGGCTGCTACCACCCGAGCCAGCAGAACACCTTCACCGGCCGGGTCACTCCCGGGATGCTGGATGAAATTTTCATGCGGTCTGCACGGGAGGCCGGCCTCGCGGACGAGCCGGGCTGTTCGCGATAACAGTTACTCTCCGTGTCCGTTCGGTGCCATCGCTCGGCATAATGGTTACGCTTTGCATTCATGGAACGGAGTGGAATTAGATATGTAACCCCCAGGAGAAACATTCCAACCCAATTCGGTTCGTCAAGAGTTGTTCCGGCGCGGCGGGGTATTATTACTCAGCCCCCGTAGCCCAAGGGAAGAGGCCGGCCCCCTAAAAGGGTCCCCAGTGTCGGTTCGACTCCGACCGGGGGCACCACGTCATAGCCTGGACCTGCGAAAACTACGTCAGATGCCCCGCGACGCGGGGTGCCAGCCGGTTGAAGCTATAGCTGCAATTGCCGATGCACGTGCATCGATCAGTCCACAGCATCGCAAGCGCATCCATTTGCTGATCATGTTTCGAGACTAAATAGTCAGTCGATCAGAAATCCGCCGGAAGGCCGGTCCATCGCTGTCGTGAATCACAAGTAACTACGGCCGGAACGGTCCGCAGGCGCGGCCGCACGAGCCCGGCCAGCCGGATATGCCCCATTCTGCCGGGACCGTCCAGGCAAAACTGCCACCAAAATCCGGCTCCGCATAGGGTCGGCCCGCCGTTCTCCCCGCTGTTCCCGCCCGCATCCGCCCAGAGCTGGCGCCCGTATCCCGCCCAAGTCGCCACGACCGCGCCTGCGCCCTCCGCGCGCGTACGCCTGGTGCCGTACCTCGTTTCCTTACTACGGACATTCTCAGTCGTGGTAACCGAGGAAGTACCGTAGTGATCATGGATTTGGGCCGCATGTACGCGCCGTGCACTGGCGGGCGCTGGTGTAGGTCAGCCGCTGATGTCTGGGCCGGCCCGGGTGATTTCGATACGGGCGATCACCCGGCGGTCGCGGCGCATGGTGGCGCGGTAGTCATCCCAGTCCGGGTGCTCGCCAGCGACCGCCCGGTAGTAGTCAACGAGGAGTTCCATGGCGGCGGGCAGCGAGATGATCTCCGCGATCCCGTCAACCTGGACCCAGTCACCGAAGAAGCGATCGGTGAAGACGCACAAAGATGCCCGGGGGTCTCGCCGCAAGTTCTTCGTCTTGACCGCGGTCTCGCGGGTGCTGATCACCACGCGGCCGTCCGAATCCAGCGCGCAGGTCACGGGCGAGAGCTGGGGCCGCCCGTCAGCCCTGGACGTGGCCAGCACCGCGCGGTGGTGCTTGCCCAGGAACGCCCGGGCGAGATCCGGGTCCATACGTCAGGCGCTGTTCAGCCTCATCCGGCGGCGGTACTCGTACTCGTGCACGATCGCGCTCGCGTAGCCATGAGACAGGCCGTGCTCGTCGGAGAGCCAGTGCGCCCGTTCCTCGCATCGCAAGAACGCAGGACCGGATTCGAGCCTTCTGAACCACTCACGGAGATCTCGTCCTGTGACGGACGGGATGCGGGCGATGAGATTCTTGTGCGTCTCCGGGGAGTGATTCAGCGGCATGGCCACCTCCAGCGGCGAAGCTCCTCTTCCTGATGAGACTGCACCACGCATGCGCCCCTGACAACCCCCCGGAGCGATGCTTCCTAGATGCCTGGCCGATTCCATACCGTGATCCGGGCGAAACGGGTGCGTTACCGGTCCGGGCCGGGCCGGGACCGGACTAGGACAACCTCTCGACGATCATGGCCATGCCCTGGCCACCGCCCACGCACATGGTCTCCAGGCCGAACGTCTTGTCGTGGAACTGCAAGCTGTTGAGCAGGGTTGTGGTGATCCGCGCACCCGTCATGCCGAAGGGGTGACCGACCGCGATGGCCCCGCCGTTCACGTTCAGTTTGTCCTGATCGATGCCCAGGTCGCTGTACGAGGGGATCACCTGGGCCGCGAAGGCCTCGTTGATCTCGACCAGATCGATGTCGGAGATCGTCATCCCGGCGCGCCTGAGCGCCTGCCGTGACGCTTCCACCGGGCCAAGGCCCATGATCTCCGGTGACAGCGCGGAGACGCCGGTGGAGACGATCCTGGCGAGGGCCGTAATGCCGAGATCGGCCGCCTTGCGGTCGCTCATGATCACCACCGCCGCGGCACCGTCGTTGAGCGGGCAGCAGTTGCCCGCCGTCACCGTTCCGTCGGGGCGGAAGACCGGCTGGAGCGTGGCTACCTTCTCCAGCGTGGTGCCTGCCCTGGGGCCGTCGTCAGTGGCTACGACAGTGCCGTCGGGCAGGGTAGCGGGCGTGATGTCCCGTCCCCAGAAGCCGTCGGCCATCGCCTTCTCCGCGAGGTTCTGCGACCGTACGCCGAACTCGTCTTGCGCCTGGCGGGAGACGCCGCGCAGTTGCGCGACATTCTCCGCGGTCTGCCCCATCGCGATGTAGACATCGGGGATGGCGTCGTCCAGACGCGGGTCATGCCAGGCCTCAGCCCCTGCCCCTGACCGCTGCTGGGTCCGCGCTTCCGCCTCGGCGAAGACCGGGCTGTGGGTGTCCGGCCAGCTGTCGCTGCTGCCGGTGGCGAAGCGGCTGACGCATTCCACGCCCGCGGAAAGAAACACGTCGCCCTCGCCAGCCTTGATGGCATGGAATGCCATGCGGGTGGTCTGCAGGGACGATGAGCAGTACCTCGTGATGGTCGCTCCGGGGAGGTGGTCGTAGCCGAGCTCCACGGCGACCACGCGGGCGAGATTGAAGCCCTGCTCGCCACCGGGAAGCCCGCAGCCAAGCAAGAGATCCTCGATGTGCGCCGGGTCGAGCTGGGGCACCTTGGCCAGCGCCGCAGTGATCATCTGGCTGGTCAGGTCATCGGGACGGATGGTGGTGAGCGATCCCTTGAACGCCCGGCCGATCGGTGATCGTGCTGTGGCGACAATGACTGCCTCGGGCATGGCAAGCTCCCTTGATCCTCGTTGATTACTGGTCAGTAGCTTATGTCAGTCGGCCGGGCCTTGCCCATGACCTGGTGGGCCGTGGGATAGCGTCGGTCCCCAAGGAACTGACCGTGACCGCACGGCACCTGGCCAGCGGGCTGATGAGCGGGGTGGCTGGTGATGCAGGTCCATGATTCCCTGATCGAGCTGGTTGGGAACACCCCACTGGTCAGGCTGAAGGCGGTGACCCGCGGACTCGGCGGCGGCCGGGCCCCAACGGTGCTGGCCAAGGTGGAGTACCTCAACCCGGGTGGCTCGGTGAAGGACCGGATCGCGCTGCGCATGGTCGAGGCCGCAGAAGCCTCGGGCGCGCTCCGCCCCGGTGGCACGATCGTGGAGCCGACCTCGGGTAATACCGGGGTGGGCCTGGCCATCGTCGCTGCGGAGAAGGGATACCGCTGCCTGTTCGTCTGCCCGGACAAGGTGGGGCAGGACAAGATCAGCGTGCTGCGCGCCTACGGCGCCGAGGTCGTGGTGTGCCCCGGCACCGTGTCCCCGGATCACCCCGACTCGTACTACTCAGTGTCCAGCCGCCTGGCCCGGGAGACGCCCGGCGGCTGGAAGCCGGACCAGTACGCCAACCCGGAGAACCCGGCCTCGCATTACCACTCGACCGGCCCTGAGATCTGGGCTCAGACGGACGGCACCGTGACCCACTTCGTGGCTGGCATCGGCACCGGGGGCACGATCACCGGTACCGGCCGCTACCTGAAGGGAATCTCCGGCGGCACGGTCCGGGTGATCGGCGCTGACCCGGAAGGCTCGGTCTACTCCGGCGGCAGCGGCCGGCCGTATCTCGTCGAGGGCGTGGGCGAGGACATGTGGCCCGCGAACTACGACCCGTCCATCTGCGACGAGGTCATCGCGGTGAGCGACGCGGAGTCGTTCCTGATGACCCGGCGACTGGCCCGCGAGGAGGCGCTGCTCACCGGCGGCTCGTGCGGCCTCGCGGTCGTCGCCGCGCTGCGGGTCGCGGCCACAGCGGCGCCCGATGACGTGATCGTCGTGCTGCTGCCGGACGGCGGGCGTGGCTACCTGGGGAAGATCTTCAATGACGAGTGGATGGGCGACTACGGCTTCCTGACCGCGGAAACCACCGAGCCGAAGGTCGCCGACGTGCTGGCGCGCAAGCAGACCGGGCTTCCGGAGTTCGTGCACGCCCACCCGGAGGAGACGGTGGCCGCGGCGATCGGGCTGCTGCGCGAGTACAACGTGTCACAGCTACCGGTGATGAAAGAGGAGCCCCCGGTCATGGCCGCCGAGGTGATCGGCTCCGTGGTGGAGAGCGACCTCCTCGACGCGCTTGTCTCCGGCCGGGCGAGCCCGCAGGACGCGGTCGGCGGCCATATGTCGGCGCCGCTGCCCATGATCGGCTCCGGCGAGCAGGTGAGCCGCGCGGTCGAGGCGCTCGAGAAGGCGGGGGCGGCGGTGGTCCTGGTGGACGGCCGGCCATCCGGCCTGATCACCCGGCAAGACCTGCTCACATTCCTCGCCAGTACTCCATGACACTCGCCAGTGCTCCATGACACTCACCAGGCCCGATGACATTCGCTGATAGCTCATGACAATGGCCGGGAAGTCCAGCGCCATTATTCGATAGCCACGTTGCTGGAGTTACCTGTGGCATCGCAAGACAGCCGAGTGACGAGATCGGTGAGTTCGCTGAGGGCTGAAAATTTCACGCCAGAATGGCCGATCATCGGCCGGTAGATTGGCTCGGCCGCAGCACGTGCCGCATCGTGAGCCAGCTGTCCTCCCAGCTCAGAGTGGGTCTCCCGACGTCGGCACGCGTATCTCACCTGATCATCAAGAATGCGTTCAGCAAAGAATGACAAAAATGTCATGTAAATGAAGGCTGGTCACGATAACGGCCGGATCTATCTTTGGCGCAGTCTCTCACCCCGCCACCTACCCAGGGCAGGACGCCCAAGCCTCGCGGTCGGTGCCAGTGCGCCCCGCGCTCTGAGGTCGGCGGGCGATGCCTGGCAGGCACCGGCGCCTGCACTCACTCCCCCCGTCTGGGAGCGACGCCGACCATCGCCGACGGGGAACGCCGCAAGGGAAGGATCAGGACATGGACGCAGAGGAACTGAAAGGCATAGCCATGAGCCGGCGGTCGGCTCTGAAAAAGGGCGCTGCAACGGCCTTCCTCCTCTCTCAGGCCGCGCTTTTCGAGCAGCTGGCCTCGCCGCTCGTGCGGCCAGCCTCCGCTGCTACCACCTTCTCCGACATCCAGTTCGACATGGGCGCCTTCATCAACCCGGCGCAGGTCTTCAACGACGGCGCGGGGAACGTCACCGCCCAGTTCGCACCCACGTACGCCCTGCTGCAGCCGGTCACACTGAACCGCACCCCGACCAAGGCTGACCAGACCACGCTAGCCAACGCGCTCAACACTATTGAGGCCAGTTACCCGGCGAACCCGTCAGGCGTGCTCATCTTCTCCGTGTCCTACGGCCTGCCTTACTTCAACCGGCTGCCGCAGTCAGTGGTGCGGGCCAACATGCCGACGACGGTCTCCTACGCGGGACTTCCCGCCGGGCGCCCGGTGCTCGTCGAGGCGGTCCCGTCACCGACCGACGTGGTGGGCGGCCTGGTCGGCGGCCCGAACGCGCCGATCCCCGGGATCACCAAAGACCGGTTCAACGTCAACGTCGTGATCGAGAACAACGACATGCTGTTCGAGATCCGCAGCGACTCGATGGTCAACCTGAGCGCCATCCCGCTGTGGTTCCAGGGCAGCAACAATCTCAACGGCCGGGGCGTGCCGTCGCCCAACTTCAACGGGCTATTCACCTTCCAGGCGCCGCGCATCCAGTTCGTGCAGATCGGGCTGCCGCGCAAGATGGCCGTCAACTACGGCTTCGAGTTCGCCTCCCGGATCAACCCCAACTCCTCGATGGCCATGGGCTTCGTGGATCAGCAGAACAACGCCTCCGGGCCCGCCGCGATCACCACGTTCGTCGGCAACTCCTCGGCCAAGCTGACCAACGCCACGATCGGCAGCTACTTCGACAACGGCTCCATCGCCCACTTCTCGCACGACATAGAGGACCTGTATCAGTTCTACCTGCTGCCCAACCAGGACCCGCGGCACCCCGACGGGGAGTCCTTCCAAGAGCGCTGCCAGTACATGTTCCGAAACAACCAGCTCGGCACCACTAACGGGATACCTGCCGCCGGCAACACTGACCAGTTCACCAACGGCGGCGGCCCTGCCTTCATCAACAACGTCTTCCAGGGCACCGACGCCGCCCTCCGCGGCGCGCGGGACAGCGCGGGCCTGTTCGTCCCCGGCAATCAGACGCTCGACGCCACGTTCACCGGCCTGGGCCGGGTCGGCCACGAGGCGGCGTTGCAGCGGATATCCCGGGCGGCCGATAGCACGCCGCTGCACGTCCGCAACGACGGCCCGGGCCTCGACGGCATGGACGTGCCCGCCTTCCGGACCATGCCGACCAACGAAGGCTCGAACATGCCCGCGGGCAGCGCCCAGTTCAAGCTGCAGTTCCTGGTCTACGTGCCGACCGCTGATTTCTTCGCCTCGATGCGCTCCCTCCAGGCGGCGCAGGACTTCCAGAAGCAGTTCCTCGGTGGCGCGACCGACGACAACGGCCTGGAGCGGTTCATCACCGCCACCCGGCGGCAGAACTTCCTCGTCCCGCCGCGCCGGCACCGGGCCTTCCCGCTGCTGGAACTCACGTGACGGGTGACGAGCACGCCGCACCAGGCGTTCGCTGATCCGCTCCATCCGGTGACTGTGCCATTGTGCCGGTTAGAACCGGCACAATGGCACAGTCACCGGGTTGACCTGACCCTGGGCCCGGTGCCTGGGCCCGGTGCCTGGGCCCGGTGCTGCGTCATGGTCATGGCAGAGTGGCAGTCGTGGCAGAGTGGCAGGCGTGACGACGAACTCCGGCGGCGGGTTCGAGACGCTGGCGATCCATGCGGGCCAGGAACCTGACCCGCTGACCGGCGCGGTGGTCCCGCCTATCTACCAGGTGTCCACGTATAAGCAGGACGGGGTGGGCGGGCCGCGCGGCGGCTACGAGTACTCGCGGACCGCGAACCCGACCCGCACGGCGCTCGAGGAGTGTCTCACCGCGCTGGAGGGCGGGACGCGCGGGCTCGCCTTCGCTTCCGGGATGGCGGCCGAGGACTGCCTGCTCCGCACGGTCTGCCGCCCCGGCGATCACGTGCTCATCCCCGACGATGCCTACGGCGGCACGTACCGTCTGCTGGCCCGGGTGCTGGCGGACTGGGGCATCAGCTACCGCGCGGTACGGCTGTCGGACATCCGGGCCGTGCGGGATGCCCTCGCGGAGCGGCCGGCCCGCGTGCTCTGGACCGAGACGCCCACCAACCCCCTGCTCTCCATCGCGGACATCACCGCGCTCGCGGAGATCGCGCACGAGGCGGGCGCGCTGCTGGTGGTGGACAACACGTTCGCCTCGCCCTACCTGCAACAGCCGATCGCGCTCGGTGCCGACGCCGTCGTCCACTCCACCACCAAGTACCTCGGTGGCCATTCCGACGTGCTGGGCGGTGCGCTGGTCGTGCCGGACAGCCAACTGGGCGAGCGGCTCGGCTTCCTGCAGAACGCCACGGGCGCGGTGGCCGGGCCGTTCGACGCCTGGCTGACCCTGCGCGGCATCAGGACACTGGCGCCGCGGATGGACAGGCACTGCCAGAACGCGTCGCGGGTGGCGGGCATGCTGGCCGCGCACCCAGCAGTGGCGGAGGTGTTCTATCCGGGACTGCCCGCCCATCCCGGCCATGACATCGCGGCCAAGCAGATGCGCGACTTCGGCGGGATGGTGTCCTGCCGGCTGCGCGGCGGTGAGCATGCGGCTCTTCAGGTCTGCGAGCGGACCAGGCTGTTCACGCTCGGCGAGTCGCTCGGGGGAGTGGAGTCGCTCATCGAGCACCCGGGCCGGATGACTCACGCTTCGGCGGCGGGTTCGCCGCTGGCCGTGCCACCCGACCTGATCAGGCTCTCGGTCGGCATCGAATCCTGTGACGACCTGCTTGAGGACCTGCGCCAGGCCCTGGGTTGACAAGCACGGGGCTGAGCGGGACGCAGCTCAGGCGTTCCACACCATGAGCACCAGGATGGCCAGCCAGATGAGGCTGACCACGCCGGACAGGGAGGCGATCCGGCCCCGTTCCACGGTAGCCAGGGCGGCGCCTTGTTCGTGCGGCGGGCTGGGCGGCTCCGGGGGGCCAGGCTCATCGTCCCCGGCTCCGGTGGGGTCCGGCGCGGCCGGCTGGCCGGCCGCGGTGCTGATAACAGGGATTTCCACCCCTTCCAGCGCAACGATGGCCCGGTGCTGGTCCCGCATGATCAACAGGAGAATGACCAGCGCGACCACGAACAGCGTCATCGACACCGTCACCCACGCTTTGGTCATGTCGTGCAGGGACTGGCCCGCGATGATCCCGAAGAGCAGCACGCCAAGCGAGCCGGCGCCGAAGATCCTGGTCATCCGGGCGAGATAACGGAGCACGACCACGTTGCGGGTCCTGATGTAGCGCGGTGTCGACAATGTCGCGATAGTGACCGGGCCAATGGTGAAGATCACGAACCCAATGTGGAACCAGAGGAGCAGCCGGTCAGTGAAGGACATGGGCCGATCCTAGTGGTCGGTCAGGGGGGTCCTTTGACGGATCAGTAGGGCTTGTTTCGGGATCCGGCGGGCGTGCAGCAGGCTGAAGATCTGCGAGACGGGCCCTGGATGCCGCCGGGCCTGTAGCGCGGCTCCCCGCGCGACAGGCCCGGCGTTCGCCCGCTCGCCTTAAGTCGCAGGCCGTCAGTTTCAGCCGGACGACGCGCTGCGTGACTTGCTGCGGCCGACCCACCAGGCCAGCCCGAGCAGTATCACGCCCACGACGGCCGACGTCGCCGCGCGCAGCGCGTGGTGGCCGGTCGATCCGTTGATGTGGCCCAAGATGCTGGGCAGCGACCCGGCGGCCACGGTCCAGTAGATGATCGCGACGACGATAGCGAGGACGCCGAGGATCGCGAGAACCACGGCGAGGCCCTTGTTGGATGATCTCGTGCCTGACTGGGTAACAGAACTCACTTGGTCCTCCTAAGAGATATGCAGGCCCTTGTCCTGTTGCCACCCGCACGGCCCGCTTACCGATCTTTGACGGCGGAACATTACTACGCGGGGCCCGAGGCTGCGGCATCCCGCGCGACACGCCCTAAGTCGCAGGCCGTCGGTTTTCAGCCGGACGACGCGCTGCGTGACTTGCTGCGGCCGACCCACCAGGCCAGCACGAGCAGTATCACAGCCACGATGAGCGCGGTCGCACCGCGCAGGTTGTGGTGGCCGTGGCTGAAGAACAGGTAGATGACGCCGACGACCAGGGCAGCAAGCCCGACTACCGCCAGAATCAGCTGTAGAGGGCGGTTGCTCGACGATCTCGTGCTTGGTCGGGTTTCAGAACTCACTTCGGTCCTCCTTGGAGATTTGCAGGCCCTTGTCCTGTTGCACCCACATGGCCCGCTTACCGGCCTTTGACGGCGGAACGTTACTACGCGGGGCCCGAGGCTGGGGCCGGGTCGGAAAAGGCTTAGAGGAAAATCTATCCCCTGCTCGTCCGCCTGGCCCGCAGGAAGTCCCTCACTACGAACTCACCGAGGCGCTCCGGCATCGCGCGGAGCACCCGGCCGCCGTTCCGCCTCGCCACTTCGTCGACGAAGACAGACAGGCGCTCGTCCTCGGCGAGCATGAAGACGTTGAGCCTGGCGCGCCTGCGGGTCATCTTGTCCACCTCGGCGAGGGTGAGTTCCAGCGTCTCCGGCGCGGGGGGCCAGTAGAACGAGGCCTGCCCGTCCCGCCGGAGGTGGGCAGTGGGCTCGCCATCGGTCACGATCAGCACCACCGGATCGTGCTCGGGGCGCCGGTCGAGATACCGCCCGGCCAGCACCAGCGCGTGGTGCAGGTTGGTGCCCTGAACCATGTCCCAGCCGAGCGCCGCGAGGTCGGTCTCACGCAGTTCCCGTGCGTAGTTGGAGAAGCCGATCACCTGGATCGAGTCCTGCGGGAATCTGCTGCGCACCAGTGCGTGCAGCGCCAGCGCCGTCTGCTTCGCCGCCCCCCAGGCGCCGCGCAGGTGCATCGAGTAGGACAGGTCGACGAGCAGGCACACGGCGGCCGCGGCCCGCCGCTGCGTCTCGCCCACCTCGAAGTCGGCGGCCGAGAGCCGCACCGCGCCCTGGCCGCTCGGCGCCACGCCGACGCTGGCCGCCGGCCGCTGGCGGGCCGGTGGTTGCTTACCCGGTGGTTGCTTACCCGGTGGTTGCTTACGGAGCGCTCCCGGATCGCGCAGCAGCGCGTTGCGGACCGTGGCCGGGGCGTCGATCGCCTGCTCGTCACCGAACTCCCAGGGCCGCGTGGCCCCGGTGTACTCGCCGGCCTGCCCCACGTCACGCTGCTCGTGGTCCCCGTAACCACCCTCGGGAAGCTCGGCGAAGACCCGGCGCAGGGCCGTCTCGCCCAGCCGGCGCACCGCCTTCGGGGTCAACTCCAGCCGGCCCCCGGTCCGCTGCAGGTACCCCTGCCGCTCCAGTTCACGCTCGGTCTGCCGCAGCGCCTCCATGTCATCGACCGCCTGACGGCCGAGCGCCCGCCGGACCGCGCTCTCGTCGATGTCATCGAGCCGCGCCCCCGGGTAGTCCTGGCGCATCGCGTTCTCCAGGTCGGCCAGGTCGGCCAGGTCGGCGAGCGCGGTCGTGGCGTCGCCCAGGCCGAGCGGCTCGTCACCGGTCATCGGGTTATCGGCCCAGCCAGGAAGATCCATGTCAGGCCGGCGGGCCCGCAGCAAGTCGGACAGCCGGGCCATCTCCGCGGCGAGGCCAGCGTCCTGCAGCGTCTGGTCCATCAGCCCGGCCAGCTCATCGCGCTGGCTCTCGGTGAGCGACTCGAGCAGCCGTTGCGCCGCCGACGCCCTCCGGACCAGCGAGTCGACCAGTTCCTCCAGGTTGCGCGGGTCGTCCGGGAACAGGTCCCGGTAGGAGTCCATGAACCGGTCGAAGTCCTCTTGGGTGTGCTCGCCCCGTGAGTCGGCCTCCAGCATCCCGTTCAGGTCGGCGAGCATGTCCTTGACCCGCTGCATCGCTTCGGCGTCAGGGCGTTCGAGGCCTTCCTTCATGCCGCGGAACTGGCTGTCAAGTACCTCGCTGCGAAGCAGGTCCTTGAGGCGCTCGAAGGTCTCCCGGGCGGCCGCCGAACGCCATGAGTAGTCGGCCAGCCGCCGGATAGCCTGCGCCGCGTCCGATGGCAGCGAGTCGAGTTCCGCCTCGCGCAGCCTGGCTTCGTCGCTGGGGTCGGGGAAGAGTTCCGCGCGCTCCTGCCCGATGGCCGTGTCGAGCAGCGCGCGCGCCTGGTCAAGAATCCCGTCGAGCCGGCCCCGGTTGCGCACCTCCTGCTGCCGGTCACGCACCCGCCGCAGCATGTCGTCCAGGCCGTGGCGGCCCGACAGCCCTCGGCGCAGCAGGTCACGGAGCGCGCTCGCCGGGTCCGCGCCCGCCAGCACCGCGTCGCCCAGCTCGTCAAGCGCGCCGCGAGCGTCGTACGGCGGGGCCAGCGGGTCCGGCCCGTCGTGGTACTCGCCGTACCGGTAACCGCTCATCTGTGCTTCCTTTGCGCCTCCGGGGCGCTTTACGCGCCGCCTTCCCTCGTCGTTCCTCGCTCGTTCCTCGCTCGTCTCTCCTCAGTCCAGGCGGCGCCGCGCCCCTTTGGCGCGGTCCTCAGGTCCGGTAGATGGCGCCGCCGTCGATGGCGTCCTTGGACAGCCGCCGCATCAGGTACAGCCCCTCGAGGGCGAACTCCAGCGCCGCGGCGGCATGCCCGAACGACTCATCGCCGCCGTCCATGCCGAGCCGTCCCATGATCCGGGCCAGGCCCGGCACCTCCCCGATCCGCTGAAGCAGGTCGGCGGCGGGCACCAGGTCGCCGGACTCGACGCTGCCGCCGCCTTCGAAGGTGGCGAGCAGGCCGGTCAGGTCGGCGCTGCCCAGCCTGGCGCGGAAGGTCTCGGCCACCGCGCGGCGCAGCAGGTGCTCAAGGACTTCCTGCTCCCGGCCCTCCTCGCTGACCTCGAATTCGACCTTGCCGCGGAGCGTGCTCACCGTGGTCGGCAGGTCGCAGATCCGGGCCACCGGCTGCGTCTCCCCGGTGAGGGCAGCCCGGCGCAGCGCGGAGGCCGCGGCGGACTCGGCGGCAGCGATCGCGAACCGGGCCGATACTCCGGAACGCGAGTCAACCGCCGGTGAGGCGCGGACCAGCCGGGTGAACCGGGCGATGACCTCTATCAGGTGCTCGGGCAGGGCCGCCCCCGGGTCGGCGCCGTTCCACCAGATCAGTGACTCCTGCTTGGTCAGCGCGATCTCGTCTTCCAGGGACACCGGGTAGTGAGTGCGGATCTCGGCGCCGAACCTGTCCTTCAGCGGGGTGATGATGCGGCCCCGGTTCGTGTAGTCCTCGGGGTTCGCGCTCGCCACCAGAACCAGGTCGAGCGGCAGGCGAAGGGCGTATCCGCGTACCCCGATGTCCCGTTCCTCCAGGACGTTGAGCAACGCCACCTGGATACGTTCGGCCAGGTCTGGAAGTTCGTTGAGGCAGAAGACACCCCGGTTGGTCCGTGGCACCAGCCCGAAGTGGATGGTCTCCGGGTCCCCGAGGGTCCGCCCTTCGGCAACTTTCACCGGGTCGATGTCGCCGATCAGGTCGCCCACACTGGTGTCCGGCGTAGCCAGCTTCTCGCCGTAGCGCTCGCTGCGGTGCCGCCAGGTCACGGGCAGGTCGTCGCCCAGTTCTGCGGCGAGGCGGCGGCAGCGCGCGCAGGCGGGCTGGTAGGGATGGTCGTTGATCTCGCAACCCGCTACCGTCGGCGTCCATTCGTCGAGCAGCGTGGGCAGGGTGCGGATGAGCCGCGTCTTGCCCTGGCCCCGCTCACCGAGCAGGATCGTGTCGTGCCCGGCGAGGAGTGCCCGTTCCAGGTGCGGGAGCACGGTCTGGCCGAAGCCGACGATCCCGGGGAACCGGTCCTCGCCGGCCCGCATCCTGGCCAGCAGGTTCTGGCGAATCTCTTCTTTGACCGTCATGAACGACTGGCCGCTGGCCCTGAGTTCTCCCAGCGTGGCTACGGCGGGACGGGGCGACGGGTCGGCTGCGGGGTGGCTCTGGTTGTGTAGCTGCACCATTCGACAGTATGTGTAGGCCGGCCGGGTTCGCACATTGCCCAGGTCAGGCCGGCCCGTATCGACCGCTGACAGGAGATGAGGGGCATGGGAACAAAAGATCCTGCGCTGGCCATCGATATCGGGGGGACCAAGATCGCGGTTGGGCTCGTCGAGCCCGACGGGCGGCTGCTGACCTGGGCGCAGATCCCCACCCCCCGGCTGGACGCCGAGCAACTGTGGCGCACGCTGGACTCGCTGATCAGCCGGGTCATCGCGGAGGGCCACGTCGAGGCGCCCGAGGGGCTGGCCGGGGTCGGATGCGGCTGCGGTGGGCCGATGGAGTGGCCGGCCGGGAACGTTTCCCCGCTGAACATCCCGGCCTGGCGTGCCTTCCCGCTCCGTGGACGGCTCGAGAAGCGGTTCCCCGGCCTGCCGGTCCGGCTGCACAACGACGCGATCTGTGTGGCCGCCGGCGAACACTGGCGGGGAGCCGGCCGTGGACGGCGCACGATGCTCGGCATGGTGGTCTCCACTGGCGTCGGGGGCGGCTTGGTGCTGGACGGCAGGCTCATCAACGGGGCGACGGGCAACGCCGGCCACATCGGTCACGTGGTGGTGGACCCGGACGGCCCGCCGTGCGTGTGCGGCGGGCGCGGCTGTGTCGAGGCGATCGCCCGCGGGCCCGCGCTGGCCGCGTGGGCCCAGGCCGAGGGCTGGCGGCCCGGCCAGGTGGACGTGACCGCCAAGGACCTCGCGGATGACGCGGCGCAAGGCCATCCGGTCGGGCTGGCCGCGATGCGCCGGGCGGGCCGGGCCCTCGGCATCGCCATCGCCTCCGCCACTCACCTCTGCGACCTCGAGGTGGTCGCGGTGGGGGGCGGGCTGGCCCAGGCTGGGTCGTTGCTGCTTGATCCGCTGGAAGAATCGTTGCGCGTGCATGTGGGTCTTGATTTCGCGCGGGAGGTCGTCGTGGTGCCTGCGGCGCTCGGGCAGAGCGCCGGGCTGGTCGGCGCCGCCGCGCTGCTGTTCGCCGCCGACCGCTACTGGGCTGGAGAATGACTCAGCAGGTGCGAGACTGCTAGTGGTCTGTCAGAGGGGTCCTTTGAGCGAACGGCGGCCAGGTGGGTGCATCGCAAGGCGGAGGAGGAGCCAATAGCGGAGCTATTGGCGACGACGACAACGCCGCGAGGCGCCTGCCTGGGCGCCGTGCAGCCAAAGAGGACTCCTCTGATAGACCACTTGGCATGACGATGGCGTCCTCCCTGGTCGGGCCCGATGACGTGGCCGCCGCCCGCGAAGTGCTCCGCGGGGTCCTGGCGCCCACTCCGATGCTGCGCTCCCGCGTGCTATCCGACCGGCTCGGTGGGCCTGTCTTCCTCAAATGCGAGAACCTGCAGCGGACCGGGTCGTTCAAGGCGCGCGGCGCTTACCTGCGGATTTCCAGGCTCACCGACGCCGAGCGAGCCCGCGGCGTGGTGGCGGCGAGCGCGGGCAACCACGCCCAGGGGGTGGCTTTCGCCGCGGCCCTGCTCGGCGCCAAGGCGACCGTGATCATGCCGGAGGGCGCGCCGCTGCCCAAGATCGAGGCCACCAAGGGCTACGGGGCCGACATCATCTTGCACGGGCAGACGGTGGACGACGCGCTGACCGAGGCGCACGCCTACGCCAACGAGCACGGTGCGGTCTTCATCCACCCGTTCGACCACCCCGATGCGGTGGCCGGCCAGGGCACAGTCGGCCTGGAGATCATGGAGCAGTGCGCCGAGGTACGGACGATCGCCGTCCCGGTGGGCGGCGGCGGCCTCGCGGCCGGCATCGCCGTAGCGGTGCAGGGGGCCGATCCGGCTATCCGCGTGGTGGGGGTGCAGGCCGAGGCGGTCGCGCCGTTCCCCGCCTCGCTGGCCGCGGGGCATCCAATGCGGGTGGACCCCGCGCCGACCATGGCCGACGGCATCGCGGTCGGCCGGCCGGGCGAGATCACCTTCGCCATCATGGCCGCGTTGGCCGACCGGGTGGTGACCGTTTCCGAGGAGATGCTGTCCCGCGCGCTGCTCCTCTGCCTGGAGCGCGCCAAGCAGGTCGTGGAGCCGGCCGGGGCAGCGGGCGTCGCGGCGCTGCTTGAGCACCCGGGCGTGTTCGAACCACCGGTGGTGGCGGTGCTCTCCGGGGGCAACATCGACCCGCTGCTGCTGTCCAAGGTACTGCGGCACGGCCTGTCAGCGGCTGGCCGCTACCTGGCCTTGCGCTGCCGGATTCCCGATCGCCCCGGCGCGCTCGCGACCCTGCTCCGCGAGGTCGCGAACCTCGGTGCCAACGTCCTCGACGTGGTCCACGAGCGGGTCACCGCGCGGGTGCGGGTGGACGAGGTGGAGGTGTTGCTGCAGGTGGAAACCCGCGGGCCCGGGCACTGCGACGAGGTGATCCGCCAGCTTCGCCAGGCCGGCTACACCCTCATCTTCAGCTGACCGGCTGCACGGCAGCGCGGGCGGGGGCCTCCGCGGGAGCCTGGGCGGCAGCCAGCTCGAAGGCGATGCCCAGTACGACCTCGCGCAACTCGGCCGGGTCGCGGACACGGTCGGCAAAGAACATGCAGCCGAAGCTCACGCTGGCCAGGGCCACGGCCGCGCGGACCTGCCCGGCCAGTGGAGCGCCCGGCTCACTGAGTATCCCGACCAGCCCGTCCATCCGCTCCCGGAACAGCTCGCTGCGGTGCTTGGCGGCCGCGAGGGCGCTGAGCGCGGCCTGGTTCTGCTGCATCATCCGGAAGACTTCGCTGCCGTCTTCGACAATGCCGAAATACCGGTTCAGCACGGCACCACGTACCTCGGCCGTCCTCGGCTGGCTCCGGCCCCATTCGATAAGCGCGTCGATCTGGCCGAAGTAGTCCTCGACCAGGCTGCTGACGATGTCTTCCTTGGACTTGAAGTGGTAGTACAAGGCCGCTTTGGTGACCCCGAGCCGTTCGGCAATCTCGCGCAGCGAGGTCTTCTCGTAGCCCTGCTCGGCGAAGAGTTCCAGCGCCACGGCCTGGATCCGCTCCCTGGTGTCACCGCGCGGGTGTGGCGTTTCTCCGCCCGGTGCGCGCGGCTGCCCGGCGGCGGCCGGCCGGCTGGCCGCCCCCGCGGCGTCACGCATCGCCTGGTCCATCGTGGTACCGCATCTCGCCTCGCCTCGGCCGGCTGAACCTACTTGACGGCCGGTTAGCTGGCATCTTAATCTGGCTCCTGCGCCTATGCTAGCCGGTCGGCAAGTAAGTTGCCATGAACGGGCGGCGGGCAGGCAGCCATACCCACAGGAGCCCAGCATGGCAGACGCACAGGCCCCATCGGCGCCGGACGCTTCGAGGGCTGGGACCCCGGACGCGAGCATCGGCATGCGGCGGGAGATCCTCGTTGTGCTCCCGGGGCTGTTGCTAGCGATCATGCTCGCCATGCTTGATCAGCTGATCGTCGGCACCGCGCTGCCGCGCATCGTGGGCAGCCTCGGCGGGGTCGCCCACCTGTCCTGGGTGGTCACCGCCTACGTGCTCGCCTCCACCATCACCACCCCGCTGTACGGGAAGCTCGGCGACATGTACGGCCGCAAAAAGCTGTTCATGGCCGCGATCGTGGTATTTCTGGTCGGATCCGCTCTGGCGGGCCTGTCGCAGACGATGGCCGAGCTCATCGCGTTCCGTGCGGTCCAGGGGCTCGGCGCGGGCGGTCTCATGGTCAGCGCCATCGCGATCATCGGGGACCTGGTATCACCCCGGGAGCGTGGCCAGTACATGGGCTACATCATGGCCGTGATGATGATCGCCACGATCGGCGGACCGCTGCTCGGCGGCTTCATCACCGACAGCTTCTCGTGGCGCTGGATCTTCTACATCAACCTGCCGATCGGCGGCGCCGCCCTGGCCTACCTGGCCGCGACCCTCCGCCTGCCGAAGCGCCGGGTCGAGCACCGGGTGGACTACCTGGGCGCGGTCATCCTGGCCGTGGGGACGACCGCGATCGTGCTGGTCTCGACGTGGGGCGGCACCGAGTATGCGTGGCGCTCGCCGCAGATCGTCGGCCTCGGTGCGCTGGCCGTCGTGGCCCTCATCGCTTTCCTCAGGGTGGAGGCGCGGGCGGAGGAGCCGATCCTGCCGCTGCACATATTCCGTAACCGCAACTTCACGCTGGTCACCTCGCTGAGCTTCCTGGCCGGGCTGGCCATGTTCGGGGCGATCACGTTCCTGCCGCTCTACCAGCAGACCGTGCAGGGGGCGTCGGCGACCATCAGCGGCCTGCTGCTCACGCCGATGATGGTCGGCGTGATGATCACTTCGCTGATCGCCGGCCAGATCACGACGCGCACCGGCCGGTACAAGGCGCTGCCCATTCTCGGTGCCGGGGGCATGGCCGTGGGCATGTACCTGCTGTCGCTGCTCGGCGTGAACACCAGCCGGGTCACCTCGGGGCTTTACATGGTCGTGCTCGGCCTCGGCATGGGATTCCTGATGCAGATGACCACCCTGCTGGCGCAGAACAGCGTGCAGCCCCGCGACATCGGGGTGGCCAGCAGTTCGCGGCTGTTCTTCCAGCAGATCGGCGGGTCGATCGGGGTGTCAGCCTTCGGCGCCGTCTTCGCCCGGCGCCTCCAGGAGGCGCTCACCTCAGTATCGCCCGGCGTGCACCTCGCCACGGGCGGCGGCCAGTTCAACCCGGCCACGGTGAAGGCGCTGCCCGCTGCGGTCCGCCACGACGTGTTCTACGCCATCACGCACGCGGTCCAGGGGGTGTTCCTCTGGGCGCTCCCGGGGATGCTGCTCGCCTTCGCGCTGGCCTGGTTCATCAAGGAGGTCCCGCTGCGCGGCCGGGCACCAGCCGCGGAGCAGCCAGCGGCCGAACTGGTCGGCTGACGGTGCCCGGCGGCGAAAGCCCGGGGTGCCACCTCGTCACGGCACCCTCGTCACGGCACGCCAAACCATGATCACGGAGGATTCCCGGCCCCGCGGGGCCGGGAATCCTCCGTGATCATGAAATTAGTGCGACAGGGCCCGATGGCCCGGGCACGACCCGATGGCCCGGGGCGCGGCCCGATGGCCCGGGGCGCGGCCCGATGGCCCGGGGCGCGGCCCGATGGCCCGGGCGGGGCCGGTACGCCGGGCGGCATGGTCCGGCCGCCAGCGGGCCCGCCAGGTTAGATTCCCCCGTAGGGGACCGCCTCAAGGATCTCGACCGTCGCGGCGCGCCCGTTAGGCAGGGTATAGGTGGCCGTCTCGCCGACCTTCTTGCCTGAGATGGCGCTGCCCAGCGGTGAGCGGGGGGAGTAGACGTCGATGGGCGAGCCGCTCTCCTCCCGGGAGGCCAGCAGGAACGTGACCTCATCGTCGTCGCTGTCGAACCGGACCGTCACGGTCATGCCAGGACCCACGACCCCGTCAGTCCGCGGCGGCTCCCCGACGTGGGCGTTCTGGATGATGTGGGTGAGCTGGTTGATCCGGCCCTCCCGCTGGCCCTGCTCGTCCTTGGCGGCGTGGTAGCCGCCGTTCTCCTTCAGGTCACCCTCGTCCCTGGCGGCCTCGATCTTCTTCGCGATCTCGACCCGCCCGGGGCCCGAGAGGTAGTCCAGCTCAGACTTGAGCCGGTCGTACGCCTCCTGAGTCAGCCAGTTAACGCTGTCATTGCGAGTCTCAGTCACGGGAACTCCTTGCGTGCAGTGCGGAACGCGGACGTCCGCTGGAGCGCTGCGCGTCTCCTCGGGGTAATCCTTTAGGCTAACAAGGCTCCGCAAGTACGTCGCGTCAGTCAACCGTCTCGGTTAGTGGTCAGCATGCCGGGATTGCGGCGGTTCCGGTAGGCCCAAGCTGCGCCCCACCCCGCCGAAGTGCGGGAATGTCCTCGCGGGCCGGGCGTGTTGTCCAGCAGAATGGCCTGTCGGTGCTGCTGTGGCCGAACGCCTGGTGAGGAGCCGGCGTAGCGCGTCCGGCAGAGCCCATCATCTATGACGCTGAAGGGATTAGCTTGTCTGCCCTGACCAATGAGCCCGCCGACGTGACTGGCCGCCAGACTGCCGCCGCGGCTCCCGGTTCCGCCGCTCCGGATTCCGCCGCTCCGGATTCCGCGGCTCCGGATTCCGCGGCCCCGGATTCCGTGACCCCGGATTCTGTGGCCCCGGATTCTGTGGCTCCGGATTCCGCGGCTCCGGATTCCGTGGCCCCTCGTCTCAGAGGTAGCAGCCAGGTCCAGGCCGCGCCGCTGCGGCTGATGGCTGTGCACGCGCACCCCGACGACGAGTCGAGCAAGGGCGCCGCCAGCATGGCCCGGTACGTGCGGGAGGGTGTGGATGTCATGGTCTGCACCCTGACTGGCGGCGAGCGCGGCAGCATCCTCAACAAGGCAATGGACCGGCCCGAGGTCCGCGCGAACCTGCCCCGCATCCGCCGCGAGGAGATGGCTCGGGCCAGGGAGATCCTGGGGGTCCGCCAGGAATTCCTGGGCTTCACCGACTCCGGGCTGCCCGAGGGCGACCCGCTGCCGCCGCTGCCAGATGGCTGCTTCGCGCTGAAAAGCCTGGAGGAGGCGTCATATCCGCTGGTCCGCGCCGTCCGTGAGTTCCGGCCGCACGTGATGCTGACCTACGACGAGGAGGGCGGGTACCCGCACCCCGACCACATCAAGTGCCATCAGGTCTCGGTCGAGGCGTTCGAGGCCGCCGCCGACCCGGACCGTTACCCGGGTACCGGCGATCCCTGGCAGCCGCTCAAGCTCTACTACTTCGCCACGTTCCACAAGGAGCGGCTCATGGCGTTGCACGAGGAAATGCTGCGCCGGGGCCTGGAATCGCCGTATGGCGAATGGCTGGAACGCTGGCAGGACCGGGCCGACGGCCGGCCCCCACTGGACATCACCACCCGTGTGCCGTGCAGCGAGTTCTTCGCGATCCGCGACCAGGCACTGATCGCGCACGCCACCCAGATCGATCCGGAGAGCTCCTGGTTCGCCTGCCCGCAGGAGGTGCAGCGCGCGGCCTGGCCGACCGAGGACTACCATCTAGCCAGGTCGGTCGTTGACACGGAGCGCCCGGAGGACGACCTGTTCGCCGGGGTGCGGGAGAGGGTGAGCCTGTGACCTTCGTCGTGGCCGCCTCGGCGGCCAGCACCGGCGAGGCGGGAGCGCTCGGGTTTCTTGTCGTAGCCGGAATGGCCCTGGCCCTGTTCTTCCTGTTCCGCTCGCTGAACAAGCAGTTGCACAAGATCACCCCGGACGCGCAGAGCCGCAAGCAGGCCAAGCCACGCCAGGGCGGTGCCGCTCAGGACGGCCACGCGGGCGGGCCGGACCACCACTGACCGCTACCCCGTATAACCAAGACCTTCAGCAGCCATAACGAACCGTCCGCCCCGCTCTACACGCGTCCTGCCGGGGCCATCAGCTGGTGCGCAGATCCCGGCCGTAAGCCAGCAGCGGGAACCCTGGCACGGGGCACCAGTCGCGGTCGGGGATGCGACGGAATCCCGCCGCCGCGTACAGGTGTTGTGCCGCGAACATCTCGGGCTGCGTGCACAGCATCAGGTGATGTACTCCCTGGCCAAGGGCGCGGTCGGTAACCGCCCGGAGCAGTGCGCGGCCGATTCCCCGGCCCTGCGCGCCAGGGGCCACCGCCAGGGCGCGGATCTCGGCCTCATCGGGGGTGCGGACCACATTCCCGGCGTGCGGCCACGGCTGCAGCATCACTGTGCCCAGGATCTGCTCGCCGTGCACGGCAGCGAGCACCAGGCCGTCGCCGGCCCGGCCGAGCCCGCGAAGCGTCTCGGTGTAGTGGGAGTCAGCCGAGAGAAAGCCCTCCGCCACGTAGGCGCTGACCCGGAGGTCGCCGATCGCGGCGAGTTCGCCCGGCCGGGCGTCGCGTACCATCACGCCGTCCTGCAACGCCGCCCGCCGGCACGCTCATTCCGGCTGCGCTGACGTATCGGATTGCTAGCGTGGCGGGAAGCGCGGCGAAGACCGCCGGGGCCCGGGTCGAGGAGTGCGTAACACATGCTGGTGATCCACGGGATCTGGGCGAACGGCGCGCTCTGCCTGTGGGCGGAGGACTCGCGCCGGCCGGCCCGTGTCCCGCCGCCGCCGGGCCGCCGGCCGTCCCGGGCGCCCAGGCCGCACCCGTTCGCCAGTACCCCGGACGTCCTCGCCGAGATGCTGGCTGGCCTGCCGGAACCATTCCCCGCACTGGCCCGCAAAGCTGTTGAGGACGAACTCACGCTGTACCTGCCTGCCCTGGCGGACGGCCCGCTTGCCTCGCCGGAGCTGATCCGGCCTGCTGGCGGCGAGGACGGCCAGGCGGAAGGCGGGGCGGGCCGAGTCACCCTCACCCCCTGGCGGGTCCCGGCGTTGATCTTCGAGCCTGCCGCGGCGCTCGACCTGCTGGCCGCGCTGGACATTCTCGCCGCGCCCGCCGAGCCGGGCGCGGCGGACGTGCCGTCGGCAGAGATGCCCGGGCAGGAGCCGGGTGTGCCGGGGATGACTGGGCCGGTTCCGGGCGTGCCGGGGATGGCCGGGCCGGATCGGGGTGTGGCGGAGGTGGCCGGGCCGGATCCGGGTGTGGCGGAAGTGACCGGGTTGGATCCGGGCCTGCCGGAGGTGACCGGGGCGAGCCTCCCGGACTCCGGCCCGGGGGCTGTCACCGCTACAGCGGGCGGGTCGGCGGTGTACTGGTCCGCGGTCGCGGCGCTCGCGACCGACCTGGCCGGACAGGGGCGCGTCCTTCCCGTCCTGGAAGCGGAGGACGCGGGCTACGCGGCGCGGTGGCGTCCCGTGCTGAGTGGCGCCGGCGCGCAGCGGGCGCGCGAGCTCGCTGCGGCCATGCCGGCGCTCTGCCGGGCCACCCAGCCCGCTGGCGAGCCTCCCGCGCAGGTGCTCGCGGTGGCGCTCGATGCCCTGTCCGACGCCGCCGCGCGGGCGCGGCTGGATCGTGCGCGGTCCGGCTGGGCCCTGCTGCCAGCACGGCGCGGTCGGCGGCCGACCCGAGTCGGCGTGGCCGAACGCTGGGCGGAGGCACTGACCGGCGCCGATGCCCGGGTCGCGATCACCTCACCGGAAGACTCGGCCGAGGCCGCCGAACTAGCCCGCGCCCTGGCGGACTGGCATAGGGCCGCGCAAGCCCCGACAGGCCCGGTCCGCACCTCCTTCCGCCTGGTCGAGCCTGCACCGGACGAGGGGCTGGCCGAGCCTGCGCCCGACGCCATGGCCCTGGCCGCGCCGGACGACGCTGGCCAGAAGTCTGGCGCGGTCCGGGCCAGGAAAGAGCCGACTACGGACCACGAGCTCTGGACGGTGGAATTCGCTCTGCAATCCACCGACGACCCGAGCCTGATGATTCCCGCTGCCGACATCTGGGCGGGCGCCGCTGGCGCGTCGGTCGGTGGGATCACCCACCCCGAGGAGGCGTTGCTGACTGGCCTGGGTGGCGCGGCGCGGCTCTTTCCCGAACTGGACGCCGAGTTGCGGCGCGCCGCGCCCGCCGCCGCCACGCTGGACACCGCCGGAGCGTTCCGGTTCCTGAAGGAGACCGGCCCGCTGCTGTCCGGCGCCGGGTTCGGCGTGCTCCTGCCGGACTGGGCCCGGAAGGCGCGTCTCGGCCTCAAACTCACGTCGCGGTCGGCGAGCACGGGCGCCGCGGGCGGTGCGGTCAAGGGCGCCGCGTTCGGCCTGAATGACCTGGTCGAATTCCGTTACGACCTCGCGGTCGGCGACCAGTCCCTGGACCCGGACGAGCTTGCCGAACTCGCCCGGCTCAAGATCCCCCTGGTCAGGATCCGCGGCCAGTGGGTGGAACTGGATGAGCGGAACCTGAAGGCCGCCATGCGCTTCCTGGAGCGCGGCCAGAAAGGCGTGATGACGGCCGGGGACGCACTGCTCGCCGGGCTGCGCGGTCCCGAGGATGATCTCCCGGTCACCGTCGACGCCGACGGCTGGCTAGGCGACCTGCTCTCCGGCCAAGCCGACCGCCGCATCACGCCGGTCGCGGCCCCGGAATCTTTCCACGGCACCCTGCGCCCTTATCAAGAGCGGGGCGTCGCCTGGCTATCATTTCTCAGTGGCCTAGGAATGGGCGGAATACTCGCGGATTCAATGGGATTGGGTAAATGCGTCGGGGCAACTTCGCCAATTTTTATAAATGGCAGTATAGTGACTGCCGAAGATGTGTGGGACAAATTTGCGAAAGACTCATGGAGTGACGGAGAAGGCCACTGGGCTGTCCCGTCCGAGCCCCTCACGACGAACGCGCTCAAGCAGTCAGGCGCGGCCGATGTAATGGGCACCGCGGCCGTCGCTCGGCTCTACCGGCAGCATGTCAGCGAGAAGCTGCGAAGGGTCCGCCTGGATGACGGCAGCGAAATACTCATCACCCGGCGGCATCGACTGCTAGGGCTGCACGACTGGACCCGCGAATTCTCGGTAGGCGACCGCATCTGCGTACCGGCACTCCTTGAGTGGCAAGGTCAACCGGTCGATCCCGACCTCACAAGCCTGCTGGCCTGGCAGATCGCCGAGGGACACGAGGACGAGTATGCTTTGCGCATAACCCAGAAGAATGTGGCCGTCCTTGAGTCCCTCCGACGACAGGCGCTGCGCATCGGGGATTCCTTCCAGCTACAGATCAACAAGCCGTCGATCACTGAACAGCGGGCGCCACGTGCTGCATATCTGAGGATCACGAGTGTGGACTATCGCGAGTTCCTCAAGAATCTGGGCTACATATGGGGAAAGAGATCCGCGCAGAAGCGAATACCAGATTTCATCGTCGCGGCCGACGACGACACAATCTGCCGCTTCATGCAAGAGTACTTCAGCGCGGAAGGTTCCGTTCTTGCTGGCATGCGCAGCGTCGAGATCAGCTCGGCCTCCAGTTGGCTCATGCAGCAACTCGCCTGTATGCTCCGCCGATTCGGGATCTGGCTGCGCATCACCGAGAAGTACAAGCGAGCCACGAACGGCTCGGGCATCTACCGGCCGTACTACATCGGCTTGATCGGCGGCTCTTCACTTCGGCGGTTCTACGAACTGGTCGGGTTCTCCGATCCAGTGAAACAAGCCAAGCTGGCCAGCCTCTGCGCGACCGCCTCCAACACCAACGTCGAAGGAATCCCCGGATCGGATGTACTGGCCCTGGCCCGGCGGCTTACCCGGCTCCCCACGGGGCACTTCGGTCTCGGCGCGGTGTACTTCACCGGCAGCCAGCAGCTTTCGGCGACCACGTCGGGGACTGCCGTGGCCGCCCTGGATCGCATCCTGTCGGGCGAGGCGGTGGCGGAGTACGCGAGCAAGCGTCCGGGTAGGTGGACCGAGCAGACCCTGGCGGCCTACGAGAAACTTGACCTGGATGATCTCGGCGCGATGAGAGACATCCTCGCGGAGCGGGCCAACCGCGAGGTGTTCTATCCGCGCATCGTGTCGGTGGAGGACGTCGACTACACAGGCTGGGTCTATGACTTTGAGGTCGCTGAGCACCATAACTTCGTGGCTGGCGGCATGCTCTGCCATAACACCGTTCAGTTGCTCGCGCTTCTGGCGCATGAGCGGGCTGGGCAGCGGCCAGAGCAGGACGCAATCCCGCAGTCGACGGAGGCTGCTTCAGCCCTGGCGAACCGGCCAGAGGGCGTCCACTTCCCAGGGCCGACGTTGCTGGTGTGCCCGATGTCGCTGGTGGGCAACTGGCAGCGGGAGGCGGAGCGGTTCACGCCGCACCTGGCCGTGCATGTGCACCACGGGTCTGACCGGCTGACTGGGGACGGGCTCACCGAGGCCCTGAACGCGGCCGATCTGGTCATCACCACGTATGCGATCGCCGTGCGGGACCGGGACGCGCTGGCCATGGTCAGCTGGGGCCGGGTGGTCTGCGACGAGGCGCAGAACATCAAGAACCCCGGCACCCGCCAGGCGAGAGCGGTCCGGAGCCTGCCCGCCGCGTCCAGGATCGCGCTGACCGGCACGCCGGTGGAGAACCGGCTCGCCGAACTCTGGTCGATCATGGAGTTCGCCAGCCCTGGCCTGCTCGGCCCGGGGGAGAAGTTCCGCACCGAGTTCGCGATCCCGGTGGAGCGCCACGGCGACGAGGACGCGTCCGCCAGGCTCAGGCGGCTCACCGGCCCGTTCATCCTGCGCCGCGTCAAGACCGACAAGACGATCATCTCCGACCTGCCGGAGAAGCAGGAGATGAAGGTCTGGTGCAACCTCACCCCCGAGCAGGCCTCGCTCTACCAGGCCACCGTCGCGGACATGCTGGCCAGGATCGAGGCCGCCGAAGAGGGCATCGAGCGCCGGGGCCTGGTGCTGGCGACGATGGCCAAGCTCAAGCAGGTCTGCAACCATCCCGCGCACCTGCTGGGCGACTCCTCCCGGCTGCCCGGCCGTTCCGGCAAGCTCGCCCGGCTGGAGGAAATCTGCGACGAGGTCGTCGCCGCGGGGGAACGGGCGCTGTGCTTCACCCAGTACGCCGAGTTCGGGCGGATGCTGCAGCCGCATCTGGCCGCGCGCCTGGGCTGCCCGGTCTTGTTCCTGCACGGCGGGACGCCGAAGAAAAGGCGCGACACGATGGTCGAAGAATTCCAGCGCCTGAACGAACCAGCGGTGTTCCTGCTCTCCCTCAAGGCCGGCGGTACCGGGCTGAACCTCACCGCGGCCAATCATGTGATCCACGTCGACCGGTGGTGGAACCCGGCGGTGGAGGATCAGGCCACGGACCGCGCGTTCCGGATCGGGCAACGCAAGGACGTGCAGGTGCGCAAGTTCGTCTGCGTCGGCACGCTGGAGGAGCGGATCGACGCCATGATCGAGGAGAAGAAAGCGCTGGCCGAGCGGATCGTCGGGACCGGCGAGGGCTGGCTGACCGAGTTGTCGGTCGCCGACCTGCGCGAGGTCCTGGCGCTGTCCCCGGAAGCGGTGTCGCAGTGACTCCCGGGCCGAGAGATGAGCCCGTGGCCAGGCGCGGCGAGGCCTGGTGGTACGAGTCCGCCGGGCCACGCCGGGTCGAAGGGGGCATCAAGGCCCGGAGCAAGCGCGGCGCCATCGGCGAGCGGTGGTGGTCCCGCCGGTTCATCGACGTGCTGGAGTCGTACGGCATGAGCGGCCGGCTGTCCCGCGGCCGCAGCTACGCCCGGGCCGGGCAGGTGCTCGACTTCGA
>WNFG01000047.1_pt1 | contig 85259 bp, 59 predicted proteins | sample 5400431 | NCBI WGS metagenome assembly WNFG01 (sample SAMN13153346, study PRJNA577476) | soil metagenome | isolation source: 120 cm saprolite under Douglas fir tree site 2 hole 3 replicate 2 | place: USA:California | collected 2015-04-18
TCCGCCAGGTTCATGACTTCGTGCACCGGCTCGATAGGATTCACATAGGCGGGATGCGCGGCGTCGAGATCGTAGGTATCCGTGGGAATAATTTTGCACGTGCCGTGAGCGGCGTCGCGGCGGTCCACGCGATAATTCTGGACGCGGAGCCGGCCGATGGGCGCGGACATCCAGCAGTTCTGGTCGCGATGGTTGTGGATGCGGCTGTGCTGGCCGACTTCCCAGCAGACGGTCATGCACTCAAAGAGATCATTCCGGAAAATCAGATTGCGCGTATAGCACCCGGTTGAAAAGTAGCAATATTTTTCGAGAGATTCCGGAAGGACGGCGTGTCGCACGACGTAGTCTTGAACACTTTGGAGAGTGAATTCGCGCGCGGGCATGGCGGCGAGGCCTTTTACCCAATCCGTAATGGTAAGTTGTTCGGCTGCAATATTTTGTGCCATAGGGAGCCTCCGATTCACGCGCGCCAGAAAAACGGGCGACAAAGCAATCCTGCGGAAGCGGGGATTGCCAAGGAATTATAGCGCGATTTGCGGCGCGGGTGCAGCAGAGGAGCTAGGTGTTAAGATGAAAACGGTGGAATTCTCTCTTGCCCCCGAAACTCTCATGATTACGGAACTGCTGGGAAAATCGAAAGAAGAGTTACGGGAATTCTGCGTGGCGCTGGATGAGCCGGCGTTTCGTGGAGCGCAGATTTATCATGCTTTGTACGCGGAAAGAAAATTTGATGTGCGGCAAATTACGAATTTGCCATCGGCCCTGCGCGAGCGTCTCTCGAAGGAAGCCCGAGTTACGTTGCCAGAGGTGAAGCAAAGATTTGCATCCACGGACGGTTCGGTGCGTTATTTGTTCGGGCTCCCAGGCGGCGAGGAGAAATTGGCGCGGCCGGCTTCGGTGGAAGCGGTGTTCATGCCGAGCGAAGGAAGGCGGACAATTTGCATTTCCACGCAGGCAGGTTGCGCGGTGGATTGTCACTTTTGCCTGACGGCGCAGCTCGGATTGATTCGTAACCTCACGGCGGGAGAGATCCTAGCGCAAGTGTTGCTGCCGCTGGAAGAAGCGCACCGAGGCACGCGCATCGAAGAGAAAGATGGCGGGCTAAAGCCCGCCGTTACGAAGTCTGGGCTGGCACCGCAAACGAATATCGTGCTGATGGGGCAGGGCGAGCCGCTGCTGAATTTCGAGGCCGTGATGGCGGCGGTGCGCATTATTCTCGATCCGGCTGGACTGGGAATCTCGCCAAAACATGTGACGCTTTCAACGAGCGGGATTGTGCCGGGGATCGAACGCCTGGCGCAGGAAAAGGTGCGGCCGAAGCTGGCAATTTCCTTGAATGCATCGAATGATGAGCAGCGCGACGCGCTGATGCCGATCAACAAGAAATATCCGTTAGCCGCGCTGATCAATGCCTGCAAAGAATATCCACTGCGAACCTGGGAGCATCTGACGTTTGAATACGTGATGCTCGGCGGAATCAACGACGCGGCGGAGGATGCGCGGCGCGTGGTGCGGTTGCTGGCGCCGCTGAAAAGCGTGAAAGTAAATTTGATTCCGTGGAATCCGGGAGAACTTTCCTACCACGAATCGTCAGCGGAACGGATCGAGGAGTTCCGGCAAATTCTGGTGGAGCGTGGCGTTCCGGCGTTTGTGCGCTACTCGCGCGGGCGCGATGTGATGGCGGCATGCGGGCAGTTGGCGCTGCTCCAGATCGATGGTGCTCCGTTGTCTGCGGTCAGTCCGTAATCAACGCACGAGTACCACCTGGGTTTGAGGTTCTGCGCCTAAAATCTCCACTGGGATACCCACACACACCCCGGGCAATTTGCATGAATATCAAAACAAGGGGCTTATGAGATTTGCATTTCATAGATGGCAGATTCCAAAGAAGATGTTTTTGGTGGCACCAACTGGGTAGGCGCCCAGAGGGCTTCTGGAAAAAGAAGAGCGGGAGCAAGCTCCCGCACTCCATACGTAGTTATCTACGGAAATAAGTATATCATATTCTAAGGTAATGTCAACCGGAAAAACATTTCCCCATCAAACCTCTTTTAAGAAGCCCCTTTCTTGCGTCGATTAAAATGCCTCCTGACTGACAGGGAGGGGTGGCCGCTGGGGTCGCTGGAGCGGAACCCGTTGAGTCCGGGGGAGCGGAAGCGGCCACCACGGCGCTGCGCGGCGAAAAACCGGAATGATGGTGTCTCAGAGGAAAGGGTTGACAACGCGCAAGCTGTCAAACTTTTGACCGTGTTGAAGGTCTTCGGTGTACAGAGTGCTACAGTCACTTTCGAGCGCTGCGGCTACAAGCAGCGAATCGTACCAAGAGATCGAATGGCCGCGAGTAAGCTGGAACGCTCGCATGTAAAGACCGTAAGAGGACTGGACGGCCAGCAGCGGGCGAAGCGTCACAGTGAGAAAATGTTCGGCGTCGGCCGCTGTCATTGGCGGCGTAAACCGGCGAAAGGCAACATTGAAGAATTCCTGGACGACCTGAAAGCTGATGGTTCCCCTTCCGGATTCGATGGCGTCCTTAAGAAGCCGGCTGGCGATAACCTGCTTGGATGGAACACTCTTGCTCAACGCGTAGACGATTACATTGGTATCGAGAAAGATCCTATCGCTCATTCATCTCGTCGCGCGTGTAGGGGCCCCCAGAATCGATATGCTTGAGGCGCTCCATTAAGGCCAAATGGGCCCGAACGTCACCCTTGCGGGATGCGTAGGATGCGAGCCATTCGCGGAACGCGGCGTTTAAGGTCTTGTGCTCGGACCTGGCAACCTGGCGAGCTTTCTCGATGAGTTCGGCGTCGGCGCTAAGGGTGACGTTTTTCATACGATTCTAGTGTGCACTGTTTTCGTGTAATAGACAAGCGGAAATTCGGCGAAGTACCTGTACAGATCAAAGATTCCCCTCGGAACGAATGCCGATGACGGAGAGGAGGCGGCCGCTTTGGGGGCCTTCTTTGCGGTAGCTGAAGAGGAGGTCGCGATGGCAGGCGGTACAGAGATCGTTTACAAAGATATTGGAAGAGCGAAGGCCGACACCGAGGAGTTGGGCGCGATTGGCTTTGCGGAGGTCGAGGAGGACGTTTTTGGGCGGGGGCTGGTGGCCAGGAGGCATCATGTTGAGCCACTGGATGGGATTGGGTTCGTCGCCGGTGCGAAATTCGGCGAACCATTGGGGGGCTTCGGCAAATTGCGATAGGAACTGGGTGGCGACTTCGGTGCCGACTTCGTAGCAGCAGCCTCCGATGGACGGGCCGATTGCGGCGAGGATGTCGGCAGGGTTGGATTTGAATTGCATTTGCATCTGGCCGATGGCTTTGACGACGATGCGGGCCAGAGTGCCTCGCCAGCCAGCGTGAACGGCGGCGACGGCGCGCTTTTTCGGGTCGACGAGCAGAATGGGGACGCAATCGGCAGTTTGGACGCCGAGGAGAAGGGCGAGGCGGTTGGTGACCGAGGCGTCCCCTTGGCAGGGTTCGGTTGGGGCGGTGTCGAAAAGATGGATGACGTCGGAATGGATTTGCTTCAGGGAGACGAGTTTGAGATCGGGGGCGCCGAGGGCGGATTGGAAGCGGCGGCGGTTTTCGAGGACATTTTCCTTGGTGTCCCATTCGGTGAAGCCGAGATTGAGGATTTTTTCGTCGTCTTGATTAGAGACGCCGCCGGGCTTGGTGCTGAAGCCGTGGATGAGCCAAGGGATGTTAGCAAGCGTGGGCACTTGCAGGATTCGGATGCCACGAGATTTGCGTTCGACCCACTCTCGACTGGATCGGGGGGAAGAGACAGACTGGAATGTCTGTCCCACCGGGGAAAGCTTGCGGTTCTTTGGTTTGGACTTCCGTGTTTTCGTGGGCGCCACAATCTTCCAAGTATAAACCGAAGAGGAACGCGCGTATTCAATGAGTGCGAGACACAGTATGATTGCCGGACCAGATTTGGCGTGGCGGCTGGCGGAAAAGCGGCAGCCCTTCGAGGCTCAGGCAAGCAAGCTGCCGCACTCCAAAGGGGGGACATTGATCGTAGGGATGGGGGTGGACATTGCGGAGGTGGGGCGCATTCAAGGGGCGATCGAGCGGCATGGGGAAGTGTTTCTGAGGCGGGTGTATACGACTCGGGAGCGGGAGTACTGCGAGCGGTTCAAGAACAAGTATGAGCGGTATGCAGGACGGTTTGCGGCCAAAGAGGCGGCGATGAAGGCGCTGGGGACGGGTTGGCGGCGCGGGGTGAGATGGGTGGATTTGGAAGTGGTGCGGGAGACGAGCGGGCGTCCGACGCTGGCGATCACGGGGGAGGCGGCGAAAATTGCGCAACAGCTCGGAGTGAAGAGTGTGGCGCTCAGCATCACGCATACGGAGAGTCAGGCGCTGGCGCAGGTGATTTTCGAGGGTTGAAAGTTCTGATGAAACGTGTTCGTCCCATCTTTGCTTCATTACTCGCTGCGCTTCTTCTGTCGCTGCCGTCTGCCATTTGCTGCGCGACCACTTGCGTAGGGCTGCCACCACTAAAGCCGGTTCACAGCATTTGTGGTGTCGTTTTCTTTCCCAGTGGTGACCGCATCGCAAATGCGAAGGTCACGGTCCTACAAGTGGGCAAGGAAATTGCTGCGCAAGAAACCGATAGCGATGGCAAGTTTTCCTTCGATCATTTAGAGGCCGGCAAGTATGAAATTCGAGTTCACGTAGATGCTGTCCCAGTAGCCGCGACTGACCTCGTTCTTGTCCGTCCCCAGTCGAAGCCCAAGCAAGAAATAGCAGTCAGCATGATGCCCCAGGGCTGTTCTAGTTTTTCGTTGGTTGATCGCAAGAAATTCGAGGCTGGGCTGAATCCACATAGTTCCTCCCAGGACTAATGTAAGGACTTCCGCTGACAAAGATTCATTAAAGAAACACAAAGATAACGCTGAGACACAGAGGACGCAGAATCAGTGCAGACAAGAGACGGAAAAGACTCAACGCAGAGACGCAGAGTACGCAGAGCAGGGAAGAATAGGTTCACCTACCAGAGTTGTTCCAGTTTCACCTGAAATCGAGACATCAAGCCAATTATTTGCGGGATGAATTCCGTTCAGACGTAGCTTCAAATAGTTGCTGGAGAGCGCGGGGGTCGTGTCCTGTTGAGAGCCATCTGCAGAATCACTGGGGCGGAGAGAGAGGATGCGGAGAGTGCGTCCGAGTTGGGAGTGGCGGAAGGCGGAGGCTTTGGATTCGCTGAGAGCGCGGAGTTCGCGGGCGCGGCGCTTGATGGTGGCGCCGGGGACTTCGTCCGAAAGGGAGGCGGCTTTGGTGCCGGGGCGCTTTGAAAAAGAGAAGACGTGGAGATAGGTGAAGGGGAGACGCTCGATGAAGGCCATGGTGGCGGCGTGGTCGTCTTCGGATTCGCCGGGGAAGCCGGTGATGACGTCGGCGCCGATGGCGGCGTGGGGGAGACGTTCGTGGATGAGCTCGACGCGGCAGGCGTAGTGCTCGGCGCGATACCAGCGGTGCATGGCGGCGAGGATGCGGTCGGAGGCGGACTGCAAGGGCATGTGGAAATGCTGGGCGATGCGGTCGGTTCCGGCGAAGAGTTCGACGAGGTCTTGCGTGACGTCGAGCGGCTCGATAGAGCTGATGCGGAGGCGCTCGACGGGGGTTTCGTCGAGGATGCGGCGGAGGAGGTCTTCGAATTCGACGCGGGGGGAGAGGTCGCGGCCGTAGGTGCCGAGGTTGATGCCGCTGAGGACGATTTCGCGGTAACCCGCAGCGCTGAGTTGCCGGATTTCCTGGATGACGGCATCGGCCGGGAGGCTGCGGCTCTTGCCGCGAACAAAGGGGATTACGCAATAGGAGCAGCGGGAGTCACATCCGTCCTGGATTTTAAGCGTGGGGCGGGTGTGATGGCCTTCTCCGCCGAGGACGGGGGCGGAGAGCAGAACGTTTTGTTCGAAGATATCACCCGTTAGGATCTTGCCGGAGGAAACGGCGCAGCCCGCTGCGGCGGGCACCCCTACAAAGGAATGGAACGGAGCGGTCGAGTCCGAAGAAAACGGCACTGTGGAGTCGGAATCCGCGGCAATAGCGGAGGAAAAATCTCTTGCGGGTTCCGCGAGAGCGGCGGCGGGGAAAAAGTCTTTTGCAGATTTGGCAGTTTCGGCGGGGGCGGCAGCAGAGAGCGAATCGATTAGCTGGGGAATTTGGGGCTTGTGGGAATTGCCTACGACCCAGGAGACACCGGGAAGCACGGCCAGCTCTTCGGGAGCGCGCTGGGCGTAGCAGCCGGTGACGATGAGGCGGACAGCGGGGTTGGCGGCGTGAAATTTTCGGATGGCGTCGCGGGCCTGGGCGTCGGCGGAGGCGGTGACGGTGCAAGTGTTGACGACGATGATGTCGGCGGCAGCGGGCGTGGCTGCGGAGGTGCAGCCGCGGTCGAGCAACTGGCGCTCGAGGGCGGCACCATCCGCTTGTGTGGCGCGGCAACCGAATTGTTCGATGAAGAAGCTTGGCATGTAAAATCGCCCCCACAAGGATAGCGGGTTTGGTTGAGTGGGAAAAGGCCGCTGGGAACCAGCAGCAGGGCCCTGGCGGGAGATGCCTTTACTCCGCGGAGGCTGGGCCGCTACAATCTTTGAACATTTATGGCCCATCAAAGACGCAACCCCTCCGCGCTGAACGATCCGAAGGTGTCGATCGTGATTCCCGTTTACAACGAGAAATCGACGATTGATGAGATCCTGCGGCGAGTGCTGGACACCGAAGTGCGCAAGGAAGTGATCATCGTGGATGATTGCTCGACGGACGGAACGCGGCAGATTCTGGAGAACATGGCGGCGCGGCAAGCAAATGGAGACGAATTCGCGCCGGCACAAGATGGAAGCGACAAGATCGAGTTGCGGAATTTGAGGTTCTTCTTTCAGGCACCGAACCAGGGTAAAGGCGCGGCGTTGCGGCGCGGGTTTGCGCAAGCAACGGGAGAGATCGTGCTAGTGCAGGACGCGGACCTGGAATACGATCCGCGCGATTACGGTGTCTTGCTCGGGCCGATCGTCGATGGAAAGGCCGACGTGGTATATGGCTCGCGATTTCTCGGCGGGCCGCAGCGCGTGCATTACTTTTGGCACTACGTCGCGAACCGGATGCTAACGCTGCTTTCGGATATCTTCACGAACCTAAAACTTTCGGATATGGAGACGTGTTACAAAGTGTTCCGCAGAGAAGTGCTGGCGGGAGTGGAGATCAAGTCGGACCGGTTTGGATTCGAACCGGAGATAACGGCGAAGATCGCGAAGCACAAGTGGCGGATTTACGAAGTGCCGATAACTTATGCAGGGCGCACTTACGAAGAGGGAAAGAAGATTACCTGGAAAGACGGCATCCAGGCATTGTGGTGCATTGTCCGCTACAGCTTGAGCGATTGAGGCCAGAACAAAGCCGACCTCGGAGTTCCGACAATTCCAAAGGAAACCAGACTATTTGACGCTTAGTCTTTGGAGCAGCTCCGAAGCGAGGTGATCGGTGAACCGCGCGGCGCCGCGCGGAGTCAAATGAAAACCGTCGTAGAATTCGCCGGGGGTAACATCGTTGGGGCGCAAGGGGATGAGCACAGGAATGCCTTCGCGGGCAGAGGAGTCTTGAACGGCGGCGGAGGCATCGTCGTGGCTGAGAGTTGGCGGCACCAAGGCCACAAGGTGAACGCCATTTGCTTCGCAGAGTTGATGTAAAGCGGCGAGATGCGGGAGGGTGCCGGCGGCGACTTGGTCTTTGGGGGGCATGGGGGGAGTTTTGCCGGGGAAAAACCAGATCAAGTGCTCGAGATTGGGCATGATTTCCTGGAGCAACCAGTTGCGGATCTGGGCGCGGCTGCCTAGCCAGTCGCTGCGATTAGCAAAAAAGTAGGCGCTGGTCATGGTGTTGTCGAGCAATGATTCCCTTCTGACGGCAAGGAGATCGCGGCCCTGCATGAGATGGTAGGCGAAGTATTCCCCATCCGTCGCGCGCGACATCATCTGCCTGGTGGAAAGGCAGACCACGACGACGGAGGGCCGCGAGCCTTCCGCAAAAAGCCGCCGGAGTCCGAAATACCAGTCTTCAAATTGGGTATTCTCAATGGGGAGGAGTGTGACCTGATACTGGGGAGCCAACTCCTTTTTAAGAGATGCGCGATCGACGCCGTCAAGGAGGAGCGAATTTCCCACTACAAGCATGGTGGGCTGCTCATTCGAGGCGCGGGGCGCGAGGGACTTGGCGGCGGTGAGGTCCTGATAGATGCGGCGCTGGATGCGGCTGACGCGCGAAAAGCCCAAGCGCGTGACAACTTCGAGGGTGCCGCAATAAAGGAACAGTCCCGTCAGCAGGACGGCGATAGCGCGGGAGGCGGCGCGCAGATCAGAATTGGAAGTAGAGGAAGGCACTGACTTGGTTCGCTCCTAAGAGTGTGATCAGGGCACAAAGCACGAATCCGGCGGCGACGCGGACGGCGTAAGGCTGTAGGCCGAAAACGTATTCACCATTTGAATGTTCGAGTTGGAGATCTAGAACGAAGAGCATTGCGGCGTAGACCGCAAGAAATTGAAGGGCAATTCCATATTCGGGGGCCCAGTGCCAATGGGTCAGGCCGACAAGCTGCTCCCACGCGCCGCGAAATGTCGGGATACGGAAGAAGATCCAGGCGAGACAGACAAGATGAAAGATGAAGATGCGCCGCGTCCAGCGACCGAGAAGATTGGGGGAATCCGTGACGTCGCGCTGGCCAGAAAAAAAACGTTCGATAGCCAGGCCGACTCCGTGAATCCCGCCCCAGACAACGAATGTCCAATTGGCGCCATGCCAGAGTCCGCCGAGAAGCATGGTAAGCATGAGATTGATGTAGGTGCGCGCTTTGCCAAGGCGATTGCCACCGAGACCAATGTAAAGGTAGTCGCGAAGCCAGCTACTAAGGCTGATGTGCCAGCGGCGCCAGAAGTCCTGGAGGCTCTGCGCCAGGTAGGGCTGGCGGAAGTTGACCATGAAATGGAAACCCATGAGTTGCGCGCTGCCGCGGGCGATGCTGCTATAGCCGCTGAAGTCTCCGTAGATCTGCCAGGCAAACGCGTAAGTCCCGAGCAAAACGGTGACGGTATTGGGCGGGCCGAAATGGCCGCCAAAGGCAGCGTTGGCCAGGAGCGCACAATTGTCGGCGATCACGACTTTTCGGAAGAGACCTTCGAGGATCAACACGAGGCCGTCAAACGCCTTGGCAGGATCCCACTGGCGAGGGCGTTGCACCTGCGGCAAGAGATGAGAGGGGCGCTGGATAGGGCCGGCGATCAGGTGTGGAAACAGACTGATGAAGAGAGAGTAATCGACGAGCGAATCGGCGGGTTTCACTTTGCCGTGATAGACGTCAACGATGTAGGCAACTTCCTGAAAAGTGTAGAAAGAGATGCCGGGAGGCAGCAGGATTCGCCAGACAATGACGGGAACATCCTGGAGACCGAAAAACAGAGCGAGGTGAGAGAAAGAATCGACGAAGAAGTTGAAGTATTTGAAGATGCCGAGAAATGTGAAATTGAGAACGAGTGAGAAAATCAGCAGGGAGCGTTTAACGCGCGGATCAGTGGCGCTGCCGATCTTCCGAGCGACGATATAGTCCACCAGCGTGGAACCGGCCATCAGAAGAAGGAAGCGCCAATCCCACCAACCGTAGAAGAAATAACTAGCGGCGAGAAGAAAGCGGTTTTGCGCGCGGAAAGGCAGACGCCAGTAGACGAGCACGACAAGAATCAGAAAGACGATGTAGGCCGTCGAGTCGAAGAACATGCATTTGCCATCCGCAAACAGTGAAACCCGAAGGCCCAGCCGCTGACGATCTATCAAACAGAGAGCTGGTCTTTCTTTTCGGGGAAGCTATACGCCAATCGATAATAGCATCGCGAAACGGCAGGAATTGTGGTGCGAAGCCGGCAGATGAAGAAAGCATTACCCCTTCTGGATAGAGAAGATGTGGAGAATCAGGATGGAGGGTAGCCGTGGGGGTTTTTCTGCCGCCAAGCCCAGGCGGACTGAATGATTTCTTCGAGCGAAGAATGGGAGGCTTCCCATCCAAGGGTACGCTTGAGTTTTTCCTTGCTGGCAACGAGAACCGCGGGATCACCGGGACGGTGCGGACCGAGTTTGCGAGGGATTTTGCGGCCGGTGACGCGCTCCGCGGCATCGATGACTTCCAAGATAGAGAACCCGCGGCTGTTGCCGACGTTGAAGGCTTCGCCGGAAACCTTGGCGATTTCCTCAAGCGCGCGGACGTGGGAGTCGGCGATATCGAGCACGTGGATATAATCGCGGACACAGGTTCCATCCGGCGTGGGATAGTCCGTGCCAAAGACATCGACATAGGGAAGCGCACCGCTTGCCGCATCGAGAATACGAGGGATGATGTGAGTTTCCACGCGATGATGCTCGCCGCGGTCCTTGGAAGCTCCGGCGGCGTTGAAATAGCGCAGGGCCACATAATCAAGTCCGGTGTAAGTCTTGTAATCCGCCAGAATCCCTTCGAAGACGAGCTTGGATTTTCCGTACGGGTTGATGGGGACTTTGCGATGGTCTTCGGGAATAGGAACGATTTCGGGTTCGCCGTAAGTGGCGGCAGTGGAGGAAAAAATAAATTTCTTCACGCCGTGACGGGTGACGGCATCGAGCAAATTCACGCCGCAGGCCACGTTGGTGGCATAGAAAACACTGGGCTCGCGGACGGATTTGGCGACCAGGGCCTCAGCGGCGAAGTGCATCACGGCGTCAATCTTGTGCTGCGTGAAGACGGCTTCAAGCGCAGGGCGATCGCCAAGATCGACTTGGCAAAAGACGGCGCCCGGCGGGACGGCCGCACGATGGCCCTCCAACAAGCTATCCAAGGCGATGACGGACATGCCGCGCGAAACCAAGACTTCCGAGCAGACACTGCCGATATAACCCGCGGCGCCGGTAACGAGAATATTCACCTGTAAGCTCTCCTCAAATCTTGTAGAACTCGAAAATGCAAGCGCTCAAAATTGCCGGAACCTACTGCGCAGCGGGCGAAAACGAAGGGCGTACCGGCCTGAGACTCCGGCAAGAAATTAAACCTGCGACAAGCGGCGCTGAAAGGTAAGAAGAATGAGATCGGCACGGCGGCGGACGCCAAACTTGTTGAGCAAGTTCGAAACGTGAAACTTCACGGTGCGTTCCGCGATGTTGAGCTTGCTGGCGATTTCCTTGTTGGAAAGATTTTCCAGCAGCGAATCGAGGACTTCCTGTTCGCGGCGGCTGAGATTCGTGACGGAATCGGTCTTCAGGCGACGGCCCTGGCCGGTGAGGATGGAGTCAACAAATCCGGAGAGAAGCTGCCGCGGAACCCAGAATCCTCCAGTGGCAACCAAAGGGAGAGCGCGGATCAGTTGTTCGCGGGCTTCGACATAGGTGAGAAGGCCTTTAACGCCGAGACGCAACAGCGAAAAGCTATTGGCTTCATTGTGCTGTTCGCCGACGACAATGAGGCGCGATTCGGGAAAACGTTCGAGAAGATTGGCCAAGAGCGCGCCGGTGGCTGGCTTTGCGGCGTGGGCGTCGATGACGTAAACCTGAGCTTTCGGCGGCTCCAGAGTACGGAGGTCGGGCGCAAGCGTGGATTCCAGTTGCTTGATAATCACTTTGAATTGCGATTTCGCTAAAATACGCTCGAACTCGCTCAACACCAGAGGGTGCGGCGAGAGGATGCAAACGGTCAGCTTTGTGGCAGTACGTTTCGTAGTCACTGTTCGACAGATTATTATTGAAAACTGGCCAAAGGGGCAAGTCCTTTGCCGCCCGTGTTCACGAATTGTTACTGACAGCTAAGGTGCATTTCCCCGAGGTACTTCCCTTAACAAAATGTCCACTATGCGCTTAGCAGCGTGGCCGTCCCAAAGAGGGGGAATCCGGCCAGCTTTGCCCTTGCCCGCTAGAGTATCACGGGCGGCGGCGACTATTTTACCTGGATCAGTACCAACGAGCAGGTTTGTGCCCTGGGAGATAGTGACCGGGCGCTCGGTGTTCTCACGCAGAGTGAGACAGGGGACGCCAAGCGCGGTGGTTTCTTCCTGAATACCTCCAGAGTCGGTGAGGACGAGCTTTGCTTTGCTCAGTAGGCACAGAAAATCGAGGTACCCGACAGGCGAAATGAGCCTCAACTGGGGGTGATGCTTGATGCCGGCTTGCGTCAGATGCTGCTGGGTGCGGGGATGCACGGGAAAGATTACGGGCATTTCGGCGGCGACAGCATCGATCGCTCCTAGGAGCTGGGCAAGTTTCTCCGAGGAGTCGACATTGGAAGGGCGATGGAGGGTAAGGACACCGAAACGCTGCCAGCCCGCTCCATTCTTCAGGCCCAGTTCATCCCCAATTCCGGACTGCTGGGCGATGGGCAAAAAGTGCTGCAAGGAGTCGATCATTACATTGCCGACCATGAAGATGCTTTCCTTGGGCCGACCTTCTTTGAGGAGATGCGCGATGGCATCTTCCTCGGTGACAAAAAGATAGTCGGCGAGGGCGTCGGTCAGGATACGGTTGATCTCTTCGGGCATGGTGCGGTCAAAGCTGCGGAGTCCGGCTTCAACGTGGGCTACGCGGATACCAAGTTTGGCGGCGGCAAGAGAGACAGCAATGGTGGAGTTGACGTCGCCTACAACGAGCACCAGGTCGGGCCTGCGCTCGATGAGAACCGGTTCAATGCGCTTCAGGATTTCGGCGGTTTGGGAGGCGTGCGAGCCAGAACCGACTTCGAGATTCACGTGCGGCGAGGGGATGCCCATCTGACGAAAGAAAATGTCGGACAATTTCTCGTCATAGTGCTGGCCGGTGTGAACAAGGATGGCTTCGATCTCTGGATGGCGCTGCATTTCATGCATGAGCGGCGCGATTTTCGGGAGGTTAGGGCGCGCCCCGACAATATTCAGGATTTTTAGGCGTTGGCTCATAAAGCGTTGGTTCCGAGTGTCCGAAGGCAGTATAGCATCCGGGCAACGGGCGTTCAGGGCGTCAGAATTGCCATTCGCGCTAAAAAAGCACTGCTTCGCTGCATACGCTTAGGTATCCACTGGGAAACCTGGGTAAAATAGAGGTGTCCGGAAACGCCAGATTTCTTTGATATTTGGACCATTTTGGCTGGCGAAACGGGCAAGGAGTAACACCTTCCAGCGGATGCGTAATCTGAACGAATCGAACAGAACTTTGCGGGAGTTGCTTGCCCAACGGATCCTCGTGCTAGACGGCGCGATGGGGACCATGCTGCAACAACGGAACCTGACGGCCGCGGATTTTGGCGGAGCTGCGCTCGAAGGGTGCAATGAGAATCTGGTTCGGACGCGGCCGGATGTCGTTCTGGACATTCACAGGAAGTACTTTGAGGCAGGATCGGACATCGTCGAAACGAATACGTTCGGCGGGGCGCCAATTGTTCTGGCGGAATACGGACTGGCGGCGGACGCGCATTTTCTGAACAAGCAGGCCGCCGAACTGGCTAGGCGAGCAGCCGATGAATTCAGCACTCCAGCCAAGCCGCGATTTGTTGGGGGTTCCCTGGGGCCGACCACCAAAGCCATCACGGTGACCGGCGGCGTGACATTCGACGAGCTGCGCGAGGCTTACTACATTCAGGCAAGAGGACTCATCGAAGGCGGGGCTGATCTGCTGCTGCTAGAAACGTGCCAAGACACCCGGAACATAAAGTCAGCAATCCTTGCCATTCGAAGACTGTCGAAGGAATTCGGCGTCGAGATCCCGTTCGTTATTTCCGTCACTATCGAGGCCATGGGCACGATGTTGGCGGGCCAGACGATTGAAGCACTGTGGGCGTCGCTCCGACACGCGAAGCCCCTAGCGTTCGGAATGAACTGCGCCACGGGGCCGGAGTTCATGACGGATCACATCCGAACGCTGAGCCAGCTTAGCAGCGAATACCTTTCCTGTTATCCGAATGCCGGACTGCCGGATGAAGAAGGAAAGTACCTTGAAACCCCGACGACGCTAGCGGCGCAGCTTGAGAAATTTGCGGACCACGGCTGGCTGAACATAGTGGGGGGCTGCTGCGGAACGACGGAACAGCACATTCGTGCGATTGCGCAGATGGTGGAGAACAAGAAACCGCGACAGCGGCCAACGGAGTCGCACCGCGCCATTTATTCGGGGATTGAGACGATTGAGGCGGAGGATAGCACGCGGCCACTGCTCGTCGGCGAGCGAACCAACGTGATCGGTTCGCGCTTGTTCAAGAATCTGGTAGCGGAAGAAAAATGGGAAGAAGCCAGCGAGATTGCGCGGAGGCAGGTGCGAGGCGGCGCGCATATAGTGGATGTCTGCCTGCAAAGCACGGAGCGCGATGAAAAGAAAGATATCCCGCCATTCTACGAAAAGCTGATTCGAAAGGTGAAGGCGCCGGTGATGATCGATACCACCGATCCAACGGCAATCGAGCTGGCGCTGACGTATTGCCAGGGCAAGGCGATCCTCAATTCGATCAATCTGGAGGACGGTGAAGAAAAGTTCGAGCGTGTGGTTCCCATTGCTCATGAATTCGGCGCGGCGGTGGTGGTGGGCTGCATCGATGAAGACAAGCTGCAGGCTCAAGCGTTTACGCGCGAGCGGAAGCTGGCGATTGCACAGCGTTCTTTCAAACTGCTAACTGAAAAATATGGACTGGGGCCGGAGGATATCATTTTCGATCCACTGGTTTTTCCGTGCGCGACGGGCGATGAAAACTATATTGGCGGAGCGGTCGAGACAGTGGAAGGCATCAGGCTGATCAAGCAAGCGCTGCCGGACGTGCGAACAATACTGGGCATTTCCAATGTTTCCTTTGGGCTGCCCCCAGGAGCGCGCGAGGTGGTGAACTCGGTGTTCCTATATTACTGCACGAAAGCGGGCCTAGACCTCGCGATCGTGAATACCGAGAAGTTGGAGCGATTTGCTTCGATTCCTCCGCACGAGCGCGAACTCGCGGAAAACCTGCTATTTTCACATCCGCCGAAGGATGTTCCGGCCGATCTTCTGAATGCCGCTTTGCTGCGGAACGTTCCGGCGGACTGGCGCAAGCAGACCAAGGAGCAGCGTGCGGCCGTGAATCAGCACTACATCGCGGCGATTGCCGAACATTTCCGGACCGCAAAGAAGAAGGAAAAAGCCCGCGCGGCAGACCTGCCCTTGGAAGAGCGGCTGGCGAACTACATCATCGAAGGCACGCGGGACGGTCTGATCGCAGACTTGGAGAGAAAGCGCGGGGAAGGCACAGCGCCGCTGGATATCGTTAATGGCCCACTGATGGCGGGGATGGCGGAAGTAGGGCGTCTGTTCAATGCCAATGAGTTGATCGTGGCGGAAGTGTTGCAATCCGCGGAAGCCATGAAAGTGGCGGTGAGTCACCTCGAGCAGTTCATGGAAAAGGCGGATACGGCGAAGCGCGGAAAAGTGGTGCTGGCGACGGTAAAGGGCGACGTTCACGACATCGGCAAGAACCTCGTCGAGATCATTCTGAAAAACAACGGATATGACGTCGTCAATCTGGGCATCAAGGTTCCGCCCGAAGAGCTAATCAAGGCTTACCAGGAACACAAACCAGATGCGATCGGTTTGTCCGGGCTGCTGGTGAAAAGCGCGCAACAGATGGTGATTACCGCTAATGATTTAAAAGATGCAGGGATTGAAATCCCAATGCTGGTGGGCGGCGCGGCACTTTCGGCAAAGTTCACGCAGACTAAGATCGCGCCAAGCTATGGGAAAGCCGTGTGCTACGCGAAAGATGCGATGACCGGGCTACGGCTGATGAACGAATTGATGGACCCGGCGACACGCGAAAGCGTGTTGCGAACCCACACAGCAAGCGGAAATGGCGCAAGTGTTTCGACAGTGGTTTCAGTGCAAGAGCTCCCGACAGTGACGCGCTCGCCGCGCGTTCGAATGGACCTTCCAATTCCGCCGGTGCAATCCCTGGACCGCAAGGTGCGGCTGGTACCGGATTTGCGTGAAGTGTGGGGTTACATCAACTCGTTCATGCTTTTTGGGCGGCACATGGGTTTTCGAGGAGACTTCGAGAAACGTTTGGCGGAGCGCGATCCGAAGGCGGTTGAACTCTTCGAACAGATGGAAGAAGTAAAGAAGGAAGCGGCCGAGTTCATGAAGGTTCGCGCCGTCTGGCAGTTTTTCGAAGCGGAAGCCCAAGGCGACTCCCTGCAGCTCTTTACGCCGGGAGAAAAAGAGGCGCTGCACACGTTCGGATTTCCGCGGCAGCGGCAGGGCGATTTTCTTTGCCTGAGTGATTATGTGCTGCCGGCGAAGAACGGGCAGCGCGACCACGTGGCACTGTTCGTGGTGACCGCGGGCGAAGGCATCCGGGTGCGATCGGAAAAAGCGAAGAACGAAGGCTACTACTTTAAGTCGCACGGCCTGCAGGCGCTGGCAATCGAGACCGCGGAAGCGTGCGCGGAATGGCTGCACCGGCGCATTCGAGAGGACTGGGGATTTCCGGATTCGCCGGAGATGACCATGGCGCAGCGATTTACTTCGCGCTACCGCGGGAAGCGCTACAGCTTTGGATATCCGGCGTGCCCGAGTCTCGAAGATCAAGCCGGGATGTGGGAATTATTGAAGCCGGAAGAGATAGGCGTGCAACTTACGGAGGGCTTCATGATGGATCCCGAGGCGAGTGTGAGCGCGCTGGTGTTTCATCACCCGGACTGCACGTACTTCAGCGCCGGCGAAGAACGGGAAGGATAGACGGCCAAAGTCCGCGAACTGGACCGTCTTCCGTCACTCGCTCCTACCAACCGGTCTTTCGCTATGTTGCCTGCTCGTTGCCTGTCACCCGCCTACGGATGGCGTTTAATCGCCAGTACGTGCATGAACCAGTCTGTTACTGCAGTATTTGTGGCCGTAGCAGTGTAAGAGCCGGCGGCGGCTGTTTGCAGCGATTCCACGAGGTTGCTGTGATAGGTGGAGATAGTCGTGAAACCTGATCCAGCATTCGTGACCGCGCTGTCATTGAATGCAACGACCAGCAATAAATCATTTGCGGCGGTCGTGGAGATGGGTCCACAAGTGAGCGAGATCCCCGTGCCGATGGCCGCGCATGTGGTATCGACAGAGTTTGTTGTATCGACATTGGCATATTCGAGCTGGTAGAGGTGGAATGAACTAGTGGAGTTGCCCGTGAGCGTCACAGTTATGGTGATCGGAGTGCCACCTCCTACAGCATTTTTGGCGTAGAAGGTCTGAGCACTCTTTAGAGTGCCGTTCCAATTGGTGGGTCCGAGGGCAGGTGTATAAACGTTTCCTTTGTTGTCGGCAATGGAGGAAACGGTCAGCGCCTGGTTGCCCCACTTGACAGTAACGACGATTAGATCTCCGCTAACGCTGGCGGCAGGGAAAGTCTGCGAAATCGTGCTGGTGCCCGAGAGCACCGAAGTTTCGGCGTGCTGGACAAGGGTCACGGGCGGTGGAGGAGCCGCGGACTGGGTCACCGCGGTAGCTATGTTCGAGAAGGTACTTGGATTATTGGCGGCGTCTAGCGCACGCACCTGGTAACTGTAGGAGGTCGCGGCGAGCAGTCCGGTGTCAGGGAAGCTGGTACTAGTGGAGGTTCCCACCTGCGCGAAAGTGGTGCAGCCAGCACCCTGGCAACGCTGGATTTGATATTGGGTGACGCCGACATTGTCCGTCGAAGCGGTCCACGCGAGATTGATCTGCGTGCTGCTCGTGGCCGATGCCGACAAATTGGTCGGAGCAGTCGGAGAAGTGGTGTCCGCAAGCGTGGTGGCGCTGGCGACATTTGAATAGCCGGAATCGCCCGAGCCGTTGGTAGCTCGCACGCGATAGTAATAAAGGGTAACAGCAGCAAGGGGATTATCGGAATAAACGGTTGTCGTTGCGCCGGTCGTTCCGATTTGAGCAAATGTCACGTTGTCCGGCGAGCGCTCGACCTTGAAGCCAGACTGATTGGTGGCGTTGTTGGTCCAAGAAAGATTTATCTGCGTAGCCGAGGCCGCGGTGGCAGTCAATCCGGAGGGCGCGGCTGGCGGACCGGCGAGAGTCGTCGCAGTTCCAGCATTAGACGGCAGGCTGGGATTGCCGGCAGCGTCGGTGGCGATGATTTGGTAGCTGTAACTTGTCGAAGGCGTGAGGCCCGTGTCGATATAGGTTGTGCCGGTTCCGGCGGGGGCCGCGATCTGTGCGAAAGTGGTACAGCCGGCGCCTTGGCAGCGTTGGATCTGATATCCAGTTACGGCGACATTGTCCGTCGAAGCAGTCCAAGACAAATTGATCTGCGTGCTACTAGCGGCTGTGGCCGTCAAGCCAGATGGCGCACTCGGCGGAGTGGTGTCCGCCAGCGTTGTGGCGCTGGCAGTATTGCTGTAGCCGGAGTCTCCGGAGGCGTTGGTGGCACGGAGACGGTAATAATAAAGGGTCTTGGGTGCGAGATTGGGGTCAGAGTACGTTGTCGCGCTCGCGCCAGACGTGCCGATCTGGGTAAACGTAATGTTGTCCGGCGAGCGTTCCACCTTGAAGCCCGTCTGATTGATAGCGTTATTGGTCCACGAGAGGTTGATCTGAGTGGCGGAGGCCGCAGTCGCTGTCAAATTGGAAGGAGCAGCCGGCGGTCCTGTGGTGATGGCCGTGGAAATGTTCGAGGGCAAGCTTGGATTGTTGGCAGCATCCGTCGCGATGACCTGATAGGTGTAGCTCGTGGAAGCTGAAGCACTCGTATCGTTGTAGGTCGTTCCCGGACCACCGGTGGCTCCAATCTGAGCGAAATTCGAGCATCCAGGTGCCGCGCAACGCTGGACCAGATAGTTCGTGACGCCGACGTTGTCGGTCGAAGCCGTCCAAGTCAAATTGATTTGCGTGTTACTGACAACCGTGGCAGCGAGGTTGGTTGGAGCGGTTGGCGGAGTGGTGTCTGCTTGCGTTGTGGCGTTTGCCGAATTGGAAGGCGAGCTGAGATTGCTGGCAGCATCCGTAGCGACGATCTGATAGTTGTATGTCGTTGACGGCGAAACACTTGTATCGTTGTACGAAGTCGTGTTGCCGGGCAAAGAAGCCACTTGGGCGAAATTCGTGCAGCCCGAACCGGAACAACGCTGGACAAAATAACCGGTGACACCGACGTTGTCGGTCGACGCAGTCCAAGAGAGATTGACCTGTGTGGGGCCTGTTGCCAGGGCCGTCAAACTGGAAGGCGCGGTCGGGGCAATTGTGTCGGCGTTGGCGGCCTTGAAAGTGGCCATCTGCATGAACCAATTGGAGACGCCAGTGGCCGTGCCCAGTGCCGCGTAAGATCCGGTCGTGCTGACAGTCATGTCTTCGACGAGGTTCCCGCGGAAAGTGGACTCGGCAGTGAATCCCGGTCCTGGATTGATGCCCACGGAATCGGCGATGGAGAAGCCGAAGATCAGTTCGTTCGGAAAAGTGGTTGTGGCTGTACCGCTGCTGACCGAAGTGGCGGTGCCGATGGCAGCGGAGACCACATCGAGAGGCGCATTGATATCGGCATTGGAATACTCAAGTTGGTAAATATGGAGAGAACTGGTGGCGACGCCGGTCAATGTCACGGTGATGGTGATTGGAGCGCCACCGCCGATAATGTTCTTTGCGTAAAAGATCTGAGCGCGCTTTGCCGTGCCGCTCCAGTTGGTGGGGCCTATGGCACTCGTGTAGGCATTGTTCTTGTCGTCTGAGATGGAAGCGACGGAGAGGGTCTGATCGCCCCACTTGACACCAACAACGATGAGGTCGCCGGCCACGCTTGGGATGGTGAAGATTTGCGATGCTTTGTTAACGCCGGAGCCAGCGGTCATGGCCACTTGCTGCACGAGCTTGATCGGTGGTGGCGGAGCCACGGGCGTGGTGGCGCTGGCGACGTTGGAATAAGGACCAATATTTCCCGCGGCGTCGTTCGCGCGGATACGATAGCTGTAGGGCGTGGAAGGCTGCAAATTGGTGTCACTGTAGGTGGTGACTGCTCCGAGAACTGCGATTTGTCCGAAGTTGGTACAGCCCGCGCCCTGACAACGTTCCACTTTGTTTCCGGTCACGCCGACGTTATCGGTCGCGGCTGTCCAAGCTAGATTGATTTGCAAGTTGGGCGCCGCGGTCGCCGTGAGATTGGTTGGCGCGGTCGGAGCAACAGTGTCACCCGAAACGATCACCGAGAGCACGGGAGTAATGGAGTGGCTCAAGGAGCCGCTCGATCCCGTAACCGTCAAATTGGAATTGCCGATCGGTGTGCTGATGGAGGTGGTGACCGTCATGGTTGTCGAACCAGAGGTGGTCACGGTCGCGGGGTTGAAAGACGCAGAAGCGCCGGAGGGGAGGCCGGAAGCCGAGAAACTGACGGAACCCGTGAAGTTTGGACCAGGGACCACGTTGACGGTATAGCTTGTGCTGTTGCCAGCGACAACCGTTTGTGTCGATGGCGAGAAAGTTAGAGAAAAATCAGGGGTAACGGTGATGGTGCGGGTGGCGGGGCTTGGATCCGTGAGACCAAGATTGTCGGTCACTGTAAGGGAGGCAATATAGGTGCCCGGATTCGCAAAGCTGACGGAACCAGGATTCTGCGAGGAGCTGGAGTTCGGATTTCCGCCTGGAAATACCCAATTGTAAGAAGCGATCGTTCCGTCGGGATCGTTTCCGGATCCAGAGAACGAGACCGACTGGCCTGGGCCAATCGCCACGTTCGAAGCGGGAGTCACAATCGTCCCCGTGGGAGGCAGGTCCGTCGGAGTCAAAGAGAGCTGGACGAATTGCGCAACTGACGGCACTCCGGATGAATTGAGAATGAAGAGTAAGTAGTAGCCTGGCGGCGCGATATTGGAATTCGGCGGAGTTGTAGTATTGAGGACCCCGCTGCCTATGGTGAATGAGAGCCCGACCAAGCGCTGGTCCATGTCGAAGGCGTGAGTGACGGCGCCGGCTTTGATCAAAACGGCGGAGGTGATGTTGGCAGCATCCGGCGTTTGAATTTGAAAAGCGCTGTTGTAGCCGAGCACTCCCGGAGTGACGGCCGTGATCGCCGGCCGCGTCGCCAGACCACCATTGGAATTGAACAGATAAGGCGGGGAGTAAACCTCCAGGTGCGGATCGTAAGTGCCCTGGTGAGGATTGCTGCCGGTCATGAGCACGGTCGCATCAGGCAATAAGATGGTGTTGGAATGGTAGAGGCGCGGGAAGGTGTTTGAGCCGGCCGAACTGAACGCGCCGGTTGTGCCCACGGTAGGATCGTAGAGTTCAGCTTTCAAACTTGCGGTTGTTCCATCCTCATCAATTTGAGAACCGCCGGAGGTAAGCACCTTTCCATTCGGAAGAATGGTGGCGTTCATTTCGATGCGGGGTTGCACCATCGAGGGACCGTTCACCCAAGTAGGATTGTTCAGGGATAGATCAATCACTTCGGTGGTGGCCGTTGCGGGGCTTCCTCCCCCGAGGATTAAGACTCTCGGCTTGTAACCGTTGGCAGGAGTCAATGGCAAGAGCACGGATGAGCCATAGGTGCGGGTGTTGCCGTAGTTAGTGGTTGGCCCGGCAGTCCAGCTTTGGTTCGACGGATCAAACGTCCAGGACTGGGCAGTTGAACCCGAGAAAAAAACTTTACCATTGGGGAGCAAGTGCATGCGCGGATAGAGGGGCGGAGTGAAGGGAGAAAAAGTCTGCCCGCTCCAGCCCACGCCAACCTTGTAGATTTCGACGGCGTTATTCGTGGCAGCCGATTCTGTCAAGCCAGAATAAATCATCACGCGGCCGTCGCCGAGTACCGTGGCGGTCGGATACCACCGCCCGTGTGCCATAGTCTGTACGTCCACGAAGTTTCCAGTGGCGGGGTCATATATGGAGGCGCGGTTCGAGCCTTGGAAGGGCTGGTAGTTAATCGTGCCGCCCATGATCATTGGCCGACCATCGGGAAGGACCACCATCCCATCGCAGAACATGTCCCAGGTCAACGGCTGAGTGGTCATGGTATCCGTGACGGGATCGAACACGCCGGCTTGAAAAAACGTTACCGTTTTGTCGTTTCCCGATCCGGAAACGACAAGGATCTTGCCGTTGTGCATCAGCGCGATGTGAACAGGATTGATGGGCGCCTGGGTCACCAGCGTCTGCCATTGACCCGTGACGTTAGCCTGCCCCGCGGCCGGAGGGGCCGATAAAATCGACGAAAGCGAGCAAACAAAAAGGGCAACCACAACTGTGAGGCATTTGCTCGCGGAGGTCATGGAAATCCTTTCGGCCTGCTATCTTCGTGCGATGCGATCAGGATATTGCGGACGTTCTTCGCGACTCTTAAGGCGAGATCGCTGAATCGCACCCACAACCCTAATTCCGGTCTATTCGGGAACCGCAACCGCCAAGAATGGCGCTTCCCAGTCCATTCCTAATTCGGCAGCAGTCCGTATACACAGAAGGAGGCCTGCCCACCGACATAGACCTTCCCGTTCGCTACTGTTGGCAACGTGAACTTGACCGCAGCACCCGCCGCGCCAGTCCCACTTGTGGGACTGCTAAAGAGCAAGTTCGCGACGTTGGTCGCATCATAAGCGTCCAAGATGGCCGGGCCATTCGAGGGCCAAGCGTTCAGATCGAGGATCCAGACGATGCCATTGGTTGTCCCGCTGGCGGAAACCGCTGGGATTGCGCCGCGCGGCGGGAACGTGTTGCCGGAAACAGAAGATTGCGGTGTAGCTATGACGCCACTCGCGATGGTGAACTGGCTCAACGGGAAGTTCTGCCCGGTTACATAGATATTTCCGTTCCAATAGGCCGGCAAACCGTAGATGCCACCGTCCAGTTGGGTGGTGTTGGGCGGCGGAACCGGGATCACTTCCTGCAGATCCTGGTTCACGGAATTGAACTGGCCAAGATTAGCTTGATCCAACAGGTAAAGGATAGCGACCTTGCCGGTACCGATGAGCAGATGGGGGTGCGCTGGGGAACCGACGGCGTCGGGCAGAATCATGACGCCGGCGGAGCCCAAATCAATGTCATTGGCATCGAAGACGCTGCGATTGGAGGGAGTGAACCAATCGAGCCGCGTCCCGGTGGGGCTGAGTTTTAAGACGCATTCGGAGAAATTCTTCGTTCCGTCGTAGGTTCCGTTGCCTGTAGTGAAATAGATGTTGCCGCCGGCATCGGCTGCAGGACCTGCGCCGGCATCCCAAACGGAAGCACCGTTGCTGCCAGCCTTGGGATCAGAAGTGGTGAATACAAACTTCTGAGCCAAAGTACCCGCGTCGTATCCGTATACCCAGCCCTGCCAATTTTGAATGTCTCCATGAGAACCGTATGCCACGTAGACGGTATTGTTGGCCAACAACAATGCGGGACGGTTGAAGTGGCGTTGCGGATCAAAGTTGGCACCCGAAACCACTACTGGTCCGCCGAACTTCTCCGCGCCAGTGGTGACGTTCAGTGCGTGCAAGCGATGAACGAAGCAGGGAGAAGTCGAAGAGCAGCCTGTGCCCACAGTTTCCTTGGTCTTGGCTTCGACGTAGAGCGTGTTCGTGGCGGGGTCAATGACCGGCGTGCCGGTGATCCCGATTTCAGGGAAGACGTCATTGGTCGCCAGGGCGCCAACGAAATTCGGATTGGCGGTATCGGTCCAAGACATCGTCGTAACACCGTTTCCGAGGAAGCTGGTCTTCCAGAGTTGCACGCAAGAAGGCGAATCGGCGTCGAAGGCATACACGCTGTCATGCTCCGTGGCGAGGAAAACGACGTTGTGCGTGGCGGCGCCAACCAAAAGGTTGGCCATGTAGAGCGGTTGGGCGTAGAGCTGGCCGTCCACCGGGCAGGAAAAGAGCTGCGCGAAAGTCGACGAATTCACGTTTGCCGTCGTCAGTGCGTATTCCTTCAGGTTTTGACCGGTGCGAGCAGCGTCATTGTGGTGCATGAAAACACCAGCGATGTCGCTGACGGCAAAGTTCACGGAAGCCGTCACGGAAGCATTCGTAACACTCACCGCTGTGATGGTGTGGACTCCCGGTTGCGTGCCTGGCGTGAACAAACCAGTCGTGCTGATGGTGCCGGTGGTGCTGTTCCCGCCGTTGCTGCCGTCCACCTGCCAGGTCACGCCCGCGTTGTTTGCATCGTTGAATACCGTGGCCGTAAATTGTTGGGTTTGAGATGTGGTGATCGAGCCGCGCTTGGGGCTAACGAAAACGGCGAGCGGACCCTGAATGACGGTGATAGTGGCGGTATTGAATTTCGTGTTGTCGGAGATAGAAGTCGCCGTGAGCGTAACGGTGGCAGGAGTCGGGATGGCCGATGGTCCGTTGTAGGTGACCGAGGTTGACGTCGCGTTTGTCAAACTGCCGCATGCGGTGCCGCTGCAACCTGCGCCAGAAAGCGACCAAGTCACGCCCTTGTTTTGGGCGTCGTTGGTCAGTTGAGCAGTGAACGGTTGCGTACCAAACGCCGCTGGAACGCTCGCGCTGGCGGGTGAGACAGTAACGGTGATGGGCTGGGGCGGAATGCCACTAGCAGACTTGAAGGCCGCAAAAACGGCACCCCAAGAGTCGGAAGCGCCGATAATTGCGTTCGCAGAAGCATTACCGGCGGCGGCCTGGATTTGATCTTCGCCGATCAGCTTAGTGTTCGGCTCCGCAGGAACGAAGTCTTCGATCTTGTAACCGGAACCCGCAGTGTAAGTAGCGGCGTTGGCCGTGACGATTTCGCCGAGAAGCAGATCACCGCCCCATGAAGTGGGAGCATTGGCGGTACTCGGAGTCGCGCCTGTACCTTCAGCGGCAGCGGCGTTATCAAAAGAGTTGGTCAAAGCCACGCCGGAGTATTCCATGATAGAGAAGCGCAGCGTTCCGCTGGCGATGTTATCGGAGACGCTGACGGTATTCGCGCCACCGGCAATATTTTCTGCGTAGTAGATGGTATCCGTCTCACCATCCAGGGTCATGTTAAGAAGGGCTGCCTGCTTATAGGTGTTCGTATGGGAATCCGAAACGCTGAGCACCTGGCCAGACTTGCCCGCGCGAATGACTACGGCGATGAAATTCCCGGCCGTGTTATTCGAGGGGAATGCCAGTGTGGAGGAATTGGTGATGCCTGCATCCTTGCTAGTATGTTGAACCAGCTTGATGCTGCCCGACCCGGCGGTCACGGTGAATGCAACCCCGTTGCTGGGGATTCCGCCGACGGACACCACAACATTGCCAGTCGTTGCGCCCGTTGGAACCGGAGCGATGATGCTAGTGCTACTCCAACTCGTCGCCGTTGCGGTTGTCCCGTTGAACGTAATCGAGCTGGTCCCTTGACTCGGACCGAAGTTGCTGCCGCTGATGGTGACCGATGTACCGACCGGGCCGCCTGTGGGGTTCACCGTCGTGATGGCTGGCGGAGCTGTGACGGTGAAGAGCACACCGTTGCTAGCAACGCCGCTGATGGAAACGACCACGTTTCCAGTCGTGGCGCCTGCCGGTACAGGAACCAGGATCTGCGTGTCGCTCCAGCTATTCGTCCTGGCGGACACGCCGTTGAAGGTCACACCGCTCACTCTGGTACCAACCGTTGGCCCAAAATTCGTGCCATTGATGGTAACTACCGCCCCGATTGGCCCCGATACCGGACTGATGCTCGATATGTTCGGGGGCGGCGTAACGGTGAAGGGCAGTCCGTTGCTGGCGATTCCTCCAACCGTAACGACCACGTTTCCGGTTGTGGCGCCAGCGGGGACCGGCACGTCGATACTTGTGGCGGTCCAATTTGTAGGCGTTCCTGCGGTGCCATTAAATGTGACGGTGCTCGTGCCTTGGGTCGCGCCGAAGTTCGTGCCGACAATGGTCACAACGGCGCCTACAGGACCCTGCGTCAAGCCGAGCGATGTAAGGCTTGGACCGGGCGAAGTAACGCTGAACAATAGGCCGTTACTGGCGACGCCGCCAACCGTAACGATGACGTTGCCAGTAGTCGCGCCATTTGGAACTGGTGCGGCAATACTCGTCGCGCTCCAGCTCGTGGGAGTTGTGGCGAGGCCGTTGAACGTGATCGTGCTGGTGCCTTGAGTTGCGCCGAAGTTCGCACCGGCGATTGCGACAGAGGTTCCAACGATCCCGGAATTAGGAGTCAAACTGGTGATGTTTGGCGGAACGACGACTGTGAAGTTCACGCCATTGCTCGCTAAAGCGCCGACGGTGACTACAACATTGCCGGTTGTCGCTCCCGTAGGCACTGGAACCGCTATACTCGTCGCGCTCCAACTCGTCGGTGTTGCCGCAGTTCCATTAAACGTAACAGCGCTGGTTCCTTGTGACGCTCCGAAGTTCGTTCCCGCGATGGTCACCGACGTCCCGACCGTTCCTGAATTCGGGGTCAGACTCGTGATGCTGGGAGGGACAAGGACGGTGAAGGTTATGCCATTGCTCGGCACTCCGCCTACGGTCACTATGACGTTGCCGGTTGTTGCGCCGGCCGGAACAGAGGCGGTGATGCTTGTCGCGCTCCAAGCTGTCGGAGTCGTCGTCGTGCCGTTGAACTTAACGGTGCTGGTCCCTTGAGTTGAGCCAAAGTTTGCGCCGGTGATGGTGACGGAGGCACCCGCGAGTCCGGAGGTGGGATTGAGAGTGGTGATGCTCGGGGGAGGCACGGTGACATTGAACGTGACGCCGTTGCTGGCTGTTCCGCCGATGGTGACAACAACGTTGCCGGTGACGGCGCCTGTTGGCACCGGAACCGCGATGCTCGTCGCGCTCCAGCTTGTAGGAGTGGCCGAGGTGCCATTGAACGTGACGGTGCTGGTGCCTTGAGAAGCGCCAAAGTTTGTGCCGGTGATCGTCACGGATGTGCCGACGCCACCTGAAGTTGGATTCAGGTTCGTAAGTGTCGGGCCAGAGGTTCCGCCGCCGCTAGCAGCCTTGAATGCGGCGAGTCCGGCACCCCAACTACCCGATGCGCTGAATGCGACTCCAGCGGAAACCGTTCCTGCAGCAGCTTGAATCTGATCTTCGCTGGCCAGTTTGGTGTTGGGAGACGCGGGGACGCGATCCTCGATCGTGTACCCCGTTGCCGCAGTGTACGTTGCGGGATTGCCAGTTAGGATGGCGCCTAACAGCAAGTCGCCGTTGGCTGTGGTTAGCGCGTTGCCGCTATTGGCGGTCGCGCTGGTTCCCTGCCCAGTCGAAGCAACGTCGAGCGAATTAGCAAGGGCGACACCTGAGTATTCCAGGATGGCGAAGCGCAGAGTGTTGCCATTGATGCTCTCGGTTACAGTAACCGTATTTGCGCCACCGGCAATATTTTCAGCGTAGAAAACGCCGAGGGTGTCGCCATTGGGCGTGTCGGTAGTGACGTTAAATTGGATCGCGGCGTGATACGAATTTCCGCGGGTGTCAGAAACCGTCAAGACTTGACCGGCCTTGCCAGCGCGGATTACGACGGCAATCCAGTTCCCTGCGGCGTTGTTCGAGGTGAACGCCAGACTGGACGAGTTGCTAATGCCCGCATCCTTGCTGACATGTTGCACGAGCTGAATGCCAGCAGCAGCGGTGACCGTGAAGTTCGAACCGTTGCTGGCCTGGCCCGAGGCGGTAACAACCACATTACCAGTCGTCGCACCTACCGGAACTGGCGCGACGATGCTCGTAGTGCTCCAGCTTGTCGGCGTTGCCACCGTGCCATTGAATGAGACGGAACTGGTTCCCTGAGTAGCGCCGAAGTTCGCGCCCGTAATTGTGACCGGAGTGCCAACGGGGCCTGCTGTCGGATTCAAACTGGTAATGCTGGGCGGCGCTATGACAGTAAAATTCAAGCCGTTGCTGGCCTGGCCGCCAACGGTCACTACGACATTGCCGGTGGTCGCTCCTGCAGGAACTGGGACCGTGATACTGGTGGCGTTCCACGCGGTGGGTGTTGCCGCTGTTCCGTTAAATGTAACCGTGCTAGTGCCCTGCGTCGCCCCAAAGCTCGTACCGCTCAGCGTGACCGAAGTACTAGCCGCTCCATTGGTAGGGTTTATGCTGCTAAGGTTTGGCGTGACACTGAAGTTCACACCATTGCTGGCCACTCCACCCACAGTAACGACAACACTGCCGGCCGAAGCGCCAACGGGGACTGATGCGGTTATGCTGGTCGCACTCCAAGCTGTAGGTACTGCAGCTTTTCCACTGAAGGTGACGACGCTGTTTCCTTGAATGTCGCCAAAGCCCGTGCCGCTGATCATTACTGTCGTCCCAACTGCTCCAAATGTCGGACTAAGGCCGGTAATATTCGGATTTGACGGTGTGACCGTAAAGCTCACGCCGTTGCTTGGCGTTACGCCGACTGTAACAACTACGTTCCCCGTGATCGCCCCGCCGGGCACAAATGTTGAAAGACTCGTATCACTCCAAGTGGTTACAGATGCAGCGTTGCCGTTGAACGAGACGCTGCTCGAGCCCTGCGAGGCGCCAAAGCCCGTTCCGGTGATGGTTACCGCCGAATTGACGCCTCCGGACGAGGGGCTTAAAGCTGAAATGACGGGATTCGCTTGGGTGATGGTAATTGTTGCCGTGCCAGACTTGGTGGGGTCCGCGTTGGAAGTCGCCGTTAGGGTGACAGTAGGCGGAGTTGGTACAGTTAAGGGGGCCGTATATGAGCTGCTATAAGGGCCGAGAGCAGGGCCCACCACACCACAAGTATTGCCAGAGCAACCCGCACCGGAGACAGTCCAAGTGACACCTAGCTTCGGGGCATTGTTTTGGACGTCATTTTGAACAGTCGCGGCGAAACCGCCACCGGTCCCAGTTGTGAAGGTGGCGCTCGAAGGGTTGATGCTAACAGCTATGGAGGTCACCGTGAACGGAATCCCGTTGCTCCCTATCCCTCCAACAGTAACCACAACGTTGCCCGTGGTGGACCCTACTGGCACTTGCGCAGTAATGCTGGTACTACTCCAGCTTGTTGGAGCCACCGTCACACCGTTCAGTGTTAAAGTGCTGGTTCCCTGAGTATTCCCGAAGTTGGCGCCAGCGATCGTAAGGATCGTACTGGGTGATCCTGATGTGGGGCTAAGACTTGAAATGCTAGGTGTGGGAACGACAGTGAAAGTCACACCGTTGCTGGGCACACCGCCGACGGTGACGACCACACTGCCGGATGTCGCGGCAGCAGGAACCGGGACCAGGATGCTGGTTGCAGTCCAACTGGTAGGCGTGGCGATGGTTCCGTTGAATTTGACCGTGCTAGTGCCTTGCGACGCGCCAAAATTTGAGCCGTTAATTGTTACTGAGGTGCCCGTTGGCCCCGTCGTCGGATTCAGGCTTGCGATGTTTGGCACGGGAGTGCCGCCACTGACGGCGGCACGGAAGGCGGCCATCTGCATAATCCACAATTGAACCTTGTCCAAGGTTGCTGTGGCGTTGTAGCTGCCTGTTGCGGAGACGACCTGGTCTTCGAGAATGTCGCCGTCCACCGTGATTCCGCGGCTGGTGAAGCCGGTTCCGGGAGCCGTTGAGGTTGACTGCACAACGTTGGCGCCGATCAGAATGTCGTTTGCGTTTGTCGTTGAGGTGGGACCGCTGTCGCTGGTTGCCGTGTTGCCCTGCGCGCCCACGGAAGTGTCTAGCGGATTCAACGGATCGACGCCGCTGTATTCGGCAATGCGAATGTCCGGATGACGAGCGGCGACATTGAAGTTCACCGTGACGGTGTTCGCGCCGGCCGCGGCCGCTGCGATATTTTTCGCGTAGTAGATCGCCTGTGAAGCGGTGCTGGTCTGCACAACCGGAGCAGCCGCCACCGCATAGGTATTGCCGATAGAGTCGGTGACGGAACTGATGGTTGAAGTGGAATCATTCCAACTGACAATCACAACGTTCAGATTGCCAGGCGACTGCGCACCGGTATAGGTGACCGTCACCGGCGTTTGTGTAGCCTGGGGGCTTGCGGAATTGGTTTGCACGAAAAGAATAGGAGAGACATTCCCGACGGTAAAGTTCACGCCGTTGCTGGCTTGAGCGCTGACGGTGACCACAACGTTGCCCGTCGTCGCGCCTGTCGGAACGGGCGCGATTATACTCGTGCCGCTCCATGCCGTTGGTGTTGCTGCGGTGCCATTGAAAGTAACGGTGCTAGTTCCCTGGGAAGCGCCGAAATTTGCGCCCGTAATGGTGACGGAGGTGCCCACAGGTCCTGATATGGGATTGAGGCTGCTAATAGAAGGCGCAGGAGACCCGCTTCCTGCAGCACGGAAGGCCACCATCTGCATGATCCATGGCTGGACTTTGTCTAGAGCCGCCGTCGCGTTATAACTTCCAGTCACGGTCACAACGCGGTCTTCCAGAATGTCGCCATCGCCAGTGATGCCTCTGCTGGTATAGCCGGCTCCGGCACCCGTTGTAGTTGATTGCACGAGGTTCGCACCAACCAGCAGATCGTTCGCACTTGTGGTTGTCACCGATCCGCTGTTGCTCGTTGACGTGGTTGTGCTTTGCGCTCCCACGGAAACATCCAGAGGATTTACAGTGTCCGAGCCGCTGTATTCCGCGATGCGGATATCCGGAAAGCGGGCCCCAACGTTGAAAGTCACAGTAACAGTGTTGGCGCCAGCCGCCGCAGCCAAAATATTTTTCGCATAATAGATTGCTTGGGAGGCGGTCGCACTCTGCACGACGGGGGCGGCTGCCAGAGAGTAGGCATTGCCGCGTGAATCGGTGACAGAGCTGACGGTGGCGGTCGCATCATTCCATCCGACCACAACAACATTTAGGTTTCCGAGCGTTTGGGCGGCGGTGTAGGTGACAGTAACCGTTGCCTGTGAGGTCGACTGAGGCGTTGCGGAGTTGCTCTGCACGAAGGCGATAGGAGCGGCGAGCGCCGGTCTCGAAGCTGCCACGAGAAGAACAAGCAGCGCGAGCAACCGGGCCAGCCGTGCCTGAAGCGTCGATCCATTATGACGACGCGAGAAAATCAACATGAAGAACCCTCCGCAGGGGACTGAATCCATGAATTTATTCGGCAAACGAGACTGCTGACGAGCAATTCAAAAACACTTGTGTCCGGAGCGAATAGATTCCGGCAAATTGAGTTCTGTCTCCGCGCCTCTCGAGTACCTGCTACAGAGCGGCAACTGGAGACTCGAATGCTGTGCGGGTGGAGGTTGGGAGAACCTAACCCCATCTGCTCAACTGAGAATTCCCGCCCTACCCATTCGGTTGCAATCCCCGATCCTGCTTGATTCGGTTTCGACAGACCTCTACCGCTAGACATTGGAATGTGATGAAGCACTCTGTCTGCCAAATCCTCTGCGTGTAATACCTTGATTTAGCAAGACTTGTTCCGGCTGGACGGTGCTCAAACAATATAGAAGGGAAGCCCAAGGACATCATTGTGCAGTCTGCTTCCGTTGAGGCGTAAAATGGTCAATCCGCCCTCCAACGGCACGTCGACTCCCGGGATGAAACTGCGTTTAAGCTGGAATGCGAGTCTGTTGCCTCTCCGCGGCGGACAACAAATTGTTGACTCACATCCAAAGAAAATCCGCAGCCGGGCATAGCTCCGCTAACGATGAAAGTTGCTAACTAAGGCCCTTTACTTGACTGGGTGCTCTTTCGACTCCACATTTTGGCCCGGAACAGGCACGGCGGTCTCCAGCGCCAAGAAAACGCGCCGAAGCACGATACCCGAAATGATTAGGACAAGCCCAATGAGGAAGAGGCCCATGGTCTCTGGAAGGTTCGATAAAGACGTTAGGATCATATGCACGGCAATACGGGTGCAAGCGGTCAGCCAGACTCACCTATGCCGTAAGTTTATGAAAATAAATGTGTTAACGTGACATTAATCATGGGGAGTGGAAAAGCTGTGAACTAGAGTGGTAAATTGATGCACTCCTTTTCCGAATGGCCAGTCCCTGCTTGCCCCGACGCTTCTAGCTTACCCGGCGGAGCCAACCCTCACGCCAATAGTGGTAAATGGCCCGGGGGCACAGCTTGTGATAATCCGCAGCGCACGCCGAGCCGTCCAGAATGATACAGGAAGACTTCATACGCAGCATTTTGCCATTTTTCTCGTCCACGATCTGATTCACGCGCTTTAGGACCCGGAATGTTCCCCCGCAGTATTTCAGCATCTCGGAATCAAACAACAAGCCGCGGTTCCGGTTCTTTTTGTCCAAAGTCGCGAAGATTTCCTGGCGAGATTTGACCTGCACGAACTCGCCAGGGTGGAGGTTTAACTCACCCGAAGAAGGTGCCGCAGGCAGGGCCTGCACGTGAGGGTACTGCACGCCCTTCCGAACCACTTGGAGTTTGTTGAACAATTCGATGAGCAAAACGCGAAAAACATCGATAACGCCGAGCAAGACCTCGAGGAGTTTTTCGCCTTTCGAATCGCCGAGGCCGCGGTTCAAATTTCCGGATCGGATGTCTCGGACATATTGCCAAAGGTTCCAGGAAGCAAGGTGGGAGGTAAATTCCCGCAAGTCTGTAGCCTGGCAAGAGTAGACTTCTTCCCCGGTCGAGGGTTCTTTGGCTTTCACGCTGGTTTGCTCCAGCACATCGGGAATGGAGATAGCACCTGCGTTCGCTCCTACCGGAGGCACTAACGGTGTGGCCGCGCCGCATTCACCGATTTGCGAGTCTCTTACAAAGGCCGTCGCAACCCTCCTCAGCCAGGCTTCATGCCAGAAAATCAAGCATCCGGCGTCGCATCCACCGTGGGCCTGGCCGTCGCAGCGGACGCCCGTAAGGTGCACGGCATCTTTCACAGTTCGCATATTCCAAGGCTGGATATTGTCACAAGTCTTGTGGGCAACCTTGAAGACGCGAAACTGCCGGCCGCAATACTGGAGCATCTCCGGCATAAACGGCATGGCATTCAGCCTGCCGTTTTCATCCAGCGTCGCAATGATTTCTTCGACGGAGCGAACTTCGACGAGTTCTCCTGCTTCAAGCTTAAGTTGCTGTGTGGGGCCGAACTGTCCCATTGCCAATAGTCCCTCTCTCGTTAGATCAAAATGTGTTGGTTATTTCCCAGTTGAACAGCGTTGAACGCGACTCCATCAAAACGTGACGCTCTCTGCGGGAGCTGCGGCTCCGTTGCTCTGCGAAAAATGCCTCACAACGCGATCGGCATACTCGGGACCGAGTTGTTGCGCGAGAGTCTCCGAAATCTTCCGCACCAAGACCCACCAGTCATGCTGTTTCGCAAAAATCTGGCGCGCCGCGCGACGTTCCGCCGTGTTCTCCATCGGGCTGAGAGCTTGCTGGATGGCCGCCGACCACGCTTCTGCGGTTTTCGGAAGTAGCACTACAGCTCCCAAGGGAGCAAGCGAAGCAATCGGAGTTCCGACCAGCGGCTTGCCGCCTGCAAGATATTCGTGCAATTTCAGGGGGTAGATGTACCTCGTATAGTCATTATCCCCGTAGGGCATGATGCACACGTCGAAGTGCTGGGGGTACACCATCATCTCGGTGGACGGCTTTCCGCCTAGAAAGTGGACGTTGCGGCGCCCTTTCAACACGTTGAGGGCTGCATCAATTTCCGGGTGCGGGCTCATTGGACCCACCAGCACGAAAGACCATTCGGGATGCTCGGCAGTAAGATTCAACAGCAGATTCCAATCAATTTGCCATTTCAGAGAACCCACGTAGCCAATTCGCGGGTGCGGAATCGGCGCGAGGTCATTGGGCTCGGGAAGCGGCTGCGAGTATGCCGCAAAATCCACTGCGCCGGGAAGATAATGCGTGTGCGGATTGAGTTTCCCTTTTTTCTCGTAAAGGGCCGGGGAGAGAATGAACACCTGATCCACCTCGGCGAGCAATTTCGCTTCGACCGGGTCCGTTGGCTGCTCTACACGCGAAAAGGAATACTCATCTTCGAGGTGATAACAACTGATATCCCAAGGGATCATTCGAAGAACGGGCTCAAATTCCGGTCTCCAGAGATACAAAATAATCTTGGTGCATCCACGATCCCGGAGCATTTGGCTAGCGTTTAGCAATCGTTGACGCAATAGAACTTTCGCGAGCCAAGTCGGCCGGTAAACATCTGGTAGCCAGCGCTCCGGCGTGTATTCCGTAAATCCGGGGTATTGATCCGCATCCGACGATTGCGTTGTCGGCGCCACAGCTTTGAAAGAATCGCGCCAGTGGTGCGCCGGATTCACCCAGACCATGTGGAAGTATCGCCCCAGGCGTGCCATGATGTGATGCCGTACCATCCAACGCGGGCTCCATTGATCCGGGACAAGCGCGAGGATTCCGACGTCGTTCAGCAGCGGCTGATCCGCGGGTTTTGTTTCCCGCGTCACACTGGCAATCGCGGCACTCATCTGTTCTCGTGATCCTTTCCCGTCAATCTGTCGTATCCGCGCCCTTCAAACTCGGCGAATCCGCGGATTCCATGCGAGCCGGCCCCCGGCCCCGACCAAAAGCGCCCATAGAAGCCGGCCTTGTTCTTGAATCTTCTTCCCCGCGAACAAATCTTTAATCATTCCTTTGATCAAAGAAGAAAACTCCCAATAAGCCATCTTCAGCACGTTCCGGTCACCTGCCAGAATGTGCTTGCAGTAAAACGCTCCGCGGCCCACGACGTAGCGATGGTTCAAAGCCTGAATTTGCGCATCCGTGGTTCGGCCATGGTTATGATAAACAAGGACCTCGGGCGAATAGACGATCTTGAATTTTTCACGGAAGGCCCTGTACAGAAGATCCAGATCCTCCATTACCGCGCCAATCCGGGATCCTGGACCGAGAAAGGGATCGAATTCTCCCACCGCGTCAATCACTTTGCGGCGGACGGACATATTCGCGCCAATGAGAAACAAGAAAAGCTGATCGCGGGATTCGATGAGCGTCCGGTCGGGAAAGTTCCGGATCGTTACGGGCCGGTCCTGCTTGTCGAACAACTCAACTCGCCCCCCGAGCACGCCCAGAGAAGGGTCGGCATCGAACTCCCTCGCGATCGTTGACAGCCACTTCGAGTCCGGTATGCAATCGTCATCGGTAAAGACCAGGATTTCGCCTGTGGCGGCGCGCAGTCCCGTATTGAGCGCGATCGATTTCCCTTGCCGGCTTTCCCGTACGTATTTGTAGTGCTGTGGACTTGTCTCGACGAGCGGTGCAATTACGCTCTTCGTTCCGTCCGTGGAATTATTGTCGACGACGACGGTTTCCCAACTCACACCCTCCAGCACAACCTGGCGCGACAGTTCCTGCAGAAACGTAAGCAAGCTTTCGGCACGATTGTAGCTGGCGATGATGATGCTGAGCTTCATCTCAATTCATGCGTATCGTGATACTAAATTTCTGTCCTTCCCGATTGTTTCGTATTCCATGATTACTTCGCGGTATGAAATCCCTGAACTGGTCGTTCCAATTGGCGATTCTTCAGCCATTTCTTGCTTTCCGCCATTTTCCCAAACGTCTGGAAAAACTCCAATTTGTAAAAAGAACGGCGCTGCTCCCCCATGGAAAACATCCACTTACGGAAAAACCGCAGGGCAATCGGAAACAAGTAGCGTGGAACGCCGAAGTAACACTTCGCCCCGTCCGGTACTCCCTCGACCCGAATCGACCATCGGCCATAGTGAAATGCCATGGACCGAAAATATTTTCTTGTGGTGCGATGTTCTTCCACAGGGTGGTAGACAACCGCCTTTGGCGCGTACATCAAGCATTCGCCCGCCTGCATGATCCTTCGGCAATACTCGGTGTCTTCGCCGCCAAGCAGATCGTTAATTCGATTCAGGTCCGCCCGGTAGGGGCCGTATTTATCGAAAATCGATTTTCGCAGACCCATGTTTGCCCCAACCACTGTTGCAGTGAGCCTCAGAGGCGAATCACCTTTGTCAAAATTCACGATTCCGCCGTACGCGGGATGGCGGTGCGGACCGTCAAACGCAATCCAGGACGGCTTCTTGCAATTCCAGACAGGAACGATTTTTCCGCCAACCGCTGCGCAATCAAACTTCTGGAAGGCATCATAGATTTCCGCGACCCAGTGTGGGTCAACAGTCAGATCGTCGTCCGTCAAGGCGAGAACCTCACTGCGGGCATCTTGAATTCCAGCATTCAGGGCATTGGTCTTGCCTTGTGTCCCATGAAACAGATATCGAAACCGGCGCGGATTGTTGGCCATGAAGGATTCGCAAACCGCGCGGGTATCGTCTTTCGAATTGTTGTCGACGACCAGCACTTCCCATTCCAGCCCTGCTGGCACAACGGAAGCCGCAAGACTCTTCAGAACGACAGCCAGCGACTTCGCGCGATTCCATGTGCAGATGATCACCGTTAGATCCATGGTTTATGCTCGAGCCCCGGCTCTCGTTTTCTTTGGAGCTCTTGCCTTACCCCACCAGCGCGTCAAACTCTTAAAAGCCGCAATCGGATGCGACACGCCGTTCCAAAGAGCCCTGCTGAATCCGCTGAACAGCCTGCTCCATCTCAACGGGATTCCCAGGTTGCGAAGCCAGTTTTTGTGAAATTCAAGATAGTTCCTGCCACGCATCTGTAAGAGTCCCTCGGCAAGAACCTGGTAATACTCCCGCAGACGAACTTGCAGGCGATCCTCGTATTCTCTCTTGTCAAGGCAGGTCGGACCGTATTGAATCAGCTCGGTCAGAAAAGACAACTGAATGCTGTTCATGCGTTCTGAAAATGTCGTATTGGATTCACCCTGAATTCTCGTGAAGGTCAGCAACTGGTGCACGAAACCAAAATCCGATTTTTGCAGGATGCGAAAACAAACAGTAGAGTCCGCGTGAAGGTTGGACTCGTCGTAAAAATTCCTTTCCTTGCGAACGAAATCCCCGCGAACAAGCGTTGCCGTCGGAGCACCGAATACATAGCGTCCCTGGAGCAGCCGCAATCGCGAGACTTCCCTGCCGGTCACGACCGTTTTGGGAAACGGCAGACCGCGCCACATCACGTGCATTCCGTCGCCGTGCAGTCCGTAAGCTCCCACAAGGCCGACTCCTGGGTGTGCTTCGGCAAGCGTCACCATCTTCATCAGGCATTCGGGAAACAGCCAGTCGTCTGCCAAGACGACTTTGCAGTATTTGCTCTGGGCAGAAATCTGGCGGATGGCGTGGTTGTGGTTCTGAATGATGGGAAGAAAATCGCGATTATCATGAACTCGAATCCGAGAGTCTTTGGCCGCATAGCTTTTGGCAATCTCCAGCGTGCGGTCCGTGCTGCGATTATTGACGATGGTATAGTCCCAATTCTGATACGTCTGCGCGAGCACGCTTTCGATGCATTCCGCCAGGAAATCTTCGCCGTTATAGACAGGAGTGATGACGCTCACCAGCGGCTGCTGCGCGGGGCTGAGCACTTGAGCGTAGAAATCGGCGATGGGATAGGAGGACATCGTAATGAGATCCAGCGGTCGTTCGCCCTTTAAAGCTGCGTCCGGTGCGCGCTCCACTTTTCGCGCTCATCTTCGGCCGGCTCGCCCGCCCGGCTCAAACTCTCGCCGTGTAGCCCCTGCAGATTCCATTTCTGCGGAAAGTACACAATTCCGGAGCGCGAATCGAGCTGTCTTCCGGACCGATAGACGTTGGCCAATTCCACTTCCAACTTGGCGCAGTGCTCCACGCCATCGTAGACGACTTGGCTGAGCCCGGTGATCCAGAGAGAAAAATCATAGCGCCCTGGCATGAGATTCAGAAAATCGATCTGCAGATCAAGATAGCCGTCGCCCGGCGCGATTTCCGGAATGTCCAAGCTGTGATGCCAGGTGCTGGTATCCGTAACAAGCGTGCCCATTTCCGTCAGAAGCCGAAAACCAAAGCTGGGATAGGGGATTGTTTTCTTTGCGTGATAGTGAAAGCGCAAACGGAGGCTGTCGCCGCTGCGGGTGACCAACTGTGGTTGGCCGTCCATGCCCAGGAAGGAAATGCCGGTGTAGCGGATGTCGCCGTTCCCGTGGCGCGCTTCCACAGCGCTCAGATCGGAAGCGCTCTGCTGCGTTTCGGCGAAGGAAGACAAATAGCATTCGATGACTTCATGGGTCGGCCCATCTTGCCGGACACGGCCGCTGTCAATCCAGATGCCCCGCGAGCACAGGTTTTCCACGGCGGCCATATTGTGCGAAACAAACAGAACGGTCCGGCCGCCTTTGCGCAGATCTTCCATGACGCTGAGGCATTTCTTTTGGAAACCGGCGTCACCGACGGCGAGCACTTCATCGACGATCAGGACATCCGGGTCCAGATGCGCCGCGACGGCAAACCCAAGGCGCAGACGCATTCCAGAGGAATAGCGCTTGATGGGAGTGTCGATGAAGCGTTCGACTCCGGCGAACTCGATGATCTGGTCGAGCTTTGCTTCGACTTCTCTCTGCTTCATCCCAAGAATAGAACCGTTTAGAAAGATGTTCTCTCTTCCCGTGAGCTCTTCGTGAAACCCAGTGCCAACTTCAAGCAAAGATGCGACGCGGCCGCGAACCTTTACCCGGCCGGAAGTCGGATAGGTGATCTTGGAAAGCACTTTCAATAAAGTGCTCTTGCCCGCGCCGTTGCGACCTATGATGCCGACGACTTCACCTTCCTGGATACCGAACGAAACATCGCGCAAAGCCCAGAGGGTATCGATGACTGAAGTTTCCTTCGCGAATGGATTTTTCAGGAAACTGGCCAAACGCTCGCGCAGCATCGTCTGCTGGCTTGCCTTCCCAAGAAAGTATTGCTTGGAAAGATGCTCAACGCGGATGGAATCGCTCATACCAGTCCCTTCCTCATTCTGGCAGGGGCAGATCCGCGCTTGCTCTTTTCCATCTTGCCTTGTGTGCGTTGCGTCATCGCGCGAGTTTCTTCCTTGAAATTCACGCTAGATAATGTCCGCAAATGTTTTTTCGGCTTTACGAAAATAAAGAGCTCCAATGACAAAGAAAATGAGCGATGTGCCGAATGAAATCGCCATAAAGCCCCAATCCACTTGCCGGTTTGGGAAGAGGCAAGCGCGGAACCCTTCCATGACTGCAGTGAGCGGATTGAGCGCCAGCAAAGGCCGCCAGCGCGGAGAAAGATAACTTATCGGATACAAAACCGGGCTGACCCACAGTCCAAGCTGAATCATGAAAGGAATGACGTGTTTGATGTCGCGATAGCGGACGTTGAGCGCCGCGAACCACATGCTGATGCCCACAGTCACAATCAGCATCTCTAGGACGGCAATCGGCCAGAACACAATTCTCCAGCTCGGTGCAATCCGGTAATACAACATCATCACCACGAGGAACGAAGAGCCAACGCCAAAGTCCAACAGGCTGCTAAGCGCCGAGGAAGCGGGCAGCAAGATTCGTGGGAAATATATTTTCGTTATCAGCGGGGCGTTGCTCACCAGACTGTTTCCCGCCTGGCCTAGCGTGCTCGCAAAATACGTCCACGCAACCAGCGTGGTATAAAAGAAAAGGGGATATGGGATGCCGCCGCTGGGAATGTTGGCCATGCGACCGAAGAAAAACGTGAAAATAAACATGGTAAAGAGCGGCTGGATGATCGCCCATGCCGCCCCGAAGGCGGCCTGCTTGTAGCGCACCTTGACGTCGCGCCACGCCAGAAAGTACAGCAGCTCGCGGAAATGCCACAGCTCTGCCGTCCATTCCCCTTTGGCTGCGCTTATCTCTTCGCGCTGCTGAGGCAATGGCGGACGCTGATCTTGTTCCTGGATTACCACACTAGCTTCCGGCAATGGAAACCCTCCGCGTAGCCGCCAGAACTATTCGCCTCGATGCCCCGGATTCTCTGCAAACCCATGAATGTATCTGCCGTAAACCACTGCTTGGACCTCTGGGACGCAAACGCGTCCAGAATGTGCTTGGCCTTTTGATCGCACGTGGCCCGATCCAGCCCTACAAAGAAATTAGGCGCGCCTAGATCACCATCGTACTTTGGAATCTCGTATTCAAGGATCAAATGGCTGCGAAAGGTGTTCCAAGTCAGTTCACAGATCACCCGGTGATCCTGGTGCAGATCGTGTCGGTAGTGCGTCAGAATCAAGTCCGGCACGAAGGTTTTCTTCAGCTTCTCGAATTCGCCTTTAATCTGCGCTTGCTGCGAAGGGAAGAAACTGTCGCGGTAGTTGCGGATTACGACTTTCTTCTTCTTCCCGCCAGCCAGGAACAAATTCGCTGCCCGCGCCGCTTCCTTCTTGCGGACCGCAGTCGAGCTGAACACTAGCCAATGAACTTCGGTTTCCGGATGCTCGCGCAAGACTCGCAGAATCGTTCCGCCGCACCCAATCTCAATGTCGTCGCAGTGTGAACCCAAACACAGGATCCGGCGTAGGGGACGTTCTGCGGAACCCAAGTGCAAATCAACCATCGCGCCGGCTCGCCACGACGCCGGCAGGTTCACCTGCCGAAGATTTCGCGGGCTCCGCTGCCGGAGCTGCACTCTGCGAAGTTTTGGAGTTCCAAACCACCCAGGGCGCGTCACCCCGCGCATACAAATCGTCCAACTGCTGTTTGTCCTTGAACGTATCCATCGAAGCGTAAAAGCCGTTGTGCTCGTAAGCCATCAACTGCTTTTCCTGAATCAAGCGCTTGAAAGGTTCGAGGACCAGCTCCTCGCCTTCGTGCATGTACTTAAAAATATTCTGCTTCAGGACAAAATAGCCGCTGTTGATCCGCAGAGCGGCGTCGCGAATCGATTGGATATCGTTCACCACGCCATCGGGTCCGGCGGAAACCATGTGATAGGTCAAGTTCGGCTTCGCGGAGACAAACGTGGCGATCTTGTCATGCTGTTGCGCAAAATCCACTAGCTTCGGCAGCTCCAGATCGGTCAAGCCATCGGCATAGTTCGCGAGGAAGGCCTTCTCGCCCACGAGATATTTTTCGACCGCTTTCAAGCGCTGCCCGATGTTCGAATGCATGCCCGTCTCGGCAAACGTGATGTTCCAGTCGTGGATGTCGCTGTTGAAAAGTTGCAGATCCTTGCCGCCTTTGGAAAGCGAAAAGTCGTTGGACACGCATTCGTCGTAATGGAGGAAATACTGCTTGATGGCGTCAGCGCGATAGCCCAGGCACAAAATGAAATCCTTGTGGCCAAAATGCGCGTAGTACTTCATCACGTGCCAGAGTACCGGACGGTAGCCAATCGGCACCATGGGCTTCGGGACGTTATCTGCATATTCCCGCAACCGCATTCCAAGCCCGCCGCAAAAGATGACCACCTTCATGTGCGTTACTCCTTCACCGCTTGAGAACTCGCGAGAACTTTCGCCGTTTTGTTTCCATCCCAGCGATAAATCTTGATCTGGTCCTTCGTTCCCTGCCCTGATTCGAATATCAGGTGGGCTCGCCGATCCGGAACTCCCCTGATAAACCATTCGCCCATCGTCGGCATATTTCGAATGTTCAGGCTGTCCAGCACGATGTAGTCGACATTCTTCGATTCCAGATACCGCAGCGCCGTCGCGGAATCCGCGTATGGAAAAATTATGATTGTGGCATCCGCGTAGTACGCCACCCGCCCCTCGAAGCCGAACATTTTCTTTGTTTTCGGCGCCTGTGCGCCCAGCCATTGACCGGCTTCTTTAATCCCAAGAAAATCTTTCTGCTGAATCATGAAGAACCAATCGGTACGCATGCCAACAAGAGAAAACCAAACCAGCAGCACGCAGGCGAAAACGGGCGCGATCTGCGCGGCGTAACCTGCGAGAGGCCGCACCGCCGCGGCCATCAATGACACCGTTCGCACGATCCAATCGCGAAATACGTCCAGCCCCGCCGCGGCCCACAACAAAAAGATGACTGGCAACGGATAAGCATAACGATGCTCGATATGCGCCGCGGTCAGCAGCAAAAACACAATGGAGATGGCCATCACCATCAGAATGAATTCATGACCTAGCCTGCGCGCGCTCCACGGCCGCCCAAACAAACCGAGCACGACGAGAAGGATGGTAACGGGTCCGCCGATGTCCACGGAATACAATTCGTCGTATGTCGCCAGCCAATTTCGGCGGATGGCATGAGCAAAATAGCCCAGCTTGGTCGGAAGTGAACGCGAATACGGCGTATAGGCCGCGTAAATACTGGAATCGAGCAGCGGGCCGACCATGTTCAGCTTGTCGTCCATCGTAAAACCCGCCTGAAAATAGCCCATTCCCGCGTCGATCCGGTTCCCAAGGGTGTAGTTGATGTTCCATTTTCCTTCGAAGCGGTATTGCCCGGTGTGGCGGTGCTGAAACGCCGCGTATGGCGCCATCAAAATCAACCACGCGCCAAACAGCAGCGCCGCTCCTCGCAGTGCCTTGAGCAAGGAAATCTTCCGGAAAACCGCCACAATGCAGGTAGCAAGAATAATGAATAGTGGATACGCAAAAGCCTCTGGCCGCGACAGCGTTGACAATCCAAAGAGCACACCCGCCAAAAAGAAGTCCGTCGGTCGATACGAATCCAGCGCACGGATCGACCAATAAATTCCAAACAGCCAAAGGGTCAGATAAATAGTTTCGTTGAATACTGACCCGGAAAGCCCGATGAAAATCGGAAAGACCGCAAACAGCGCGGCAGCGAAATACCCCACGCGGGTTCCGTAAACATACCGCGCCAATAGAAACGCAGCGAGCACCAACCCAATGCCGAATAGGAGCGAGAGAAGATACGCCGCATGCTCCGCGGAAAATCCAAGTTTCGAGACGCCCGCGATTAGGACCGGATAGAGCGTGCCATACATTGTTTCCGGCCAGTCGAAACTCCCCGTCAATGGTTTCCCGTCACGCAGTTCAATTCCCATTCGTATGTATTCGCAACCGTCGCCGCTGATTACCGGTGTGAATCGCAGCATGAATCCGAGACGCAGAACAAACGCCACTAGCAAAATCACCAAAAGCCATTTGTAGGAAATAGGCGAGTGCGATTCCTCACTCCCTCCCGTGTTCATCTTCACCGGCAGCGGTGCATCATTCATGAACCTGCACCTCCGGAATCGGCACAACGAACTTCCCGCCCCACTCGCGAATAAATGCGTTCTGCTTGATAATTTCGTCTTTCAGATTCCACGGAAGTATCAACAGAAAGTCTGGTTTTGTCTCGCGGATGCGTTCCGGTGAAAAAATCGGGACATGCGTCCCCGGCAGGAATCGGCCATGTTTGTAGGGATTACGATCTACCGTGTAATCGATAAAATCCGTTCGAATCGCGCAGTAATTCAGCAGTGTGTTACCTTTCCCCGGCGCTCCATACCCGGCGATCTTTTTTCCATTCCGTTTCGCGGCAATCAAAAACTCCAGCAGCTTCCGTTTCGTTTCCTTGACCTGCTCTGCGAAACGCGAATAGGTTTCCAGACGCGTGGTTCCAGCCTCCTCTTCGCGCCCTCGTAATTCCGTAACGCGACCGGTCACCGGCTTTGATGAGTCTTCCACATGCCGTCCGTAAATCCGCAGCGACCCCCCATGCGTCGGCAGTTCTTCCACGTCAAAAAGCGCTATCCCGTGCGCGGCGAAAATCTTCTCCACGGTCACAAACGAGAAGTAGGAAAAATGTTCGTGGTAAATCGTGTCGAACTGGTTTTCCTCCATCAGCCGTTGCAAGTGCGGGAACTCCATGGTGATGACGCCTGACGGCTTCAACAGAATCTTCATCCCCGCCACAAAATCATTCAGGTCCGGCACCTGCGCCAAAACGTTGTTACCGAGCAGCAAATCCGCTTGCTTCCCCTCAGCTGCCAGTTCGCGCGCCGTCTCTCTTCCAAAAAATTTCACCAATGACGGCACGCCCTTCGTCACCGCCACAGCAGCAACATTCGCCGCCGGCTCAATCCCCAGCACCGGAACGCGCTTCTCGACAAAGTACTGCAGCAAATATCCATCGTTGCTGGCGAGCTCTACTACAAAACTCTTTCCCCCGATCCCAAACCGTTCCACCATCCGATCGGTGTATTTCTTTGCGTGGGCCAGCCAGGAATCCGAATACGACGAAAAATACGCGTAGTCGCTGAAAATGTGCTCCGGCGTGACGTACGCCTCTAGCTGCACCAGGAAGCAGTTCCCGCAAACATACGCGTGCAGCGGATAGAACGCTTCCATCTGATTCAAATGCTCCCCGGGAAGAAAACTCTCGCAAAGTGGAGACATACCTAGATCCACGAATGTGTGTTCGAGCTTCGTTCCGCAGAATCGGCAGCCGGATTGTTTCGGTGCAGTCATGAATCTTCCTGTTCGAACTCTAGTAAGAGCTCCGCTCCACGGGCTAAGCCCTCGTCGCCGTTTCCAATTCGTCCCGTTTCGCGATCGGCGGCTGCGTTTCATACATCTCAAAATATTTTTCTGGCAGGTGCGTCAAGTCCGTCCCGCGCAGGTAATCTCCCATCGTCGTTCCGGTACAAGCCGAATCCACGTTCGCCGCCCCACGCCGCGCCGCCACGTCGTCCAAGTTCACGGTGCGAAAATCAATGCTGAAACGCGTTTTCCCCGAATTGTTCGGCACGCTCGAATGCATCTGCGCGGCGGAGAACAGCAGCACACCTCCCGGCGGCGCAATCACCCGGACTTGTGGATCCAGCTCCATCGGCTCTTCCGGCTTCGGTTGCTTCCGCGTGTCCTGCTTGATGAATTGTGCGGCGTTCTGCCGACTCGTGCGGTTCCATTCCGCGTAGTTGTATTCCGCCGAACCATTGCGCACGGCTTGGCTCCAATATCGCGGATGAAACGCCATCGCGTTTTCCGGAACGATTGGATAGATCGGAAGCCACCAGTTGATTTGGCACAATGGCGCGGAATACCAAGTGTCGCGATGCGGGTGGAAAGCATACGCAATCCCGGACGTCAGAAAATCATCGCTCGTCGAGGAACGCATCCGCGGCACGTCAAAATATGTTTTTTCTAAACTGAAGCCGAGGTCGCCCAGCAGGCCCTGAATGAACTTCTTCGATTCCGGCGCATGAATGAATTTCGGTTTCAATTCCGAAAGAATTGCCGCGTACTTCTCCACGGGTAGATGAAACTGTGCCGTCTCTGGATCCAGTGGATGAAACGCCGCCTCCACCATCTTCCGGGCAAAGTCCACCAGTGCCAGCGAATTCGGCGTCGGCGAATACACCAACAACTGCCCACGGTACAGCAATTCCCGCTTCTTCTCCTCGGACATTGGTGCATCAATGATGAGCGAGTTCATAGGTATTTTCCTTTCCGCCGGCTCAACGCGCCACCTGCGGGACTGCCTTCCATTCTCCCCGCAATAACTTGTGTTGCTCCAGAGCTTCCGCAGCCTTGCGTATGGCGTCAAAACGCAAGCCCGAACGCTCCGTAATGTCCAACAGCGAATTCTTTCCGTCCGATTGATTCAGCACCCACAGCATCGCCATCTCACTCAGTCCCGCATCCGCAGCTCCGCCGACCATGCGGTACAGCCCGCGCTTCCCCAACTGCGGCTCGCACTTCGGATTTAGATTCACAAATGTGCCGTCGTTCTCCAGAAGGGAAAGAATTTCCAGGCTGACCGTAAGCGCTTCTCCGAGTTTATCCGCATGCACGAATTCCAGGTTGTCCGCTGAAGTGTGGTATTCCGGAAAGGTACCGTGGGGCGTGCGCGAAAGCCTTCCCACCGAAAGGTTGATTCCGGGCGAACAGTACTGCCGCTCGTCGTAGCCATACGGGGAAAATTCCAGAATCTCGTGCCGCTGTCCGGAATGCTTCAACACGTGCGCTGCAGCACGGTCGATATCTGCTCCGCCTTTTCGGCTGTTCTTGTAGTGCAGCGCACCGGCATCGCCGACGCCCGTCAGCACCAATCCATGCTTGATGCTCGCAATCTTGTCTTCGTTCTTCGCCAGCCAGGTGATTGCGCCAATTGTCCCGGGAATAAAAAGAAAACGGTACGAATACCGCCGTGGCGCAGACTTTAACGCTCGCGCAATTGATATCGCCAGCGCAATGCCGGAAAGATTGTCGTTGCACAGTGAGGGATGACACGCGTGACAGGAGATCAGCACCTCGTTCCGCGTCCCTCCGGCCAAGAAATATTCTCCGTACGTCAAGTGCCCGTCTTCCAGTGATGAATCAATGCAGACTTCGTATTCTTCGTCCTTCAGCTCGGTAAGCTGCTTCTCAGATAAGCAAAATCCCCAGCTCTCCTTGTAGTAGGACGTCCGATAAGGGATCCAATCCGGATGCGTAGGCAGCGTATGAAGGTGTTCTTTCAACTCCGTCAGTCTCATCCTGCTTCGCACCGGCACGCTGTAGTTCACCACGTGCAAGTTGGACTTCTGAAAATCAATCACCCGCTCGCCTTTCGCATTCTTCACGTAGGCGTCGCGGATGTTCCATTCTTTCGGTACCGTCCAATCGAACACCGGTGTACCCGTAGGAACTTCCCGAAGCTCCAGCGGAATCTGCCTCTGCAGCAGCCGAAGAGTCTCTCGCAATCCGTCGCCGGTGATGCTGCGGCAGATTGGATACAGCTCCGCGATCAAGCGCATCATCGCCTGGCCTTCAGCTAGGTGATCGACTCCGTCTTGTAGTTGCTGCCCGTTCAAGTCGTTCCGGCCGTTCTCACGAAACAAAGTCGGGATAATTCCGATCGCGCTCAATGATGATGCGTTCGCCTTCCGGCCACTCAATTCTGAAAGCTGGATCGTTCCAACGCACGCCTCGCGCGTGCTCCGCCGAATAGAGCTGCGTCATCTGGTAGAAAACCTCGGCGGCGTCCTGTAACGTCTGGAATCCGTGAGCGAAATCTTCCGGAATGTACAGCATTCTTCCGTTCTCCGCAGAGAGTTCCACTGCGAAATACTGCTTGAACGTCGCCGAAGCAGGCCGCAAGTCGATGATGACGTCATAAATCGATCCCGAAGTGCACCGCACTAGCTTCGCTTCCGCAAACGGCGCTGCCTGGTAGTGCATTCCTCGCAGTGTCCCTTTCCGTTTGTTGAAGGAAACGTTGCACTGCACCACTTGCGTCTTCAGACCGTGCGCCTCGAATTCCTGCTGGCAAAATGTCCGAGCAAAAAAACCGCGCTCGTCGGTGCGCCTTTCCTGTTCGATGACGAATGCGCCGGCCAGCTTAGTCTCCGTGAAAATCAAGTCTCACCAGCCGCTCATTCGGCGCAACTCAGGAATTCTTCGCTTGCAGCACATGCTCGGATTCCACGGCCTGCCGCCGCAGGTCTTGATTCAAGCGGCCCGACGCCAGTAATCCCTGGATATGATCGATTCGCTTGTAGCGTGCACCTTCGAAGTCCTCGACGCGCAGATCCACCTTTTTGTAAGCCTCGTAGAGTTCGCGCGCGCCACGGCGGGCGTCCCACTTCGGCTGAAATGCCGGAAGGACCTTCGCAATGCGGGAGAAATCCGCCCGGTAGCAACGCTTGTCCGGACCCGCGTCCGCCGCAAACTGAATCGTGCAACCAGGGACCGTTTCCTTCACGATTTCGGCAAGGTCGCGGATCTGGTAATTCTCTTCGCTGCGGCCCACGTTGAACGCTTGATTGTGAATCAACTCGCGCGGAGCTTCGAGCGCCGCCAAGAACGCGCGGGAGATATCTTCGATGTGCACGATTGGTCGCCACGGCGTACCATCGCTCTTGATGAATACGCGGCCAGTAGTCAGCGCCCATGCCGTCAAGTTGTTCAGCACTAGGTCAAATCGCAGCCGCGGCGATACGCCATAGGCCGTCGCGTTCCGCAGAAAGACCGGGCTGAATTCGGGACTCGCCAGTTGCGACACTTCCTGCTCTACCAGCACTTTCGAGCGGCCGTACGGAGTAACGGGATTGAATTCCGCTGTCTCGTCCAAAATCTTGTCGCCCGCCGCTCCATAAGTGCTGCAGGAGGAGGAGAATAAGTAGCGCTGGACCCCAACTTCTTTGGCAAGCCGCGCCAGCCGCACAGAGGCGTGGTGATTGATGTCGTAGGTCAGGTTCGGATTCAGATTGCCCAGCGGATCATTGGAGAGCCCTGCCAGGTGAATTACCGCCGCAAAACCTTTCAGGTCGGCAGCTTCCACATCGCGCACATCCTTGCGAATCGACGGAAACTCCCGCGGCGCCGCGCCGAAAGTGCACTGCTCGAAAAGGTCGCTATCCAGCCCGACCACTTCGTGTCCGGCGTCCCCCAGTAGTGGAGCCATCACCGTTCCGATGTAGCCTTTATGTCCTGTAATCAGTATCCGCATTCCACCATTCCTGAATTCTCGAGGCTTCTTCACCTCGCCGAGGTCAAAGACGGCCGTGTCCGAATAATGCTCCCGCCGTATCATTTCTACCCAGCTGCATTCGTACCATACGGGTTAGGCAGGCTGACACCCGCACTCCCCGTTCAAGTATGCATGCGGCATGCCAGCGGCTCTCTGCCTCTCATATTCTAAACTATTGTGCGGTAAAGACTTATACAACTTTCATGTCATGCCCATAGGGACCCCAAAAGGCTACGTCCACCCCCTTTCCCGTTAGCGGTACCCATTTTCACTCACTGGTCGTCTATCTGGCCTCGATCAAGGAATTCGACTGCGACCCCTAAATTGGACCTTGGACAACTCTTTCTTGCCTGCCAATCCCAGGGAGCATTTTCCGTCCTGCCAAGCTTTAGGGCCCACTCCGTCAGCGAATTGCGATTTTACGCTCTGGGACTCAGCATATCTTCCTTATTTTCTATGAATTGCACACTCTTTGGTACGAAACGTACATTTGTGAAAATCTTCGACCTTTTAGAATCAGTGAGTTACGCACTCTTTGGCAAAAACAGGGGGGTACTTCAATGTCAGCTCCAAAGTCTAGCAAACGCAACAAGTAGCCTACTGGAACACTAAGCCGACAAGGCCGCTTCGACAGGAGTGAGTTGGCCGATGAGTGAAGTGAGAGGACAAAACTCCACATCGCGGATCAGTCTTCTAAGCTTAGTCTCGGTCCCGCGAAGGCCGAGATAGTGGCGGCCCCGCACCGAGAGGTTGCCACCCATTCTCGGCTGCTGGGGATCCAGTTCCCACGGATGAACGTAGACACAAACGGGGAGATTCTCATGTTGGTTCAGATGCCGGATTGCCCAGCGCGTGTAGATATAGGGCAGCATCCTAAGGTAGGCTCCCCCGCCGATCGGCGACCTCTTCGATCCAATCGACAACGTCGGCATGGGAAATTCAAGAATGCGCCCGCTCGCGGTGTTGATCCAGTACGGAGTCCGCGGGGCGTCGGGAATTCCGTAGGAGGGGTGTTCCACCGGAAAGACACTGGAATCGTATTGAAATCCTTCTTCAACAAGTATATTCAAAGCCCAAGATGATTTTTTGGTGATGGAAAAACTCGGAGCCCGGTAGCCGATAACCCGCTTCCCGGTGGCATCTTCAATGACCGCCTTCGCGCGGCGTGTATCTTCCTGAAATTCTTGTGGCGTCAAGTCAAAGACCTTCCGGTGCAAAAGGCTGTGGCAGGCGATCTCATGTCCCGCGGCCGCGACCCGCGCCACAACCTCCGGCTTTTTCTCCGCCACCCATCCCAGAACAAAAAAGGTCGCCAGGCAGTTATGCTCCGCGAGCAGGGCCAGGAGCCTGTCGGTGTTTTCCGCGACCCGGCTCGGATACGAATCCCACTCTTCCAGGCGCACCTTCCCCGAATAAGCGCTAACGTGAAAATAATCCTCAAGGTCAACCGTGAGAGCGTTTTGCATTAATGTTCACAAGGGCTTAAAGCGCCAACGTATCCTCAATTGTACACACAAACTTTTGTGGATAGAGCTTCATGCGGCTGCCTAGCAAACTCCGCATACTAAGAGGAACATCGACTGGGATGGCTTCATCAACCTCGGCCTGAGTATGCTAGTCTCGTCAGTGCGGGATGAGAGCAAAATGTCACAATATCGCCTATAATTCGCAACAATTTCGGGACAAGGGGATATGGCTCGCGTGGGAGCAAATCTAGTTTCGATGGATTGCACTTGCGAGTTCTGACGTTTACAGCTCTTTATCCCAACAAGGTCAATCCCCTTCAGGGAATTTTCATCCATCAGCGCGTGAAGCATCTCGCGCGCCGCCCCGGCAACTCCGTGGAAGTTATCGCTCCGGTTCCCTACTTTCCATCGTGGCTGCCCGTGCCGCGCTGGCAGCAATTCAGCCAAATTCCTCGCGAAGAAGAAATCGACGGCATTCGCATCCACCATCCGCGCTATCCGCTTCTCCCGGGAATCAGTATGCCCGCTCACGGAATGCTCATGTACCTGGCATTACTGCCTATCGCGCGGCGCCTGCACCGAAAAAAACAATTCGACTGTATCGATGCCCACTTCGTTTTTCCGGACGGATTTGCCGCCGTCCGTCTCGGCAGAAAATTGCATCTACCAGTAGTTGTTTCCGCGCGCGGCACGGACATTAATCTGTACCCCTCATTTCGTCTCATTCGCCCGATGCTGCGCTGGACGCTGACGCATGCAGCCGGCGTCATCGCCGTTTCCGCGGACTTGAAAAACAAGATCATCACTCTCGGCATTCCCGAAACAAAGATTCAAGTCATTTCCAACGGCGTAGACACCGGACGCTTTCACCCGCTCGATACAAGATCAGCCCGCAAGAAATTGGGACTTCCGGAAGAAGGCTCCATGGCTATTTCTGTCGGCTCGCTGATCGAATCAAAAGGACACCACCTGCTCATCGCCGCCATCGGCGAACTCGCGAGGTCCTTCCCAAACTTCCGTCTATATATCCTCGGCGAGGGCGTCTACCGCGCAGCGCTTGAAGAGTTACTCAGAGAAAAGAAATTGCAAGACCGCGTTTTTATTTCCGGCGACCGACCGAATGAAGAGCTCGGTCTGTGGTTCAGCGCGGCCGACGTAAGCTGTTTACTGAGTTCGCGGGAGGGCTGGCCGAATGTCGTTTCCGAAGCGCTCGCGTGTGGCACGCCTGTGCTGGCCACGCGCGCCGGTGGCATCCCGGAGATCATCACCACTCCCGAATTCGGTATGCTGGTCGAACGAAATGTCCAATCGATTGCGGCCGGACTGGAACAAGCGCTCGCGAAACCGTGGAACCGGGCGGAAATTGCGCGGCGCTCGGGATCACGCAGCTGGAATGCAGTTGCGGCCGAGGTCGAAGACTATCTCAAGTCGAAAGTGCAACAATTATAGAACGCGGTTCCGAGATTCAGTTAGGCGCAATGGATGAAATTGTTTTCGATCGCCATGGCCTCGCTAGTTTCCAAAACGACAGAAAGACTAGGTAGCACGCAATCTTGAGGCATTCCGCCAACACCATTTTGCGGGTTGAAACATCGTTCCACCAATTTCGCTTATCCAGTGCGGCGTTTTCTTCAGCGGCAGCGAGAAAAGTGACCTGCATATTTCGTGGTATTAAGACACGGCAGCAGATCCGCAGGCGCCGCAAATGCAGGCCACTGCTGACGACGATCAATGACGAAATCCCGGGGCGCGCCCCGAGCCAATCCGCCAGTGCGTCGATTTCGCTAAGTGTGCCCAGCGCTCGGACGGGGATACGTTGCGCCGTGAATTGATGACTCTCAAACAAAACAAAAAAATGGCGCTGCGGCGGCGGGATGCTCTGAGCTAACTGAAGCAGGTCGATTGTCCGCGGCAAGCCCAATTCCGGAAAGTGGCGAATCTCAAACCGGCCGACGCTAAACAGGATACTCCGCGCTATTCCCTGCTCCAGAAGTCCGATGGCAAAAACTTTGCGGCTTTTATGACCGGCAAGAACAAATATGGTGTCGGCGTGCGCAGGCGGATCGGCGCGCACGAGCCAATTGAAAATAAATTGGAGCATTACCGATTGTGAATCGCGAAATCGTAGACGTCTATGTAACGCTGGGCAACGACATTCCAGTCTTTCTCGCGCAATATGAATTCCCGGGCTTCTTCGCTCAATTTACGGCGCAAGTTAGCGTCCGCAAGCAGCCTCTTGGCCTGCACACAAAAATCATCGACGTTATCCGCACGATAGAGGATGCCGGTCTTCTCCGGCTCCACCAGTTCGCGGATTCCACCTACGTTGCTCCCGAGAATCGCTTTTCCCAGCGCCATCGCTTCCAGCGGTTTCAACGGCGTGACGAGCTCTGTCAATCGGATGCTGTGCCGCGGGTAGACCAGCACATCTGCCACAGAGTAGTAGCGCTCGATATCGCCGTGCGGAACTCTTCCCAACACTTGAATGAAGTCTTGCGCATTGAATTGGCGCACCGCTTCACGGACCGCGTGCATTTCTTCGCCGTCCCCGACGATCAATAACTTACATGCGGTCCCGCGGCGGCGAAGTTCCGCGACGGCCTGGACCAGCCAAGCGACTCCTTCCCAGCGATATAGGGAGCCAATGAAGCCAAGCACTGGTTCCCTGCCGAGTCCGAGTTTTGCGGCCAGGCTTTCGTCGCGGGGAACAGGAAAGAATTTCTCGATGTCAACCCCGTTAGAAACGTGAAATAGTTTTACCGGATCTACTTTTCTATTTTTGAGTTCATCGAGAATTGATTGCGCGATTCCGACAACCGCATCGGAGCGATGCACGACGTAGTTCTCGAGTTTCCGGCTCAGCCAGTAACGGAGAGAGCGTGCGATAGTTTTTTCCTGATCGACAGTGGCATCTTCCCAAAATGCGCGCAATTCATAGACGAAAGGAATGCCGTTCGAGCGAGCGGCTTGCAAGGCGCCTAAGCCGCAAAGCGCTGGGGAATGCGCGTGAATCAAGTCGATGGGTTCATTCGCTATAAGTTCTAAGATTCTGTTTCGTAGGAGACGCACGACTGTGGTTTCGCGCAAAATTGGCCGCCGCCGGGAAATAGCCCATTCGGAAAACTTGCCGCGGAACGGCGTTCGGCGATAGCTGACATTCTCCACGACGGTTTCTACCGCGTTTGGATCATCCACCATTTGAAGCGGACCGGTCAGAGCCTGTGGACGAAGCCCCAGCCGGCGCTGCGCGGCAATGAGGTGAAGGCTGCGGATGCTATAACCAGTGTGCACGGGCCAGGAGTGATCGAGCACGTGGAGGACGCGCAGTGGCCGCACGGTTTTTGCCGGCGAATTACCCAGCAGTGTTTCTGTCTTCATTCCTGATTCCACGAAATCTTCCCAATGTCCAGGCAGTTGGTTTTTGGCGGCTTCGAACGAAACAATCAATCCTCCGGCACGATTTGTCACTACGCTTGATTCTGTAATTTCTGCCGTGGCGGCGCCCATATTCCCGAGAGATCGCCGCGAAAGCATTTTACACAGCCCACCAGCGATGCGAGATTGACCATGCAAAAATAGAAAGCCAGAGAGAGAAGCTTGCCTATTTTGTTTGCCGGCCGCCACTTCCAGCCAATCAGGGCAAGCGCATAAAAAGCGGCTTGCAGAATGGCACTCGTCATGTAGAAGGGAATCCGCCAAAGCGCCAAGCTTGATGCAAAACAAAAAACCATAAAGAACGGCGCAAACCAGCGGAGCACCTTGTGCGATACCAGCGAGAACCAGTGGCGCGTGTTGCGCAAAGGATTCAGCGCTATAGGAACCCGGCGCAACGCATTCAAGCTCCGGCTAATAATGCGCACCTTGCGGCGGTATTCCTGGCTGAAATTTTCAGCAGCGTCCTCATAACACACGGCGGACGGCTCGAACACCCCGTTGTAACCACGAGCGATGATTTGCAACGGGTTCAAGAAGTCGTTGATGTCGGTGGGCAAGAGGGGCGAATAAAGTTCGCGCCGGATGGCGTAAATTGCGCCATCGCCGCCGACCACGGAGCCAAAAAGAGACTCCTGCTTCTTCAAATACGTTTCCAGTTTCCAGTAGAGCCCTTCGGACTCCGCAGAAGATGATCCCGCGCCTCTCTCGGAGTACCGGGCGTTCCCAACGACATAGCCAGTTTTGGGGTCTGAAAAATGTCGAACGAGATTACGGATGGCATCAGGTTGGTATAAAGCGTTGGCATCAGAGAAGACTAATATGGTCCCACGCGCCTGCGGCACGGCATAGTTCAACGCCGCGCTCTTTCCCAATCTTTGATTCTGCCGAAGCAGCCGAACGCCAAGCCGCTCCGATCCCCGCACGATTCCGTCGGTGCCGTCATCGGAACAATCCGAGACAACAATGATCTCCAAGTGCTCGGCTGGGAACGCAAGCTCTAGCGAATTTTTGACCTTAGCGGCGATTACCGATGATTCGTTAAAAGCAGAAATGATAAGAGATACGGATGGCTCAACTCCCTCGCAAAACTTCTTCGGCTGAGAAAAAAAGTGCGCAAGAATTCCAATGAGAACCGGATAGCCAATGTAAACATAAGCTAGTAGCAAAGTGCAGAGCCAGAACACAAATTCAAACTGAAATTCCATCTTTCACCAGATTCGAAATACCATCCGCCGATTCGGGCCTAATTCTTGTTTGGTGACGCCACCGGCACGGCCGCCTGCGCGGGCAAAGCCGTCGGGCGGCCCACCGCGACTTTCAGCGAACCGTCTTCTGGATCGCGGTAGCTGATGTAAATTGTGTCATCCGGCGCCACACCGAGGGAGCTGTAGCGATAAGGCTCGCCACCGCCCGGGGCAATGATTTGAGTGTGCCATCTTGTTCCGTCCCAGTGCGCGTGTTTTAGCGCGCTGCCATCGTCGTAACTAATGTGCGGATGGCCGGCGTGATCAAAACCGAGACTACTCAAATATCCAGCCCAACTCCCAAGCGGGGAGATGTCATCCACCGTCTGAACCAGCCAGCGGTCGCCCTGCTGCACGGCGTAGCGAAGTTCTTTGTCGCTGAAATAACTGACGTGAAGTATTCCCTGGGCATCAACGCGAAGGCAATTGCCCATGCCGCGGACGCCTTTCGAAGAATCTCTCCCGATAGCGTCGATGAAGCTCACTTGCCATTCTTTGCCGTTAAATTGAGCAATTTTGAGTTCACCGGTGGGAAAAACGCTATAGCTCACAAACGCTCTACCTTGACTGTCCACGACCGTAGAGTTCCACTTACCTGCTTCCCCATCAAAATCGACGGTGCGCGCGAGCCAGGCGCCGTCCTGCAACATGGCCGTCCGGATGTGATAGTAGAAACCGCCGCTGGCGGTACGCACCTGATACCACGAAACGTAGGGTTTGCCCTCCGGTGAGATAGCCAAGGAGCAAGTGTATTCCTTAGCGCCTCCGGGGGATATTTCTTGGTTTATCCAGCGCTTTCCATTCCAGTATGCGTACTTAAGATTCGCCCAGTCCGGGTAGCAAATATGAGGGTTCCCTTCGGAATCGAGGGCGAGCCGGGTGGTGGCATTCCCCAAGTTCTTGTCGATTACGAGGGTATACCAGCGTGACGACTCCACCGAACGAAAGGCGTACTTGACCACGTGGGAAGTGTTATCCGTATAGCTGACGTGCACACTGCCGCGGGTATCCACGGCGAGCGACGTGAATTTTGCTCCCAAGTCAACTTTTTCAATGCTCCAATTCCATGATTGGGCGCGGGCGGAACGCGCGGACACACTGAATAAAAGCAAGACAAACGAGGCCCGCACACAGTATCGACCAAAATGCTTCAGCATAAATTTGAACGGCTCCAGCATACTTCGCTCCCAGTTTTGAGACTTCTCCAAGTCACTCTGCATTACGATCTAATTCTCGGCACCTTGAATTACGAGGGTGTCCTCCACCACCTCGACGGGTTCCGTGCGGCTCGGCTGAGCCGAGCGGGCGGACTGCATCTCATTCTGATAAATGACTTTGAGGATGATCACCATGGCTACGAGTTGATAGTAGAGGTCAAAATTAGCCAGTCCCAGGAACGCTCCGCTCACCAGAAAACCAAAGAGGGAAACTTCAATCATATGAGTGTATGGAACGATCCAATGGGTAGACATCGAACGCTGCGCTTTGTCGCGTAGATTGAACAGACTCATCCAGCAACAGGCGACAAGAACGAGATAGAGCCCGAGGCCAACAAAGCCCTGTTCCTCAAGGGTTTGAAAATAAATGCTGTGTGGACCGGAAGAGAGGAAGCCACCGGGCAACGGTTCATTCTGGTAGCGCTGAAAAATTTCAACATCCGGGAGGGCATTGAAAGCACCGCCAGTAATAGGGTAGTCCAGCGCGAAGTTCCAAGAGGTTCCCCAAGAGACGAGACGCTGGCGCCCGGAGTTGTCCACATTCCCGTGAGCAAGGCCTCCCATACGATCCATCCACCCCGAAGGCGCAAAAGTGATCACGGCAACAAGGGCTAGGGCAACCAGAAAAACACCAACGAGCTTGTAACGCGACTTAAGCGTGAGAGCGAAGAGCACTGCGGCCAGCCCGAGCAGGCCCCCGCGGGAATAGGTCAAGGCCACAGAGAAAACTCCGCAAGCAAAGGCTAAATGCAGAAGCCAGCGGTAAGCACGCTTTTTCTCGTCACGAGCGAGGAAAAAAAGCATGGGCAGAGACATATTGACGGCCAGAGCGAACGAGTTGTTGTCAGCAATGAAGGAATCTGGTGGTCCCCAGACGCGAAACTCGCCACCGGTGCGCAATCCAAAGATGGCGCCCTTGATAGCGAGGAAACCAAAGCTCATGGCGGTAACCATAACGAGGGATTTGAAGCGCTGATGGGAGGTCACCAGCAAGATCATGGCGAAAGTGATCAGCAAAACCTTGCTGACGCGCACCCACTCGAGCTTCGCGTCCAGAACGTGACCCTGGAAAAGCGGAACCTGCATAGCATGGAGAAACGTGATGCAAAACCAGATCCACAGGCCAGCCAGCAAGAGCGTTTCGGCCTTCACGAACTTTTTGTTGATGTTGGATGTAAATAGACATCCGGCCAAGGTCGGAACGGCAATGACCGCTGCGACTGGGAAGTTGTACATGAAACCCCAAGTGTAGCGATGGGGGTTAAAGAAAGTGACCCACGTCCAGATCAAAATACCGAAGTAAGGCCGGAAAAAGCTGATGGGGATAGAGATCGCGATGATGAGAAACAGAAGCACGTCACGCATCGGGATCCCCCAATGCGCCACCGATGCTGACCGGGCTGGGAACCTCTGGAGCGCCGGACGAACCGGCTGGCGGGACGTTCAGCCGGCGAAGTTCTTCCGAGCGGAGAAACGCACGGCCAAGATCGAAGGCAAACCGAGCGATTGAACCATCGAAACCGACCTGCAAGCGGCGCAGTTCGAAAGGATTAACCTGGGGAGAATTCACGCCCGGAACCGTGGTAACGGCAGAACGATATCCGCACCGCGCAAGAGTGCTGAGGGCCGCTGTGCTGCAATCGGAGGCTTTCCCAAAGGGAAAAGCAAAATCCAAGACGGGAGTTCCAAGTTCTTTCTCAAGAAGGCATTTGGAGGCGGCAAGCTCGTGCTCCATTTCCTCAGGCGCTAACTGGCTCACAACCGGATGGGTGAGCGTGTGCGAGCCGAAGGCAATTCCCGCCTTATGCATGGTGTGAATTTCTTCCCAGGTCAAAACGCGGCTGGAAAGCGCATTCTGAGGGAGACCAATTTCATTCTCCAGCAGCTGGCAGCATTGCCGACGCTGGCAATTGGGGAGTGTGCGCAGGAGGGCAACAACTTCGAGCGCCGCCCGCAGACGATCTTCCGGGGAGTTCAACTGGAAACGGCAGGACCCCGGGAGATCCAGTTGGAGTTCGCCGCTAGGGGCCACGGTCATGGCCAGGAAAACGCGGTCATACCAGGCCACCTGGCCCTTCTCGACGGACTCAACTGTCAAGTAAATCGTGGCTGGCAGACGGTACTTCTGCAAAATCGGGAAAGCGACGGTGTAGGCGCTGCGATAGCCGTCGTCAAAGGTGACAACGACTCCGGGTTCGGACTTGGCACCGCTGCTCAATTCGCGACACGCTTCTTCGAGGGAAGCAACGCGATAGTTTTCGCGAAGGAAGCGCATCTGGGCCTCGAAGAGTTCGCGAGTGGGAGCAACACCAAGCGGATTTCCGGACTCACCGATACCGTGGTAACACAGGATCACGAATTTGGGGGTCTTGACGCGTTCGAAGCGCGGAAATGGAAGTGAAGAACCCGGACGGATTTCATGGGACTTGGCGAGACGGCGGGCGAAGTTCAAAACTCCGCTGTAGTGCATGCCCTTGATGACGAGTTCCCGCCAGTCGAGGAGGTGCTTGCGCGGGATGGAAGCGTCCACCCAAGTCTGGCTCTCGGGCCGGAGAGCGGGAAACTTTTGTGTAGAAGTGCGATCAATCCGCACAAACACTCTCCAGAGACCGCTCCAGGTGCTGGCGATGCCAAAGTTCCAAAGCTACCAAGTACCAAAGAATTTCGCCGTAAAAATGGGCATCCTTGCCGCGATGAAGCTTCAGCAAATGGTCCAGAAATGCGGGGCGGAAGTAGCCACGCTGCCGCGTGCGTGAATCCGTCAGGACGTCGGAAACAAGCGATTCCAGGCGGGGATCCTGCAGAAACCATAGCGCGACAGGCACCCCGAAACCATGTTTTTTCTTGTAGAGGACATTGTGCGGAAGGATGTCCTTCATGGCCTCCTTGAAAATGAAGCGCTTTTCAAATCCGCGCAACTTCAGCGCCGCGGGGACGCGTCCGGAAAGCTCGGCCAGCTTGTAATCGAGCAGCGGAAATCGCGCGCGAACTCCGGCCATCTCCGCGGTGCCGAGCACTTTGCGGAGATCATTGTCGGCAAGAGTCATTTTGACGTCGAGATAAAGCAAGCGGTTCAAATCGTCATCTGCCACAGCGGAACGAAAGTGTTCCTCGGCAATGTTCAGCCAGGTTTCTGGTGGAGCGCTCTCCAACAGGCCGGGCTCAAACATTTCCTGCGGCGGAGTGCTCAGCAGAAGTTGGTAAGACATAATGCGCCGCGGGAGAGGAATGTTGGCCCGCCGAACATAACGCCGCGGAAGACTGAGACGGCTGTCATTTTGCGGGAGCAACGAGGTGAGCGGTTCGATGAATCCCTTGCGGAGAAAGGCTGGGATATGCTGGTAAAGCGCGAAGCGTTTGTCAGTGGCATAACGCTCGTTGCCTGCGAAGAGTTCGTCGCCTCCGTCACCCGCAAGCAATGTGGTCACGCCGGATTCGCGCGCCATGCGGGCACAGTGATAAGCCCCGATGGCGGAAGAGTTGGCGAAGGGCTCGTCGTAATACTCCATGATTTTAGGGATGGCGTCGTAGGTGTCGCGAGAAGTAAGGCTGAGTTCGTGGTGGTTGGCGCGGAAATGCTCTGCCGTAGTGCGGGCGAATCCAATTTCGCTGTAAACCGACTCAGCAAAGAAAATCGAGTAGGTGTTGACGGGAGAGTGGCGCTCGTTCATGAAAGCAACGACGCTGCTGCTATCGGTGCCTCCACTCAAATACGCGCCAGTCTTTTCCGGGGCGAGATCGGTCAGGTGATGTTGGACCGCGGTGCGCAGGCCTTCGCGGACTTCACGGGCCCAGTGCCGAACGTTGCGATCGCCGCTCTCCCGATACCGGAGATCCCAGTAGCGGGTCTGGCGAACTTGGCCAGCTTCGTAGACAAGGCAGAAACCGGGACGAAGCTTCTCAATCCCCTTGTAGATGACCGTGGGCGCAGGAACGGCACTAAAAAGCATGTACTGTACTAGCGCGGCAGGGCTGACTTCGGCAGGCGCCTCCTGTGAACTGCGAATTGCTCCGACGCGTGAGGCGAAGAGGAGACGATCGCCTTCTTTGCGCCAGTACAAGCTATTGACACCGAGACGATCGATGGCAAGGACAAGGCGGCGGTTGTCTTCGTCCCAAAGGGCGAAGGAGAAAACGCCATCAAGGAGTTCGACGAAGGAGAGGCCGCGCTCACGATAAATGCGAGCGAGCAGTTCAGAACAGGAAAGCGTCGCCGAATCAAAATCGCGAGTTTCTAGAGATTTCACGAGCTCGCTACGGTTCAGAAGTTCGGCGTCTGCGGCGACGAGAATTCCGGGAACGTTCGCGACCTGCTGGAAGTCCCAGCGACGTGTCACAGCGAGAGAAACGGAATCGACGCCCGCAGTTTGCAGGGTGGATTCCCCGGGCAACACAAATGCGGCGAGCATGGCTTTGATGCCCGCCGGACTCAGTGTCCGGCCCGGTTCGCAGATTCCGCAGATGCCACTCATCTGGTCTCTCTAGGCTGCAAATGTTTCTTTCCACTTGCGGAACATCAGGACTGACCAAAGGTGCGCCGACCGGTCGTAGTGCCCGCGCTGATGCTGATTCCAAATCTTCCGAAGAAAACCTGGATCGAGAATCCCGTCGTTTGAATCGAAGAGTGTTTTTTCCGTCATTTCCTTGAGTTCCTGGCGGAACCACTGGCCCAGCGGAATGGCAAAGCCCTGTTTGCGGCGGTGAAGAATTTCGTCCGGGAGCATAGAAGACATGGCTTTCTTGAAAATGTATTTTCCTGAGCGGCCATTCAGCTTGAGAGACGAAGGAATGCGCGCGACTTTTTCCATCAACTGATGGTCAAGGAGGGGAGCGCGAACCTCGAGTGAAACGGCCATGCTGGCGCGATCAACCTTTGCCAGTATGTCGTCGGTCAGATACGTCTTGATGTCCAGGTACTGGATTTTCGAAAGAGGGTCAGTGGTGTCGGCGCGATCGTAATGCTCACGGAAAACGTCGAGGGTGTTGTATTCGCCGAGGCTCTTTTGAAATTCCTGCGTAAACAGACGCTGCTTTTCATGGGGGCGAAAATAGGAAATCGAGTTGAAATAACCTTCGAGTGGCGTTTGCGAGAGGCTCTGAAACGTGGCCTTGCCGCGAACGAAACGAGGCGCCCAAGCAAGTGCGGGATACCAGCGGCCGAGCGGACCGAACACCGCGGACCTTAGGACTTGCGGCACCTTGCTGCGCAGGCGGTTTTCATAGTAGTCCAACATATAGCGGCGATAACCGGCAAGATTCTCGTCGCCTCCATCGCCACCAAGAGCAACGGTCACGTGGCGCCGCGCTACTTTTGAAACGTAGTACGTTGGAATCGCAGAAGAATCCGCGAAGGGTTCGTCGTAATGCCAGACCAACTTGTCCATGATCTCCAGTGCGCTGGGCCGGACAGTTTCTTCGTGATGCTCCGAGTGGAAAAGTTTAGCAACTTCGCGCGCGTACCCCGCTTCGTTGAATTCTTTTTCCTCGAATCCGATCGAGCAAGTGGTTACGGGCCGCTTCATGAGGCGGCTCATAGTGCCGACTACCGCAGAAGAATCGATGCCGCCACTCAAGAAGGCGCCCAGGGGCACGTCGCTCATCAAACGCACGCGAGTTGCTTCGCACAATTCGTGCTGCAGCAGTTCGCACCATTCCTCCTCAGTGCGATTTTCCACTTCAGCAAACGAGAGATCCCAATAGCAGACTTCGCGGATATTGCCGTTCGACGCCACCAGATAGTGGCCTGGCCGAACCTTGCGAGCCGCACGATAAATGGTTTTCGGCGCGGGTATATAGCCGCATGAAAAGTAGTCACACAACGCTTCCCGATCGATTTCACGGGGCATGCCGTCGGCGGCGAGCAATACCTTCAGCTCGGAGCCAAAGATGATGCGCTCGGAGTCGGCCGCATAAAACAGCGGTTTTTTGCCCACGCGGTCCCGCGCGAGCAAGAGCTTTCTCTCTTGCGAGTCCCAGAGCGCGATGGCAAACATTCCACGGAGACGGCGGAAGCAGTCCTCGCCGTACTCTTCGTACAGGTGAACGATCGTCTCAGTATCCGAACGTGTGGCGAAACGGTGGCCGCGACCTTCGAGTTCATGCCGCAGTTCGGGGTAGTTGTAGATTTCGCCGTTCAGCATGACCCAGAGCCGACCGTCCTCGTTGGAGATCGGCTGGTGACCACCGGCCAGGTCAATGATGCTGAGTCTTCGAAATCCGAAGCCAACGCCCTCGCCGCAATAGATACCCTCATCGTCCGGGCCACGATGAACGATGGTTTCGTTCATCCGGTGGACGACTTCCTGGGAAAACGCCTCGCGGCGCTCATATTCGAAGATGCCGCTAATTCCGCACATGCGCGGTATCCGTCCTTGCAGCCGCGACGCGGCGGCGTAAAGCGAGATCGAGATAAAAGCTGCGGTATGTATCAAGCATGCGGCTCAAGCTAAAAGATTCGATAGCGTGGTTCCTAGCCGCGGTGCCCAACTGGTGAATGAGGGCCGGATCACATGCCAGAACATGGAGTCGATCAGCAAGCCATTGAGTGTCTCCGGGTGTGAACAAAGAACCGTTGGCGTTGTCTACGATGATTTCCGGGTTGCCGCCGACATTTGTTGCCAGGACGGGCAAGCCGGAAGCCATGGCTTCGAGCAAAGTATTGGACATCCCCTCCCCGAGCGAGGCGAGGACGAAAACGTCCATGGCGTTGAGAAGCTCGGGAACGCGGCTGGAATCGCCGGCAAAACAAACCCGGCCCTCAAGATCATTAGCTGCCAAGGCCCGGAGTTTTTCGCGCTCGGGTCCGGAACCAACCAGCAGCACACGCACATCGATCCCGCTCTTGACGAGCAGCGTGGCAGCCCTGAGAAGTGTTTGGTGATCCTTGATGGGCACTAACCGGCCAACAGAGCCAACCACGAAAGATTCTTCGGGCAAACTCAATTCCTTGCGCGTAGCAATGCGTGTTTCCCGGCACGGTGCGAAGTGCTGGGTATCCACTCCGTTGTACATCACGCCCATACGCTCCGGACGGATCCACCCCTGGCGCGCATGAAAATCACGGAGCTCTCGAGTGACGGCAAAAACTGCGTCCGTCATGGCATACGCGGCACGGCGAAAAAGGCGGCGGCGCATCGGCAAGCCGGCGAACATGTCCACTTCATATCCATGCTCGCTATGAATGACGACCGGAACGCCGGTCAGTTTGGCGGCTACCACGGCTTCGATCGCCCCCCAGTTGCGCGTGTGCACTATATGGGGGCGGTATTGGCGCATAATGCTTGCCAGCCGGAGAAGCGGGAATTGCAACTGGAGGTTTGAGCGCCCAGCAACGTACATCTTTCCCTCGGAAAAGCACGACCGCACAAAATCTGTGTCAAAACCTCGGGTTGTACAGATGCGATGTTCGAATCCCTCGCCAAGCCCGGCGATCAGTTTCAGAATACCCATCTCCGCACCGCCGCGGCCCATATAGCTGATGACATGCAGAACGCGCAGACGATTGCCATCTTCAGGAGCTGGGCCTGGGAGGACAGCATGCGAAACAGTGTCGCGTTCCATTTCTGCTTGAGTCTGCATCTTTCCGAGAATCCGCGCCAATCTCCCGCGCGCCGTCACCGGAGATTTAACGGCCTTTAGTTTTCGATCATGGAATCCAGCGTACAACCCGCGGTCCCAACGTATTCGTCAACCATAATGGCAAGCGGCTCCAGATCTTGGTCGCAACTTCAAATTTAGGGTTGGCAGGAGAAAAGTTTGGAGCGGTCTTACGCTTAACCAGAAAAACCTGGTAATCCAGGTCCGTGATTTTGGGGTTCCACTTCTTCTTGAAAGCGTAGGCTCCCGTCCCTTTCTTGCTGCGGCCAAAATCAAACGTATTCATGCCGGATTGCGCCGCAAATTTCATCAGCTCCCACCAGAGAAAATTGTTGGCGGCTAGGTCGCGAGCAACGGGAAGGCCTCCAATGTAGTAAGGATGAAAGGTGTCCCGAAAAAGAAAAGACACCGCACTTGCCACGGGCTTCGAGCCTGCATACACAACGAGCACATCGATCTGCTTGCCAAACTCCTGAAGAAGGTTCACGAATAGCGAGCGAGGAAACACCGGCGTGCCGAGACGGCGCATGTTGATTGCAAAAAGCCGGTAGAACTCGTCCAGAAGTTCGGGACCGCGACGGACATGCAGATCTGCCTTTTCCGCCTTGCGAATCATGTAACGTATATCTTTGGGAAGCCCCTTCAGAACCGCTTCCGGGTCCTTGGAGAGGTTCATGGAAAAACTGGAATAGCGCGGATTGGGAATAAACTCCGGCAGGGTTCCGCCGGCCGGATTCCGCAATTCCATATAGTCCACTTGCTGCTCTTGCGCGTGCCGTTTTAGGAATGCAAGCAGAGCCTTCTCAGCTTCGGGGTCCTCGGCGCAGATGCCGCCGTAGGAAGCCAGCGGTGAGGAGACCAGGCACCGACCCACCATCCAATTCGAAACCATGAAAACAGGAGCAATGGCGACGACCCGTCCATCGCGCTCTCCGTAGACATACTGGGCTTTGTGATCGAATGTTTTCTCCACCACGCGCTTCCACGCCATCTGGTGGAAAAACGTTCCCGAGGGATGCTCAAAAACAAATCGATCCCAGCGTTCGGCGTCCTGGTCTTCAAATGCGCGCACCACCAATGGCGCGGATGAAACAGAAGGAACAGGAATCGAGGAGTTCACCGTCTGCAAACTAGGTGACGTCATCTTTCATTCCGTGCGCCGAAGCGTGATTGCCGGCCGCGCGCGCCGGTGAGGCATTCTCGTACTTTTCAAACAGCCAGGACTCTTCCGCTCCGAGGTAGCCCGAAAGCATCTGCCGCTGCTCGGGCGACGGCTCGCGATAGCCGTGAATGATTTTGCTCAAAATGCTTTCGTCAATCCCCAACTCCCTAGCCAGGAAGTTTTGCCGAACCGCGCTGCGAAAGAGCTGAAGTTTTAAGTTTGGATACATCTTGTCGCCTCAAAGTGTCCAATACAGCTGAAGCTGTATTGGAGAAAATCCACAACCAAGCCGGGACGAATCGGAACCTTTACGGAAAATCGCGTCAGCTCTTGGCTGAACCATAGCCATATCCATAGCCGTAGTAGTCATTCCCACGCACCTCGGTGGCATTGAACACCACTCCTAGCAATTTCTTTGGATCGAGCGCTCCCGCTGTCTTCTGCAGTGTCTCCCTCTGCCCATGGTGCGCACGCACAACCGCCAAAACACCATCGCAAGCTGCACTGATCAACTCGAAATCGGCAAGAGGGAGAATCGGCGGAGTATCGATAAGAATGACTTTGAAGAGTTCGCCGCAGCGTGCCATGAATTCTGGCCAGCGCGTGCCGGTGAAGAGCTCAGGTGGGGAGGACAAGACCGTCCCAGCGGGCAGGACGAACAGGTTCTTTTGATTGGTCGCCACGATGGCTTCATCCGGGCCAACCTCACCTGCCAGAACCTCCGCCAATCCAGGCGTGCTCGGATGGTCAAGCATCGAGGTAAGCCCGCAGGTTCGCAGATCAGCGTCAATAATCAGCACGCGCTGCTGCGGAAGCTGCGCGTAGCACAAGCCCAGATTCATGGTTGTCAGAGTCTTGCCTTCGCCAGGCAATGAGCTGGTGAGGGCGATGGACTTGAGGCCGGTTTTTGCCTGGGCGCGCATGAGTCGCGTGCGCAATCCTCGGTAGGCCTCCAACGCAGCTCTTGACGCTTCCCCATGGTGGAGGACCAGCCGTGCCCCGTTCCCGTTTCCAACATGAACTTGCCGGAACTGATTGAGACGCGTATCCGCCGATGGCGTACCAGAAGCCGGACCCTGTTTCAGCGACTCCAGCATCTCCTTGACGTCTATGCCCTGGTCCGCGAGTTTCTGCTGCGCCCACTGATTGGCCTTCTGCGTTTCATTGAAAAACTTGCTCATTTATAACTCCATTGTGGAAGTGCGGCGCAGCTTCATAGCCTGGACTAAAACGTCGACAGCCGACTCGATAACCTTGTCGCCCGCAGGGTCTTTTTCATGTGCAGCGTTCACCGCTACGGTGACTTGTTCCTTGATGCTCATTTCCGGGCGAACTTCATTCACCTCGGGCACAAGAGCACGGCGCTTCTTCATGGCATGAATCAAGAGGTCAAGCGCTGACCCAATGACCGCATCTCCCACGACTTCTTTCCCGCCAGTCCCATTCCTAGAGGCCACACCGCTTATTTCCATCTCCGGTTGGACATGGGTCTCGTTCAATCCGAGCTCGGTGGCCGCCTCGGCAACGATAACCAGATCGATCACTGGCCGGCGTGCTTTGCAACCAATGGTCAGACATGCATCGCAAAGCAGGTTCACGAGCCGGGGAACACCCTCGGTAAGCCGGACAATCTCTTCCAGGACTTGGATGGGGAATGGGGAGGCCGTGCCGCGGAAGCCCGCAGAATGCAACCGTTCGGTAATATAGGCGCGCACCTCGGGCAAGCTCAGGGGCCGGAGCGTGCAACTGCTCGCAACTCTTTGTCGGAGGGCCCGTAATTCCGGTTTCCGGAGCAGCCCGAGGAGCTCAGGCTGACCGCACAAAACGATCTGCAGTAGTTTTTCTTGGTACGTGTCCGCGTTGCTCAACAAGCGAATTTCTTCGAGGAGCTCGGGACTCAACAAATGCGCTTCGTCCACTAGCAAGAGCGATGTGCCGCCCTTTCTCTGCGTCTCCAGGAGCATGCGCTGAAGAGCGGCGAGGCGCGCCGGCTTGCTCGTAGACGTGCATGGAATCTCGAATTCCGAGAGAAGCATTTCCAGGAATTCTTCGCGGCTGAGAGTCGGATTAAGAATGAACGCCGAGGAAATAGGATGATTGTTCGCGGCTCTTTCGGTGAGAATCTGGAGTGCAGTATGAACAACGGTAGTCTTGCCCGTGCCGATGGGCCCAGTCATCAAGACGAAGCCCTTGCGGCGCATAACCGCTTCAACCACTGTGGCCAGCGCAGCCGCATGCGGTTCTGCGAGGTGAAAGAACCTTGGATCCGACGTGAGCCGAAAAGGCTCTTCTCGAAGATTATAGAAAGTGGTGTACATATTCTCGTCTTAAGCTACGAACCGCGAAATCACCAGGCCAAAGGCCACGGCGGCTACGGTGGTGCCGGCAGTCAAACTCGCGATGCGCCAAAGGGCCCAGGCGTGTTCCTTATCGCTGGTAATCATTGGAATCCCCGCGAGCACTGGCTTACCGAAGATTTGCGCTGCTTCCCTCTCGTGCCGCACGGATTCATCGCTGACTTCGACAAGAAAGGCAACGCCAACACCGCACATCAGCCCAAAAAACAATCCACCGATGATGATCATCCCGCGCCGTGGGCCCTCAGGACCATCCGGCGGAACAGCAGCGTCCAATATCTCGAAGCGCTCTCCAGCTTGATGCGTTTCCAGTTCACCGGCCATCACGGCATCCAGTTTCTTGGCCTGGAGCTGGTTATAGTGGTTCCTCAAGCTGTCGTAATCACGCATGAGCCCGGCAATCTGCTGTTCAAACACCGGGACCTGCTGCAGCTTGCCCACGTGGTATTGGATCTGCTTTTCCAGTTCGGCTTGGGCCTTGGTTTGGTCGTCGATGTCCTGGTCGAGTTTGTTTACTTCGGCTTCTACGACGGGATTGTGAACCTGATGCGTCGGGACATTCGGCTGGGTGTCTGGAATGTCGTTTTCGGCTTTCTCGCTTTCGGCCTTGGCCTTCAGTTGATTGATATCGTTACGGAGTTTGCGAACATCCGGGTAATTTGGCCCGTAGCGAATCTGCATGTCTTTCAGTTGATTTTCCAATTTTTGCAATCGCATCTGAGAAGGAGATTTGGACGCGCTCGACTGTTGATCCAGATCAATCGTCTGCGTTGACATCCCGGCCATCGATTGTATGTACACCTTGCTCTGGCGATCGCGGTTCACCTGGTCCTGGCTGTTTCGCAACTGATCCCTAAGAGTGTTCATGGCTTCCAAGTGGTACTGCTTGGACTCTGGCAGATCCATGATGTAGCGCGCCTTGACGTCCTGCAAAAGGTGTTCTTTCTCTTCGAGTTGACGCTTGGTTTCCTGTAATTCAGTTTCGAGGAACTGGGACGTTCCGTTGAAGTGCTTCTGCCGGGCTTGCAGGTTGCGCTCGATGAACAGCGAAGCGAGCCGATTGGCCACGGGTGCCACTTGATCACGATTGGTGTCTGTGAAGGCGATGCGAAATGCACTTAGCCGCTGCCCCCCGGAGTCCACCACTTCGATGGTTGTCGACTTCTGCATGCGGGCAACAAGTTCCTGTTCGGACGCTTTGCCGCGTATTGCGGGATAGAGATTCATTTCCTTGGTGAGCAAGCCGAGTTGGGTGGGGGACATGACTTCTTGACGGATGGTGGAGAGGCGATCGGCAACAGTGCCACTCACGCTCGTGGGGACCACACTGTCCGGTACTTTTTGAGGATCGACCAGAATGACAGTCTCCGCCCGATAGACACTCGGAAGGCGCATGGCAACCACAGCAATACAGACGAAGATCCCCAAAGTGAGCAAGATAATCCACAATTTACGGCGACGGGCGAGATCTAAGTACTCTCGAATCTGTGTGTTAATGCCTGCCTCGCCGGGGGCGGTGAAGGCTGGTTGCTCGTTCAAAGATCATCCTCCAAGTCGATGGTCACTCGGTCAACAATTTTCCGACGCTTCAACTATAGCAAGCTGGCTTCCACAGGTTCGATACCGGACTTGGCCAGTCAATGAATTTAAGCGACTTATTTTCAAATAGATACAAGACGGACATCGGTTCCCAGGCGGCATGGCCGGGTCGGAAGTCACACCCATGGGAAACCCATTTCCCAAATAGCTCTAGATAGTTCATTCGAACGCTAATCTATTGACACGAAATGACTTAAATCCTTAGTGTTCCCTTGAGTGTCTGGGACGAGTAAGCCACTTTCGGATCCTTTGCCGGAGATTTACGAAAAAGTTCTTTAGTGGGGTACGCGAGCGGGTAGCCAGCGGAGGCCGAAGGAATAGATGTTTCGATTGCCGCTGAAAAGATTGTTTGCGTTTACTGACTGATTCTTACGATAGTAATCGAAGCTGGCAAAAAGGCCCGCTCTTGGTGCCAGCAAAAACTGTGCATCGCCCGTCCCATACCAGCCAGAAAATCCTCCGGACTGAACCTGGCGCAGATAGCCGCCGCCGAGAGACCAATACAGCCTCTTGCCAAGTTGGTTTAGATACGTCAAATCGACGCGGTCCGCATACTGATCGGAAATCAAACCATTACTGAGCGTGTCTCCGCGTGAGTAATTAAGACCGACAGAAGACCGCCCGAACTGCTTCACCAATCCAAGAGTTCCGAAGAAAAACCATTGCCTCGCGTTTTGCGCACGCACAGATGTTGAGGCGCCCAGAGACCCTCTTGCGAACAGTGTCGCGCTCAGTTGCCGACCGGCCGTGCCTGCCACGGTGTGATAAATCGTGTCCGTTGGAACGCCAGTCGTTGAACTGGAAGTCCCCGGCCCCGCTTCGTGAAAAAGCTGGCCAGTGTATTGCAGACCGACAGTCTGCCTTTCACTTGTGCGGTAATTCCAATTTGCACTGCCTCCATAGGAGACACCGCGCGTGAAGGTCACCCCTCCACCAGCCTCAGAAAAGGTATAGCTCGGATCGATAGCGATAGAAGATCGTTTGGACAAGGCGTAGGACACTGACAAGGAAACACTATTCGACATCCAACGATTGGGCCCATCGAGGAAATTGTTCGTGGTTACACCTGAAGTAATCGGGTTCACGTCAAGGTACGAGAACCCAAACGACTGCTGCGTATAGTAGTACCGAAAACCATCGCTGATCCTCACATTCCATCGAGGGCGAGTGTAGATTAGCCAATCCAAACTGGTGTTTTGATTTGAAAAATTACCAACAACACGTCCTTCGGCAATGGCCATGCTCGGGTGGTATTGGATGGCAAACCTGCTCGCGCCAACTTTGTGATCGTAGACCACCGTGGTCTCAAGAACGGCGGAGGTATAAGTAGTGCCCGGCGTGGTCGGCGATCCCACAAACTGGTCCACAACTCCGCTGACTCCCGCGGAGGGAATGTATAGACTGCCCCAACCGATGCCTTGCCGGTTTCCCGCCAGCAATCCGGAAGTGCCGATTTGCCGGATATAGGAATCCGCCCAGGCCAGCGCATAAGGACTGGCAGGTTCGGCATCAGGACTGTTCGTGTCCTTTGGGGCATCTTGGGCCGCAGGCTTCTGTTTCCCTGCGTCCTGACCCGCATCTTGCGCCTGTCCGAAGTTAGGCAGCAAACAGATCGCAAGGATTAACAAAAAGATCTGCCAGTAAGCGACGCGAAGTTGTTTGTTATACATCACGTTTCACATTCATCTCGAAGACTTAGCTGAGGCAACAAACCATCAAGGAACCACAACCACGTCACCGGGCTGGAGCGTCACGTTTTCGCTTTTACCGGCCACGGCTTTCTTAAAGTGGAATGGGATGCGTATCTTCTTGCCATTCTGTTCGCGGAGAATATAAATAGAATCGGCCTTAGCAAAAGGTCCGACTCCACCCGCCGCGGCGAGCAACTCCAGCGCCGTCATATCCCCATTGAGAGGAAACGTTCCCTGATGTCCGACTTCACCCACGAGATAGACCTTTCGACTTCGAATAGCTCGAACAATGACTGTGACCTGCGGCTCGTTTACAAAGTTTTTCAGTTTTTCCGTAAGCACATTCTGCAATTCCTCGGTTTTCAATCCCACGGCCTTGACATCGTTTACCAGCGGGAGGGTAATCATTCCGTCCGGGCGGACAACAACCCCCGTGGAGAGTTCCGGCTCGCGCCAAACGGAAATCTGAAGCTCATCCTCAACTCCGATGATATACGTGAGTCTCTGTTCGGGAGTCAGTGCCGATGGTGGAAGGGATTCGGGCTTTGGAGCCTTCTCCGTGGTCTGTTTTGCGTCTTTATCCTTGACATTCTTGTCAGTCGTGGGAGTTGGGCCCGTGGCAGACTGGGCTGGCCGGTGATGTACTGTGTGTGGATCGCCATGGAGCCCCGCCCTCAACAGGGGAGGCAGGGTACTCAAGAAAAGGGGAACTGCCAGCCATCCAATAAGATGCCTAGAATACAAGCGCGACCTCCGTTCAATCGTAGCTATGACCAAGAGCAAGGCTCCGGCCAAAGCTGCCCTCACCGTATCTGTTGAAACAAAGACCTTTAAAGGATACTCGCGGGGCACTCCCAACACCACGGGAAATCAGTTTCCCGGATTATGGAGTCCGCTCCATGCCGATGGCACGCCACTCCAAGGGAGCTAGCAAGCCAGAATGCTCTGGACTCGAAACTCCCGCGCCACGTGAGCCTGTTTGAGTTCACCTCCGTCCGGGCCCGGCCAGGAGTCTCTCGATCCACTGCAACAGGGCGAAAGAACGAATTAGTACGTGATATCCACCAATCCAAATTGAAACCAGCAGAACGTCCGTGACTCGTCGCCTTGGGATCTGAACGGTCATAGCTCTGAATGTTCGGAGCCTGCTCGGCGCCGCTATTTCGCTCCGCGCTGCCACAACACAACTTTTGCGGTTTCAAAGAGAATGGCCAGATCCAGAGTCAATGAGAGATGTTTGATATAGAAAAGATCGTATTCAAGTTTTGTTTTTGCTTCTTCGATACTCGCCCCATATTGATATTTTACTTGGGCCCAGCCCGTGATTCCCGGACGAACTGAATATCGCAAGGCATAAAATGGAGTCTCACTTTCCAGCATGCGACAGAAGACCGCCCGCTCCGGACGCGGCCCCACAAAACTCATCTCGCCCCGTAGTACGTTCACTGCTTGTGGAAGCTCATCCAGGCGCAGCTTGCGGATGATGCGCCCCACGCGAGTAACGCGCTGATCGCCGTCGGCCGCCCACTTTGGACCATGCTCCTCGGCATTGTGATTCATCGAGCGAAACTTGAATATTTGGAACGGGCGTCCGCCCAATCCGATGCGCTCCTGCCGAAAGAGAACCGGGCTGCCGGACTCCAGCCAAATCGCAAGCGCCACAATCCCGATGATTGGCAGGGTAAGGAGCAGGAGCACTAAAGAAGCCAGGACGTCTACCATGCGCTTCGCAGCGAGCAAAAGTGAAGATTTGCGAAAACCTTCCGAAAGAATCATCCAGCTTGGGGACAAATGCTCCAGGCGAATTCTCCCATCGATCTGTTCGCTGACCGTGTGGGCATCTTCTACAGCCACGCCCGCGAATTTCAGGTGCAAGAGTTCCCTTACAGGCGTCTGACCGCGTCTTTCTCTTAAGGAAAGCACGATGCGATCAATTTTTTCGCGAGACGTTATTTCTTCGAGGTCTTTCGTCGCACCGATGATGCCGGGATTGACCAAGGACTTGCCAATATTTTCTCCATTTTCATCGAGAAAACCCACAACCTTGAGGTGTAACTCAGGCCGGTGGAGGATCTCGCGAACCAAAGAAACTCCGAGCGGTCCGGTGCCAACGACGAGAACTCGCTGCTGTCTTGGCAAAAGAAAATTTGCTTCCAGCAAGATGAGACGCCAGCTCAATAGGAACAGCAAAACTATTGGGGCGGATATGACGGCAATTCCTCGCCCAAGACTGTGGTCCGGGATAAAATAGTACAGAATTGCAAGAATGACCCAGGCAGTTCCCACGGCCTGGAAGAGATAGACAAACAACTCGCTGCGCCGATTCACTACGCGCGAGGCGTAAAGGTCGTTGTAATAGAGAGAGATTCCGCAAGTCACCAACACTATTCCGAAACGAAAAGAAATGTCAGGCAGGCGCAGGTAATTTAGGGCCGATCGGAAATCATGTAAACGGATCAAGATTGCCAGACAGAGGCCGAGAGCTATCAAGCTGGCGTCGCCCACGACCAAGACCTTGGTCGTCATCGGAATCTTTTGGCCACCAATTTTCAGCATGGGTTCTTGGGTTCTTTCGAGGAACTATGCTAGTAATGCCTTGTTTTATGGGTTCAACGCCAATGAGTTCAACACCGCGGCAAGAATCACCGAGCACAATTGGATACTGGTTCCGGCTGACCCCATAGGCTCTATGCGATAAGGCAACTGACTGCCCAAAAATGGGCCCAAGATTCCAGAGACAACGTGTACAATAAGCTATTCAGTTTCATGCAGTTACGGTCGTGCCCTTGACTACCTGGGGCGCTGGAGTGGCCTAGAAAGTTCTCTTCCACGGAAACGGCTTGCTCTCATAGGAAATTGTTGTTATTCGCGGGCACAAAGTAAGTGAACCTCTGACCTTGGCACATAACATTGAAGCATAAGGATTTAGGTAGAAAGCCGCTTCATTCTCTCCACCCCAATACATAAAAGTCTGTCGTTTAGACGGTCAGACGGGCTGTGACTTCTTGCCAAGGAGTGAATCTCGGCACCTAAGCCTATTACTCTTAAGGAGTTATTTCATAGGAGGTCTTTGGCAGATGGTTTGCAATTGAGATATCGTCTAAGACCACGCGCTGTGGACCGTAGCATAAATCATGGGAATTGTGGGAGTTAGGGAATTTGGTCTTGGATTCAATTGAAAATAGAACCAGAATTTGGATCCATCCGCTTCTGGGCACTCCGATCTATCCAGCTCATCTGGGTACGGAATACTTGAAAATTGCGAATCCAAGCAACGCAGGGCGAATTCAGCCGTGATGCGGGTGTCGAGGCCTGAAAAGGTAGCAACCTCAATTCGTGAAATTTGATGGATTGTATGTCGAGGACCTGAGAATGGAACAAACGACGACCACTAGCTTGATCGAACAAAGAATCCATAGATTTCTGGTGGAGAAATTCCCGCTCGCACGGAAAGCTAAAGTTGACAAGGATACGGCCCTCCTCGAGAAAGGCATCCTGGATTCGCTTGGGATCCTGGACGTAGTAAGTTTCCTCGAAAGTGAGTTTTCCATCACGATTGGGGATGAGGAATTAGTGCCGGAGAACTTCCAGAATCTGAACTGTCTTTCCTCGTTCGTGCAGAACAAACAGGGAAGAGGTTCATGAGTTTGCACAGTTTAAGGAGTGCACACGCAACGAACAGGCAGGACCATGGAGAAGTATTCCGCCAAGGTTCCTTGATAGCAAGCGTCATCACAATACTTGAATCAACTGAGAAAGGGCTTTTCGGCACGTCGCTATGGACTTCTTGATCTGGCATCTATTGCGTGAGAGCACCCGGCGTTGGCCGGAAAAAGAAGCTCTGGTACACGGAGAGGAACGATTGATCTACAGAGAAGTCGCTCGCCGCGTGGACGGGCTCGCTGCCGGCCTGAGAGAGGCGGGGTTGCGCCGTGGCGACCGAATGGGCATCTATCTGGAAGCTTCTGTTCCCCAAGCACTTTCCATCTTCGGTATATCGCGCTCGGAAGCCGTCTATGTCCCGATCAACGCACTTCTGCATCCCGAACAAGTAATGCATATTGCTCGCGATTGCGGAATGAAAGGTCTTATTACCACGGCCGCGAAGCTCGCATCGCTTGCGGAAGTGCTCCCACAGATTCCTTCTCTTGAGTTTCTGGTTGTCGTTGGTCCCGGAGAAGTAGCGGCGCGGCTCCCGGTTCATCGTTTCGAGGAATTTTGCGCACGGAGCGCCCCCTCCGGGTGGCAGGAATCCAGCATCGAGAAGGATCTCGCCGCCATTCTTTACACCTCCGGTTCAACGGGCAAGCCTAAAGGGGTGATGCTGAGCCATGCGAACGTAGTCGCTGGCAGCCGGATCGTCTCCACCTATCTCGGCATTACTGAGAGTGAACGCATCCTTGCCGTTTTGCCGTTCAGTTTCGACGCGGGAATGAATCAATTGATGACGGCGTTCGAAAAGGGCGGCACTTGCGTCCTGATCAATTTTATTTTTGCGCGCGAAATCGTGCAGGTCCTGCTCAAAGAAAAAATCACCGGCCTCGCCGGTGTGCCCACGCTGTGGAGCCTGCTAGCGCAATCCAATTCGACCCTTGCCAAACAGCCTCTGCCGCACTTGCGCTACATCACGAACACTGGCGGCGCAATGCCACAAGCGGTGCTCAAAGTGCTGCGGGAAGTTCTTCCCGCAACGAAAGTCTTCCTGATGTACGGGCTCACTGAAGCTTTCCGTTCGACGTATCTTCCTCCGGAGGAACTTGATCGTCGGCCGACTTCCATGGGCAAGGCCATCCCGGACACTGAAATCCTCGTGCTCAACGAGCATGGACAGCTTTGCAAACCAGGTGAACCTGGCGAACTTGTTCACCGCGGGCCGACAGTCTCGCTCGGCTACTGGAACCGACCGGAAGATACGGCTCGCGCGCTCCGGCCAAATCCGCTGTTGCCGCCGGAACTCGGAGACTGCGAGAAGGTTTGTTACTCGGGAGACTTGGTGAAGATGGACGAGGACGGCTTCCTCTACTTCATCGGCCGCCGCGACACGATGATCAAATCCAGTGGGTTTCGCATCAGCCCCACCGAGGTGGAGGAAGTACTCTTCCAGAGCGGCAAACTACGTGGCGCCGCGGTCATAGGGATACCTGACGACACGCTCGGCCAAACCATAAAGGCGTTTGTAGTGGCAAAAGACGGCAATTCCATGGACGTCGACGCGATGCTCGCGTATTGCGCGGAGAAAATGCCCCGCTACATGGTTCCTAAGACTTTTGAGGTGCTGAGCGAATTGCCGAAAACTTCCAGCGGAAAAGTGGATTACCCGGCGTTACGTCGCCGCGAAGGTCTGTAATGGCCGACTTGGCGGCATTGCTGGTGTCAAAGTACTTCCCGAAGTCGGGCGATTCGCTCGTCATCGGCGATGTTTCGGTCGTTCAGCTCGCTGAGATATACGGGACTCCTATCTTTATTTATGACGGGTCCGTGCTCGATCGAAAGTTCGACGCGCTCCGTTCAGCGCTGCCAGCGCGATTCTCGATCTATTACTCTATTAAAGCCAACCCGAGTCCGGCAGTCGTTAGGCATTTCCTGAGCCGGGGTTCCGGAATCGAAATCGCATCGGTGGGCGAGTTCCGGAAAGCGTTGGAGGCTGGTTGTCCGCCCGAGAGAATTTTATTTGCTGGACCTGGAAAGTCCGAGGCGGAACTCGAACTGGTCCTTTCGCGAGGGATCGGCGAAATCCACATGGAGTCACTGACCGAGGCCAGGCGAATCGCCGCGATTTGCCGGCGCCTGGGTCGCCGTGCGCAAGTAGCCATTCGCATCAATCCGGTTGGTGAAGCCGAAGGCGGAGCGATGCGCATGGGGGGGCGTCCCGCACCTTTTGGAATGGATGAAGAAATTTTAGATCAAGTGTTGGATGCGGTTCTTGCTGAGCCGGAACTCGATCTGTGCGGAATCCACCTGTTCACGGGAACCCAGATTCTGGATGCGGCGGTCTTGGAGAATCAGTATCGTCACGGGCTGGAACTCGCCCGGCGGGTCGTGAAGCGCGTAGGCCGTCCACTCCGCACGCTCGATTTTGGCGGAGGTCTTGGAATCCCCTATTTTGCGCACGAGCAGGAATTGAATCTCGAATCTCTGCAAAAGCGGCTGGCCACACTCTTCCAGGAAATCGATGGCGATCCCGCTTTTGAGGGAACACAATTCCTCGTGGAGCCAGGGCGGTTCCTTGCTGGTGAGGCAGGAGTGTACTTGACGCGCATCAGTGACATCAAAGTTTCACGTGGCAAGAAATTTCTCATCGTCGATGGCGGAATGAATCATCACCTTGCGGCTTCTGGAAATTTGGGCCAGACCATCAAGCGAAATTATCCGATAGCTATTCTAAATAAGATGCCCGCTCCCGCAGACGAAACGGTGGATATCGTGGGTCCACTCTGCACGCCGCTCGATACCCTGGCGCGCGCAATCACCCTTCCGCGCGCAGAAATTGGAGACTTGGTGGGGATTTTTCAGTCCGGCGCATACGGTCGGTCGGCGAGCCCCGTTGGGTTCCTCAGCCACCCCGAACCGTCCGAGATATTCATACAGCATGGCCGCCACGCTCTCGTTAGTCATGAGGGTGACCAGTTCGACTCGACCCAGCAGGGGAGCCGACAGTCCCGTGGAGAAGTAGATCGCAAATTGAGTGCGATGCCATGAGCTGGGAATTCGTTCCTGCCCAAGACCATTTCGAGGCGGCGCGAGAGGAGTGGGACAATCTGAATCGTCTCCAAGGTGACCACATCTTACTCGATTCTGAATTCACGAGTGCTCTGCTGCGTCACTTTGGCTCCAACACAGTCCGCCTGGGGATTCTTCAGAACCCCACGCGACCGGCAATGGTGCTTGTTGTCCCGACACGTTGGGGCTTCTGGGAAACTTTCCAACCATCTCAAGCGCCAATGGGTCTCGCCGTCTTCGGACACCGTGATGAACATGGGGACGGCTTGCTTGAACTATTGCGGTCGCTCCCGGGGTATGCCCTTCAACTTGCGGTGCTCCAGCAGGACCCGGATTTCTCCTCCTTTCCACTGAACCAAGGGCTTTCTCATTTGGAATTCATCGAATATATCCAGACAGGGAGCCTGAAACTCGACGGCGGTTTTCAAGAGTATTGGGATTCCCGCAGCGAAGACCTTAAACGCAACAATGCCCGCCGCCGCCGCAAACTTGCCGACCAGAATAAAAGACTCGAGTTCAGAGCTCATACCGATCGGGATTCTGTAGCAGCCTGCGTTCGGGAGTACGGACGATTAGAATCGCAAGGATGGAAGGGACAACAAGGGACGGCAGTTACAGAGGACAACCCGCAAGGTCGCTTCTACCGGGAGGTTATGGAGTTTTTCTGCCCGCGCGGACAAGGAGTCATTTTTGAATTGCTCCTGGAAGGAATGCCGATCGCGAGTGAATTTTGGATAGGCCGAAATGGCATGTACGTTAACCTGAAAACGGCATACGACGAAAGCCAGAAGCAGCTTTCTCCGGGCTTTCTGATGAAGGAATCTCTTATTCGCTGGGCGTATTCCGAGAAGAACTGGCGCCGCTTGGAGTTCTATGGGCGTACAATGGACTGGCACCAAAAGTGGATCGACCGCACGCGAACTCTTTATCATGTGAATTGCTATCGCAGCAGATGGGTCCTTCAGGCGCGAAAAACAGCGAACCGACTCCGCTCCGTTCGAGCTAGAGTGTCTCCTCGCCAGACAGATTAGGATATTTCTCGATAGGATTCGAGGAGAAGCTTCGTCTTTTGCTGCTATGCGGTTGAGCTAAAGGCTACGGTTGATGCTGCGAAGACCTGCGCGGCCGACAAGGGGAGTCAGGCAACAATGAGAATTACGGTTCGTCCGGCGGATCTGCATGCTGACCGTGACGTTCTCATAGACATGATGCTTCGCTTTTTAACCCCCATGTCCAATGGAGCGAGATATGACTGGCTATACCAGCAGAATCCTGACGGACCTGCCCAATTGTGGGTTCTGATTGATTCCGACACAGGCGCAATCGTCGGTTCGGGAGGGTTCGTGCCTCGCCGCGTGTATGTGAACGGACGGGAGAGTCTCGGAGCGATCTTGGTTGATTTTTGGATTCACCCTGAATACCGAAGCCTGGGTCCAGCCTTGCAGCTGCAACGCGCTTGCCTTGCAGGTATTGAGGCTGGCCCGTACGACCTATACTACGATTTTCCCCAGCAAAACATGGTTGCTGTCTACCGAAGGCTTGGAATCGAGACAAGTCAATGGTTGGTCCGCCTGACGAAGCCTCTAAGCCTCAAGAGAAGGCTTGGAAGATGGGGGCAAATTCCGCTCGTTGGCCGTTCTCTCATTGCTGCAACAAATGGGATCCTTAGACTTCGCGATGCTGGCAAGGGAAACAGAAGCGGGTGCACAATTTCAGAACAGAAAGTGGGATGCTGTGACGATTTCACTCAATTGGCTCGACAAGTCAGCCCGAAGTACGGAGTTTGTGTCGCACGAACAGCGCGCTATTTGAATTGGCGTTTTCAATCACATTTCCATCATCGTTGCGAAATGCTGACGGCTCGCCGCGATGGTTCTCTCTTGGGGTACATTCTGTTCCTTCAAGATGCGGAGACTGCGACGATTGTTGATCTGTTCGGGGTGGAAGACGAGAGCATGAAGTCTGACCTCGTTTTTACGGCGCTGCAAGTTCTCCGCAAGCGTGATGTTCTTAGCGTGAATGCACCCAGTTTACGCTCCCATCCCCAGACCGCATTTCTCCGGAAGCTGGGGTTCTATCCTCGTGAACCTCATCCGGTGGTGATCTCTGCCTCTCGCGGAAAAGCAGGTCTAGATGGCTCGAATTTTTTCTTGATGGATGGCGATAGAGACAGTTGAGCGATCAGGGTCAATTGCCTGAAGTACGGAAGAGTCCGATGCCCGCTGAGGTGTCGCAATTTCGCATGAGCAAGGATCCGGTGTTCACTCGCCGGTTTCTGAAGTTCTCTCCTGGTGCTGTAAACTCTCCCGGAGCTCATAACCTTTCACGCCATTTTTTCTTTCAAGCCCGCAACGCAATTTATCATGGCCTGCGGGCGCTCCAGCTTTCTCCCGGAGATGTAGTGCTACTCCCGTCCTACCTGTGCGCAGCGGCAATCGAGCCAGTGTTAGCTCTACGCGCGAAGGTGGAGTTCTACCGGATCGACGACAATTGTCAGCCCGATTTTGACGACATCGAGAGCAAGGTTCGCCCCGAAACCGGAGTCGTTCTGGCCGTTCACTACTTTGGATTTCCTTGCGATATTGCGCACTTTCGAGAGTTCTGTGATAAACGAGGGCTCCTGCTCGTTGAAGACTGCGCCCATGTTTTCCAAGATGAAGTTCACGGTAAACCGCTCGGGTCGTATGGAGACATCTCCGTGTTCAGTTGGCGCAAGTTCCTTCCTCTGTACGATGGCGGAGAATTGGTACTTAATGTTCCGCGCGAATTATCTGTAACCTGGGCCAAAGAAAACACCTTGTCCAGTATCAGAGCTGCTAAGCATCTCATCGAGCAAAGCGCCTCATACTCCGATTCCGGCGCTCTGAAAATTCTCGCCAGTTCTTTGGAATTCGCAAAAAGGGGCTGGGACCGGCTGCGGCGAGAAAACGCAAACACGGCTAGGAAACCGTCCACAGACTTCGTTGGTGTTGAATTTGACCAATCGCTGGTCGATTTACCGATGTCTCGAATCTCACACTGGACGCTCCGGCGGTCGGATGTTTCCGCAATCGTGGCGAAGCGCAGAGAGAATTACGCTTTCCTCTTGCGGCAATTGTCCTCCATAAGCGGCATCCGGATGGTGTTCCCAGATTTGGGAGCGCGCCATTGCCCCTGGGTGTTTCCTGTAGTGTTTGAGGGGATCGAAGGCGCCCACCTCACGCTTCGTGCCCGCGGTATCCCGGCGGTGACATGGGGTGCTGTCCGTCATCCCTCGATGCCTAGCGGTGAGTTCCCGGTGGCTGAATTCTTGTACAAGAATCTGGTAATGCTCCCGGTGCACCAGGATCTGAGCGAGCCGGATTTGCACGCGATCGTCCAGGAATCGCGTTCGATATGCCGATCCTATGCCAGTGCAGCAGTTGGAAACCAGGGCGCGGCTCCTTGCCCGACTGGTGATAAAAAAAGATAGGCTAGGCTGTGAGGTTTTCAGATTCTCAAGATGACCAAGCGCGTTGTCATGATTGCATACCACTATCCGCCTTGCGCGGTTAGCAGTGGGCAGCAGCGCACACTTAGTTTTTCGCGTGACTTGCCGGCCTATGGGTGGAAACCGATTGTCCTAACGGCTAGAGCAAGCGCATACCCTCGGGTGGATGACGATCAACTAGCGGACATACCGTCGACCACTGAAGTCGCCAGAGCATGGGCTTTTGACACCGTCAGGCATCTTTCTTTCCGTGGTCGTTACCCCGGTTGGCTGGCCGTTCCGGACCCTTGGATAAGTTGGTTTGCTTCTGCGATGCTGCGCGGACTCAAACTCATTCGAAAGCATAAACCCAAAGTGATATGGTCAACCTATCCGATTGCAACCGCCCACTTAATTGCTCTCGCTCTACACCGGCTGACGGGCATTCCGTGGATTGCGGACTTCCGCGACCCGATGATTGAAATTGATCCGGTGACAAACGAGCGTTGGCCGAAGGATCCAAAGATCTGGCGAGCGCGCGAGTGGATTGAACGGCGCACCGTCTTATCTTGTGCCCGCGCTGTTTTTGTGACGAATGGGGCCCTGCAAATCTATGCTAAGAGATACTCGGAGCTCCCGCCCTCGCGATGGGCCCTGATCGCCAATGGCTACTCAGAGGATAGCTTTGCTGCTGCTGAAGCGATGCGAAACGGTAAGCGGCCTCAACAGGGCAAGATCGTGCTGCTCCACAGCGGCGTTCTTTATCCGTCGCCGGACCGGAATCCAAGAGAGTTTTTCTCCGCTCTTGCCGAACTCCGCAAGTCGGACAAGATCTCCCCGGGAACTCTGCAAGTCATCCTTAGAGCCAGTTCGTCCGAGGACCTGTATCGGAAGCTTGTACTCGAACATCGAATTGAGGACATCGTTACGCTTGAGCCGCCAATTGCCTACAATCAGGCTCTTGCTGAGATGCTTAGTGTTGACGGGTTGTTGATTTTTCAGGGACGTGATTCCAATCCCGCGATTCCAGCCAAGCTTTACGAATACATTCGTGCGCGCCGGCCCATATTCGCCCTTGTGGACGAACGTGGAGACACCGCGGCCCTGCTGCGAGAAGCAAAGGTTGGCACACTCGTTCCCCTGGATTCGAGCGAAAGAATCGCGTCCGGGCTCCTCGATTTCTTGGGACAGGTCCGCTCCGGTGTCGCCCCAGTGGCTTCTGACCAAGAAATTGGACGGCATGGACGAAGGAATAAGGCTTGTGAGTTGGCTTGTCTCTTTGATGAAATCATTTCCGGACGTGAGCATGATTTCAGGCCCAGCGATTATCATTGAAACGAAGGGAGTCTGCAGCACAGGATCGGGCTGAAAAAAACTCACTTGGGAAATCTTCTCATCACCGCGTTCCACTTTCCGCCACAAGCTGGCAGCAGTGGGCTGCTCCGGACACTAAAATATTGCCGTTATCTTCCGGACTCCGGTTGGCAAGCGACGGTGCTCACTCCAAACCCGCGAGCATACGAAAAAGTCGATGAGAGTAGTCTCGGTTCCATCCCCAGAAATGTAGTGGTTATTCGCTCCCCGGCCTTGGACGCAAAGAAACACCTGGGGATCAATGGCCGCTATCCTCGGTATCTTGCTCTCCCGGATCGCTGGGTTAGCTGGATTTTCGCCGGTGTGCCTGCTGGTTTGCGGGCAATTCGACAGCATAAGCCTGATGTACTCTATTCGACGTTTCCCATTATGTCTGCAGCGGTTATCGGCCTTGTCTTGCGCCGCCTTACCGGACTGCCGTGGATTCTGGATCTCCGCGATCCCATGAGCCAGGACGACTATCCTCATGATCCGTTGGTCCGGCGGGTGTGGAGTTCAATTGAGCGAGCGTGCATGCGTCGTGTTAGTCGAGTGATCTTCACTGCGGAGGCCACTCGTCAAATGTATCTTAAGCGCTATCCGGATTTACTCACACCCGAGATGTGCATCCTCATTTCCAATGGTTATGATGAGGAAGATTTTGCTGACCTTCAAATTTCCACGCCGGGTCCCGTCCCCACCAGCCGCCCCATCCGGCTCGTTCATTCTGGGCTCATCTATCCCCTCGAACGTGATCCCCGGCCGATGTTTAGTGCGGTCGGGCGCCTTAAGAAGATGGGCCGCCTGAGTGCTGAAAAGGTTCAAATTGTCTTTCGTGCGCCTGGCTCGGAAGATTTGTATCGCAAACTCCTGGCCCAGCGAGACATCGAAGATTTGATTACCCTCGAACCGCATATGCCCTACCGGCAAGCGTTGCAGGAATGTGCGGACGCGGACGGATTGTTGCTGTTTCAGGCGGCGAAGTTCGACATGCAAATTCCGGCGAAGACCTACGAATATTTGCGAATTGGCAAGCCGATTTTTGCGCTGACCACACACACCGGCGACACAGCCGCACTCCTGCGTCAGGTAAGGGGAGCAACGATCGTAGATATTGCCTCCGAAGATGAGATTTACGAAGGGTTGTCCACCTTTACCCAAGTCGTGCGAGCCGGTACTCATCCATTGCCGAACCAATTTGGAATTCGTCTCTACACTCGGCAAGCCCAGGCAGGTCAGTTGGCCAAAGTTTTGGATAGCTTGACTCCCGGTCCCGGCACTACTGAGAGCTTAGAGGCAGTGAGCAGTGCAAATTGAGGGTGTCTCCTGGGCGTTCGCGAGCGATAAGTCTGCTGGAAGCTAGTGCGGGCGCTGGGCGGAGTGCTGCCTTTCGGAAAACCTACGCAGGTTCTGACTTCCGTTCGGACATTATGGCTGCGGTCATAACCTATCGAGCTCGGGCGACTCTGTTTCGTGCGTCGCTGGTAATGAGGCAAGCGGGATGTACCCCGCGGAAGCGAGACTGACACGGCGTAAATCTGGTGAGGTGCAAATGTACTTGTGTCCCGATTGTAAGAAGCCGCTGGAAAACTGGAAATGCCCATCCTGCGGCAGCCTGTTTGAGCGCAAGGACGGATTCCCGATCTTGCTTTCACGGGACCCTCGCTTTGTCTCTGGAGCCCAGATTGGAGCCACGTACGATGACATATACTCCCACCGTGCGGGCGTATGGGAAGACCAGGGCCGAACCCCAGAATTCATTTCCTTTTTCTCCGCCTTGTTGGGTAAATTCTCGGACGGCAGAATTCTGGAAATAGGTTGTGGTGAAGGCTTTCTTCTCTCGGAAATTCACGCCAAGGAGCGATGCGCCATTGATCTCTCAGTCGAGGCGTTAAGGAAGGCGCGTGGACGCTCACAAGCCGATTTTTGTGTGGCTTTGGCAGAACAGCTTCCCTTTTCTGCCGAGTATTTCGACTTGGTCACCAGTGTCGGCGTGATGGAACATTTCCTTGATGATCGTCAAGCTACAAAAGAAATATTCAGAGTTCTTCAGCATGGCGGCCACTACGTTCTATTGATTCATGTAGCGCTCTCAGTGCCGGAACGCTTTGCGCAAAAATTCCATGAATACTTTTATCCTCGGTTTCGGCCTCGCGGATTCGTAAAGTGGATCGCAAGCAAGTTCATCCGGCCCATCTCGCAGCCTATCCAGCGTCTTTACACTCGTCAAAGCCTCCGAAGGTGTCTCGAAGAATGCGGATTCTCGGTGAGCGAAGTTATTTCCTCCAATACTCATCTCGGGGCCCCTCTGATTGGTCCGCATGCCCTGATCTTCATCGCGCGCAAACTTTGACGTTCAGATTTTGCGAGAGTTCAGACAGCAAAGCATCAGGTCATCCATTGCCAGCGGGCACTAAAGCTTCTACTCCTGGCGGCAGAACGCTTGTTCACTTGGATTCTGACGAATGCGTTGGTGCAGAAATCGGTTGCGACGAAACGATTAGCTCGTCATACCACGTGTAAGCGACAGGGTGGTTTCGCGTCGCGTCTTTGTTGGTCATGTAGGTCAGGAGAGTCAGATTGTCGTAATCGTTGCCCGGGTGTTCATTCTCTAGAACAAAATCGGGCATCTTGATCCATTGGCGGTAAGGCTGACCGTCCCGGGCGACCCAAGCATTGACCGAACTATCTGGTTTTCCCCAGTGACCTACATGAACTTGATAGTAAAACGCCACCCATTCGTTTGCGGGGTACAAAAAACAATCTTTCGCATTGAACCGCCCATACCAGCAGTTGTAATCCCCTTGCTGGAGTTGATATGGAGGCGTGCCGTTATTGGTGGCGACCATGCGAGCACCACAAGATGCGTACATAATCGGAAAACCAGCCTGATAATACTGCGCCGTGACTAGACTCAGATCAGTACACGTCTGGCCCCCGTTGTGGAAGATCACTTGCTTCCACGATGTGCCGCCCCAATCGTTCTTTAACATCTCGGGAGAAAAACGCTGTCGGAACTGCACATAAAGTGTTGAACCCTGCCCGAAGTCTCTCCCAAGGGACTGTCGCCAATAGCCGGACGCATTCGCGGCGGAGTGCGGCGGGACCTCAAAACGTAGTGAGCCACCCCCAGAAGCCTTCACGGTCGTATCGATCGTGCCACGGTATGCGCCATCCCACGCGGCGTATAGACCCGAATTCGGATACTTCGCCGGTCGAGATCGGTCTTGCGAATCAAAGCTCTGACAGACTATGACCCCGGGAACGTGGCAACGGGTCTCAAAATCTTGTAACTCCCCGGCCTGTTCCCTTGAAGGGACCGCCGACTCGCTCGCAGAAGCTGGCTGGCGCATGATCGGCTCAGACGCTACGGGAGGGACCACGTGAATTCGAGGAAGGACTCGCGATGCTCCAGCAAACAAGCACGCCCCGATCACCAGGAAGGTTCCGAACCGTATTCCATTCGAAACACCCGTCATCCTCGGATGCATGCAGGCATTATCAGGTTTTTGGGTCGGTAGGCGCAACATTGATTCCGTCGTAGGACTACTAATTTGGAGCTTTTTGCTTGCATGTCCACTCGCCCGCGAATCCCCGGGAGATTGCACAAGAAACAGGCCTGGGTTCAGTTCTGCGCTTACGCTGGGGACTCTCAAAGAAAGAAGCCGGCCTAGAATCTGTGTCGGCCTACAGGATTTAACGATTCATTGAACTTGCTGGTGACGATCAAGGTACGGCTGGGGGAACCGCTGGAGCTACAATGGGCTGGGAGGAAACGATCAATTCATCCCACCAGACAGACGCGGTTGGGTAACCGCCGATAGCGCCGCTCTTTCCGGTCATGTACGGATACAATTCCAGATGATTCCAAAGTGCCCCGGGACCATTGCCGGTTAT